>JAANMY010000748.1_pt1 | contig 42369 bp, 41 predicted proteins | sample 7279691 | NCBI WGS metagenome assembly JAANMY01 (sample SAMN14094543, study PRJNA606508) | bioreactor metagenome | isolation source: A lab-scale SPAN reactor treating ammonium-rich wastewater day 388 | place: Ireland: Galway | collected 2018-02-07 | reverse complement strand
CTTCCAGCACATAGATTTCGCCGTCCTTGACCGCGAACTGCACGTTCATAAGCCCGACAACACCCAGCGCCAGCGCCATTTTCTCGGTCTGGCGCTTCATGTCCTCGACAAGAGCCGGGGCCAGCGAATGCGGCGGCAGGCAGCAGGCACTGTCGCCCGAATGCACGCCCGCTTCCTCGATATGCTCCATGATTCCCGCGACATGCACGGTCTTGCCGTCCGACAGGGCATCGACATCCACCTCGATGGCGCCCGACAGATAGCTGTCCAGCAACACCGGGCTCTTGCCGGAAACCGTCACGGCGTTGGTGATGTACCGCTTGAGGTGATCCATGTCGCGCACGATTTCCATCGCGCGGCCGCCCAGCACATAGGAGGGGCGGATCACCAGCGGGAAGCCGATGCGCTCCGCGATGGTGATCGCCTGGGCATCCGACGAGGCGATGCCGTTGATCGGCTGCTTCAGCTCAAGCCGCTGCAGCAATTGCTGGAACCGCTCGCGGTCCTCGGCCAGATCGATCGCGTCAGGCGAGGTGCCGAGGATCGGAATCCCCTCGGCGTGCAGTTCGTTGGCCAGTTTCAGCGGCGTCTGGCCGCCGAATTGCACGATCACCCCGTGCAGCGTGCCGTTCGATTGCTCGACCCGCAGGATTTCCAGCACATGCTCGATGGTCAGCGGTTCGAAATACAGCCGGTCCGAGGTGTCGTAATCGGTGCTGACGGTCTCGGGGTTGCAGTTGACCATGATGGTTTCATAGCCCGCCGCGGTAAGCGCATAGCAGGCGTGGCAGCAGCAATAGTCGAACTCGATGCCCTGACCGATCCGGTTCGGCCCGCCGCCCAGAATGACCACCTTCTTCTTGTTCGAGGGCCGCGCCTCGCATTCCACGTCGCCCATCGCCGGGGCTTCATAGGTGGAATACATATAGGGGGTCTGCGCCTCGAATTCGGCGGCGCAGGTGTCGATGCGCTTGAACACGGCGGTGACATTGGCGGCGCGGCGCAGGCGGCGCACCTCGGCCTCGGTCTTGCCGGTCAGCATGGCCAGACGGGCATCGGTAAAGCCCAGCATCTTCAGCGCCCGGATGCCTGCGGTATCGGCGGGCAGGCCGTTGTCGCGCACCCCCGCCTCGGCCTCGATGATCTCGCGGATGCGGGCCAGGAACCAGGGATCAAACGCGGTGATCTGCTGGATATCGGCGTCCGACAGGCCGTGGCGCATGGCCTGGGCGATCACGCGCAGCCGGTCCGGGGTCTGCTGGCTCAGCGCGTTCAGGATCGCCGCCTTGTCGGGGGCGCCGGGGATGGCGATCTCGTCAAAGCCCGACAGCCCGGTTTCCAGGCTGGCCAGCGCCTTTTGCAGCGATTCGTGGATGGTGCGGCCGATGGCCATGGCCTCGCCGACGGATTTCATCGCCGTGGTCAGGTCGGGTTTCGACCCCGGGAATTTCTCGAAGGCAAAGCGCGGGATCTTGGTGACGACATAGTCGATGGTCGGCTCGAACGAGGCGGGTGTCACCTTGGTGATGTCGTTGTCCAGCTCATCGAGCGTATAGCCCACCGCCAGTTTCGCCGCGACCTTGGCAATCGGAAAGCCCGTGGCCTTGGACGCCAGCGCCGATGAGCGGCTGACGCGCGGGTTCATCTCGATCACCACCATGCGGCCATCGACCGGGTTGATCGCCCATTGCACGTTGGAACCACCGGTTTCCACGCCGATCTCGCGCAGCACGGCGATCGAGCCGTTGCGCATGATCTGATATTCCTTGTCGGTCAGGGTCAGCGCCGGGGCGACGGTGATGCTGTCGCCGGTATGCACGCCCATCGGATCGACGTTTTCGATGGAGCAGACGATGATCGCGTTGTCCGCCTTGTCGCGGACCACCTCCATCTCGAATTCCTTCCAGCCCAGCAGCGATTCGTCCACCAGCACCTGCGCGACCGGCGAGGCTTCCAGCCCCGATTTCACGATGGCCTCGTAATCGTCGCGGTTATAGGCGACGCCGCCGCCGGTGCCGCCCAGCGTGAAGGCGGGGCGGATGATCGCCGGCAGGCCGACGAATTCCAGCGCCTCGACCGCCTCGCGCACCCCGGCGGCAATGTCGTACTTGCCGCTCGGCAGCCTGGGCGCGGCGACGATGGTGGCCTTGGGATTTTCCAGCCCGATCCGGTCCATCGCCTCGCGGAACAGCTTGCGGTCCTCGGCCATTTCGATGGCCTGCCGGTTGGCGCCGATCAGTTGCACGCCGAACTTGTCCAGCACGCCCATATCGGCCAGTGCCAGCGCGGTGTTCAGACCGGTCTGCCCGCCCATCGTCGGCAGCAGCGCGTCGGGGCGTTCCTTTTCGATGATCTTGGCCACCACTTCGGGGGTGATCGGTTCGATATAGGTGGCGTCGGCCAGTTGCGGATCGGTCATGATCGTGGCCGGGTTCGAGTTGACCAGGATCACCCGATAGCCCTCTTCGCGCAGCGCCTTGCAGGCCTGGGCGCCGGAGTAATCGAATTCGCAGGCCTGGCCGATGACGATGGGCCCTGCGCCGATGATCATGATGGACTTGATATCGGTTCTTTTCGGCATGTCGGACCCCGTGCGTGCATGGTCGCACCGTCCCTTGTCAGGCGGCGCGCAAATTGGAGCGGGTTATAGCCAGACCGCGCCGGGGCGCAAGGCCCGCCCCTTTCATCTTGCCGGAAATACTCTGCGGGGGGTGAGCCCGGAACGGGCGAGGGGGGCGCAATGCCCCCCTCCCTGTTTTCCCTGAACGGCCCGCGCTCAGAGACAGGCCTCGAACAGCGCGCGGGTATTGGCCGCCGTCATCTCGACGGGGTTGCCACCGCAGGAGGGGTCTTCCAGCGCCATGGCGGTCAGCATGTCCAGATCGGGGTTGGTCACGCCCAGCGCGGTCAGGTTGGCCGGAATCGCCAGCGTCGCCCGCAGGTCCATCACCGCCGCGCGGAAGCCGTCAAAGCCGCCGTCGATACCCAGATAGGCGGCGGCGCGGGTGAGGCGGTCCTCGACGGCCGGGCGGTTCATGTCCAGCACCATCGGCATGACCACGGCATTGGTGGTTCCGTGATGGGTGTTATAGACCGCGCCAATCGGGTGGCTGAGCGAATGGATCGCCCCCAGCCCCTTTTGAAACGCCACGGCGCCCATGGCGGCGGCCGACATCATATGCGCGCGGGCTTCCAGATTGCCGGGTTCGGCATAGACGACGGGCAGGTTTTCGAACACCAGCCGCATGCCTTCCAGCGCGATCCCCTGCGACATCGGGTGATAGAACGGGCTGCAATAGGCCTCGAGGCAATGCGCCAGCGCGTCCATCCCGGTGCCCGCGGTGATGAATTTGGGCATGCCCACCGTCAGCGCCGGGTCGCAGAGCGTCACCTTGGGCATCAGCCCGGGGTGGAAGATGATCTTCTTCTTGTGGGTGGCGCTGTTGGTCAGCACCCCGGCGCGGCCCACTTCGCTGCCCGTCCCGGCGGTCGTCGGCACCGCGATGACCGGCGCGATTTTTGCGGCATCGGCGCGGGTATACCAGTCGTCGATATCCTCCAGATCCCAGACCGACAGGTCGGCGCGCTGATGCGCCATCAGCGCGATCATCTTGCCCAGATCCAGCGCGGAACCCCCGCCAAAGGCGATCACCCCGTCATGGTTCCCGGCCTTGTAGGCAGCGATCCCCTCGACCATGTTCGCCTCGGTCGGGTTGGCATCGACCGCGGAAAACACCGCACGCCCCAGCCCGGCCGCCGCCAGAATATCCAGCGCCTGCGCGGTGATCGGCAGGCTGGCCAGCGCGCGGTCTGTCACCAGCAGCGGCGCCTTCATCCCGACCGACTGGCAATGCTCGGCCAGTTCGCCGATCCGCCCCACGCCGAACTTGATCGCGGTCGGATAGGACCAGTTGCGATTGGGCACGCTCATTTCGTCACCTTTTTCATGTGGTAGGATTTCGGCCGCGTGACCGAATAGAAACCCAGTGCCGACAGCGCGGCGCCGCGGCCGGTATCCTTGCAGCCGGTCCAGCACAGCGCCGGATCGAGATAATCGCAGCGGTTCATGTAGACGGTGCCGGTTTCCAGTTGCCCGCCGATCTCGGCGGCGGCCTCGGGGTCTTGCGTCCAGATCGAACAGGTCAGGCCGTAGGGCGAATCGTTCATCAGGGCGATGGCCTCGGCATCGCCCGCGACTTTCATGATCCCGACGACCGGGCCAAAGGATTCCTCGCGCATCACCCGCATGGAGTGATCCACATTCACCAGAATCTGTGGCGCCAGATAGGCGCCGCCGTCATCCTCGGGGAACAGCGCCGGGTCGATCAGCGGCCTGGCGCCCGCTGCGACGGCCTCGGCCACCTGACCGCGCACGGTCCGGGCAAAGCGCACATTGGCCATGGGGCCGATGGTGGTGGCGGCGTCGAAAGGGTTGCCCAGTTTCAGCGCGCTGACCCATTTCACCGCCTTGGCGACAAAATCGTCATAGAGCGATTCGTGGACATAGATCCGCTCGATCCCGCAGCAGCATTGCCCGGCGTTGTACATCGCGCCGTCCATCAGGCTGTCCACGGCGGCATCGACATCGGCATCGGCCCGGACATAGCCCGGGTCCTTGCCGCCCAGCTCCAGCCCGGTGGCGGTGAAAGTGCCCGCCGCCGCCTTCTCGATCGCGGCGCCCCCGGCTACCGAGCCGGTGAAATTGACAAAGCCAAAGCTGCGCGCGCCGATCAGCGCCTCGGTCGTGGCATGGTCCAGCACGACGTTCTGGAACACATCCTGCGGCACACCGCCCGCATGCAGCGCCTCGGCCAGCCGCTCGCCGACCACCAGCGTCTGGCTGGCGTGTTTCAGCATCACGCTGTTCCCGGCGATCAGGGCGGGCACGATGGTGTTGATCGAGGTCAGATAGGGATAGTTCCACGGCGCGATGACGAACACCACGCCCACCGGCTCGCGCGCCAGATAGCGGCGAAAGCGGTCGCTGTCCTCGACCACCTGCGGCGCCAGCGTTTCGGCGGCGATGCTGGCCATGTATTCGGTGCGGTCGTTGACGCCGCCGAATTCGCCGCCATAGCGCGTCGGGCGGCCCATCTGCCAGGCCAGTTCCTCGACGACACGGTCCTTCATGCCGTTCAGCGCGGCGATCCCGGCCTTGACCCGGGCGATGCGGTCGTCCAGCGGCAGGGCTACCCAGTCCTTTTGCGCCGCCTTGGCGCGGGCGACGGCGGCCTTGGCGGCGTCCAGCGGCAGGGCGGGGCGCTCGGCATAGACCTGCCCGTCAACGGGCGAGATGCATTGGATAGTCTTGGTCATGTCACACCTGTGAGGTTCCGGGCGCCCGGGTCAGCCGTTGCGGCCGATCCCGATCCGGGGCTGCCCGGGTCGTTGAATTCGTTCAGGGGCGGGCGCCTGCGCGCCCGCGGTCATCAAGGTTCGCCATATCACCGCCATGCCCGCCCTCGCCAGAGGGCGCAGGGTCGCGGCTAGGCCTGCTCCAGCCCGCGGTTCAGTTCCCAGTCGGTGACGACGCGGTCGGTCTCGGCGATCTCCCAGCGGGCGGCGTGGACGTAATGGTCCACCACATCGGACCCGAGCGCGGCGCGCAGCCAGTCCGATCCCGCGGCCAGATCCGCCGCCTCGCGCAGATTATGCGGGATCTCGCGCGCGTTCTTGGCCGAATACATGTCGCCCCTCAGTTCGGGCTCCAGTTCCAGGCCCTTCTCGATCCCGTCCAGCCCCGCCGCCAGCAGCGCCGCGCAGGCGGTATAGGGGTTCAGGTCGGCGCCGCCGATCCGGCATTCGACGCGCACCGCCTTGGTGCCGCCGCCGCAGACCCGGAACCCGGCGGTGCGGTTGTCGGCCGACCAGACCGCCTTGGTCGGGGCGAACAGCCCCACCGTGAACCGCTTGTAGCTGTTGACATAGGGCGCCAGAAACAGCGTGATCTCGCGCGCATGGGCCAGTTGCCCGGCGAGGAATTGCTTCATCAGCACCGACATGCCGTTGGTATCCGCCTTGTCGGCAAAGGCGGCGCTGCCGTCGAGGCCCCAGAGCGACTGGTGCACATGGCTGGATGATCCGGCCTTGTCGGTGTGATACTTGGCCATGAAGGTGACGGATTTGCCCTGCGCATGGGCGATTTCCTTGGTGGCGGTCTTGATGATCGTGTGCTGGTCGGCGGTGGTCAGCGCGTCGGCATAGCGCACATTGACCTCGGCCTGCCCGCCATCGGCCTCGCCCTTGGTGTTCTCCACCGCGATCCCGGCGCCGTACAGGCCATTCCTGAGCGCGCGCATCAGCGGCTCTTCCTTCGAGGTCTGGAAGATGTGGTAATCCTCGTTATAGCCCGAGATCGGCACCAGATCGCCGGCGCCCCGGTCGCGCAGCGCCTCGTAACTGTTTTCAAAGACATAGAATTCCAGCTCGGTCGCCATCATCGCGTCATAGCCCAGCGCCCGCGCCCGGGCGATTTGCCGCTTGAGGATCGCCCGCGGCGATTGCGGCACCTCGACGTGATGGTGATCCATCAGGTCGCACAGCACCAGCGCGGTGCCCGGCATCCAGGGCACGCGGCGCAGGGTCGCCAGATCGGGCTTCATGACGTAATCGCCATAGCCCTGGGCCCAGCTTGCCGCCGCATAGCCGGGGACGGGGTTCATCGCCATGTCCACAGTCAGCAGGTAGTTGCAGCAATGCGTTTCCTCCCAGCCGTGGTTGAGAAAATGCGCGGCATGGAACCGCTTGCCCATCAGACGGCCCTGCATGTCGATCCCGGCGACGACCACCGTGTCGATCTCGCCCGCGTCGAATGCCGCGCCCAGGCTTTCCAGCGTCAGAAATCCGCTCATCTCGTCCTCACCGGGCAGCGCCGCGCCGCCCTTTCATCTTGCCGTCAAATACTCACGGGGTTTCCAAAGGGGCCCGTGGGCCCCTTTGGCGAGGGGGTTCGGGGGGCGAGCAGCCCCCCGAGCGCCCCGTCACGCATAGCGGTACGGCCGCCCGGCGGCGTCCATCGCCGTGTTGTAATCCTTGAAGATCTGCACGACCCGCGCCTTGACCTCGGATTCGGCGCCGATCTCGTCCCAGAAGCTGCGCGCCGCGGTTTCCACCGTGGCCCATTCGGCATCGGGGATCGTCGTCTGTTGCAGCTTGGTGCCCTCGGTCCGATAGCGCGCCTCGCCCGCCCAGTACCAGTGCTGGCGATAGTAATGCGATTGCTCGAAGCAGGTGGCGACCAGCGCCTGCAGATGCGGCGGCAGTTCGTTCCAGCGGTCCATGTTGGAGAAGAAATGCCCGATCCAGGCGCCCGAGATGTTGTTGGTCAGGAAATACCCGGTCACATCGGCCCAGCCCACGGTATAGGCCTCGGTCGCGCCGCACCAGGCGACGCCGTCGATCTCGCGCGTTTGCAGGGCGATTTCCACATCCTCCCAGGGCACGGTCACGGGCACCACACCGAATTGCGACAGGAAGCGCCCGGCGGTCGGGAAGGTGAACACCCGCTTGCCCTGCAGGTCGGCCAGCGAGTTGATCGGCGTCGAGGTGATGAAATGGCACGGGTCCCACGATCCGGCCGAGATATGCTTGACGCCGACGCGGGCGTATTCCTCGGCCCAGATCTGGTTCAGGCCGCGATCGTTGAACAGCGCGGGCACGTCCAGCGAATAGCGGCTGGCAAAGGGGAAATAGCCGCCGAACACCGTCACCTCGGTTGGCGAGGCCATGCTGTCGTCATCCGATTGCACGCAATCGATGGTGCCGCGCTGCAGGGCCTGGAACAGTTCGCCCGTGGGGACGATCTGGTCGGAATAGAACAGGTCGATCTGCATCTCGTCGCCGGCAATGGCGTTGAACGCGTCTACCGCGGGCTTGGTCACGAACTCGCCCAGCGCCGCACCGGCATAGGTCTGCATGCGCCAGCGGATCGTCGATTGCGCCTTGACCGCGGGGGCCGCCAGCGCCGCCGCGCCACCGAGGGCGCTGGTAGTCAGGAACTTCCGTCTTGTCGTCGTCATGTCGGTATCTCCATTCTGTTGGACCGGGAGGGGAGGGGAGGGGCGGGCCTTGCGGCCTTCTGGTATCAGGGATTGTACAGGGTCTGCGGCAGCCACAGCGCGATCTGCGGGAAGATCATGATCAGCGCCAGCGCCAGGATCATCACCCCGACAAAGGGCACGATCGAGCGATAGATATCGGCCAGCGACACATCGTTGGGGGCCATGGCCCGCATCAGGAACAGGTTATAGCCGAAGGGCGGGGTCATATAGGCGATCTGGCAGGTGATGGTGTAGAGCACACCGTACCACACCAGATCGAATTCCAGCATCCGCACGATGGGCACGTAAAGCGGCGCCACGATCACCAGCATGGCGGTATCGTCGAGGAAGGTGCCCATCAGGATGAAGCTGAGCTGCATCAGGATCAGGATTTCCCAGCGGTTCAGCCCGAGGTCGCTGATGAACAGCTCGCGCACGAAATCCACGGCGCGCAGCCCGTCGAAGATGGCGCCAAAGGCCAGCGCCGCCAGAATGATCCACAGGAACATGCAACTGACCGACAGCGTCTGGCGCAGGCAGGTTTCGAACACCTCACGGGTGAAGCGGCGCTTGTAGACAGAAGCGACGACCGAGGCCAGCGCGCCGATCACCGAGCTTTCCACCAGCCGGGTGTAGCCCATCACGAAGGGCACCATCATCACCAGAAAGATGCCCAGCGGCAGCGCCCCGGCCCAAAGCAGGCGGCGCTTTTCCTGCGCGGTGATGCCCGCGCGTTCCTCGGCGGTCAGCACCGGCCCCAGGCTGGGGTTGATCCGGCAGCGCAGCCAGATATAACCGATGAACATGCCGGCCATCATCAGCCCTGGCAGGATGCCCGCCAGCCAGAGCTGCGCCACCGGCTGCCGGGCGATCATCGCATAGAGCACCATCACCACCGAGGGCGGGATCAGGATGCCGAGGCTGGACCCGGCCTGAATGACGCCGGTGACCATCCGCTTGTCGTATCGTCGCTTCAGCAGTTCCGGCAGGGCGATGGTGGCGCCGATGGCCATGCCCGCCACGCTGAGGCCGTTCATCGCCGAAATCAGCACCATCAGCACGATGGTACCGATCGCCAGTCCGCCCGGCACCGGGCCGAACCAGACGTGGAACATGCGGTACAGATCATCGGCCAGCCGCGATTCCGACAGCACATAGCCCATGAAGATGAACATCGGCAGCGTGATGAGCGGGAACCAGTTCATCAGCTTGAAGGCCTGGGCAAAGGCGATGTCATGCCCGCCGCGGTCGCCCCAGAGCAGCAGCGCCGCCACCACGGCGACAAAGCCGATCACCCCGAACATCCGCTGGCCGGTCAGCATCAGCATCAGCAGCGTGCCGAACATCAGCGCGGCGATCATTTCGGTGGGCATCAGATCTCCTTGCCGCGCAGGCGCGCGATGTCACGGACCAGAAAGGCGAGCACCTGCAGGATCATCATCACGATGCCCAGCACCATGATCGCCTTGACCGGCGCCATATAGGGCCGCCAGGTGCCGCGCCGCCGCTCGCTGTATTCGAGCGCGTACATCAGGCTTTCCCAGCCGCCCCAGAGCAGGACGCCAAGATAGAACAGCAGCGTGCCGACGGTCAGGATATCGACCAGCGCCCGCGTCTTGTCGGACCAGCGCGAATAGAGGAGGTCCATCCGCACCGCCGAGCCCAGTTGCAGCGCATAGGCGCCGCCGATCATGAAATAGCCCATCAGCAGGAACTGGGCCATTTCATCGGTCCAGATCGGCGGGCTGCCGATGCCGCGCGCCAGGGCCCCCCACAGCATCACCCCCATCAGGGCCAGCAGCGAATACATCGCCAGGCGGCCCAGCAGGCGGTTGCTGCGGTCCACCCAACGCACATAGGCGATCAGGAAACCGGGCATCACACCGCTCCCGTCGCGCGCAGGGCCGTGGCCAGCACCGGCGCCAGACGATCCGCCATTGCTGCCTGCGCCGAGGCGTCGGCGATCAGGTCGTTGCGGATCTCCAGCATGGTGTTGGGCAGCCGCATCGGCACCGCGTGCAGCCGGATGGTATGCGTCACGTCGCCCGCGGCCGAATAGGGTTCGTTCAGCCGGGTATCGAGGCCGCAGTTTCGGGCCGCGGCCATGACCGCGATGGTCAGGGTCTGGTCGTCATCATGGATGACGCCGAATTCCACCGCGCGGCTCTGGCCGAAATAGACCGGGGTAAAGGAATGCACGGCGATCAGCGCCGGGCGGCGGCCCTGCGCCACCAGCCGGGCGATCTGCCGCGACAGGGTTTCGTGGAACGGCAGGCAGATCGCCTCGGTCCGCGCCAGCCGTTCGGCGGCGCTCAGCGACCGGTTGCCGGGAACCTCGTGGATCTCGGATTTCACTGGCATCGCGGCGGGATGATCGGGCGCGCGGTTCAGGTCATAGGCCAGCCGCGACAGCGGGGCATGCACCAGCACCACGCCCCCCGCCACCGGTGCCAGCCGCGCCGCCAGCCCGCGCGCCAGACCCAGCGCGCCGATGTCCCAGGCGGCATGCGAGGCCCGGCTGGCCGCGCTCAGCCCCAGATCGCCGCCCAGCTCGGGCCAGCCTTCGGGCAGCGTGTTCGAGGCATGTTCGCACACCAGCACCAGACCGGCGGGCGCGTTGCCCTGACCCGGGGTGCCGTCGGTGCGCCAATGCTCGACCACACCGTCAAAGCGGGGCAGCGGGCGCGCGGAATGGGCGCTCAGGGCGGGCTGGGACATCGGCGGAACTCCGGTCTCGAATGGTGTCAGCCTCGGGTATCGGCCCCGAATCTGTCAAGTTCTTTTCGCCTCGGAAATTTCTGTTACAAATCCAACAAACGCCGCTAGTCTGTTTTCTGAGCAGCAGGACAGCACGACGATGAGCCACACGCCAGAGGCCCGCCCGGCCCCCCCCGACACGCCCGAAACGCGCCTGCGCGCGGCGCTGCCCGATCTGACGCGCGCCGAACGCCAGCTCGCCGCGCATATGCTGGGCAATTACCCGGTGGCGGTGCTGGGCTCGGTGGCATCGGTCGCGCGCGGGGCCGGGGTTTCGGGGCCGACGGTGGTGCGGCTGGTGCAGAAGCTGGGCTATTCCGGTTATCCCGATTTTCAGGCGCAACTGCGTGAAGAGGTGGGCGAAAAGCTCGCCTCGCCCATCGCCAAACATGAAAAATGGGCCCGCAGCGGCACGCCGGATCACGGGCTGGACGCTTTTGTCGGCAAGGTGATCGAGAACTTGACCGCGACGCTGGGCCAGATCGACCGCGCCGGATTCGATGCTGTGGCCGATCTGCTGGCCGATCCGGCGCGGCGCATCGCCATGCTGGGCGGGCGGCTGACGCATCCGGTGGCGGAATATTTCGCCACCACGCTCAGGGTGACGCGCGGCGAGGTCAGCCTGTGGTCGAACCTGCCCAATTCCTGGCCCCCGGCGCTGCTGGACATGCGGCCGGGCGATGTGCTGGTCGCCTTCGACATCCGCCGCTATGAGGCCAGCGTGCTGCATATCGTCGAAATGGCCCGCACGCAGGGGGCCGAGGTGGTGCTGATTACCGACCGCTGGGTCTCGCCCGCCGCCGCCCATGCCCAGCATATCCTGCCCTGCCACATCGAGGCGCCCAGTGCCTGGGATTCGATCACCTCGCTGGTGATGCTGGCCGAGGCGCTGCTGGCAGGCGTTCAGAACCGCACGTGGGACGAGACCTCGGAGCGGCTGCGGCGTATGGAAGAGCTTTACGCCCGGGCGCAATTGTTCCGCCGGGCGCGCTGAGGGACATCGATGCATCCGATTCTGATTCTGGTCAATCTGGCTGCCGCGGTGATGCTGTTGCTCTATGCCGTGCGCATGGTGCGTACCGGCATCGAGCGCGCGCATGGCGCGGCGCTGCGCGACCGGTTGCAGGGCGCGGCAGGCAGCCGGATCGGTGCGGCGGCGGCCGGTGGCGTGCTGGCGATGCTGTTGCAGAGCGCCACGGCGGTGGGCGTGCTGGCGGCCGGTTTCGCCGCCAGCGGCGTGCTGGCGGTGACGACCGGGCTGGCGGCCTTGCTGGGTGCCGATCTGGGCTCGGCGCTGGTGGTGCGGTTGCTGGCGCTGGATCTGAGCGCGCTGATCCCGCTGCTGATCCTGACCGGCGGCGTGCTGTTCCTGAAGATCGACACCCGCCGCGCGCGGCAATACGGGCGGATCGTGCTGGGAATCGCCTTCGTGCTGCTGTCGTTGCAGATGATCGCGCAGGCGACCGAGCCCTTGCGCGACAGCGCCGCGCTGCCGGTGGCGATGGAATATCTGGGCCGCGATCCGCTGACCGCCTTTCTGCTGGCGGCGCTGCTGGCCTGGGCGGTGCATTCCTCGGTCGCCATGGTGCTGCTGCTGGCGGCGTTGGCGCAATCGGGCGCCCTGCCGATGAGCGCAGCCCTGCCCATGCTGCTGGGTGCCAATGCCGGCGGGGCGCTGATCGCCGTCTGGCTGACCCGCGACATGGAGCCGCTGGCGCGGCGTATCCCGCTGGGCAACCTGCTGTTGCGCGGCGCGGCGGCGCTGGCGGTGCTGGGGCTGGCCTGGCTGACCGGCAACGATCTGCCCGCATGGCTGGGGCAGGGGGCGGCGGTGCGGATCGTCAACGCGCATGTTGCCTTCAACGCGGTCATCGTGCTGGTGGCGCTGCCGCTGATCGGCCCGGCGCTGCGGCTGGCCACCCTGCTGGCGCCCGACCTGCCGCTGCTGGCCCAGCCCGGCCTGCGCCGCAAATCGGCGCTGGACCGGGCGACGCTGGCGCTGCCGCAATTGGCCATCGCCTCGGCCAAGCGGGAATTGCTGCTGATGGGCGCGGCGCTGGAAGAGATGCTGCGCCCGGCGCCCGAGATGCTGACCGCGGCCACGCCCGAGATGCTGGTCATCACCGCGCAACTGGATGACGAGATCAATCGCCGCCACGCCGATGTGAAACTGTTCCTTGCCTCGCTGAACGAGGGCGGTCTGGCGCCCGACGAGGCCCGGCAATCGCTGCAACTGACCGGCGTGGCAATCAATCTCGAACATGCGGGCGACATCATCGCCAAGTCGCTGGTGCCGCTGGCGCAGAAAAAGGCCGCCGAGGGCCGCCGCTTTTCCACCGAGGGCTGGGCCGAGCTGAGCGCCCTGCACGCGCGGGTGCTGGGCAACCTGCAACTGGCGATGAACGTGCTGATCTCCGGCGATCCCGATTCGGCGCGGCGGCTGATGCGCGAGAAAGAGGTCATGCGGGCGCTGGAGCGCGACAGCCATCAGGCGCATCTGGCGCGATTGACCGCCGGCCGTGCGGAAAGCCTGGCCACCAGCCATTGGCACCTCGAGGTGCTGCGGGCGTTCAAGGAGATCAACTCGTTGCTGGTCTCGGTCGCGGTGCCGATCCTCGAGGATCGCGGCGAGATGCTGCGTTCGCGGCTGGCGCCGGGGCAGTAGGCGGTTCTCAGGCGCCCGGGCCGATCACCGCCACCAGCGCCCCGGCCAGCGCCAGCGCCGCGCCGAAGGGCAGGCGCCCCAGCCGCCGTAGGCTGCGCCCCTTGCGGCGAGCGCGCAGCAGCGCCAGCGCCAGCGCCGTCCCGGCGGCGAACAGCACGACCAGCGGCAGCCGTGCCGGGCCCAGTGCCAGGCCCAGCGCGCCCAGCAGCAGCACGTCGCCCAGCCCCATGCCCTCGCGCCCGCTCCACCAGCGGTACAGGGTGCGGATCGTCCAGAACGCCCCGCCGCCGATCGCCGCGCCCCACAGTGCCGATGTCAGCCGTTCGTCTAGCGGCGGCCAGCCGCTGCCGTCGCCCGCCAGCGCCAGCGCCAGACCCAGCAGCGCCGTCAGGGCCATCAGCGGCTCGGGCAGGCGAAAGCGGCGCAGATCGGCGCAGGCCAGCGCCAGCAGCGACCACATCCACAGCGCCAGCAGCAACCCGCGCGCCGGATCGGGCGCCACCCAGGCCGCCGCGGCGCCCATCAGCGCGCCGGTGATTTCAGCCTGCAACAGGATCGCCGGGATCGGCGCCGCGCAATGGCGGCAGGCGCCGCCGAGGCGCCAACAGGACAGTATCGGCACCAGATCCGCCGCGCGCAATTCGGTTTGGCAGGACCGGCAGCGCGAGCGGCCAAGCGCCCAGCCCTCGCCGCGCAGGATTCGTTCGGCAACCAGCGCCGCGAACGATCCCATAGCCGCACCCAGCGCGGCCATCAACACGATCAAAGTCAACGAGAGGCTCCGCAGTCAGGTTGTGTGAGGCCGACCGCAGGGGTAGGCTGAAATCAGGTCATTCGGGCAGTCAAGGCGAGTTCATGATTTTCAAGTCTAGTGCGGCGATCCGATCCATCAAGCGCCGCGGAAAAATTCTGGCCCCCGGGCGGTTGCGCCGCGATGCGGGCCTCACGCTGATCGAGCTGATGGTGGTGGTGGTGATCCTGGCGCTCCTGGCTGTGGTGATCGTGCCGCGGGTCATCGACCGGCCCGATCAGGCCCGCGCCGCCCGCGCGCAGGCCGACATCGCCGCGATCAGTTCGGCGCTCAATCTGTACCGGCTGGATTCGGGGGCCTACCCGACCACCGATCAGGGGCTGGCGGCGCTGGTCACACGCCCCTCGGCCGCGCCCGTCCCGGCCAACTGGGCGGCGGGCGGCTATCTGGAGCGCGTGCCTGACGATCCCTGGGGCCGCCCCTATCTCTATCTGGCGCCGGGGGTGCATGGCCCGTTCGACATCGTCAGCTATGGCGCTGACGGGCGCAGCGGGGGGACCGGGGCCGATGCCGACATTACCAGTTGGCAAGGCGAGTAACCGGCCGCCCCTGCGGGGTTTCACGCTGATCGAACTGCTGGTCGTCGTGTCGATTCTGGCGGTGCTGTCGCTGGGGGTCGGCCTGTCGGCGGGCGGGGTTTTCGCCCGGCCTGCGGGGGCCGGAGCCGAGCGGCTGGAATCCGCATTGGCCCGCGCCCGCGATGCGGCGCTGCTGGGGCGTCAACGGCTGGGCCTGCATCCGCGCGCCGACGGCTGGCTGCTGGTGCGCCACGACGGTGCCGGGCTCTGGCAGCCTGAAGGTGCGGCGCTGTCGCTGCCGGATGCCGCGCTGGGCTGGACCATCGCCGGGCGCCCGCATCTGCCCGGCCTCAACGATCCGCGCCCACAGGACGCACCGCCGGTGCAGTTCGGGGCGGACGGCGGCAGCACGCCCTTCACGCTGAGCCTTCAGCACGGGGCCACCCGGCTGACCTGCCGGGCCCCGGCGGGCGGGGGGCTGCGATGCGACGCGCCATGACCCGGGCCCGGGGCTTTACCCTGATCGAGCTGGCGGTGGCCGTGGCGATCCTGGCCATCGGCACCACCGCCGCCTATCGCAGCTTCGATCAGGCGCAGCGCGGCATCGGCGGGCAACTGGCCCGGGCGCTGGCCGCCGAGGTGGCGCTGAACCGCGCGGCCGAATTGCGGCTGCCAGGGATGGGCCCTCTGCCCGAGCGGGTTTCGCTGGGTGGTATCGACTGGCGCGTCGAGGTCGCGGAACGTGCCACCAGCGCCGCGCTGATCGAGGCGACGATCCTCGTCAGCGCCGGGGGGCAGCCCGGCGCGCGCTATGTCGTTGTCGTGCCGCAGGCGGTGCGCTGATGCGCCGGGGCTTCACCCTGATCGAGCTGCTGGCGGCCATGGCGATCCTTGCCGTGGTTTCGGTCATGGCGGTGCAGGCGCTGGGCGGGGTGTTTCACCAACGGGCGGTGCTGACCCGGATCGACGACAGTGCAGCCGGGGTGATCCGGGCGCTGGCGTTGCTGCGGCAGGATCTGCAGGCGCTGGTGCCGCTGCCCGAAAGCCACCGCGACGGGCAGACGCCGGTGAACGGCCTGCTGGCGGGCGTCGACGGGATTGTCCTGATGCGCGGCGGGATCGAGGATCTGCCGGGCGCGCCCAGCGACGGGCTGGCGCTGGTGCGCTGGCGGCTGGACGGGGACGCGCTGCTGCGCATCGAGCAGCGGCGGTTGGGCGACGCGGCGGTCAGCGAGACGCGGCTGCTTGAGGGGGTGGTGGCGCTGGCGCTGGCGCCCCTTGGCCTCGATCCGGGGGGCGAGGCCGATCCGGCGGCGCTGGCGCCGGGCTATGAGCTGCGGATCGAAACCCGCGACCGGGGCCTCTTGCGGCTGGTGGTGGCGCGATGAGGCCGCTGAGCCGGGGCATGGCGCTGATCCAGGCGCTGCTGATCGTCGCGGCCATCGCCGCCGTGGCCACGGCCCTGCTGTTGCGCGCCGATCGGGCGCGCGAGCGGCTGGAATGGCGTCAGACCGGCGATCAGGCGGCGCTTTATCTCGACAGCGCAGTGTCGCTGCTGCGCGCCAGCCTGCCGCAGGGCGTGGTGCATCCGGGGCAGGATTGGGCGCAGCCGCGCAGCGGGCAGGTCATCGACCGCGGCGCGTTGGCCTGGCGGATCGAGGATCTGCAAGGCCGCTTCAATCTGGCGCTGCTGGGTGGGGAAACCGCGGCGCCGATGCGCGCGGCCTTTGCCCGTCTCGCTGCGGGGCGCGGGTTGTCCGACGCGGCGGTGGCGCGGGTGCTGGCGCAGGTCGATGGCGCCGGAACCGATCTGCCTCTGGTCGCGCCCTGGCTCTGGCGGTCGCTGGCAGGCGACGAGGTCGCCGAATGGGACAGGCTGATGCCCTTCCTCGCCGTCCTGCCACCGCAGGTCGCGCTGAATATCAACACGCTCTCGCCGGAACTGCTCGAGGCGCTTGCCCCCGGCCTGCCGCGTCTGGCCCGCGACACGCTGCTGCGGCAGCTCGCCCGGGCCCCCTTTGCCAGCACCGAGGCGCTGCAAAGCTGGGCGACCCAGCGGCTGGGGGCCGAGGCGGCGGCGCAGTTGCAGGCGCTGCCGCTGGGGGTTGGATCGACCCACTTTGCCGCGCATCTGGAGGCACGGCTTGACAGCCTCGTGCTGCGCCGGTCTGTTGTCATCGACACGGGCGGGCCGACAGGCCCCGGCGCCGTGCTGATGTCGATGCCCTGGTCCGAGTAATGCCGCAAACCGCCCCCGCCAAACGCCGCCGCGCGGCCCTGCCCGCGCTCTGGCGGCTGGGCGACGGTGCGCCGCCCGCCGGGCCGTTCATCGGGCTGTTGCCGGGGGCCGAGGTGCCGCTGGTCGCCCTGTCGCTGCCCGCCGCGCTGAAAGGCACCGCGCGCGAGGATGTCGCCCGGCGGCAGGCGCAGGACCGGCTGGGCGCAGGCCTCGACATACGCCCGGCGCGGCTGGGCGGGGCCGAGGATTGGGGCCGCGTGGCCGTCGCCGACCGGGTGATGGTGCTGCGCTGGCGGGCGGCGCTGGGCGCTGCGGCGCCGCGCTGCCGGGGGTTGATGCCGGATTATCTGGCGCTGCCTGCTGCGCCGGGCCTCTGGACCATCGAGGCCGGACGCGAGGGGCTGGTGGCACGGCTGGGCCCTGCCGATGGGTTCAGTGCCGAATCCGCCTTGGGCGTGCGCATGCTGACGCTGGCGCTGGCTGAGGCGCGGGCAACGGGGCAGGTGCCGCGCGCCGTGCTGCTGACCGGCGAGGCGGCGCCTGGGATCGAGCCGCTGTTCGACAATGTGCCGGTGGCCCGTAGTGCCGGGGCCCTGCCCGAAACCCTGGTGCCAGAACTGCTGGCCCACGGCGAAACCGCGCTCGATTTTGCCCGCGATCCGCGCGCCGATGCCGCCGGGATCGAGGCCCGTCTGCGGCGGATGCTGTGGCCCGCGGTCCTGGTGCTGCTGGGCGCGCTGGGCTGGGCGGTGGCGCAGGGGCAGGCGATCCGCGCTGACCGGGCGCAGGCGTCGGCCACCGCCGCCGAGACGCTGGCGGCGGTGCGCCGCGACATTCTGCCGACCGGGCCGATTCTGGATCTGGAGGTGCAGGTGCAGCGCGCCATCGAGCGCCGCCGCGCCGCGCTGGCGCCGGTCACGGCGGCAGATACTCCGCTCGATGTGTTGCGCCGCGCCGCCTCGGCGCTGACCACCGCCGGGCTGCAGGCGGTGACGCTGGGTGTCGAGGGGCTGAGCGTCGAGGTGCAACTGGCCGATTTTCGCGCGCTCGATGCGCTCACCGGGGCCTTGGCGCAGGCCGGCGTCGGCGCGCGGGTTGCCCGTTCGGGCATCGATCCCGCAGGCGGTGTGGCGGCGACGCTGGCGCTGGAGGCAGCGCCATGACCGGCGCGTTGTCCCGCCTGCTGGCGCAGCGCAGCCCGCGAGAGCGGCTGTTGCTGGCGCTGCTGGTGCTGGGGGCCGTGCCGCTGGCCTTTGTCGCGCTGGTCGCGCTGCCCTTGCTCGACGCGAGGGCGGTTGCCCGTGCCGATCTGGCGGCGGCGCAGGCGACACGCGGCTGGTATGCGGCGCGGCAGACTGAAATCGCCGCCCTGCCGCGCATGGATGCTGCGGTTCCGGGCGCCGAGAGCCGCGCCCCGGTGGGGCTGGGCGGGATCGAGGCGCAACTGATCGACGCGGGCCTGCGCGAGGCGGTGACGCTGCTGGCCAATGCGCAGAACGGCAGGGTGGCGCTGACGCTGGGCCCGGTCTCGTTCGACCCTCTGATGGGCTGGCTGGCGGCGCTGGAGGCTGGCGCGGGCTACCGCGTGCTGAACCTGCGGCTGGAACGCGCTATGCCCGGGCAGGTTTCAGCAGAGCTGCAACTGGAGCCGTTGCGATGAGGCGGGTCTTTGCCCTGCTGCTGGGCCTTTGGCTGGGGCTGTGCGCCGCCGCGCTGGTCGGCGGGACGCTGGGGCATCTGCGGCTGACCGGTCTGAGCCTGCCGGGCTGGACCGGGGGCATCGACGACAGCGCCCGTTTTGTCGAGGGGCGCGGCACCGTGCAGGATGCCGCGCTGCACTGGCGGCTGAGCGGATGGAGCGGGTTCGATGTCAGCCTGACCGGGCCAGACTGGCAGGCACGGGGATGGGCGGAGCCCGAGGGGGCGGCGCTGCGCATCGGCCAGATCGCCGGGCTGGTGCCGCTGGATCTACTGGGCGCGGGGGCGGGGGTCCTGGCCATCGAGGTGGGCGAGATTGTCGCCGGGCTCGACGGCAGCCTGCGCGCGGGGCGGTTGGAGGGGCAGGCGCGGGGCAGCGCCACCGACGGGCCGGTAGTGGCGATCTGGAACGGCGGCTGGACGGTCTCTAGCCGCTGACCAGCGCCTGCATGTCGAAGATCGGCAGCAGGATCGCCAGGACGATGGTGAGCACCATGCTGCCGACGATCAGCATCGACAGCGGCTCGATGATGACCGAGACGCGCTTGCGCTCGGTCCGCAGCCAGCTTTCCGCCAGCACGGCGGCGCGTTCGGTCATCGGCCCCAGCCGGGCCGAGGCCTCGCCCGCCTGCATCAGTTGGCGGGCGACCGGATGCAGGAACGGCAGCCGCGCCAGCGCCTGCGACAGGCTTTCGCCACGCCGCAGGGCCTCGCCCGCCTCGTCGGCCAGCGCGCGGAACCGGGTGATATCCAGCACCCCGGCGGAAAAGCGCAGGGCCTCGGTCAGCGGCAGGCGCGAATTGATGACCACGGCCAGCGTGCGCAGATATTGCGCCGCCGCCGCCATCCGCAGGAACCGCCCGACCAGCGGCAGCCGCAGCAGCAGCGTATCGCGGCGGTCGCGCAGCGCGGGCGTGCGGTTGATGGTGACGATCGCCAGCACCAGCAGCGCCAGCCCGGCCAGCAGCAGCGCCCAATGATCGCGGATCGCCGCAACGAGGCCCATCACCGTCACGGTCAGCGGCGGCAGCGGGCGGCCGGAATCCTCGAACATGGCCACGATTTCGGGGGCCACCGTGGTCATCAGAATGGCGCAGACGACAATGGCCACGGCCGTGACAAAGGCCGGATAGACCAGCGCCGACGTGATCGCCGCCCGGTCGCCCGCGCTGGTTTCCAGATGCTCGGCCAGGGTGTTGAACACTGCGGGCAGATCGCCCGATTGCTCGCCCGCGCGGATCGCGGCGGCGTACCAGGGTGGCAGCGCCCCCCCGGCCCGACCCAGCGCATCGGCCATCGCTTCGCCCTGCAGCAGCCCGGCGCGGGCCTCGGCGGCCAATCGCTCGATCCGGGCTGATCCCGCCGATCCCTGCACGGCCTCAAGCGCCGCCTCGGCTGCCAGCCCGGCGCCCAGCAGGACCGCCATCTGCCGGGTGAACACGCTGAGCAGATCGCGGTCAATGCGCCGCTCGCGCCGCCGGGCGGGGGCGGCGGCGGTGGCCCGCGCTTCCAGCGTAGCGGGCATCAGCCCCAGCGCCGCCACCCGCAGCGAGGCATCGCTTTCGTCCTCGGCCACCACCACGCCGCGCTTGCGCTGTCCTTCGGGCGTGTAGGCGGTATAGGCGAAGGTTCTCACGGGGATTCCCCCAGCACCCGCCGCACCTCGGCCAGCGAGGTTTCCCCCGATGCCACCCGCCCCAGCGCCGAGGCCATCAGCGAGGGGCGCGGCCCGGCGACCTCGCGCAGGCGGACCTCGGAGGCGTCGCTGTCGATGGCCGCGCGCAAGGATTCGTCTATTTCGAGGATATCAAAAATACCGATCCGCCCGGAATAACCGGTCTGCTCGCAGGTGTCGCAACCCGTCGGATGGGCGATCTGCGCGGGCAGGGGCACGCCATGGGCGGCGAATTGCGCGGCCTCGTCGGCGGTGGGCGGCGCCATCCGCGCGCAATCGGGGCACAGCCGCCGCACCAGCCGCTGCGCCAGCACGCCGCGCAGGGTGGTGGCGATCAGATAGCCCTCGACCCCCAGTTCACGCAGCCGCACCACGGCGGCCAGCGCGGTATTGGCGTGCAGCGAGGAAAACACCAGATGCCCGGTCAGCGCCGCTTCGCAGGCCACCTGCGCGGTCTCGCCGTCGCGGATCTCGCCGACCAGGATCACGTCGGGGTCTTGCCGCAGGATCGATCGCAGGCCCCGCGCGAAGGTCAGGCCGATTTCCGGGTTGACCGGGGTTTGCGAAATGCCGGGCAGGTCGTATTCCACCGGGTCTTCGACCGTCAGGATATTGCGTTCGCGCCGGTCGGCCAGCCGCAGCAGGGAATAAAGGGTGGTGGTCTTGCCCGATCCGGTGGGGCCGGTGGCCAGGATGATGCCGTTGGGCAGTGCCGCCAGCCGGTTGAGCCGCGCGGCATCGGCATCCGACAGGCCCAGCCGGTCCAGCCCCATCAGCCCGCCGGAGCGATCCAGCAGCCGCATCACCACCCGCTCGCCGTGGTGGCCGGGCAGGGTGGAGAGGCGCACGTCGATCGCCCGTCCGCCCAGCCGCAACGCAATCCGCCCGTCCTGCGGCAGCCGGGTTTCGGCGATATCCAGCCCGGCCATGACCTTGAGCCGCGAGACCACGCGCCGGGCCGGGACATCACGGCGGTCGAACACGTTCTGCATGGTGCCGTCGATCCGCATGCGGGCGCGCAGACCCTCTTCATGCGGTTCCAGATGCAGGTCTGACGCCGATCCGCGCACTGCCTGCCGCAGCATCTGGTTGACCAGCCGGATCACCGGCGCATCCTCAGGGTCTTCGAGAATGTCGCGGGTGGTGCCGCGCTGGGGGTTCTCCTCCAGATCAAAGGCCACTTCGGACCCGGCCTCGGAGCCCGTGTCGTAAAGTCGTGACAGCCGGGCCAGAAAGCCCTCCTGCTCCAGCGGTTCGGGATCGACCGGGCGCCCGGCCGCGCGGCGGGCGGCGCGCAGCCCGTTCATCGTCGCCTCAGGGCCGATCAGCAGGGCGCCTTCGTCCAGCGCCACCTGATTGTCGCGGGCAAAGGCAAAGGGCAGGCGGGCGCCGCTCATGCCTATTGGCCCACGTCCACTTGCAGGCGTGGCGGCAGCGGCGGGAACAGCCGGTCGCGCACGGCGCGGTCCACATAGGTTTCATCGAAGGGCTGGTTCAGATCGACGCCGTCGAACGGCAGTCCGGTGCGCCGCACCTGCGGGTACAGGCCCGCATCGTTGCGCGGGGCGATCTGGCGGCTCAGGCTCTCGCCTTCGCGGGCCAGTTCGCGGCTGAGCGCCTCGGCCTCGCGGTCGGTGCGCACGACACGGGGGCGCATCATGATGAGCAACACACGCTGCCCCTCCTGCACCGAACGGCCGCGAAACAGCGCGCCCAGTACGGGCAGGTTGCTCAGCCCCGGCACGCGCTGGTTCTGCGAGGTCGAGCTGTCCTCGATCAGGCCGCCCAGAATGATCACCTCGCCGTCGCCGACCAGCGCGCTGGTGCTCAGCCGCCGCCGCGCCGTCACCTCGCCGCCCGCCGCCGAAGTGGTGCCGGTCAGGTTCGACACCTCCTGCGCGATGGCCAGCCGCACGGTGCGGTCATCGGTGATCTGGGGGCGTACCGTCAGCGTCAGGCCCACATCCTGGCGTTCGATGGTCTGGAACGGCTGGTCAGGAATGGCGCTGTCGCCGACGGTGGAATACTGGCCGGTGACAAAGGGCACGTTCTGCGCGACGACGATTTCGGCTTCCTGGTTGTTCAGGGTCAGCACCGCGGGCGTGCTGAGCAGCCGGGTAGACCGTTCGCGGGCGATGGCGGTAATCAGCGCCGAGAAATTCCCGTCCGAGGCACCGAACATGCCGCCGCTGCCGGGGTTTGGCGTGTTTCCGGCCATGGCCGCGGAAATCAGCGTGATCAGCGATGTCCGCCCGTCCATGGCGAACGAGGTACCGCCGCCGATGGCCTCGTTCAGCAGGCCGCCGAACTGCACCGACAGGTCGCTGAAATTCTCGGCGGAGATCTCGAAGATGACGGCTTCGATCAGCACCTGCGACGGGCGCACATCCAGCGACTGGATCGCCGTGGCAATCGATTCGATCCGGTTCTGCGGCGCGGTGATGAGAATGGCGTTCGACTGCGGTTCGGCGACCACGGTGATCGCCGCGTCGCCCTCGCCGCCCGCGCCCATCGACTGGCGCACCACCTCGGCCAGTTCCGTGGCCTGCGCATAATTCAGCCGCACCACCCGCGACGAGGGGCGTTGCTGCGGCTGGTCGAGCTGCATCACCAGATTGCGCACCCGGCTGCGGTAATCGCTGGACCCCGACACGACGATGGCATTCGCCCCGGCATCGGCGGCGACGCTGCCAGCCCCCTCGGCCACCGGCACCGCGGATTGCAGTACCGTCACCAGATCGGCGGCGCGGGCGTGGTTCAGGCGGACGGTTTCGACCGAACGGCTGGACGCCTCGCCCAGCCGGGCGATCAGCGTTTCGATCCGGGTGATATTCTCGGTGCGGTCCGACAGCACGATCAGCCCGGCCGAGGGGATCGGCGTCAGCACCGCCTCGGCAGCGATCAGCGGCTCCAGCGCGTCATAAACCTCGTTCATGTTGCCTGCGGGCACCGGGATCACCCGCGTCTCATAGGCGCCGCCGCGCCGGACCCGGCTGGTGCCGGGCGCCAGCCCGGCGGCGGCGTGCATCGGCACGATGCGGTCCACGCCCTCGCCCTCGACGATGGTGAGGCCGTTCAATTCCAGCACGTTGAGAAAGATCTCGTACATCGCCGCCGGTGTCACCGGCACCGGGGCAAAGACCGACACGGTGCCCTGCACCTCGGGATCGACCAGCAGGTTGCGCCCGGTCTGTTCGGCGACAAGCTGCACATAGCTGCGCAGATCGACGTCGCGCAGATCGAGGCGGATCTGTGCAGCGGCAGGCCGGGGGACGCCCAGCGCGAGGACGATCAGCAGGAGGGCGGCGAGGCGGATCATGGGGTGATTGTTTCCGTATCGAGAACAAGGTGCAACTGGAATACGCGAACCGGGGCGGGTCATCGACTGATAGCGAAACGGGGGCGGACCGGCGCGTCGGCGGATTCGTCCATCAGCGGGCCGTCGCCGGGAAAATCGTCGCCGGCGCCGCTCGACCGCCGCCCGGGTCTGTCGGGGAAATCCGGGGCATCGCGCGATGAATTTTCCCCGCCGCGCAACTCGGTGTCACGCACCGGGCCCTCGTCCACGCGGTAGTGGCGACCATCCTGGAAATCGGTGTCCAGCGGCTGGGATTCCTCGCTGAAACCGATCACGAAGATGGTGCCGAACAGATCGATCTCGATGCCTTCGGGCGTGATGTCGAGCACCTCATAGCCATCAGCCAGCACATCGCCGCGCCGCACCACGATCACGCCGTCGGCGGTCTCGAGCAAGGCATAGCCATCGGTGCCGTCCTCGCCGACAGCCAGCCCGCGCAGGATATAGGCGTCGGCGTCGAAATCATCCATCGGGTCGTATTCGGGCTCGGCTTCCGGTTCGGGCTCCGGCATGGGCGCGAGCACGGGCGCGGCGGCGGGGATGCCGAACAGGGGTGGCCATTCCGCAGGCGCACCACGGGCGACGGCAATGTCGGCGGGGGCGGCGGCGACAGCCTCGATCGGCGGCAGCGGTGTGACGACCGGAACCTGCGCTGTCAGGGCAAGCCCGGCCAGGCCCAGCCCGAACCCGGCCACCGCCCCGGCACTCAGCAGCGCCAGCCCGGAGGGCCGGACATCCTGCAGCGGGGTGGGCGCACGGCTGGGCGTGGCAAGGGTCATGCGCGATGGGCCTCTGGGTGTTTTTCTGGACATTATCGGCCTCTCGGCCTAGGATGAAAAGAAAAAACAAGGTGAGAGCAGTGAACCGATTTTCCCTGATCCAGGGCCGCCCGGCGGTACTGGTTGCGCTGTTGGCGCTGGCTGCCTGCGAGGCTGCGGGCTCGCTGGCGGGTGGCGGCGCGCGATCCGACTATCTCGTCGCACGGCAGGCGCTGGAAACCGGCAATTACGACCTCGCCATTCGCCGCTATGCGCAGCTCGTTGACAGCGTCGAGGCTACGTCCTCGGCCCGGTTGCGGCTGGAATATGCCCATGCCCTTCTGCGCGGCAACCGCTTTGACGAGGCCGCCGCCATGGCCGACCCGCTGGCCCGCCGCAACGATGGCGCCATTGCCGCCTCGGCGCTGGCCGTGCGCGGCACCGCCCGGCACGAGGCGGCGCGGCTGCGGCTGGATGCCGGGCAGCGCGATGAAACGACCCGCAGCCTGCTGCTGGCGGCGCAGGCTGATATCATGGCCTCGCTGCAGCACAATCCGGCGCTGGACAGCACCGGGTCCATGCGGGCGCGGGCGCAGCTTATCAGCGCCGATCTGGGCACGGCAGGATGATCGCGGCGCGTCCCGGCGCGCAAAAGGTTGATAATTCCTTAATGTTCTCCGGATTTGTGCCCCATTTCGGCCCCGATTGACCGGCATTCCTCTTGATCAGGTTAAAACTGGTTAAGAGGTTCTGCATGTCCCGCCGCTCCCGCCCGACAATGCTGTCGGCCGCTTCGTTGACCCTGCTATTGCTGGGGTCGGCCCCGCTGTCCGCCATGACCGAGATGCTGGGCGGCGGCTTCATGGTCGGCGGCGGCACCTGCGCCGATTTCGGCTGGGTCGGCACGCAGCAGGTTCTGGCCCGTATGGAACCCCAGGGCGCGCCTGGCAATCCGGCTGACGAGACGCAGATGGCGCTGCTGTTGTCCACCGGCACCATTGCCATCCGGTTCGACAACGAGCGGGCCTATCGGCACACCCAGGCCGTCGATCAAGCCACTTACGTCTGGAACGGCCCCTGGTCGCCCGAGGAACCGACGATGAGCTTCTCGTGGAACCTGTATGGCGACATTCCCGGCACCCGCGACAGCGAGCTGAGTGAGCTGATCCTCGATTTCGACAATTTCAATGAACACCCGGGCTGCCGGATGTCCGTCTTTCTGGTCCTGCGCCGCAACTGAGCCCCGGGAGAAACCCATGTCGATCCAGACCCGCCTTCGCGCCCTGTGCGCCCGTATCGCCCCGCTGACCGCTGCGGCCGTGCTGACCCTTGCCACCCCCGCCCAGGCCGAATTCATGGGCGGCGGCTTTCTGACCGATTATCAGGGCTGTCAACGCTATGGCTGGCCGGTGAACACCGAGATGGTCCGCGCGCGCTATTCGGCGCAGGAAATCGACGGCGGGCCCAGCCAGTTGGTGCTCAGTTTCGCCGTTGGCGGGATCAACACCTATCTGGTGCGCGCGGGGCTGGCGCCCAGCAACACCTGGCACCGCGCCCCCGGGACGGTGATCTGGGGAACGGCCGACAACACGACGACCGCCCGGCTGCGGGTGCTGGAGCGGGAATCGGTGCCCTTTATCGGCGCGACCTTCGACGAGCATGTCGAAAACGTCCGCCTGCGCGTCCGCATCCGCAATTTCAATGGCATGCAGGGCTGTACCGTTACCGCGGTGCTGATGTTCAACGACTGGAACAACACCATCAACCGCAGTTGAGCGGCCGATCAGGCCTCGACGGGGCGGCGGATCTTGTCGGCCGCCTCGATCACCAGCGGCGACAGCCCCTCGCCCCCGGCGTCGAGCAGCGCGAAGAGCTGACGGCGCATCCGCGGTTCCCAGAAATCGTTGAGATGCGCGGCCAGCCCGGCCAGCCCTTCGGCATGCGGTTTCGAGGCCATGAACGCAGCGATCTGATTGGCCATGCGGGCGATCTTGTCAGCGGACATGCTGGGTCTCCGTTTCAATACGGTCGGAATGGGTAAAGACCTCGAAACGGTCTGGCCGGGCCTGCGCGATCAGCGTCAGGCCCAGATGATCGGCAAGGTCAACGGCGTCGGCAGTCGGTGACGAGACGGCGATGATCGCCGGGGCGCCCATCGCGGCCACTTTCTGCACCAGATCGATGGATACGCGGCTGGTCAGCACCACGGCGCCGTCGGTGGGGATGGTGCGTGCAAGCACGCACCCTACGTCGCCCGACGATCCCGTAGGGTGCGTGCTTGCACGCACCATCCCGCCGCCCCGAACCAACGCCCCCGCCAGCTTGTCCAGCGCATTATGCCGGCCCACATCCTCGCGCAGCGCCAGCATACGGCTTCCGTCCCAATACCCTGCAGCGTGGACGGCACGGGTGGCATCATGCAGCCGCTGCTGGCCGGGCAGTGCAGCGACCGCCGCCATGACCGACGCGGGCGTCAGGCGAAAGCGGCCGGGCGGCACCGGGGCCAGGTCGCGCAGCGCCTGTTCCAGACTGTCGATGCCGCACAGGCCGCAGCCCACCGGCCCGGCCATCATCCGGCGGCGGTCTTTCAGCCGCGCTTCTGCACCCTCGCCGACCCAAAGCTGCACATCGACACCGCGCGCGGTCTGCACCACCTCGACGCTGTCGATCTCGTCGGGCCGGGCCAGCCCCTCGGTCAGGGCAAAGCCATAGGCGAAATCGACCAGATGATCGGGCGTCGCCATCATCACCGCCTGCGTGCTGCCGTTGAAGGTCAGCGCCACGGCGACCTCCTCGGGCAGCAGCCGTTCGCCCGGCGCCAGCGTGGCGCCGAACGACAGGCGGGGACGGGCGCGCGCGCCCTGCATCATTCAGCCGCGGGCAGGATGCGGCGGGCCATGTCGGCCTGCGCGTTATACGCTTCCTGCCATTGCGAAGGCCCGTTCGACGGCGCCACCTGCACCGCCGTCACCTTGTATTCCGGGCAATTGGTGGCCCAGTCCGAGTAATCGGTGGTGACGACATTGGCCTGCGTATCGGGGTGGTGGAAGGTGGTATAGACAACCCCCGGAGACACGCGGTCGGTGATCGTGGCGCGCAGCGTGGTTTCCCCGGCGCGGCTGGCCAGACGCACCCAGTCGCCCTCGTGGATGCCGCGATTTTCGGCGTCGTGCGGGTGGATTTCCAGCACGTCCTGATCGTGCCAGACCACATTCGCCGTGCGTCGGGTCTGCGCACCGACGTTGTACTGGCTCAGAATCCGCCCGGTGGTCAGCAGCAGCGGAAAGCGCGGGCCGGTGCGTTCATCCGTCGCCACATATTCAGTGCGGATGAACTTGCCCTTGCCACGCACAAAGCCGTCGATATGCATCATCGGCGTGCCTTCGGGCGCTTTCTCGTTGCAGGGCCACTGGATCGAGTTCTTTTCCTCGAGCAGGTCATAGCTGACCCCGGCGAAGGACGGCGTCAGCAGGGCGATTTCGTCCATGATCTGGCTGGGATGCGCGTAGTTCCAGTTCGCGCCCATCGCGTTGGCGAAAAGCTGCGTCACTTCCCAGTCGGCATAACCGTTCTTGGGGGCCATCACCTTGCGCACGCGGTTGATGCGGCGTTCGGCGTTGGTGAAGGTGCCGTCCTTTTCCAGGAAGGTCGAACCCGGGAAGAACACATGCGCGTAATTCGCGGTCTCGTTCAGGAACAGGTCATGGACGATGACGCATTCCATCGCCGCCAGCCCCGCCGCGACATGTTTGGTGTCGGGGTCGGATTGCAGGATGTCCTCGCCCTGGCAATAGAGGCCCTTGAACGACCCCTCGACCGCGGCATCCAGCATGTTGGGGATGCGCAGGCCCGGCTCGTTGTCGATGGCGACGCCCCAGGCATTCTGGAACAGCGCCCGCACATCGTCGTTCTTGACGTGCCGGTAGCCGGGCAGTTCATGCGGGAACGAACCCATGTCGCACGAGCCCTGCACGTTGTTCTGCCCGCGCAGCGGGTTCACGCCGACGCCGGGGCGGCCGATGTTGCCGGTCAGCATGGCGAGGTTGGCGATACCGATCACCGTGGTCGAACCCTGCGAATGCTCGGTCACGCCCAGCCCGTAATAGATCGCCCCGTTGCCGCCGGTGGCATAGAGGCGTGCGGCCTCGCGCAGGGTCTGTGCCGGAACGCCGCTCAGCAGTTCGACCGCTTCGGGCGAATGTTGCGGGGCGCTGACGAATTCGGCGTAATCCTGGAATTCGTCCCAGTCGCAGCGGGTGCGGATGAACTCTTCATCCATCAGCCCTTCGGTGACGATGACATGCGCCAGCGCCGTGACCACGGCCACGTTGGTGCCGGGGCGCAGCGCCAGGTGATGCGCGGCCTTGACATGCGGCGCCTCGACGCTTTCGGTGCGGCGCGGGTCGATGACGATCAGCTTGGCGCCCTGACGCAGGCGTTTCTTCATCCGGCTGGCAAAGACCGGATGCCCCGAATGCGGGTTGGCACCGATCACCACGATGACATCGGCGGCCTCGACGCTGTCGAAATCCTGCGTCCCGGCCGAGGTGCCAAAGGTCTGGCCCAGCCCATAGCCGGTGGGCGAATGGCAGACCCGGGCGCAGGTGTCGGTGTTGTTGTTCAAAAACACCGCGCGCGTCAGTTTCTGCACCAGATAGGTTTCTTCGTTGGTGCAGCGCGACGAGGTGATGACGCCGACCGACTGGCGGCCGTGCTTGTCGATCAGCCCCTTCATCCGGTTCGCGGCAAAGGCCATCGCCTCGTCCCAGGACACTTCCTGCCACGGGTCGGTGATCGACTCGCGGATCATCGGGTTCAGGATGCGGTCCTTGTGCGTGGCATAGCCGTAAGCAAAGCGGCCCTTGACGCAGCTATGTCCGCGGTTCGCCTTGCCGTCCTTGTGCGGCACCATGCGCACCAGCTCGTCGCCGCGCATTTCCGCCTTGAACGAGCAGCCGACGCCGCAATAGGCGCAGGTGGTGACGATGGCGCGTTCGGGCGTGCCGATCTCGACCACGGATTTTTCCACCAGCGTGGCGGTCGGGCAGGCCTGCACGCAGGCGCCGCAGCTCACGCAATCCGACGACAGGAAGGTGTCATTCTTGCCACCCGCCGACACGCGGCTGTCAAAGCCCCGGCCCTGGATGGTCAGCGCGAAGGTGCCCTGCACTTCCTCGCAGGCCCGCACGCAGCGCGAGCAGACGATGCATTTCGACGGATCGTAATCGAAATAGGGGTTCGACGTGTCCTTGGCCATGTATTGCGGGTTTTTCGCGCCCGAGGTGTCCTTGGCGCGGAAATGGGTATCCACGGCTTCATAGCGTACGTCGCGCAGGCCCACGGCGCCCGCCATATCCTGCAATTCGCAATCGCCGTTGGCGGCGCAGGTCAGGCAATCCAGCGGGTGGTCGGAGATATACAGCTCCATCACGCCCTTGCGCAGGCGTTTCAGCGTCTCGGTCTGGGTATGGACCTTGAGCCCCTCGGCCACCGGCGTCGTGCAGGACGCGGGCGTACCGTTGCGCCCGTCGATCTGCACCAGGCACAACCGGCACGAGCCGAAGGCCTCGACGCTGTCGGTGGCGCAGAGCTTGGGCACGGAAATTCCGGCCAGCGCGGCGGCGCGCATGATCGACGTGCCCTCGGGCACAGTGACATCGAAACCGTCGATGGTCAGCGTGACCTGCTTTTGCGACCGCGAGGCGGGAGTGCCATAGTCACGGTCGTCCCAGGGAATGATGAAGTCTTTCATGCGGCTTTCTCCCGTCGAGGAGTGGCGGTCTGTTGCGGGCGGCGGTTCAGCAATTCCTGCCGAAGCCAGTCCATGAGGTCATCGGGGCGGTTGGGCGTGCTCATTCCGCGGCCTCGCGGGCCGTGGCGAAATCATCCGGGAAATGCGTCAGGGCCGACATCACCGGATAAGGGGTGAACCCGCCCAGGGCGCAGAGCGACCCGGCCTTCATCGTGTTGCACAGATCGGTCAGCAGCGGGATGGCGCCGGGATCGCCCGCAGCGATCCGGTCCATGGTCTCGACACCGCGCACCGCGCCGATCCGGCAGGGCGTGCATTTGCCGCAGCTTTCGATGGCGCAGAATTCCATCGCAAACCGCGCCAGTTTCAGCATGTCGGCGCGGTCGTCGAACAGGGTCAGGCCGGCATGGCCGATCAGCCCTTCCTTGCCAGCGAATTCCTCATAGCCAAACGGCGTATCGAACAGCGCACGCGGAAAATAGGCGCCCAAGGGCCCGCCCACCTGCACCGCCTTGACGGGCCGCCCGCTGGCAGAACCGCCGCCGATCTGATCGACGATCTGGCCCAGAGTCAGGCCAAAGGCCACCTCATAGAGCCCGCCGTATTTCACGTTTCCGGCGATCTGCAGCGGGATCGTCCCGCGCGACCGCCCCAGCCCGAAATCGCGGTAATGCGCCGCGCCCTTTTCCAGGATCACCGGCACCGAGGCCAGCGAGATCACGTTGTTCACCACGGTCGGGCGGCCCATGAAGCCCTGCAGTGCCGGCAGCGGCGGCTTGGCGCGCACCACGCCGCGCTTGCCTTCCAGCGAATTCAGCAGGCTGGTTTCCTCGCCGCAGACATAGGCCCCGGCGCCGACGCGGATTTCCATGTCGAAGGACTTGCCTGTGCCCAGCATCGACAGGCCCAGAACCCCGGCGCTGCGGGCGATACGCACTGCCCGCTCCATGACCGAAATGGCGATGGGATATTCGCTGCGGATATAGACGTAGCCCTTGCTGGCCCCGGTGGCGAGACCGGCGATCGCCATGCCCTCGATCAGGGTAAAGGGATCGCCCTCCATCAACATGCGGTCGGCAAAGGTGGCGCTGTCGCCCTCATCCGCGTTGCAGACGATGTATTTTTTCGGCCCCGGCGCGGTGCGCACGGTTTCCCATTTGATGCCGGTGGGAAAGCCCGCCCCGCCCCGGCCGCGCAGGCCCGAATCCTTCACTTCGGCGACGATCTGGGCATCCGTCATGCCCAGCGCGCGCTCAAGGCCCTTCAGGCCGCCATGGGCGCGGTACTCCTCCAGGCTGAACGGGTCGATCACGCCGACCCGGGCAAAGGTCAGCCGGGTCTGGCCCGCCATCCACGGATGCGCATCGACCGGGCCGATGGCCTTGGGATGCGCCGCCAGATCGCCGAACAGCCCCGCCACATCGCCTGACTCCATCGGGCCGAACCCGTGGCGGACGCCGTCCAGCTCGATTTCGACCAGCGGTTCCAGCCAGACCATGCCGCGGCTGCCGTTGCGGATCAGCGTCACATCCAGCCCGCGCGCCGCGGCTTCCTGGGTGATCGCGGCGGCGATGTCATCGGCGCCCAGCGCCACAGCGGCGGAATCGAGGGGAAGCCAGATTTTCATCAGCGCGCCCCTTCCAGAATGCGGTCCAGTTTCGCGGCATCGGCGCGGCCGACCAGCTTGCCGTTGACCATCGCCGCCGGGCCGCAGGCGCACAGACCCAGGCAAAACACCGGCTCCAGCGTCACAGCGCCGTCGCGGGTGGTCTGGTGCCAGTCGATCCCCAGACGGTCGCGCGCATGATCGGCCAGCGCATCGGCGCCGACCGCCTGACAGGCCTCGGCCCGGCACAGTTTCAGCACGGTGCGGCCCGCCGGGTTTTCACGGAAATCGTGATAGAAGCTCATCACACCATGCGCTTCGGCGCGGCTGATGTTCTGATCCTGGGCGATGATTGGCAGGGCGTCTTGCGGCACATGGCCAAAGGCCTCCTGCACGGCATGCAGGATCGGCAGCAGCGCGCCCTCCATCCCGCGATGGGCCTCAAGGATCTCGCGCAGGGTCTGTTGGCCCGCGTCCCCGAAAGCTGGTGTGGCTGTCATCTGGCTTCTCCGGTCGGTTGCCCTGTGGGTAATCGCAAACCGATTGCCAATCAAATTGTGAATTCCGTTGTTTGATAGAATGTATCTATCAAAACCCTCAGACGAGGCTTTCCACGAACGCATCCAGCAACAAGGTGCGCCGACCGACCGGTGGCAGGATGAATGCGACATCGGCGATGCCGCTGACGCTGCCGGTCAGCGGAATGCAGGCCAGATCGCGGCCGACGGCATAGAAGCTGGCGGTGCGCGACGGCAGGATGGTGGCGCTGTGATGCTCGGTCACATGGCTGACCAGCGCGATGATGGAATTCGATTCGATTCGCGGCGTCACCGGCACGCCCGCCCGTGCCAGATTGCGGTCAATGATCCGCCGGTTCTGCATGTCAGGGGTCAGAAGGCCCAGTTCGAACCCGCCCAGATCCGACCAGCGCAGCGTCGCGGGCAGCCCCGGATCGGCGCGCGTGACCAGCGCATAGCTTTCCTCATAGAGCAGCATCGACTTGAAACCCGGCATCCGGTCCTGCGGCTGGTCGGCGGTGGCATAGCTGAGCCCGGCGTCGATTTCGAATTCGACCAGACGTTCCTGGATCTCGTGGCTGTTGAGCGACAGGATGCGCAACCGCACGCCCGGGTGCGCGTCCAGAAACGGCCGTGTCAGATCATGGACCGAGGCCAGCGCGGTGGGAATCACCCCCAGCCGCAGGGTTCCCGACAGGCCCTCGCGCGCCACCGCCACGTCGGATTTCAGCGCCCGCGCCTCGGCGACGATGGATTTGGCGCGCGACAGCACGCGCTCGCCCTCGGGTGTCAGGCCGATGAACCGGGCGCCGCGCTGCACCAGTTGCACGCCCAGTTGTTCCTCGAGCGACTTGATCGCCGAGCTGAGGGTGGGCTGCGTGACATGGCACGCGACCGCCGCGCGGCCAAAGTGGCGCTCGCGGGCAAGGGCGATCAGCATTTCCAGCTTGTCGATCATCGCCCCACCTTGCAGCAAAGCGCCGGGCACGGAAAGGGCGTGCGCGGCGGGGCTTACACGGATCGCCCGGGCGGCCTAGACTTGCGCGAACCGGGAGGGGGGAGCGCCATGCGGATCGAGCCGTTCGGAGTCGAGATCTGGATGAACGAATGGGAGACCAAATGCGAGCTGAACCTCGCTGAAACCTGCGTCGAAAGCCTGACCATCGGCCAGTTGCTCGATCTGGCCGGGCGCAATGGCGATGACCTGTCGGCGCTGCTGCCGATGCCCATGACCTACGGAGCCATCGAGGGATCGGACCGGCTGCGCGATGCGATTGCCGCGCTTTATGCCCGCCAACGACGTGCGAACATCCTCGTCACCCATGGCACGATCGGCGCCAACATGCTGGTGCACAAGGCGCTGGTGGGGCCGGGCGACCGGGTGCTGGCCGTGGTGCCGACCTATCAGCAGCATTATTCGATCCCCGAAAGTCTGGGCGCCGACATGCACCTGCTGCATCTGCAGCCGCAGGACGGCTGGCTGCCCGATCTGGACCGCCTGCGTGCGCTGGCGCTGCCGGGGACAAAGCTGATCGCCCTGACCAACCCCAACAACCCCACCGGCGCGCTGATCCCGCAACCGATGCTGCAAGAGATCGCGGCAATTGCCCGGGCGACCGGGGCCTGGGTGCTGTGCGACGAGGTTTACCGCGGCACCGATCAGCAGGGCGACGGCAAGACCGCCTCGATGGCCGACCTCTATGAAAGGGGCATCAGCACGGCGGGCCTGTCCAAGGCCTTCTCGCTGGCCGGGTTGCGGCTGGGATGGGTGGCGGCGCCCGCCGAGATCATCGCCGCGGTGTCGATCCACCGCGATTATGACACGATCAGTGTGGGCCGGATCGACGACCATTTCGCCACGCTGGCGCTCGAGGCCGCGCCGCGGCTGCTGGCGCGGTCGCAGGCGATCACACGCGGCAATCTGCAGATCCTGTCCGACTGGATCGACACCCAGCCCCGGCTGGGCTGGGTCCGTCCGCAATCGGGCACCACGGCCTTCGTGCGGCTGGATGCGCCGATGACCTCGCGCGAGTTCTGCGTCGATCTGTTGCAGGAAACCGGGGTGATGTTCACCCCCGGCTCGGCGCTGGGGGTCGAGGGCTGGCTGCGCATCGGCTATGCCAACGCCCCCGACATCCTGCGCGAGGGGTTGCGGCGGACGGGCGCGTTCCTCGCCCGCCTGCCTTGAGTCAGGCGAACAGCCGCTGCATCGGCACCGAGGCCACGGCGCTCAGCCAGGCCAGCACGCCACAGACGGCGATGGCGCCGACCATGCCCGCGGCGCTGCTGTCAAAGAGCAGCCCGGTCAGCACGATCATCAGACCGCCGGTCAGCATCTGGATCGTACCGCCCAGCGAGGCCGCCAGCCCGGCGATATCCGGGTGCGGGTCCATCGCCATGACCATCGCCGTGGGGATCACCAGCCCCAGGCAGGCATTGGCCACGAACAGCCCCGCCACCACCACCGGCAACGACGCCAGCCCGACCCAGGCCAGCAGCGCCAGCAGCATGGTCGAGGCCATGAAGCCGCTGATCGCCAGCGCGATCACCCGCTGCATGCCGAACCGCCCCGACAGTCGCCCGGCCAGTTGCGAGGCGCTGAAAAAGCCCACCGCGTTGACGGCAAAGGCAATCGAGAACCCGGTCGGCGACAGGCCGAATTCGCGGGTGTAGACAAAGCTCGCCGTGGCCAGAAACACAAAGAAACTGGCCATGCCGAAGCCGCCGATCATCGTCAGCCCCATGAAGGCGCGGTCGGTCAGCAGCCGCTTCGCCCCGGCCAGCATGACACCGGCGCGGATCGGCCGACGGGCCGCGGGCGCCAGCGTTTCGGGCAGGGCAAAGACGATCAGGGTCAGGCTGACCACCGATGCCAGCGCCAGCACGCCAAAGATCTCGCGCCAGCCGCCAAAGGCCAGCACCATCGAGCCGGTCAGCGGCGCCAGCATCGGCGACACCGAAATGACGATCATGATCGCGGCCATCATCCGCGCCGCCTCGGGGCCCGAGGCCATGTCGCGGATCACCGCGCGCGGCACCGCCATCAGCGTGGCCGCGCCCAGCGCCTGCAGCGCCCGGGCGGCGATCAGCGTCGGCAGATCGGGCGCCAGCGCGGCAAGAATCGTGGCGATCAGAAAGATGCCGACACCGATCAGCAAGGGCTTCTTGCGGCCGATGGCGTCGGCCATCGGGCCCCAGATCATCTGGGCGATGCCGAAGACGACGAAATAGGCCGTCAGCGTCAGCGCGGCACCGGCCTCGGTGGTGCCGAGATCCTCGGCCACCTGCGGCAGCGCCGGAAGATACATGTCGATGGCAAAGGGGCCAACGGCGGAAAGGAGGCCCAGAATCAAGGCCGTGCGGAACAAGGGATCGCGCATGGAATAACCTGCCGAAATAGGAAAAGGGGGCCTCAGGCCCCGCGAAGGGGCAGGCCGATGTGCCTAAAGTCGTTCGCATGTGCAAGATGTCAACCGCCGCACCGCGGAAAAGTCGCGCCGACGGGCTTTGCGGCGCGGGTTCGGGCTGTCGGGGGCGGCGGATTTCTTCCGCCGCGATGCGTTCACGCATCTGTTTCTTTTGACGGAATTCATGGCGGGTGTATCGTCAGCACGGGGCATGAACCCCAGACGCTTCGTCCCCGAACGGGATCTCCCCGCCGGGCACGAAGGTTCCGTATCAGGAGGATCGGATATGGCGACGACGAAGGGTGGCGGCGGCAAGGGCGAGGCCCCGTCGAAGGGCGGCGCAGCTCCCTCCAAAGGGGCGGCCCCGGCCAAGGGCGCAGCTCCGGCCAAGGGTGGCGCAGCCTCGGCACGGGGCACCCCGTCCAAGGGTGGCAGCAAGTAAGCCGGGCCACCCCTACCGGAAGACAGGATCGAGGAAACCGGCCCGGCGCCTCTGCGCCGGGTCTTTTGCTGTGCCGACCGCCGGTCGCAGGAAGTTTTTGACCGGCGCGTCGTTTGCGGTATCGTGCAAGGGGGCCATGCAGCGCCCTCCCCGGTTTCGCGGGGCGACAACAGCAGTTTGCGGAGTACGGATTATGACCAAAGGTGTATCGGGCGGCGGCAAGGGCAGCGCCAGCGGTGCGATGCCGGGCGGGGCGAAAAAGCCCGCGGGCGGCAGCGGCAACAGCGATTCGAACAAGGTGACGTCGGGCCTGCCGTCGGGCAGCAAGGGCGGCTCGAAGTAACGCCTGCGCCGGATCGGGCCAAGAAAAATGGCCGGTCCACAGGGACCGGCCAGTTCGGCAAGTCCCGGCCGGAGGGAAACGGCCGGGGCAGGAATTCACCAGGTATCAGGCCCCTTGTCGGCGAATCGCTCGACGAGGAAATCGATGAAGGCGCGCACCTTGGGCTGCGTGTAGCGCCCCGGCGGATAGACCGCATAGATGCCCAGCGTGGTCGGCGGCAGATCGGGGATCACATCGACCACCAGCCCGTCGCGCATCGCGTCGTGGTACAGAAAGCTGGGCAGATAGGCGATGCCCATCCCCTTGACCGCCGCATTCAGCAGCGATTGCCCATCATTGACCGTCAGCCAGCCGGTGCCGCGCACCTGGCGCACCTCGCCCGAGGGGGCGGTGATGCGCCAGACGTTGGCGCTGGCCTGATTGGAATAATGCAGCAGCCGGTGATCGTTGAGATCGTCGATCTTGCCCGGGCGGCCATGCGCCTGGAAATAGCGCGGCGCGGCGATCAGGCGTTGCGTGGTCTCGGTGATCTTGCGGGCGCGCAGCGAGCTGTCCTCCATCTCGCCGACGCGGATCGACATGTCGAACCCTTCCGAGATCAGTTCGACATAGCGGTTCTTGAGCACCATGTTGACGCTGATATCGGGGTAATCGGTCAGGAATTCATCCAGCACCGGCGACAGCAGGCTGACGCCAAAATCCGTGGCCACCGACATGCGCAGCACACCCGAGGGCGCCGATTGCATGGCGGTGACGATGCTGTCGGCCTCGCCCGCGTCATTCAGCACGCGGCGGGCGCGGTCGTAATAGACAAGGCCGATTTCCGTGGGGCTGACGCGCCGGGTGGTCCGGTTCAGCAGGCGGGCGCCCAGCCGCGCCTCGAGCGACGAGACGTGTTTCGAGACTGCGGATTTCGAGATCCCCATCTTGCGCGCGGCATCGGTGAATCCCCCCTGATCGACCACCGTGGCGAAGGCTTCCATTTCCGTCAGACGGTCCATTGCAACACCTGTCACCCAACTGTTTCGGTGTTTCCGTTACACACCCCAATTGCGGCGCCAAAGCGGCGCACCCGGGGAATTCCTGGGACAGTTGTTTGGAAAAGAAGCACAATCTTAACGTGTTGCCGGGATTGTGGCGTCAGCCCGCGCTTTCGGCCAGAAAGATCCACAGCGGCAGGGTGATCGCGGCCAGCAATGTTGACTGTGCAACGACAGTCGCCGCCAGCCCGCGGTCAGCACCGAACCCCGCCGCCAGCACATGCGCCGCCGAAGCCGTCGGCAGCGCGGCGAACATCACCAGAATCTGCGTCATGGCCGGTTCGGCCCCGGTCAGCCGACAGGCCAGAAATGTCGCCGCTGGCAGCAGCAGCAACTTCACCCCCACCAGCACGCCGCTGAACGCATCCAGCCGCGCCAGCGCCCGCCAGTCCATCGTTGCGCCGACCGACAGCAGCGCCACCGGGATCGCCGCCTGCGACAGCAGATGCAGCGGCGCCATCAGCAGCGCAGGCGGGGTCCAGCCGCTGACGCCCACCAGCACCCCGCCAACCGAAGCCAGCAGGAACGGGTTCAACGCCACCCGCCGCAGGGTCGCGCCGAAGCCCAGATTGCCACCGCGCGACAGCGCCGAGACGGCAAAGATATTGGCCAGCGGCACCCCCATGCCCGCCGCCACCGCCATCAGCGCCGCATCCGCCTGGCTGAGGGTCGCCACGGCGACAAACCCCAGCGCCGTGTTGAACCGCCAGGCCGTCTGCCAGGCCCCGGCGAAATCGAGGAAACTTTCGGGCCCAAAGCGCCGCGCCGCGTAACCCGCGACCAGCCCCAGCGTCAGGATCGCCCAGACCGCCGGGCCGATCACAGCGATGCGCGACAGATCCATCGGCCGCGCGGCCGCCGCCGAAAACAGCAGCGCCGGAAACAGGATCTCGAAGTTCAGCCGGTCGAGGCCGGTCCAGGCGTTCTCGGACAGCCGCCGCCGCACCAGACCGCCCAGCCCCACCAGCAGGAAACTGGGCACCAGCCCGGCGAGGACCGTGGCAAACACCACCTACAGCGCAGCCGCCAGCCGGGCACCCTGATCGATGGCGCGCTTGGCGTCGAGTTCCGCCGCGACATCGGCACCGCCGATCACCTGCACCGCCACCCCGGCCTGGGTCAGGGCCTCGGCCAGCGCCCGGTTCGGTTCCTGCCCGGCGCAGAGGACGATGGTGTCCACCTCCAGAAGCTGCGGGCCCTTGTCGCCGCCGCCCAGCACGATGCCGTCGGGCGTGATCGCGTCATAGGTGACACCGCCCAGCATCCGCACGCCCCGCGCCTGCAGACTGGCGCGGTGAATCCAGCCGGTGGTCTTGCCCAGCCGCTTGCCGGGCTTTTCCGCCTTGCGCTGCAGCAGGGTCACGGCGCGCGCGGCGACGGGCGGTTCGGGCTCCAGCAGGCCGCCGGGCACCTCGGACGGATCGCCCACGCCCCATTCGCGGCGCCATTCCGCCGCGTCGAGCGTCGGCGACGCCCCCTGATGCGTGACGTATTCCGCCACATCGAAACCGATCCCCCCGGCGCCGACCACCGCCACCCGCGCGCCCACTGGCGCCTTGTGGCGCAGCACGTCGATATAGCTGAGCACATTCGCGCCGTCCTCGCCCGGGATGCCCGGATCGCGCGGGCTGACCCCGGTGGCGACGATCACATGGTCGAACCCGGCCAGCGCCTCGACGCTCGCCTCGGTCTTCAGCCGAAGGTCGATGCCCGACCCGGCCAGCATGGTTTCGAACCAGGCGACCAGCCCGTGGAATTCCTCCTTGCCGGGGATCACGCGTGCCATGTTCAACTGACCGCCGATCTGCGCGTCCTTTTCAAACAGAGTCACGCGGTGGCCGCGCTGATCGGCCACCAGCGCCGCCATCAGCCCGGCGGGCCCGGCCCCGACCACGGCCACGGATTTCGGCGCCGCGGTGGGGGAATAGACCAGCTCGGTCTCATGGCAGGCGCGCGGGTTGACCAGACAGGTCGAGATCTTGCCGCTGAAGGTATGGTCCAGACAGGCCTGATTGCAGCCGATGCAGGGGGCGATGGTGGCGCCCTTGCCCGCCGCCGCCTTGTTGACGAAATCGGCATCGGCAAGGAACGGCCGCGCCATCGACACCATGTCGGCGCAGCCGCTGGCCAGCACCTCTTCCGCGGTTTCGGGGTTGTTGATCCGGTTCGAGGTGATGACCGGGATCGAGACCTGCCCCATCAGCTTTTTCGTCACCCAGGCGAAACCGGCCCGCGGTACGCTGGTGGCAATCGTCGGCACCCGCGCCTCGTGCCAGCCGATACCGGTATTCAGGATCGTCGCCCCGGCGGCTTCGATGGCCTGCGCCAGTTGCACGATTTCCTCGAAGCTCTGGCCATCGGGCACCAGATCGAGCAGCGAGATGCGGTAGATGATGATGAAATCCGTCCCCACCGCCTCGCGCACCCGGCGCACCACCTCGACCGGCAGGCGCATGCGGTTCTCATAGCTGCCGCCCCAGCGGTCGGTGCGCTTGTTGACATGCAGACAAAGGAACTGGTTGAGGAAATAGCCCTCGGAGCCCATCACCTCGACCCCGTCATAGCCCGCCTCGCGCGCCCGAACCGCGGCGGTGACGAAATCGGCGATCTGCTTTTCGATGCCCGCCTCGTCGAGCTCGCGCGGAACGAAGGGCGAAATCGGCGACTTGATCGGCGAGGACGAGACGCAATCCTTGCCATAGGCATAGCGCCCGGCGTGCAGGATCTGCATGGCGATCTTGCCGCCATGCACGTGAACCGCATCCGTCACCAGCCGATGATTGGCGATGTCCTGCGGGGTATAGAGGCCCGCAGCGCCGGGGAACACGCCGCCCTCCGGGTTGGGGGCCATGCCGCCGGTGACGATCAGCGCCACCCCGCCGCGCGCGCGTTCGGCATAATAGGTGGCGACGCGCTGCCAGTCGCCGCGTTCCTCGAGCCCCGAATGCATCGAGCCCATCAACACCCGGTTCCTGAGCGTGGTGAAGCCCAGATCGAGCGGGGCAAGCATATGGGGATAGGGGCTGGACATCGGCTCTCCTCCGGTCTGGCGATCCGGCCCAAGGTATCCGGGCCATGGGGATTGTCATGCGAAACCTTGCGTCAGGGCGGGCGGGTTTCGCCCTCGGCCGGAACGCCGCCGACGTTCAGCCCTCGGGCGACCCGGGCAGGGGGGCGCTCGCGCCCCCCTCTTGGCCGTTCCGGCCAATTCACCCCCCTGAGGATATTTAAGGCGCAAAGTTGCGGCGGCCCGCGCCCTTCGTGGCGGGCGGTCTCGACGGCGCCGGGGCCGCGTGCCACAAGCGCGGCATGGAACTCTGGGTCATTGTCACCATTCTGGCCGCCGGGGTGCAGACCCTACGCTTTTCGCTGCAAAAGCGGCTCAAGAGGCTGGGGCTGTCGACCGGCGGCGCCACGTTTTCGCGCTTTCTGTTCGCGGCACCGCTGGCGCTGGGCGGGCTGGGGCTGCTGATGGCGCTGCAGGGCGCGCCGTTTCCGGCGCTGTCGGCGCGGTTCTGGGTCTTTGCCGTGCTGGGCGGGGTGACGCAGATCGCCGCCACCTTCTGCACCGTCGCCCTGTTTTCCGAACGCAGCTTTGCCGTCGGCATCGCCTTCACCAAGACCGAGACGATCCAGCTTGCTGCGTTTTCGGCGCTGGTGCTGGGTGAAGGGGTGTCAGCCCCCGGCCTTGCGGCGATCGCGGTCGGCGCCGCCGGTGTCGTGCTGCTGTCGCGTCCGGCGCAGGGCTGGCGGATCGGCGGGGTGCTGAACCGCGCCACGCTGCTGGGCATCGCCGCGGGCGCGCTGTTCGGCCTGTCGGCGCTGGGCTACCGCGGCGCCACGTTGCAGATCGCCAACCCCGACGCGCTGTTTCGTGCCACGGCGGCGCTGGCCATGGTGACGGTCTTTCAATCGCTGACCATGGCGCTGTGGCTGCGCTGGCGCGAACCGGGCGAATTGAGGCGGGTGCTGCGGAGCTGGCGCGCCACGCTGCCGGTCGGCGTGACCGGGGTGCTGGGCAGTCTGGGCTGGTTCACCGCCTTTGCGCTGCAGAACGCGGCCTATGTCCGCGCTGTCGGGCAGATCGAGCTGTTGTTCTCGGTCGTCATCTCGGCGCTGTGGTTCCGCGAGACGCCGCGCCGCATCGAGGCGCTGGGCATCGCCCTGCTGACCGCCTCGATCCTCGCCATCGTCTTGCTGACCTAGCCGGGCGGGTTTGCCGCCCGCATCCGCATCACGAAGCCGCGCAGGATCGACAGGCCGGAATCGCGTTCGAACGGATGCTCGGCGGCCGCCAGAACCGAGAGGGTGACGACGCGCCCGGCGATGGGCAGAATCGCGCGCCAATAGGTTTCATCGAACGAGCGCGGGTTGCCCTCGTCATGGATCAGCAGCCAGATCACCCCCTCGGCAAAGGTCGCCTGCTGCACCGTCACATCGGCGGGATCGCCCGAGCGGCTGAGCTGTGCGCGTCCCGGCATGGTTTCCAGAAAGGCGGTCAGGCGGCGCAGCGTCTCGGGGTTGCCGTCGGATTCCAGCCGGGTGATCGTCGCGCTCAGCACCGGCGAGGGGCGCAGTGTGGCCCGGCACCGGACCAGCAGCACAAAGGCCTCGATGTCGCTTTCATCGGTGGCCTCGGTATCGACACAATACCCGCCCGGACCGGCCACCGTGATCGAATTGCGCAGTACCTGAACCTGGCTGGGGCCCGCGGCCGGGAGCAGGGCGCGGCTGGCGGCCTCG
>JAANMY010000747.1_pt1 | contig 42373 bp, 30 predicted proteins | sample 7279691 | NCBI WGS metagenome assembly JAANMY01 (sample SAMN14094543, study PRJNA606508) | bioreactor metagenome | isolation source: A lab-scale SPAN reactor treating ammonium-rich wastewater day 388 | place: Ireland: Galway | collected 2018-02-07 | reverse complement strand
GTCTCAGCCCCTCAGCAACGCCTCGACCGCCGCGATCGCCCGCGCCACTTCCGGGCGCTCAGCGGCGTGCGGCCTGGCGATCTCGATCGCCCGCCTGCATTTTTCGAGGAACTTCGCTCGCTTCTCGGGGCGTGCCGCCTCCGTGTCCGACAGGTTGTCGTACGCGTCCCCCAGTTTCGCGATCGCCGCCCGCCACCCCCCGCGCGACAGCCTCTCGTCGTATTCCCTCTCCCGCTGCGCCTCGGGCAGGGCCATGTTCTTCGTAAGGGACGCGACCACGTCCGCGACCTCGGCCCCGAACGCCCCTGAGACATCGTCGTAGTCGGTCGTGGTGTCCTCGATCGTGTCGTGCAGGAGCGCCGCCAGGAGCGCGATCTCGTCCTCGCACCCGAACGCATCGCGCACGATCATCGCCACTCGCATCGGGTGCGCGGCGTAGGGCGTCTTCCCGTCCTTGCGCGTCTGGCCGGCATGTGCCCGAGCGGCGAACGAGACCGCGGCGAGCAGGCGCGGTGTCACGCCACGGGCCTTTCCTTGCAGCGCGACGGGTCGAACCCGTGCTCGTCGAAGAGGACGATCTCGTTGTCGCCCTCGTGCAGCCACGACGCCGGGAGTTCCAGCCCCGTCTGCGGGCCGACGCGCTTGCCTGTCGCGGTCGCGGAGAAGTATCGGCCGAGGTGGCGACCGTTGACATAGCACTGGCCCTTGGACATCGACGAGAGGTCGATGAGGCGAGGGCGGGCCGCGTCGGCGAGGCGGAGGACGCCCTTCCACCAGGTTGGGGCGTGGGGCGCGCCTTTCCTGGGGGGGTGATAGGCCGAGGCGGGCGGGGGCTCCCAGCGTGCGAAGGCCCACTCGGGCTTGGGCGTGGCGTCGGCGACCACGGCGTGGAAGGAGACCGCCGCGGCGAGCGGGGCAAGGTCGGCCTCGTCGGCGAGTTCGGCAAGGAAGGCAAGGTCGACGTGGGTCGCGCCGCGTCCGAGCCTGGACGGGTCGAGGAGGATCTGGCGATGGGTGCCGCGGTCGAGGAACTCGACGGGCGTCCCGTTGACAAGGAGCAGGGCCCGGACTCGGAGCCCGCGTACGTCGATGATGATCCCCTGGCGCTTGCCCTTGGGGAGCGTCCACGTGAGACGGCGGGCGATCGTCGTCTCGTCCTGCTGGATCTCCCAGAGCGGCGCGCGGAAGGCGAGGAGGTTCACGGGGTCGGAGGGCTTGACGACCGGGCGCGGGACGCGGATGGGACGGGTCTCGACGATCGGGCCGAAGAGCCCCTTGGGTTCGCCCAGGGTGGTGCCGGCGCTGGCGCGGCCGAAGTTCTCGGCGAGGACGACGAGGGTGTTGACGCCGCGGGCGAGGGGGAGGGCGGCGGCGCGATCGGCGCCTGGCCCGAGCCCGACGATGCCGACGAGTTTCGAGTGAAGGAAGAGATGCAGACGGTCGCCCGATCGCGGGGCCATGACGGGCACTCGGCGGGCACCCTGGGACTTGAACGTCGCGCGATACCACCCGTAGCCGTAGGGCGTGCCCATCGCCCCGAGATCGGCTGGGGCCTGGATGGCGGCGAAGCGGGCGCTGCGTCCTTCGACGTGATCGGCGGCGGGGGCCGAGGTCCAGCCACCGAGGGATTCCCGGGCGGCGGGTCGTCGAGCGGGTTCGTGGCGTGGCGCCTTGAAGGAGATGGTGGAGGATCCGCCCTCGGGGAGGAGGCGGACGCACTGTCGCGCGCCCTCGACGGGGATGGGATCGCCCGAGGCGGTGACGCCGGAGGCGGGGAAGTAGACGGCGTGGTCGGTGACCTGGATCTCATCGGCCTGCTGCTCGGAGGCGACGACAAGGGTGATGCCCTCGTGCTCGAGGACGAGCGGGGACTTGCCCCTCGGGACGACGACCTCGAGTGGTGACCCGTTGATGGAGACCTGTGCGGCGACGCCGGCGGGCCCGAAGCAGACGAGGATCTTTCCGACGTGGGCGAGGGCGTTGAGCCCGGCCCAGTCGAGGACGGCACGGCCCCCGAGGCTGACGTTGGTGAGGGCCCAGGCGACGCGCTGCGACCCGAGGTGGAGGGTGAGCGAGGTGCCGTCGGGGAGCATGATGGCGGCCCGGTCGGGGGCGGGCTTGTCGGGATCACGCGGGGCAAAGGCGAAGACGACGCCGCCCTGAGGTCCGGTGACGGGGACGATGGCAAGCCCATCGTGGTCGGGGTCGGCGATGGAGGGACGGAAGGCGGGATCGAGGTTGGCGAAGACGCGTGCGAAGCGGGAGGCGAAGGTGGCGATTCGTCGGACGGGGTGGAAGGATGGGCCGAGGGAGGCATGCGCGGTGAGTGGGGCATCGGGGAAGGGGAGCGGGCAGGCGAAGGCATCGCCCGGCTCGGGGAGACGGCCTGCGCCGAAGCCGACGTGCGTACCGGCGTGGAAGGGGGAGATGTTGAACTGTGCGGCACCGGCGAGGGCCTCGGCGAGGCGTCGCTGGAGGAGGCAGGGGTCTTCGGGTGCGGGCTCGGGCGCGCCCCAAGCGGCGGGGCGCTGGGCGCCGGCATCGATCATGAGGCGAGGGTGGTCGGGGCGGACGGTGACGAGTTGGCGGGAGGTAGAGAGGAGGTTGTCGCCTGCGGCCCAGGCGTCGATCTGTCCCTCGACACGTTGCCAGAGGTTGTTGGCATTGGCGATCGGGACGGTGAGCCCGCCCTCGCGGAGGTAGCGCTGGAGTTCACCGAGGTACTTCTCGGCGAGTTCGTCGTTGCCGCAGGTCCATGCGGATTCGAGTTGGACGAGGACAATGGGCCCACCCTTAGGGCTGGTGGCCTGGAGGTCACGGATCTGGTCGAGGAGGGCGGTGAGGAAGCGTGAGGAGGCTTCGAGGAAGGGCCCGTTGGGGGCGCGGTAGTGAACGTTGGGGGTGTTGGCGAGCCAGGCGGGGAGGCCGCCGAAATCGGCACCGAGCCCGACGTAGGGCCCGACACGGAGGACGGCGTGGAGGTCGGCCTCGGCGACAAGTTTGAGGAAGTGTCGGAGGTCCGCATCGGCGGAGAAGTCGAAGTGTCCCATCCTGGGCTCGTGTCGAGACCAGAGGACGGAGGTGTCGATGGTGTTGAGGCCGGCCTGCTTGGCGAGGCGGATGGCCTCGGGCCAGAGGGCTCTCGGGCACATGGCATACTGGATCGAGCCGCTGACGATCCAGAATCGCCTGGCGTCGAGGAGGAAGGAACGGGCGTCGTAGGTGATGGAGGGCATGGAGGTCGGTTCCGCTCGCCGACCCGCCCCACGCCCCCGAGGCCGGGACTGGCGCGGCGAGGACGAAGGATAGGAGGGGGTGTTGCGACTCGCAACGCGGGGTGGCGAAGGACGGTACACTCCCGACCGAAACCCTTCTCTTGGAGTGCGCGCAAGTGTCTTTCATCAGAGAATTTATGATTACGTGGCGTATGGAAGCCGCGCGCGTTCCTTTCTTGGCGGTCGTTGTGGCGATCGCTCCGTTAGGGTGTCGATCGCACGAACGAAGCATTGACGCGAAGATCGCGGGCCTGCTCGGTGAACAAACATCGAACATGGGCACGAGCGCATTGAACCCGAATCGGCCGACGGGGGAGGTGTCGCGAGGCAACCGTGAGGTGATTGAGCAGCGCGACCCTGGGACGTTGAACCCTGGAGCCGAGGCGTTGCGGTACAGCCCGGCGGAGAGCGCGCGGGACATCGAGGCGCGTCTGGCGGAATACTCGCTGGGCGCGAGCGAGGTGGAGGGGACGGAAGCGATCGTGCTGGATCTGTCGGGGGCGCTTCGGCAGGTGCAGGCGACGGGGCGTGAGTTCAGGCGGGCGCAGGAGGATTACATCCTTGCGGCGATCCGCCTGCTGATGGAGCGGCACCGCTGGGACCCGAGGTTCTTCAACGACACGACGATCGGCGTGGCGGGGAGCGGGGTGGACGGGCGGCACGAGCCGGCGCTGGAGCTCATCAACCAGTTGCGGGCGACGAAGCAGTTGCCGTTCGGGGGTTCGGTGGAGGCCGCGTGGGTGTTCCGCGCGGCGGAGCGGCTACGAGAGGAAGTGACGGGGACGTATCGCTCGTCGAGCGAGTTGGCGTTGTCGGCGTCGATCCCGCTGATGAGGGGATCGGGATCGGTGGCGCGGGAGTCGCTGATCCAGAGCGAGCGGGACCTGGTGTACCAGGCACGGGAGTTTGAGGACTTCCGTCGTCGGCACCTGGTGGACATCTCGGGGGATTATTACAACCTTCTGCAGAGCCAGGCGCAGATCCGGAACCAGGAGAGGCAGCTGGAGAGCCTCGACACGTTCATGCGGGCGACGCAGGCGAGGTTCGAGGCGGGGCGGCTGAGCCAGTTCGAGGTGAGCATCGCGCAGAACCAGGTGCTGCGCGCGCGGGCGAGCCTGGCGGGGCTGAGGGAGAGTTACATCCTGCAACGGGACCGGTTCAAGATCCGGCTGGGGCTGACGATCGAGACGCCGGTGGTGATCCGGCCGCTGGACTTCGACATCCCGCCGCCGGAGGTGACGCTGGAGGAGGCGACGCGTCTGGCGATGGACTATCGGCTGGACCTTCAGAACCAGCGAGACCGGCTGGACGATTCGAGGCGTGGGCTTCGGATCGCGGCGGACGCGTTGAGGCCGGACCTGGATTTCACGGCGCGGGTCGGTGTTCCGACGGACGGGGGCGAGGTGCGCGGGGGGCTGGGGTTCTCGCCGGAGGAGGTGACGTACTCGGCGGGGCTGACGCTGTCGCTGCCGCTGGATCGGGAGATCGAGCGGCTGGCGCTTCGGCAGTCGGTGATCGGGGTGGAGCGTTCGGAGCGTTCGCTGTCGGAGTTCACGGATGGGGTGGCGTTGTCGGTGAGGCAGGCGGTTCGGCAGATCGATCTGGCGCGGTTCCAGTTGAGGCTGGCGGAGGAGCAGGTCCGGATCAACGAGAAGCGGCTGGAGGAGCAGAAGTTGAAGGAGGCGGATGTTCAGCCGCAGCAGATCGTGGACACGAACAACGAGTTGCTGGACGCTGAGAACGCACGGGATCAGGCGAGGACGAGCCTGCGGATCGCGATCCTGAACTACCTGGTGGAATCGGGGCAGTTGCGGGTATCTCCGGACGGGACGTTCGAGGCGCTTCCCGGGATGGGGGAGGATTGAAGAGGAGCGGCGGGGACTTGCCCGGCGGTCGCGAGTCGATATCGTTGAGGCGGGGCGATCGGCGCGGGATCGCGTCGAGCCCGGTTGCCGGTCGGGGTGAAGGACGCGCCCCGTGGCGGCTCGAGTCGAGGGTGTTCGGGCCGCAGGATCGCGGCGTCGGGCACGCGTAGATGTTCACCCGCCTGGGACGGCGCTCCTGATGAGGGCGAAGGCGGGGACTCGCCCTTGAGCAGCGCTCGGCGGCCGAGCGGGATGCAGAAAAGACATGGCGACGCTTCCATCGACGCGGTCAACGTTCCTGCACGGACAGTGGACGGCGAACGACGCCGCGCAGTTGTACGGGATCGGGGACTGGGGGAAGGGGTACGTGGGGGTGAACGGAGCGGGGCACGTGACGGTGCTGCCGTACAAGGATGCCGCGCGGCAGGTTGATCTGCACGAGGTGGTGACGGGGCTGAGGGAGCGAGGGATCCACACGCCGGTGCTGCTGAGGTTCAACGGGATCCTGGAGCATCGGCTGAGGGAGATCCGTCGGGCGTTCGACGAGGCGATGAAGGACCAGGGGTACACGGGGGGGTACTCGTGCGTGTATCCGGTGAAGGTGAACCAGCAGCGGCACGTGTGCGAGCACATCGCGTCGCTGGCGGTGGAGTTGGGGTTCGGGCTGGAGGCGGGGAGCAAGCCCGAGTTGCTGGCGGTGCTGGGGCTGTCGGCGACGGCGGGGGGCCCCGGGGTGAACGGGATGCCGATCATCTGCAACGGGTTCAAGGACGACGAGTTCATCGAGACGGTGACGCTGGCGACGAAACTGGGCCGGAACATCATCCCGGTGGTGGAGAAGTTCTCCGAGCTCGAGTTGATCGTGAAGCACGCGAAGAAGTACGAGGTGAGGCCACGGATCGGGATCCGGGTGAAACTGTCGTCTCGAGGGGCGGGGCGGTGGGAGAGTTCGGCTGGGGTGAGGAGCAAGTTCGGGCTGTTCGTGTCGGAGGCGATCGCGGCGGTGGAGTATCTGAAGCGTCACGGGATGCTGGACTGCCTGAACCTTGTGCACTGCCACGTGGGGAGCCAGTTGTACGACATCCGTGTTCTGAAGAACGCGGTGAACGAGCTGGCACACGTGTACGCGGAGTTGTACAAGATGGGGGCGGGGCTGTCGATGCTGGACATCGGCGGGGGGATGGGGGTGGACTACGACGGGTCGCAGTCGTCGTGGTCGAGTTCGATCAACTACACGGTGGCGGAGTATGCGGCGGACGTGGTGCACCGGATCAAGAACGCGTGCGACGGGGCGGGGGTCCCGCACCCGCAGATCGTGTCGGAGTCGGGGCGTGCGATGGTGGCGTATTCGAGCGTGCTGGTGATGGACGTGCTGGGCACGAGCCGGTTCGAGTCGAACCCTGACGTGGACGCGATCGAGGCGAGCGTGCGGGCGGAGAACGAGCCGGCGCAGGCGGTCCTGGATCTGCTCTCGGCGTATCGGGAGATGACGGACCGGAACGTGCTGGAGGTCTATCACGACGCGACGCAGGCGCGGGACGAGGCGATGAGCCTGTTCTCGCTGGGGTACATGAGCCTGGCGATGAGGTCGGCGGCGGAGCGGCTGTTCTATGCGATCGCGCAGCGGGTGCTGGAGAAGGCCTCGAAGCGGGACGAGTTGCCGGAGGAGCTCGAGACGCTGCCGGACCTTCTGAGCGACATCTATTTCTGCAACTTCTCGCTGTTCCAGTCGATGCCGGACTCGTGGGCGATCGACCAGTTGTTCCCGATCTGCCCGATCCATCGGCTGGGGGAGCCCCCGACGAGGCGTGCGATCCTGGCGGACATCACGTGCGACTCGGACGGGAAGATCGACCGGTTCGTGGACAAGCGGGTGGACAAGCGGACGCTGGAACTGCACGAGGTGAAGGAGCGGCCCGGGGAGGGCGTGGAGCCCTACTACCTGGGTGTGTTCCTGCTGGGGGCGTATCAGGAGATCCTCGGGGACCTTCACAACCTGCTCGGGGACACCCACGCGGTGCACATCAACGTGAGCGAGAACGGGGAGTGGGAGATCCAGGAAGTGATCGAGGGGGACACGGTGGAAGAGGTGCTGCAGTATGTGCAGTACGACATCGCGGACATGAAGCGGGCGATGCGCCTGGACATCGAGGCGGCGTGCCGCCAGGGGCGGTTGACGTTCCCTGAGGGCAAGAGCCTGCTGAAATATTACGACGACGGGCTGGAGGGGTACACGTATCTGGAGGGGTGAGGGCTTGTTGCTCTTCATTGATGCGAGAAGGCACGTCGCGAAAGCCATTTGCAAGGCAATCTACAACATTGGATCGCGTGTCACCCGATCGCAAGGACTGCCTCCAGCCATCGCCCATCGAGCAAGTCAGCACCTGTGACTGTCGTCCGAGGAAACACGAGCCAGTCCGCCAGATGGATTAAGATCCTGGTTTTTCATCTCGTGACCATCTGCCGGATGTCCTTGATTTCTCTGACGATTCGCACAGCCAGCACCCCGAGAATCCCGGCCGCAATCAGCACAATCAGGATCGTCGCGAGCCGGATGCTTCCAAATCGAAGGATCTGCGTCAGCATGATGATCAAAGATATCAGTGGCAAGAGTGCGGTGCTCGCGCAGGTTTCCCAGAGCCACTGCCCACTTTTCAGCGACAAGGGCAGCCACGCGTAGCCTCTGCATACACTCGCGTGAGCATATGCATGCCTGTTGACATGGCGCAAGTGGCAGAGAAGGTAGTACGCCAAGACGAGCAGCACCGAGGGGGCCGCGTAGATCAGGAGGCTGCCCGGCACTTCCGTTCCTAGAAGCGAGACCGACTGTTTTTCCGGACTGCCGCGCTCGATCTGCTCCTCCAATGACGCCAGGACTTCACCAAGTCGACGCCCTGCGTACTGCTGAGCATCCTGGGCAAAGTCAGGAAGCCAGGCCAAGACATCCTTATCAATCTTTGCAATGCGCGCGTGATTATCTTGACCAAGGAGCCAGTCCGTGAACGATGTGCCTTCGATCGTCTCGACGTGCGCGTCGAACGCACCACTGAAGACGGGAGATGGCGCCTGCCCAACGCTGATCAACTCGAAGGACAAGAGCAGCGTGATCATGCTGTTGTCCCGCGGCAGCCGCTCTGTTGGAAGCGAGCTGTAGTACTCGACCGTCTCAATCCTCACGTTCTGCACGCGCATTCCAAGCTTGGCTTCTGACCCAAGGTACTCGATCAGAAGCGGCATGAGCGATGCGGGACTGGGCACTGCAACCCGGACGTCGTCGTGGAGACGGAACGAGCGCGCCAAGCCATCCAGCGACGACCAGGTCATCTCCGCAGGGGTGGCGAGCGTGGTCTCGTGGACTCTCAGTGCGCCGAGAAGGATTGGCGACTCGAATGCAGCATCGATCTCTCGGAGTCCAATCACGCCAGGGTTGCTTTCCGCCAGCCCTGACCACACTTCCTCGGATATGGCGTGCAGGCGGGCATGAGCGTAATCTCGCAGCTTCTCCTCCATCATGAGATCGTATTGCGTGAAGTTGTAGTTGACGAATGCCTTGATCGTCCGGTGCCGATCTCGTAGTTCCTTGGGGATATCGAGCGCCAGCGAGAAGACGATGCAGACGAGCGAGACCGAAATGATGAGGCGATGTAGGGTACGTACTACATCGAGCGATTCCTTGAATGTCTCTGCTTCATCGCTCATGGAATCTCTCCGCAGCTTCGGTGATCTGAACGCATGGTCTACGACTGTTGAGGCTCGATCGTGGTCGTCGCGCATCCTATCACATACCTTGCCTTCCAATGGCATTGCCATCTCGCAGATTCGTCCGTGCGACCCGGCGCGTCCGCCTGCCCTTCGACGCCAAGGTCTTGTTGCTACTCCTGCAACGGTTGCCCGCACTCGACGCTCATGCCGTGAATCCGACGAGCTGACTTGGTCGTTCATCCTCACGTGACTTAGCTATTGAAGCCTGGGGCGCGACAACGCCCGGGTGGCCTGCCCGGGCGTTGTGCGTCGTGCGGCATGTGAGGGTCCGGCGATCAGGCGGCGGCCTTGTCGGCGGGGGCCGGCTGGGGCTCGACGACGAGGCGGGAGTACATGGGGATCGCGCGGGTGATGTTGTAGAAGTTGGGGCTGGTGGCGCGGACGACCTCGTGGAGGCGCTTGAAGTCGTCGTCGGAGGCGTCGCCGGCGATCCTGACAACCTGGTCGAGGTGGACGTAGCCCGCGGGGACATCGGTGCGGATGCCGAGGAAGCCGCGGAGGTCGATGTCTCCGGTGGTTTCGACCTCGAGCTTGGAGAGGCGGATGCCCATGAGGGCAGCGACGGCGGCGTATCCGACCATCATGCAGGCGTTGATGGCGGAGAGGAGGTATTCCTGGGGGTTGGCGTGGAGGTTGGAGCCGCAGAGTTCGAGGGGCTCATCGACGCGGATGGTGAAGGGGCGGTCGATGAACTTGCCGCCGAGGGTGCAACCGGCGACGTGGTGCTCGGTCCTTGCGCCGCCGATCCAACGGGACTGGACGCGCCAGAAGGTGGACCCGGCGGGGGGGTTGTCGCGGACCTCGTCGATGCAGGCCTTGAGGGCGCTGACGTCGATCCCGTTGATGATGTTGCGGTCGCTGGTGGATTCCATGTTCGTGCTCCTTGCGAGAAAGGCTCGGTGTCGAGGGCCACAGCGGCTCTGACGGGGGGAATAATGCCTTCGGAAACCTGTGTGAACAGAGCACTTCGAGTGCACCCCCGGTGGACTCGTGGTCACCCCCCACCCCAGGAGGCACGAGATGAGCACGGCATCACGGCCCAAGACGGTCGCGGAGTTGTTCGGGGTGCCGCCGCCCGCGACGACGGGGCGTGAGCGGATCATCTCGGCGGGTATCGAGTTGTTCTATCGGCACGGGATCCTGGCGGTGTCGCTGGACCAGGTGATCGAGTTCGCCGGCGTGACGAAGACGACGTTCTACAAGCACTTCGAGGGGAAGGACGACCTGGTGCTGGCGTGCATCCGGTACCGTGACGCGTGGGAGACGCAGGCGTGGGAGCGGGCGATCCGGCTGATGGGCGGGGACGACCCGAGGTCGCAGTTGGTCGCGTGCTTCGACGTGCTGGACGTGTGGTTCAACGACCCGGACTTCCGCGGGTGCATGTTCGTGAACTCGGCGATCGAGGTGCCGGACAAGCGTGACCCGATCCACATCGCGGCGGCGGCGCATGTGAAGCGGAACCGGGACAACTTCCGCGATCTGGCGGTGCGCGCCGGGGCGAAGGACCCGGAAGGGTTCGCGGACCAGTACATGATCCTCGTCGATGGGACGCTGATGCTTCGGCACGTGCTGGGGCGAGACGACGCCGCGAAGGTGGCGAAGCCGGCGGCGATCGACCTGGTGAACCGGCACATCCCGGCGTGAGCGGGCTCAGCGGGTGGGTTCGACGCTGGGGATGGCGGTGACATCGGCCGGGGCGGGCCCGAGGAGGTCGTCGGCGTAGTTGGTAGCGGCGCGGCGTTCGGTGATGGGGCCGACGGCATCGCCACGGAGGAACTGCCGGATGAGGCGGTGGTCGAGGGGGAGGTCGGCGGCTTCGAGGGCGTCGGTTTTGCGGAGAGTGTCGTACCAGTCACGGGACTCGACCATGATCATGCGTCCCTTGTCGAGCATGGCCATGCGATCGGCGATAGCGAAGGCGGAGTCCATCTCGTGGGTGACGACGACGGACGTGACGCCGAGTTTGCGGGAGAGATCGACGATGAGGCGGTCGATCTCGGCGGAGGTGACGGGGTCGAGGCCTGCGGAGGGCTCGTCGTAGAAGAGGATGCGAGGGTCGAGGGCGAGGGCGCGGGCGAGGCCGGCGCGTTTCTTCATGCCGCCGGAGATCTGGGCGGGGTATTTGTCGGCGTGCTCGCGGAGGCCGACGAGTTCGAGTTTGATCTTGACCTGGATGTCGATGATGGTGCGGTCGAGGCGGGTGTGCTCGGTGAGGGGGAGGGCGACGTTCTCGGCGATGGTCATGGAGTTGAAGAGGGCGCCGGACTGGAAGAGGATGCCGAAGCGTTTGCGGACATCGTTGAGGGCGGTGTCGGAGAGGGAGGCGAGGTCGGAGCCGAGCATGGTGATCGAGCCCTCGTCGGGTTCGAGGGAGCCGATCATGAGGCGGAGGAGGGTGGACTTTCCGGAGCCCGAGCCTCCCATGATGACCATGGTCTCGCCATCGAGGATGTCGAGGTCGATGCCGTCGAGGACGGCACGGCCATCGAAGCGTTTGACGACACCCTTGCAGGAGATGATGGGGGCGGGGATGGGGCGGGCGGAGGTCACGGGCCCGGCGGGAAGAGGTGGATTTCGGTCCCATCGGGCTTGACGACCACGATGTTGCCGACGGGCATCTGGGTGGCTCCGCCTCGTTGATCGATGACGGCGATGACGAGGGCGGAACCGGAGTCGAACCGGATGGGCATGGGGAAGGCGTTCTGGAACCCCCCGTGGCGCTGGGAGTAGGACTGCATGGCGGGCTGGATTTCGCCGTAGGCCTGGAAGAACTCCATCCATCCGCCCTGTGGGCTTCCGGAGTAGGTTCCGACGGCATCCTGATAACGTGAGCGGAAGTCGGCGAGGACCTCGTCGGTCGCGAGGGTGGCGGCGCCCGGGCTGAGTTCGCCGCGCGCACCGTCCCAATCGCCGGCCTCGACAGCGGCGAAGGTTCGATCGACGACGGCGACGCCGGCGTTCTTCATGATCTTCATCATGGCCGAGAAGCCCCAGGCGGTAAGCCCCCAGCCCACGCTGGCGACGAGCCCGAGCAGGAGCCCGGTGATGGCGAGGCCCTTGCCCTTCTTGCGGCCTGCGGAGCCGCCGATACCGACGAGGGCGCCGACGGCGAAGAGGACCGCAAGGACCCCCAGGCCGGGGATGCAGACGATCCCGCAGATGAGGGAGAGGACGGCGAGGATGCTGGTGCGCGGGGGCTGGTCGAGGTCGGACGGGCCGAAGGATGAGATCTGGGTCATGCGCTTAGGGTAGAGGAGCGGGGTCACCGCCGCCACTGAGCCAGAGGATGCGGGCGTCGGGGAGGAGGACGCCGAGGTCTTCGAGTCGCGTGGCGCCGGTGGGCATGCGGTCGGAGAGATCGGAGGAGGAGACGAGGACGAGGCTGGTCCAGGAGGAGCCGAGGCGGGCGGTGATGACGCCGAGTTGGACGCGCGGGACTTGCGCTTCGGCGGCGTGGAAGGCGGGGAACCCGCGGTCGGTGTCGGCGAGGGCGACGAAGGACTCGGCGAGGCCGCGGGGGAAGCGGTCGTAGGGCCCGATGTCTCGTTCGACACGGTCGGCAAAGCGTGCGAGGGCGTCTGGGGTGAGGCGTTCGTGGGCGGAGGCGGTGAGGGAATCGGCGAGTGCGGCGTGGTCGCGGGAGAAGGCGGCGGCAACGGCGGGGGCGTAGGCGGCTTCGAGTCGGGAGAGCGCGGAAGCGGTGCCAACGGCAAAAGCCGTCCAGAGGAGGGAACTGACGAGCCCGAGGACAACGGCGGCGAGGGCGGGGGTTCGCCCGCCGAGGCGTCCGCGAGCGGTGGTGATCTTCCAGAGCCCGAGCCCGCCGAGGATGGCGCCGAGGAGGCCGAGGGGAGGGAGGCACGCGAGAGAAGAAAGGAGCCCCCCGATGGCCAGGAGGCTCAGTCTTCGCTCGGGTTGGGGCCCGGGTGGGCGATCAGCGGCGGCGGACATAGATGGCGTCGAGGGCGCGGTTGACGCGTTCCTTGCACTCGTTGAGGTGGGCGCGGGAGTAGGGATCGGCGCGATCGACGGGTGCGGCATCGAGGATGGACTTGAGGTCGCGGAGTTGCTGGCGGGCGACGTCTTCGAGGGTCCCGCCGGAGGCCCCGCCCCACGCGCCGTTGGTGGCGAGGGAGACGAGGCGGGCGAGGTGCTCGCGCTGGAGGTTTCGTCGGAAGGAGGACGCGAGGGGCTTGCGGGCGGTGAACGAGCCGCTGGGGGGCTTGATGATCTCGGCCCAGACCTCGGCGCGGAGGGCGTCGAGGAGTTCGGGGATGGTGACGACGTCATCGCCTGCGGGGAAGCGGAGTTCGTTGTCGTAGAGGCGCTGGAGGGTGTCGGGGCTCATGAGGCGAGAGAGGATGGAGCGCTGGACGTTGAGGACGAGGTCGTTGGGGGTCCAGTCCGGCTCGGCGGCGGGGCCCCACCAGGACCACTCGTCCCACCACTGGTCGTCGGTCATCTTGGCGAGGAGTTCGGGGGTGATGCCGTAGGCGGCGTCGCGGAAGGAAGTTTCGAGGACGAACTTGAGGGCCTTTCGCTGCTCGGCGATGGGGACGGGGACGACGGGGTCTCGGGCGTTGGGATCGCCCTTGAAGTCTCGGTGGACGTGGGCGCCGCCGATCCACGAGGCGGCAGAGGAGGCGGCGAAGAACTGTCGGGAGAAGGTGAGCATGTAGGCGCGTCGGGACTTGGCCCAGGAGTCGCCGTCCTTGACGACCTTGTCGAGGATGCGGGCGCGGATCTGGGCGACGAGTTCGAGTTCCTTCTGGGCGCGCTTGAGGTTGTCCGCGCCGAGGTCCCAGACCTGGGCGTGGGGATCGGACCCGCCGACGCCCTCATCGGAGCGGAAGGCGAGTTCGGGCTCGGCGACGCGCTTGACGACCTCGGCGGGATCGGCGGAGGTGTAGCCCCATTCGATGGCCCAGAAGTCGTAGGGCCCGATGCCGATCATGCCGTAGTCGCCCTGGGTGGTCCCCTTGGGGGCGATGTTGGTGGGGAGGTAGTCCATGACGGATCCGGCGAGGGGCTTCCTGCCCTTCCACTCCTCGGAGTTGATCTGGTCGTAGGTGTAGATGCTGGAGGCCTTGAAGTTGTGCATGAGGCCGAGGGTGTGGCCGACCTCGTGCATGATGACGTCCTTGATGAGGGGCCCGATGAAGGACTCGGGGAGGCCGTCGAGGGCGTCCTCTTCGGGGTCGGCCTCGTCTTCGTCCCTCATGGAGAAGAGGGCGCGAGCGACGGCGACATCGAGGGTCTTTCCGGCGGCGCAACGGCACCCGAGGGGATGGACGCGACCGCGGAGGGTGTGGGGGATGGCGGATTTGGCGGGCGCGACAGGGGCCTTGTGGCGCGTGCCGAGGATGACGCGGGGATCCCAGTCGGGGTTCTGATCAAACCAGGCGAGTGAGGCTGGCCCGTAGCCACGCATGGCCTCGTCGGCGAGGATGGTGAGATACTCGGAGGCCCAGCCGGAGACGAAGCCCTCGTCCATGACGATGTCGGCGTCGAGGATCTGTCCGGTCTCGGGGTGGGCGCGGCTGGGGCCGATGGCGTAGCCCATGTTGGAGTTGGTCCAGCGGATGAAGTTGTAGCGGATGTCCTCGGGGTCCTTGTCCATGTGCGCGCCGGAGGCGGCGTCCTGGATCTGGACCTCGATGGCGCCGGAGATGCCGACGCGTTCGAAGGCCTTGTTCCACTCGAGGATGCCGTCGCGGACCCACCGGCGATAGCGGAGCGGGGTGGTGTGCTCGATGTAGAAGACGACGGGTTTGACGGGGGGGCTCAGTTTGAGGTGTGGGGCGGCTTTCTGGAGGTTCCAGCGGGTGATGTAGCGTCGGGTCTGGGATTCGCCGTCGTTCTTGGCGGGATCGGTGTGGAAGGTGTAGAAGAACCCGACGCGGCGGTCGGCTTCCCTGGGCTGGTAATCGGCATCGCCCTCGACGCGGCTGGCGGAGTAGTGGAGGGTGGCGAAGCGGCCGTCCATCACGGGGAGGGTGATGGCGACCTCGGTGTTGAGGGGGAAGGCCTTGACCTTGTCGAGTCGGGCGAGGGAGGGGTTCATGCCCATGGCGAGGTAGCCGAACATGTCGCCGGACTGGGAGTAGAGGAACTCATCGAGATCGATGACGGGTCCGCCACCCGGACCCATGCAGAGGATCTGGACCTGGGCGGCGACGCGGTCGGTGTGCACGCGAGCGGCGGCGGCCTGGGACTGCTCGTCGCCGCTGGACTTGACGAAGGTGTTGGGCTCGATGAGGGCGAGGGATTTGTCGAAGCGGCTCCAGTAGACGTAGCGTTCGGCGTTGCCGCCCCACATGGTGTACTGGGGGTAGACGCCGACCTCATCGACACCCGCGGCGATGGTGCCGGTGAGGAAGAAGCGCTGGCCGTCGAAGTCGGCGGGGAGTTCGGCGAGGAGTTGGGCGTCGCGGTCGCGTTTCCAGACGCGCCACCAACCGGGCCCTTCGTGCCCGGTGGAGACGGGTTCGTACTCCTGGGCGACCTGATCGAAGGGGGGGAATTCGTCGTCCTGCGCGAGGGCGGGGAGTGCGAGGGCAAGCCCCGCGGAACAGAACGCAACCAGGAAACGTGGCATGGGAGGGCCTCCGCCGCGCGCCCACCCGGGGCACGGGTCGACCAGATTGTACGGCCCGGGGGGCGTGACGATGCACCGGTCGTGATCGGGGATGCGGGAGACGGGTTCAACCGGCGGGGGGCGGGCGTCGAATAGACTGCCCGCGGAGGGCAAGGCGATGCGAAGGGCCATCCTCGGGGTCGTGATGCTGGCGGTGGCGTGTACGGCCCGGGGCGGGATTCCCCCCGCGGAGCCATTCTCGGCGCTGACGTTCGAGGAGGCGTACGAGCAGGCGAAGGAGCGGGACCGGTTCCTGGTGATCGCGATCGGGATAGCTCCGGAATCGACGTGGGGGAACCACACGCTGGCGGCATGGATCATGTGGCATGCGGTCGCGATCCACGTGCCGGACACGAGCAGTCTCCCTTCGTGGGTCAGGCGGGACGTCGCGACACTGCACGCGGTGGTGATCCTGTCGAGGGGGAAGGTGTGGAGGACGCTTCCGAGGCGAATGGATGCGAAGCGCGGGCCATTCGCGGCGGGGATGAGTTCGAGTTACCCCGGGGCGGTGCAGGTGCTCTTCGAGTGTGACTTCGCGCTTGAGCGTGCGGCGGCGCTGGAACCGATCTTTGCGATGCGGCATGAGAAGAAGAACCCGCCGCCGCCGGCTCCGGAGCGAGCGTTCTTTGCGGGGGTGTGGGACGGGCTGGGGGAGGTGATCGAGGCGCAGGAGGGGGAGGACGTGGCGCTGGTCCTGGAGCGGTGGTCCGAGGCGCAGGCGGCGGTGCGCGGCGGGGAGCGGCACCTGGCGACGGGGCTGTACACGTGGCTGTGGGAACGGATGGACGTGATCGATCCGGCGTTCCGGGCGGCGAGGACCTCGCTCCTGGCGGAGGCGATGCGGGACCTTGGGAAGGGTCCGCCGCGCGACCGGTTCCGGCGGATGAGGGATGAGGGGACGACGCGGCTGCTGTGGCTGGACTTTGTGGACCTTGTGGAATGGTTCTGCCTGAACGAGGTCGTGAACGAGGAGCGGGAGACGATCGACTATTTCATCACGTTCGCGCTGGACCCCGCGGAGGAGGCGATGATGCCGGTGTCGTACCGGATGGGGTACGAGATCCTGCTGCACAGGGAGCGGTACACGGAGGCGCTGCGGGTGACGCCGGAGGATCTGCCCTGGCTTCGGAGGCAGTCGCGGCTGCTGGACGCGAAGAGGCCGACTGGAGACGTCACGGCCGGGGAGTGGGCGAGCGTGCAGGCGGTTCGGGAGCGGGTGTTCGAGGACGAGTGCTGCAGGATGCACGTCGCGCTGCTGGCGAAGGGGCGGGACAAGGAGGCGTGGGAGGCGGCGGAACTGCTCGTGCGTGCGCGGGACACGGCGGCGTCGCGCGCGGCGATTGCCGCGACGGCGCTGCTGGCGGGGCAGGTGAGGGAGCCTCACCTGTCGCTGCTGGACCAGGCGGCGGAGCAGGGACGGACGGAGCCGGTGCTCCGGCGAGCGATCGAGAACGTGCTGGCGGCGGGACGGCCCTGAGGGATCAGCGACGGGTCGCAAGACGGACGCCCAGCGCGATGCCGGCGGCCCCGAGGATGGGGTTGAAGAAGGCGATCCACGCGGGCTGCTTGGCCTTGCTCATGGCCTCGAGGTTGGAGACGTCGGCGGCGCGTGGGCCGGGAGCGGGCTTGGCGACCGCCGGGAAGGCCATGGCGATGCCCAGGACGAGCGCGATGCCGGCGAGGACGTATCCCGGCTTCGGCCGGCGGGCGATTTTGACGCAGACGAACCCGCCGAGGATGGACGCGATGAGGCCGAGGATGAAACTGATGGCGGTCCAGAGGATGGAGACCTCGTAGAGGCCGGGCTTGAAGGCGCGATCGGCGCCCATGGCGAGGTAGGCGGCGGAGAAGGAAGCGAAGATGAAGACGAACATCGTGATGTAACCGACGATGACTCCGATGATGGCGCGGACCATAGGTGCTCCTCAAACCCGCCAGGGTGGGTGGAGTGTCCCGCGCCCGGGGCGCGGGTGCAAGGGGAGGCGGATCAGAGGCGAGCGGCGGCGAGGCTGGCGAGTTCGGAACGTTCGCTCTTCTGGAGGGTGATGTGCCCGACGAGAGAGAGGCCCTTCATCTTCTCGACGGCGTAGGAAAGCCCATTGGAAGAGGAGTCGAGGTAGGGGTTGTCGATCTGGCCGATGTCGCCGGTGAGAACGATCTTGGTGCCCTCGCCGACGCGGGAGACGATGGTCTTGACCTCGTGCGGGGTGAGGTTCTGGGCCTCGTCGACGATCATGAACTGGTGGGGGATGGAGCGTCCGCGGATGTAGGTGAGGGGTTCGAGGATGAGTTTGCCGTCGGCCATGAGTTTCTGGACGCGCTGCTCGGTGGAGTGGCTCTCGGCAGACTGGAGGTTGTGCCCGCGGGTGGAGAGGAGGTAGGAGAGGTTGTCGAAGATGGGCTGCATCCAGGCGGTGAGTTTCTCGTCCTTGTCGCCGGGGAGGTAGCCGATGTCTCGTCCCATGGGCATGATGGGTCGGGCGACGAGGAGCTTGTCGTATCGCTCCTCGGAGAAGACCTTGGACATTCCCGCGGCAATGGCGAGGAGGGTCTTGCCGGTGCCCGCGCTGCCGAGGAGGGTGACCATCTTGATCTCGTCCTCGAGGAGGAGGTCGAGGGCCATGGTCTGCTGGACGTTCCGGGCCATGATCCCGAAGACGGGCTTTCGGGGGCCGGTGACGGGGACGACGTGGGCGGTGTCGGCGAGGCGTCGCCCGAGCCCGGTGTGGTTTTCGTCTCGTGCATCCTTGAGGACGACGTACTGGTTGGGTTGGACGGTTCGCTGGTAGGTGGTGCCGTCGGGCCCCTTGGCGGCGAGGGCATCGGCGAGGCGTTCGAGGGAGAGCATGCGCTGGTCGTAGAGTTCGTCGATGAGGTCGCCGTGGGTGTCGAGGGTGAGGAAGCCCGTGTAGAGGGCGTCGGCATCGACCTTCTGGTTCTCGAAGTCCTCGGTGCGGATGCCGAGGGAATCGGACTTGATCCGAGCGCTGAGGTCCTTGGAGACGAAGACGGTGCGGAAGCCCTCCTGCATGAGGCGGTGAGCGACGGCGATGATGCGGTTGTCGGGGATGTCCTCGCGGATGACGCTGGGGCGGTCGTGGTCGATGACATCGATGCGGATGGTCCCGGTCTTGCCCTCGGGGGCGGAACTGCCGCCCGCGCCGACGCGAGGAGAGGTCTCTCCCCACTTGACGCCCTCGATGAGGCGGCCGCGCTCGCGGAGGTGGTCGAGGTGTCGGATGCACTCGCGGGCGTTGCGCCCGAGGTCGTCTTCCCTCCGCTTCATCTTGTCGAGTTCCTCGATGACGGGGAACGGGATGATGACGTGGTTTTCCTGGAAGACGAAGAGGGCGTTGGGGTTGTGGAGGAGGACGTTGGTATCGATCACAAAGTGCTTGACCGAACCGGAGGCGTCCGACGAACTTCGTTTCTTGCCCATGCGTGGGTGCATCCTACCGCCCCGGCGGGCGTGGGAGAGGGTCACGCGAGGTCGTGTGCGAACTTCACAGGAACGCGATGTCGGCGAAGAGGACGAGGGCCGCGGCCGCGGCGAGCGAGACTTTGACGATCGTGGCGATCCAACGAGCCATGGCGGCCCCGCCGGCGACCTGGGCGGATTTCTTCCAGGAACTGCCGGTGATCCCCCGCTCTCCGACGACGGCCCCGACCCCGGCACCCATGATGGCGCCGAGGAGCGTACCCAGGAAGGGAACGACGAGCGTCCCGGCGACGGCGCCGAGGAGGGAGCCGACCATCGCGCCGATGGCGGCGGCGCGTCCTCCCCCGGCTTTTTTGGCGCCGTGGGACCCGGCGAGGAACTCGACGAGTTCGCCCACAACGGCGAGGCCGAAGGTCGCGCCGACCGCGAGCCAGGCGACCATCTCGGGCTCGAGGAGCCTAGCGAGGAGAGCGGCGGCGACGATCACCCACCCTCCGGGGAGTTGGAGGACGACGAGGACGACGCCCGCGATCGCGGCGAGGATGGCGAGGATCCCGACGACCGCGGCCACTCAGGCGTTCTCGGTGGGAGGCTCGGAGGCGGGCAGGGTTGGGGCGGCGTCGGGCGGGGTCGAGGGCGCGGGGGGAGGAGCGAGGGCGGCTTCCATCGCGAGGACCCACTCTTCGAGGGGCTGGTAGCGGAGGAGATCGAGCGTGACGCCTTTGGAGGCGAGCGTGGCATGGGAGGGCTTGATGCGGAGGGTGACGAAGAACTTGTGCCACTTGCTCTTGTCGAACTCGGCGATATCGCCGGGGACGATCGCGTGCCCGCCGGGGAGGTGGAGGCGTTTCTCGGCGGGTTCCCAGAAGAAGGTCTTGGCGCGGACCTTGATGATGAGCCAGAGGAGGTAGAGGGCGAGGGCGTAGCAGACAAAGGCGATGAGCCACTGGGAGGGGAGGTCGAACCACTGGAGCGCGGTGGGGCGCTCGAGGGGCTTCCCGTCGGTGGTCGTCCAGTTGGCGTCGAGTTCGCGGAGGCGCTCCGGGGCGCTGGGGCGGGGCTCGCCGGCGACGGCGACGCCGTAAACCGTCCGGCGTTCTTCGAGTTTGCCGATGACGGCGAGGGCATCGAGCCAGTCAAGTCGTGCGCTCTCGACCGGTGAGAGGAGGGCGCGTTCGCGGGATTTGAGTTCGGCGCGGACCTCGGCGGGCTGGGCGACGCCGACGCGTCCGCCGACTTCGAAGGAGTGGACGGGGTCGAGGGCGGTGCGAAGGTATTGCCACTCGTTGAACTCGGCGGCACGGAGGCCACGGCGTGGGTAGTGGATGGTGGCGTCGTAGAGCCCCCAGGACCCGAAGAGGGTGAGCCCGACGAGGAAGAGGGCCATCTTGGCGGACCACTTTCGGCTGATGGTCGTACGTTCGCGCTCACCCATTTCCGATGCCCCTGGGACGCCGATCGACCCTCGCCAGCGCCAGCGTCCACCAGCGTTCGGCGCGTTGCCTGCCTGTGCCACGAGCCATCATCGGATCGAAGCCACCGCCCGGTTGACCGGCGCCGGGCTCGACGCGACGGAGGGGGATGAGTGGGAGAGCGGCGCCGCTGGCAAAGGCCCAGGTGAGCCAGGCCTCGTGCTCGCGGCGGAAGCGTTCGGCCGCGTCGGCGCGGTCACGATCGGAGAAGAGGGCCCATCGCATAGGGTGGAGTGTACGGCGGGTCAGGGTGGCGTCGGTTCGAGGCGTTCGATCACGCCCGCCCAGCCCCGCTCGATCTCGTCGACGAGCCCGGCGAAGGCGCGGGACTCGGCGAGTTTCCGTCCCGAGTCGATCGCACTCGAGGAGTTCCAGGCGGCGGCGAGCTTGCTGAGACGTTCGGAGTTCTCGGCGAGGAGGTAGACGTAGCCGGTGCGGACATCGATGAGGGCCGCGGTCGCGGTGGAGGTGACCTTGATGTTCTCGTCGGGGGCAAGGCCGAGGGAGAGGAACCCGAGGAAGGGAATGGTCGTCCTGGTCTCGAAACGCGTGTCGAAGGTGTAGATGAGGAGGACGTCGGCATGGACGCTGGCGGCACCGTAGCGGAGTTCCTTGAGGGAGGAGATGTTCTCGGGAATGACCATGCGATTGAGCAGGGCGAGCGCGCGGACGCGCGCCATCGAGGCAAGGCGCTGCATGTCGGTTTCGGTTTCGACTTCTCGGGTGGAGACGAGGGTGAACTCACCCTGTCCGTAGCCGCGGGAGGTGTAGGACCTGTACTCCTTGCCCTGGAGGTGGGCGATGCCGACGACGGCCGGGATGGTCGTGGCGGGCTTGCGCTCGTAGAGGGAGCGGATGTCGTGATCGGTCAGCGCTTCGACCTCGCCCTGGGTCAGCCCGAGGGCGAAGAAGGAGGCGGGTGGGCCTGGCGTGAGGTAGCGGGAGGAAGGTACGCAGCCTGTGAGGAGTGAGAGGGCAAGGAGGGGAAGGAGGGCGGTGGAAGAACGGCGCATGGCGTGCTCCTTGTCGGGCCGGCGCAGTCTACCAAACATGCGGGCCGGTCCGTTGTGAATGCACATCGTGAGGCAGCGGGCGCAAGGAAAAGGCCCGGGCAGAGATGCTTCTGCCCGGGCCTGGGAGCCGACGGAGGGATCAGGGCTCAGCAGCCCTGGGAGTACGCACCCTGGAAGCAGAGGAAGTCGAAGACGTCCCAGTCGCCGTCGCCTTCGCAGTCGGCGTAGGGATCCTGGTTGGCGTAGAGCCCGAGGAAGCAGAGGTAATCGAAGACATCGAGGTCGCCGTCCTGCTCGCAGTCGGCGTAGCAGGCGCCCTTGAGGAAGACGTCGTCGAAGTAGATGGCGTTGAACATGTTGAGGTTGAAGAGGTCGAAGCAGGCGATGGCGAGGTTGCCGGCGCCGCTGACGTTGTTCTGCCAGTCGAGGCCGCTGGCGAAGGTGGTTCCGTCGTAGGAGATGCTGAGGTTGTTGCCCACCTGGTCGAGGTTGACATCGAACTGGAGGGCCTTCCACTGGCCGATGGCGAGGGGGGTCGTCTGGAAGCCGAACTGGGACTCGACGAGCCCGTCGGAGGCACCGAAGCGGACCTGGACGGACCAGTTGTTGGTGGCGGCGGACCCGTAGCCGTTCATGACGATGAAGTACCCGTCGCCGAGGGAACCCGGATCGACGTAGACGTGCGCGCCGCCGGACCACTTGCCGCCGGCGATGTTGAAGACCTGGACGACGTCGCCGGAGGGCGCGACGGAGAGGGAGTTGGGAGCGGAGTTGGAGAAGGTATTGACGACGGTGGCATCGAACCCGCCGGAGTACCAGAGTTGCCACCCGCCCTGACCGACGATGCTGGAACCGGCGGCGTAGGAGTCGAAGTTGTCGGAGAAGTTGGCGGCCTCGGGGGTGGGGGCCGAAGGCGGCGTGAGGCCGCGAGCCGACGAGGGCTTCTTGGAGATGTCGAACGGATGGGCTGCGGCGGCGGTGCCGACGACAAGGACGACGGAAAGAGCGGTCTTGATTCCCACAGTGAACTCCCTTCTTCTCGTGTTGCGATCAACAAACACAGCGGGGCGCCGAACTTCGGACGCACCCGACCAAAGACGCTGGATGACTCGAACCACGCATCGGCCCGATCGGGCCCCTTCGAACCACGCCTCCAGCCCCCCCGGAATCCCACGCATCCCGGGCTGGAATCGCCCTTCCGGAGCCCCGAACGGGACGCCGGAGTCCTCTTGGTGTGCAGGCTACCGCTCGGGGCCCGCTAACGCAAGAGGATTTTCTCTCAAACCGAACCCATCCTGTGCAACCGGATAGCCTTTGTCCATGGGAAGATACGAACAGTTCCAAGACTACCGGGCCCGGATGAACGCGAGGATCCTGAACCACGAGCACGGGGGAACGCTCGTGACCAAGCGGTTCTTTGCTCTGGACACGAGGGCGTACCAGGCCGGGTCTCTGGACACACGAACGAAGGAACTGATCGGGCTGGTGGCATCGCTGGTGCTGAGGTGCGACGACTGCGTGGCGTACCACCTCGACCGGTGCGTGGAGGAGGGTTTGGAGGACGAGGCGATCTGGGAAGCGCTGGACATCGCGCTGGTGGTGGGCGGCTCGATCGTGATCCCGCACCTTCGGCGGGGGATCGAGTTCCTCGACGAGGCGCGGACGAGAAGGGTCTAGGATCGGCATGGTATCCGAGGCTCGCGAGGCCGCGCTGAGCGTCGTTCGTCGCCTCCGCGAGGCCGGTCACGTCGCGTACTTCGCGGGGGGGTGCGTGCGAGACGAGTTGCTCGGGCTCGAGCCCCAGGACTTCGACGTGGCGACGGACGCGACGCCGGACCGGATCGAGTCGGTGTTCTCGCGGACGGCCCGGGTGGGCGCGGCGTTCGGGGTCGTGCTGGTGAGGCAGGGCGGGCGGAGCATCGAGGTCGCGACGTTCCGTTCGGATGGGCCTTATTCGGACCGGAGGCGTCCGGACCACGTGGTGTTCTCGACGCCCGAGGCGGATGCCCGGAGGCGGGATTTCACCATCAACGCGCTGTTTCTCGACCCGCTGGAGGGGGATCGGGTGATCGACTTCGTGGGTGGGCAGGATGACCTTCGTGTTCGGCTGATCCGGGCGGTGGGCGACCCCGAGGCACGCCTGGCCGAGGACCACCTGAGGGCGTTGAGGGGCGTTCGTCTGGCGGCGAGGTTGGGCTTCGCGATCGAAGAGGCCACGGCGGGTTCGATCCGGCGACACGCGAGCGACCTGAGCGGTGTCAGCCGGGAGCGGATCGGCGAGGAACTCCGCAAGATGATGGGCCACGCCACGCGGGTGAAGGCGGCGGAACTGATCGAAGGTCTTGGGCTGGATGCGCCGGTGCTGGAGGAGACCGCGCGGATGAGCCGTCGGCTGGCGTCGCTCGGGTGCCTGGAGGGAAAAGAGGCGGGGTTCGGGACGGCGCTGGCGGCTTGGATCCTTGATCGGTCCGCGGGCGGGCGGGCGGAGCACGGGATCGTCGATCGTCTGCGACGCTCGCTGGCCCTAAGCAACGAGGAACGGAGCGAACTCTCGGGGACGCTGAGGCTGGTCGTGGTGATGCAGGAAGGCTGGAGGCACCTGGGCGTGGCGGCCCGGAGGCGGATGACGGACGAGGCTGTTTTTTTGGGTTCTGTGTGGTGTCTGCGTGGTGTGGATGAGGGACTGGCAACGGAGATCGAGGCCGAGGCGAGGGCATGGGGCCGAAACCCTGAGCCTTGGGTGACGGGGGAGGATCTTGTCGGGCTGGGGTTGAAGCCTTCGCCGCGGTACAAGACCTTGCTTGGTCGGGTGTACGATGCTCAACTGGAGGGGCGGGTGAGGACTCGAGAAGAGGCGTTGGAACTCTTGTCGAGGTGGGTCGTCTAACAGGCAACGGGCCGCGGTTTCGACGCGGTCTGGGAAGCCGAGCTGGTCGGGAAGGCAAAGATCGCCCGCGATCGGGCAGAGGGAAGCGGCATGAAGAAGCAGATCAGCGCTGCGGTCGTGGGCATGGTGGGTCTCGTGGCGTCGTCGTCGGCGTGGGTCGGCGCGGGGGCGATGCTGCTGGCGGGGTCGGCGGCGGTCGCGCAGCAGAGCGAGGCACGTGACACGATCGAGTTCACGAGCGGGAAGGTGCTGGAGTGCACGATTGTCGAGGAGACGGACCGGGAGGTCCGGGCGATCGTGTACATGGGGACGATCAAGTCGGAGATGACGTATCAGAAGTCGGAGATCGCGAAGATCACTCGCGGGGCGACGCCCGCGCCGGGGACCCCCCCGACGCCCGCGCCTCGGACGGGCGGGACGCCGGCGATCCCATCGAGCACGGCGACGGAGCCGACGCGGGTGTATGTGATGAACCTGACCGGGAAGTTCGGTTTCGACATCTCGCAGACGCCGATGCGTCAGGCGATGAAGGATGCGAAGTCGCACCGCCCGGACATCGTGATCGTGAAGTTGGACAACGAGTGGATGCTCAACGAGTTCGAGAAGGCGCCGGACGATGCGGCGGCGTTCGACCAGTTGTGGCGTGCGGAGGACATGGACGACATCCTCACGAACGAGTTGCAGGCGGAATGGGAGAAGCCCCCGAAGGTGGTGTTCTGGGTGAAGAACGCGATGGGCGGGGCGAGTTTCCTGCCGCTGGTCGTGCCGGACATCTACTTCCACAGCCAGGGGAAGATGGGAGGCATCGGGAACCTGACGCTGATGTTCCAGGGGGTGGGCGACGCGGTGGTGCGGGAGAAGCAGTATTCGCTGCGGCTGGGGCACGCGGAGGGCATGGCGATCCGAGGGGGCCACTCGGTGGAGATCGTCCGTGCGATGGCGGCGTATGAGTATGAGTTGGCGGTGAGTTTCGACGGCGACATGCCGGTGTATCACCCGGGCCGGGTGGCACGGGCGGGTTCGGGGGAATACACGCTGACGGACAACGGGATGAACGAGAACCTCGACACGCTCGAAGCCCGGGTGCAGGGGACGGGCAACGACGTGCTGACGCTGAACGCGGAATGGGCGTACAAGTTGAAGTTGAGCAAGGGAACGGCGGACACGCTTCCCGAGCTGCTGACGTTGATGGGAATCGAGCACCACCACACGATCGTGCAGGGGCGTTCGGACCGGATCATGGACGCGTGGTCGCAGGGAGTGGGCTCGGCGGGTCGGCAGTTGCGGCGGATGTGGAGCGAGTACAACGACATCGCGATCCGCGGGGATTACAACGAACGGACCCGCGCCCGCGGGCAGCGGATCCGGAAGATCGATGAGATGCTCTCGCTGATCCGCAAGTTCGAGGAGGCGGTCAATCCGGAACGGGAGGGCGTGCCTTCCGCGGCAACGCTCGAGATCATCAAGGACCAACTGAAACTGCAGCAGCTCCAGGACCGGCGCTGAACGACGAGGGAGTCACGACATGAAGACGTTGTGGAACACGATCGAACGGGCGGTTCGCCGCATGGCCCTTGCGGGCGCCGCGGCCTTGGCGCTGACGGTGCTGGCGCTGCCCGCGCAGGCGGACAAGGTTCACCTGAAGGACGGGCGGGTGATCGAGGGCGAGATCGTCCGCGAGGTGGACGGGTACGTCTGGATCAAGGTCAGCGTCGGCGGCGTGGAGCGGGAGCAGTTCTACTCCCCGGCGGATTACTCCCGGGTGGAGCGGACGGATTCCGTGACGCCCGAGGCCCCGAAGCCCGCGCCCGCGGCGACGCCGGCGGCCGTGCCGGGCGGGATCGCGCCCGCGGCGGCGACACCGAGGCGTTCCGGGCACCAGCCGCGCGCGGCGATCATCACGCTGGGCGAGGGCGGAGACAAGGACATGGTGGGGCTGTTCATGACGGCGGAGTCGATCCGCCGCGCGATCCCGATGCTCGAGGCGGACGGGGTCAACATCGTGGTGTTCCAGATCAACTCCGGGGGCGGGGCCCTTCTGGAGATCCAGCGGCTGTCGGACGTGATCCACAACGAGTTCAAGCCGAAGTTCCGCACGGTGGCGTGGATCCAGTCGGCGATCTCGGCGGCGGCGATGACGGCGCACTGCATCGAAGAGATCTACTTCATGCCGGAAGGCAACTACGGCGCGTGCACGGGATGGTCGGGCTCATTGAACGCGGTCAAGGGGCGCGGGCTGCAGGAAGTCCTGCACATGATGGAGTTGATCTCGGCTCGCGGCGGATACTCGAAGGAGATCATGCGGGCGATGCAGATCTCGTCGGACGAGGCGGAGCTGCAGACGCTGGGGATCTCTCCCCCCTCCGGCGCGCTCTCGGCGACGATCACGAGCAACGGGGATGTGATCTGGTACCAGGACGCGACGAGCGGGGAGCACGTGCTGAACCCCAAGGGCGGCGTGAGGGTGCTGACGCTCAACGCGGAGGAGGCGGCCAAGTTCAAGTTCTCGCGCGGGACGGCGAGGAATATCCAGGAACTGTCGGTGCTCATGGGCATCCCGGAGCTCGAGTGGGTCGGCGAGCGTGTGCAGGGCGTCGCGTGGCCGGTGAGCAAGGGCGAGCGGATGCAGATGGATTTCCGCAAGAAGACCTTCGACGACCAGAACCGCATCAACCAGTACTGGATCACGTACCAGCAGGCGGTCCAGGCGGCGCAGTCGACGCAGGATAAGAACGAGCGAGGGCTGTTCGTCTCGCGGGCGCGCAAGGCGCTGAACCAGATCAAGTCGATGGTGAAGAACAACCCGAACTTCAAGTTGTTCGTCTTCGGGATGAGCGACGAGCAGTTCGAGGAGTGGATGCAGGAGCAGGAGGACACGCTCCGCAAACTGATGGCCCGCTGAGGCGGCCGGGCATCGATGAACGCACGACGCGCCCCCGGGCCCCGGCCCGGGGGCGTGCTTTTTGTGCGGGGGGCGGCAACAATGGGCCTCGCGGGCTGTATCGAACTCCAACCCATCGGAGCCTTGCATGAGCACGTTCGTCCCCCGGTCGATCGACGCGACGGATTTCGACGCCGTGGCCCCGCTGTTTGACTCGCTGCTGGCACGTCCGGTCGAGTCGCCGGCGGACCTGGAGCGCTGGCTGGCGGATCGGAGCGAGCTCGACGCGACGTGCGCGCAGTCGCACACGCTGCTGCATATCAACACGACGTGCGACACGGGCGATACGGACGCGCGGGCCGCGTTCCTGCGCTACATCGAGCAGGTCCCGCCGCGGCTCAAGCCACGGGCGTTCGAGCTGGATCGTCGGCAGGCCTCGCTGTTCGAGCGGTTCCCGCTGCCTCGGGAGCGGTACGAGGTCCTGTCGCGGGACACGCGGGCGGAGGTGGAACTGTTCCGCGCGGAGAACGTGCCACTGGAGACGGAACTGGACCGGCTGACGCAGGAGTTCGAGGAGGTCGCCGGAGCGATGACGGTGGAGTTCGACGGGCGAGAGCAGACGCTCCCGCAGATGGGGAGGTATCAGGAGTCCAACGACCGGGCGGTGCGCGAGGCGGCCTGGCGTGTGGTCGCGGATCGACGGATGCAGGACGCGGACCGGTTGGACTCGATCTATGACCGGATGGTCTCGCTCCGGGACCGTGTGGCCCGGAACGCGGGCTTGGGTGACTACATCGGGTGGACGTTCAAGTCCAAAAAAAGGTTTGATTACACCCCGGAGGATTGCCGCGAGTTCCACCGCGCGTGCGCGGAGGTCGTCGCGCCGTTCGTCCGTCGGCAGGACGAGCAGCGTCGGCGGGCGCTGGGGGTTCCGGAACTGCGGCCCTGGGACCTTGCGGTGGACCCGATGGGGAGAGAGCCGCTGCGTCCCTTCGAGGGCGGGGCGGACCTGATGCGCAAGTGCGTCCGGGTGTTCGAGCGGCTGGACCCGGCGCTCGGGGCGATGCTCGCGTCGTTGGGGGACGGCTCGAACCGCCAGGGTGTGAAGACGGGCGAGAGCCTGGACCTGGACTCGCGGAAGGGGAAGGCGCCGGGGGGTTATCAGGCAATGCGGGACCGGGATCGCAAGCCGTTCATCTTCATGAACGCCGCCGGGCTGAGCCGGGATGCGATCACGATGCTGCACGAAGCGGGGCACGCGTTCCACTCGTTGCTGTGCGCGAGCGACCCCCTCGTGCACTATCGCCATTCTCCGATCGAGTTCGCGGAAGTCGCGAGCATGTCGATGGAGCTGCTGACGATGCCCCACTGGGGCGGGGAGGGGGGGCTTTACCCCAACGAGAGCGACCTGGCGAGGGCGACGCGGAGCCAACTGGAAGACTCGGTGTTCCGCCTGCCCTGGATCGCGACGATCGATGCCTTCCAGCACTGGATCTACAAGAACCCGGGCCACACGCACGCCCAGCGCGAGGCGCATTGGCTGGAACTCGATGAGCGGTTCGGGCGCGGCGTGTCGTGGTCGGGGCTGGAGAAGTATCGCCCGAGGCTCTGGCAGCGTCAGTTGCACCTCTTCAGCGTGCCCATGTACTACGTCGAGTACGGGATCGCCCAGTTGGGGGCGCTGCAGTTGTGGCTCCACTCGCTGGAGAAGGGGGAACCGCACGCGGTCTCGGCCTACAAGCGGGCGATGTCTCTGGGCGGGTCGAGGCCCCTTCCGGACCTCTTCAAGGCCGCGGGGCTGACGTTCGACTTCGGGCCCGAGACGGTTCGGCGGCTGGTGGCGCGGATCGAGGTGGAACTCTCGAAGTTGCCGCTCTGAACGAGTTTCCGTCGTCGCCGAAGCCGCCGTGGAGAGGAGCCGCACCGAGATCGAGAGCGGCGTGAGAGGGTAGTTTTTGGATTGTGTTTGGATGATCGTGATGAGAAGTCGCGCGGAATCATGCGAACAGGATCCGGACAGACTTGACAGGAAAGGGGCGGGTTGCTTGGCTTGACGGTCGAACCTTGCTGGCATCTGGGCCGATAGGTTCTGAATGACGAGGGTTATGGCCAAGAGCGTGAAGTCGAAACCGGGCGGATCGCCCCGTCGCAAGGGGGGGTTCAAGGGGTATCGCGCCGGCGAGGCGAAGGGGAAGGACCTGGTGATCGTGGAGTCGCCCGCGAAGGCGAAGACGATCAACAAGTACCTCGGCCCCGGATACCACGTGATGGCATCGGTAGGGCACGTCAGGGACCTTCCGGCGAGGAACCCCAAGGGGGTGAAGAGCCCGGTCCCCGGGGTGGACCTGGAGAAGGACTTCCGCCCGACGTACGTCGTGACGCCGGACCGCGAGGACGTGATCCGGGACATCAAGAAGGCGGCGAAGGACTCGGAATCAACCGGTCATGGCGTGTGGTTCGCGACGGACCTTGACCGAGAGGGCGAGGCGATCGCGTGGCATCTTGCGCAGGAACTGGGGATCCCGTCGAGCCGGGCGAGGCGGGTGATCTTCGCGGCGATCACGAAGAAGGAGATCGAGCAGGCCTTCCGCAACCCGCACGCGATCGACGAGGACCGGGTGAACGCGCAGCAGGCGCGGCGGATCCTGGACCGGATCGTGGGCTACCAGGTCTCGCCTTTGCTGTGGAAGAAGGTTGCGCGGGGGCTGAGTGCGGGGCGTGTGCAGAGTGTCGCGGTGCGGCTGGTGGTGGAGCGCGAGCGTGCGATCCGCGCGTTCGTCCCGGACGAGGAATGGTCGATCAGCGGGTTCTTCACGCTCCAGGCGTCCAAGGCCGGGGAACTCGATGGGGAGTGGGAGGCGCTGCTCGCTCGGCGCGACGAGAAGGGAAACGGGCCGACGGTCAAGGACCGGCAGGCGTGGCTCGGGGCGCGCGGGGTGATCGTCGGGGAGCTGGTCGAGTTCGCGGGTGAGAAGTTCGAGGCCTCGATCCGCGTAGACGGGATCATCGGCGCCGCAGGGGAGAGCGCCGGGCTGACCAACGAGTCGATCCGCGCGAGGCTGGATCGCGCGGCGGAGGCGTTCGCGGATCCCACGTCGCACGACCTGTCGGGTCGGCTTGCGGAGGTCGCGAGCGGGTGCGGGCTGCGGGACGCGCGGATCGATCGCGAGGAGGCGGAAGACGGGCGCGGGCCCTCGCGGTGGATCCGGCGGGTGAGCGGGAAGGCGGATCCGTCGTTCGCGTGGGCGGTCGAGTCGATCGAGACCAGGCGGGTGAAGGTTCGGGCGCCGGCCCCGTTCATCACGAGCACGCTCCAGCAGGCCGCGAGCACGCGGCTGGGGTTTGGCGCGCAGCGGACCATGCGTGCGGCGCAGCAGTTGTACGAGGGCGTGGAGATCCCGGGCGAGGGGCCTGTCGGGCTGATCACGTACATGCGAACGGACTCGACGCACCTCTCCGGCGACGCGCTCGAGATGGCCCGGCGGCACATCGGTGCGGTCTACGGCGGGGCGTACCTCCCCGAGAAGCCCAACTTCTTCACGTCCAGCAACAAGGATGCGCAGCAGGCCCACGAGGCGATTCGCCCGACGAACGTGGAACTGACGCCCTCGCGGGTGAAGGCGGCGCTCACGCCCGATCAGTTCCGGCTCTACCAGGTCGTGTGGGAACGGTTCGTGGCATGCCAGATGACGCCCGCGGAGTGGGACTCGACGGTGGTGATGATCCGGGGCCAGGCCCCGGGACGGGCGCTGTTCAAGTCGACCGGGCGGGTGCTGGCGTTCGACGGGTGGTACCGGGTCGCGGGCATCCCGCAGGGGGATGAGGCGACGCTCCCGCGGGTGGACGAGCGCCAGGCGTTGCACGCGTGGAGGATCGAGCCTCGCCAGCGATTCACGCAGGGGCCGGCCCGCTACAGCGAGGCGGGGCTCATCAAGGTTCTGGAATCAGAAGGGATCGGGCGGCCCTCGACGTACGCGTCGATCATCTCGACGATCCAGGACCGGAAGTACGTCGAACTCACGCAGCGCCGGTTCTTCGCGACGGACCTGGGCGAGGTCGTGACGGACAAACTGATCGAGGCGATCCCGGACATCATGGACCTGGGCTACACCCGGGACATGGAGAAGGAACTCGACAAGGTCGAGGAAGACCACATCGACTGGGTGGAGATGCTCCGCAGGTTCTACGGGCCCTTCCGAAAGAGCCTCAAGGCCGCGGAGGAGACGCTCGTGCACGCCAAGGCGGAGACGACGCCCGCGCCCGATGATCTCCGCTGCCCGGACTGCGGCGCCCCGACGGTCTATCGGTTCGGGAAGAACGGGCGATTCCTCTCGTGCTCGCGCTATCCCGAGTGCAAGCACGCAAGCCCGGTGGACCGCGAAGGGCGGCCGCGGGCTGCGGTCGAGACCGTCGACGTCGCCTGCCACAAGTGCGGGTCGGCGATGACGAGGCGGACGGGCCGGTTCGGGGTCTTCCTCGGGTGCTCGCGCTACGGGGACAAGGTCAGCCCCTGCGACGGGATCTTGAACGTGGATCGCAAGGGGAAGGTTGTCGCGCCCTCGATCCCGCCGCTGGCGACGGACCTGCCCTGCCCGACGTGCGAATCGCCGCTGAACCTCCGCGCGGGGCTGCGCGGGCCCTGGCTGGGGTGCTCACGGTTCCCCAAGTGCCGCGGGCGCGGCAAGTGGAACGAGGTCCCCGAAGCCAGGCGGGAAGAACTGGAGCGTGCGCTCGAAGCGCACGAGCGCGCCAACCCCGTGCCGATCATCCGCACGCTCGGCGGGGTCGCGCTGACCGACGCGAAGGGCAAGCCGCTGGCGAGCGCGCCGACGCTCGACGTGCTCGCAGGCGGAGGGGGCGAGGGTGAGATCGAGGAGGCGGCATGAGCCGCGCCGGCCCCGCCACGCGCCACGCGACCGTCACGGGCATTCGGTCGTGAACGCCTGCTGGAACGCGAGGAAGTCGAAGAGGTCCAGGTCGCCGTCGCCCTCGAAGTCGGCGTAGAGGTCCCCGTTCGCGAATCGGTCCAGGAAGCAGAGATAGTCGAACAGGTCCAGGTCGCCGTCCGCCTCGCAGTCCGCGCGGCAGGGGCCGACGGACGCGGCCACGATCGCGTGCGATTTGTCCGTGAACTCGAGTTTGAAGACGATCGAGCCCGAGGCCTTGAACATCCCGTGCCCGAGCCCGGTCGCCTCGGCATCGGCCACGATGCGGCGGATCTGTCGCGGCGTGCCGGCGATCTCGAGCTCGTCGCCCTTGCGGGCGATGACGCGGAGCGTCCCTTCGGGATCGACGGCAAGGAGCGCCTCGTTGTCGGCGGACGTGACCGCAACGCCGCGGAGTTGGGCGAAGAAGGCCAGCCTTCCGCCCGGCCCGAGGATCGGCGCGTTGAAGACCGCGGCTTCGACGCCCGGCAGGCCCGGGAGTTCATCGCCCTCGCGTACGACCGGCTCGAAGGGTTCGCCCGGCGCGGCGGCACGATAGAGCACCGTGTTGTTCTCGTGCGTGACCCCCGGCCCGACGAGCGATGCGGCGAAGGCGAACGCCCCGCCGGTGGTGTGGGTGAGTTCCGCGGCAAGCCTCCGGATGACGACCCCGTCGATTCCAGGGGCGGCGTCGCCCTCCATCAGCAGAGGCACGACCTGATAGAAGGCCCCCCCGGGGACGGCGTGGAAGAGCCCGGCGTCGGACTCGGGCGTGATCTCCGGGCCGTGCAGGCGGGCCCAAAAGACGAACGCGTCGTCGTCAAAGAGGGCGGGGGCGGGGCAGACCTCGGCGAAGGAGGCGCCAGAGACCGGGGGCACGAGATCGGTGAGGGCGACGAGCACCGGGCCGCCGATCGTTCGTTGGATAAAAATCCCGTGGCGGGGGGTGATGGGCGCCTGGGGGGCGTTCATGGAAGCGCGGAAGAGGAAATCGCCCGCGGCGTTGGAGACGGGCTGCTCGAAGGCGACGAGTGAATGGTCCGCCGGCATGCCGGGGAGCAGGTCCCCCTGCTTGGCGAAGAGGGAGAGGCCGCCGGGCTCGCCGACCCAGAGCCCGGAACGAAGGACATTGGTGGACTCGTGCACGTGCCCGGCGAAGCGGGCCATGCCGTCGGGCCCGGGGCGGGCGATGGGGAGGGAATCGAGGGGATGGGTCTCGGGAAAGCCGACGATGGGTGTGGTTTCGATCGCGACGGGAATGAGCGTTCCGCCGACCTCGTGCAGGAGCATGAGGCGGGTGGTCAGGGGCGAGGTGGGATGGTGGAACTCGGCGGTGAGGGCGAAGGAGGAATCCTCGTTGAGGGCGGCGTATTCGAGAGAGCCGAGGGTGAAGCCGGGCATCTCCGGTGCGGCATCGCCTTCTCGGGCGAGCAGGGTGAGGCCGAGCCCACGATCGACCCAGAGCGAGGCGTCGTTGGCGGTGGTGACGCCCGGCCCTGAGAGGCGAGCCCAGAAAAGGATCGAGCCATCGGCATTGGCCCTCGGGGCCCCGAGATGATCGAAGAGCACACCCGCGGGGAGCCCCGGAGCCTGGGAGCCCGAGACGCGGAGGACCCTGTAAATGGTGTCGGCATGGGCGAGGGAGGCCGAGCCGATCATGGCCGCGATGGGGAAGAGTCGAAGGGGTGTCATCGTGGGCCTCGAGGATTTCTAGGAGATTTCCGATCCGTTCCCGTGGGGAGTGCGGATCCACGTGTGTTAGGATTATCAGGACCCGGTCCTGAAGATGCAAGGTCAAGTTGGAGGTTCGCGATGGTTCGGAGAGGCTTCACCATCCCTGATGCGGCGGTTGGCTCCGTCGGCATCGCACTGCTCGTGCTCCTGCTCGTTCCGATGATGTCTCGCCAGCGTGAGGTCGGGACGCTGGAAGAGAGCCGTTCGAACCTGCGGAGGATTGCCGGATCGACGTTCTCGTATGCGAACGACAGTGCGGACCAGTATTTCGGCTACACGTGGGTCCCCGGGCAAACGAGCAGCCAGTGGCCAGACCTCCACCATCCGACGGACCACTGGGAGGCCCATCGCTTCCAAGCGACCGACATCATTCGACGGCGTCACGACCCCTCGTTCACGATCTGGAAACATGCAGGGGTGGACCTGCTGCTGCCGTTCCTGCCGCTGGCGGATTACCTAGGGCTTGAACTGCCCGACCGGTTGTTTGCGTCTCCGGCCGATGCGACCACACTTGGGTGGCAGGATGACCCGCTGAAGCTCCCTTTCGCTGAGCCGGAGTATCAGTTCTACCGCATGCGTTCTTCGTATGAGGTGCCGCCCGCGTTCTATTCGGTCTCGCCTCTTGATCAACCGCCTGGTTGGCTTTCTCCGCCGATCTCTCAGGGTCCGCTTCACTACCATTACTTCTTTGCCGGACTCACCACGTATCCTCTGGGACCGAGGTCGTTGAACGAAGTCAAGCACCCTTCTCTAAAGGCTTTCGTATACGACAGTTTCCAGCGGCACTACGGCCCGAGAGAGGTCTTCTTTGCGTTTCCTGAAGCCCGCGTGCTCATGCTCCTCGCGGACGGGTCGGCCGACGTCCGAAAAACATCGACTTCGAACCGCGGTTGGAACCCTACAAACAAGTTCTCACCGTCGGCGATGGCGTTTTCCTACGAGCCGCGTGATTGGGAGCCTCCGATTCCCCCCGGCCAGAACGGCAAGGTGTTCGGGCACTATCGCTGGACGCGCGCGAATCTCGCCGGCCGAGACTTTGGCGGAGCCGACATTCAGTGGTAGACTGACGGCGAGTGCGGAACGGTGTGTTTCGGGCTCTGCAACCGGGTTCCTTTCCGAACGGGTGTCCCATGGGTCGACGCGGCTGGGCCGCAGCGGATCTGCTCGCGTTCATGGTGATGGGAGCGCTCGGCGTCCTGCTCCTCCTGGCCACCATGCCCGAGCCCCGGCGCGTGGCCTCTCTGACCGAGAGCAAGGCGAACCTTCGGCGGTTTGCCGGGGCAACGTTCTCGTACGCGGAGGACCACGCGGACCGGTTCTGGGGGTTCAGCTGGAAGAAGGGGGGGACGTACTCTCAGTTCCCCGACCTGAACAACGCTCCCACCGATCTCCAGGCCCATGCGGACCAGGCGGTGGACATCATCCGTCGGCGGATGCAGCCGAACATGCCGAAGATGTCCAACTGGGTGGCGGACCTGCTCTACGGGCCGCTGGTGCTCGCGGAGTATCTGGATCTCTCGCTCCCCGATCGGTTCTTCGCCTCGCCGGCGGACGCGACTCTGCTGCTGTGGCAGGACGACCCGGCGAAGGTCCCTCCCGGCGGGCCTGACATGCAGCGCTGGCGGGCGTCGAGTTCGTACGAGATGCCGACGGCGTTCTTCTCGTTCCCGTGGTCGGGGTCGAGCGCCGTGCAGCAGTCCTCCACGCACAACGCGTATTTCGTGCCGCCGACCGCGGAGTTCGGCGGGCGGATGCTCTCGGAGGTCTCGCACCCGTCGCTCAAGGTCTTCCTCCACGACCGATTCCAGCGGCACTTCGGCCCTCGCACCGCCTTCTTCGGCTACAGGGAAGCCAGGGTGCTCACGCTGCTGGTCGATGGGTCGGCGGATGTCCGCAAAACGCGGGCGACGAACCGCGGCTGGAACCCCGCCCAACCGACGTTCCCGAGCGTGACGGCCTACACCTATTCTCCGGCACCGTGGGAGCCGCCGGTCCTTCCCGTGATCTCGCCGACGGTGGAAGGGCACTATCGCTGGACGCGCAAGGCGCTGGAGGGCCGGGACTTCGGCGGTTCCGACCTGTGAGGCTGGGCAAGGAAGGGAGGAGAGGGCGGAACCACGGGGCATTGATCCCGAAGGAGCGAACATGCCGTGCATCGTCGCGATCCTGGCGTTCTTCTTCCCTCGAGCGGTGATCCTGGGCCTGGTGATCTTCGGGGACTACATCGGGCGGGCATACACCAATGATCTCTGGGCGGTGCTCGGGTTCTTCTTCATGCCCTACACCACGCTGGCGTACGCGTGGGGGATCAACTCGCATGGGTCGATCGAGGGCATCTCGCTGGTGGTCCTCATCGTCGCGGTGCTGCTGGACCTGGGCGTGATCGGGGGCGGCGCGGGCAGTGCGCGGTCGAAGCGATCGCTCAGGGTCAAGGTCTCGGATTAGCCGGGGGCCGGGGCGAGGCTCGCCGGGGCTGATCGGCGGTCACCAGATCCAACGCATGCGGCCGAAGTCCGGGATGGCGGCCCGATCGCTCGAGAACCAGTGCTCGTAGTGCATCGAGGGGAAGTAGACGAAGAAGGCCTTGCCGGTCATGAGGTCGGCGGGCACCACGGAGAGCGACGGATCGATCGTCGCCGCGACCCAGGGGTCGGGGGTGTCCCACTGGCGGGCGTCGGAGGAGGCGGGGCTGTTGTCCCCGCATGTGAAGAACTGCGTGGGCGAGAGCGAAAGCGTCGAACGCGGGTGGGTGGCGGCCCAGGGCTTGTCGGCGAGGGAATGTCGCTGGCCACGCCCGTTGTAGCGATAGACCCCGGGCTGGTAGTGCAGGTCACGATCGAGGCGGAGGCGGTGGAGGGTGAGCGGGCCGCCGGAAAACTCGACGGCGAGTTTCGGCGCCCGGTATCGCGCGCCGCGGGAGATGAGATTCTGGGCGAGGATGTCGGCCATCGGCTCGCCGATGGCGAGTTCGATGCGGCGCTGCGGGCCCCAGTCGTACTCGGCGCGTGCGGCACGGCTCCCGTCGATCCACACCTGGAGCGTCTGGTCGACGTGCCAGAACTCGATGGAGACGGAAGACCCGAGGCGGCGGCCGTGGTCGGCCTCGAGCAGGATGTTCCACTCGGGCTCGGCCTGGGAGGCCGCGGGCTCGGGCCTCATGCGGAGTGTCACGCGCGACCCGGAGAGGTCGGCTCGGAACTCGTGCCCGCGGGCGGTAAGAACCATGGACGCACCGAAGCCCGGGCCGGGGATCTCCGCATCGAGGACCACGCGGAGATCGGAGACGGGAAACTTCTCCGATTGGTTGGCGTATCGACCACGGTAGGCGTCGTCGCCCATCACCGGCCGGACCTGGTTGTAGGGATAATGGTCCCAGATGAGGGCGTCCTCGGCCTTCCATGTGACGGAGGCGGGCGATGCTCCGGCGTATCGCAGGATCGCGCGGGCCTTCCCGTCTTCGACGGGGTTGGCCTCCCAGCCCGGGGAAAAGGTCCACGACGACTTGCCGCGAAGGGTCACACTCGTCAGCGGCGCGTATCGGCTGTCGTCGTAGGGCTGCCAGACCGCCTGCTGCACGCGGTCGGGCTTGCGCTGGATTGTCCAGCCCGGCCTGGCCCAGGCATCGTCGCTCGGGGCCTCGCCCCCGCCGGCCCGGGTGAAGACGTCACCGTCCGCCAGCGCCACCTGTTCGCCCGGCAGGGCGAGGAGTCGCTTGATGAAGTTGATCTGCGGCGTCTCGGGGCTCTTGAAGACGACAACGTCGAACCGCTCGGGCGAGAAGAGCGGGGGCAGGTACTTCAGCACGAGGATGCGATCGCCCGAGAGGCGGCGGAGTTCGGGGAACTCCTGCTCGGTGCCGAGGAACGGGTCGTTCACCTTCACCTGCGTGAAGACGGACGAGTTGGAGTCCTGCCATGGGCCGATGGCCCACTCGTAGCCCGTGGACGCCGAACGAACGCGCGCGTGCTGGCCGAGCAGCGTGGGGGCCATCGACCCGGTGGGGATCACGAAGGCCTCGATGACGAACGCCCGGAAGACGAACGCGTAGGCGAACGCGATGGTGACCGAGGTGAGCGACTCGCGAAGAGAGGATCGCGCCATGGCTGGAAGGATAGCGGCGGGCGAAGGGCGGGATGGGGCTCAGCAGCCCGCGGCGAAGTCGCTCTGGAACGCGAGAAAATCGAAGACATCCCAGTCCCCGTCGCCCTCCCAGTCGGCGTAGGGGTCCTGGGCCGCGAAGCGCCCGAGGAAGCACAGATAGTCGAAGGCGTCGAGGTCCCCGTCGCCCTCGCAGTCGGCGAGGCAGGCGAGGGCCATCGCGGCCTCGACGGCGGCGCGTGCGTTGATGCGCCCGTGCCCGTAGGTCGGATCCCACCCTGATGGGCCCTTGTCGTCGCAGGTGGACTCGATGATCGCGCGGATCTGGGAGTTGTCGAGGGCGGGGTTGGCGGACTTGACAAGGGCCGCGAGCCCGGAGACGTGCGGGCAGGCCATCGACGTGCCGGACTGGAGGATGTAGGTGTTGGCCTGGAAGAGGGTGTCGTACGCCGACATGACATCGACGCCCGGGGCGCTGACGTCGAGTTCGGGCCCGGTGGTGGTGAACGAGGCGACGACATCGCGGTTGTCGGTCGCCCCGACGGCGATGACGTGGTCGAGCCTGGCGGGGTAGAAGACCGCGGCGCCGGGTGTGTTGCCCGTCGCGGCGACGACGACCATGCCGGCGTCCCAGGCGTAGTTGACGGCGTCCTCGAGGAGCCCGGTGCTGGTGGGGAGCCCGAGGCTCAGCGAGCCGACGGTCGCCCCGTGGTCGGCAGCCCAGACGATGCCCTCCGCGATGTCGGTCTCCGTCCCGCCGCCGAAGGCGTTGAGCACCTTCACACCCATGAGCGAGGAGCCCCAGGAGACGCCCGCGACCCCGATCGCGTTGTCGGAACTCGCCGCGGCGATGCCCGCGCAGTGCGTCCCGTGCGAGATGAGCCAACTGTCGTCGTGGTTGGAGTTGTTGTCGATGGTGTTCCAGCCGGGCACGAACTTGGTATTGAGATCGGGGTGGCTGAGGGAGATCCCGGTGTCGATGATGGCAACGATGGTGTCGGGGGAGCCCGTGTGGAGGTCCCAGGCCTCGGGTGCATCGATGTCGGCGTCGGGGAGGCCGACGACCCCGTTGATCGTCTGCCCGGTGTTGTGGAGGGCGTACTGCTGCCCGAACAGGGCATCGCTGGGGGTGGTGAAGATCCCGCCAAGGGGCTCGGGCTCGGCGCGTTCAACACCGGCGAGCGTTCGCAGCCACGCGGCAAGGGCGGGGGTGTCGGTCCCGGGCGCGACCTCCACGCGGTAGTAACGATCGAGCGCGTGCCTGGAGGCGAGCGGCGCACGGGCCGCGGGGATCGTGAGGCTCGGGGCGATGTCGATCGCGGGGAGGACCGCGTCCGCGGCTCCGGCAAGCCGCCACCCGCCGGTGGCGAGGGGGACCGGCGTGACGCCCGGCGCGACGCGGATCGTGACGCGTGTCGAGGACCACCCCCCCACCACGTCGGGCTGGTTGACGGGCCCGGTGAACGGCCCGGCGAGATCGACCCCGATGATTCCGATGACGAGCGCGACGAACATACGGCCTCCCTTCAACCCGAGGACGGACAACCCTGAAACGGCATCGCGACCCTTTCAGGCCGCGATGCTGGGAAGACACGATCGGTCACGCCGGGTTCACGGGCAGCCCAGGGCGTAGGAGTTCTGGAACGCGAGGAAGTCGAAGACGTCCCAGTCGCCGTCCTGTTCCCAGTCGCCGTAGGGATCCTGGAGGGCGAAGAGGTTCTGGAAGCAGAGGAAGTCGAAGACGTCGAGATCGCCGTCGCCCTCGCAGTCCGGCGCGCAGGTGTTGACACAGGCGAAGCCCTCGATCTTCAGGGCATCGACCGCCGCCTCGGTGATGGAGTTGTTCGGATTGTCGATCGTCTCGAAGCGGAGGCGGACCTGGGCCGAGGGCGTGACGAACTCCTTGAGGTTGAAGGAGCGCTGGACCCATCCGGCGGCCTCGTGCCGGCTGCTCTCGACGAGCGTCCAGGTCGAGCCGTTGTTGTTCGAGACGAGGACCTTGAGGTCGTCGAGGTCGTTGTCGTCACACTTGATCCATCGGGCATAGGAAATCTTGACGTCGCCCCAGGCGGAGAGATCCCACGCGGGGCTGGTGAGCCTCGTGGGCCCGCCGTCGACGTCGCTGTTGCCGGGTCGGTTGGCGGTCAGCCAGCACCCTCCGCTCCCGCCGAAGGCCTGGGGAGGATCGAAGCGGGTCCCGTCGCCGGCGGGGACGCCGACCTCCCACGCGCCGTCGGTGAGGCTCGCGTCGTTGGTGACGGTCCAGCCCTGGTTGGTGTCGAAGTCGTCGATGAGGAAGGTCTCGGGGACGGCGACGACCATCGAGAACGGGGCGCCGGCGCCCTGGAACGGAAGGTTCGTGGTGCCGGTGTCCAAGCCCTCGGCGGAGAAGTAGAACTCGGGGAAGTCGCCGCAGGCCGCGGCCGGCAGCGTCCCGCGGTAGGTGTCACCGCCGACGTGGGTGAGGTCGGCGGCGAGGTAGGACCCTCCGGCGAGGCGGTAATGGATCTTCGCGGACCCGGCAAGATAGGTGTCATCCCCGGGAAGGATATTGACGTCGAAGGACGAGACCTGCCCGGGCGCGACGTACTGCGGGATCGTCCCGACGAGTTGGATCGTGAGCGGGACCGGGCCCGAGGAGACATCCCCCGTGACGACGACGGCGTAGCCCTGCTTGCCGACCTGCACGCCCGCGCCCTTGACCTTGACGGTCCACGCGCCGGGGGTGGGGTTGCTGACGTGGACCTGCTCGACGTTGTTGCGGTCGTCCTTGTTCCCGCCCGGGACCGAGACCCCCCCGGAGAAGACGTTGCCCTTGTAGAGCGTCCCCGTGGGGGAGATGACCTCGACGTCGAGGTCGTTCACGGCGGCGAAGGAGGTGGGGAGGGTGGCGGCGGGCTCGGTCCACGCGACCGTGACGCGGAGTTGCTCGCCCCCGCCGAGGACCGTGACGGGCACGATGACTTCCTCGCCCGTCGAGAGGCCCTGGGCGTTGCGGACATCGGCAACAACGAGTTTGCGCGTGTCGCCCTGGAAGTAGGTGACGTTGTCGGCGAGGATCCGTCCCCACCCTTCCGAGTTGCTGGGATAGCCGGTGATGCCCGTCATATCCACGGCGGAGTTGAGGGCCGAGGCCTTGATCAGCGCGCCCGTGGGCGTGAAGCCCTGGCTGGGGATCATGATGCCCGCGGGATAGAACCCGTCGGTGTAGTACTGGCGGATCAGGGCGCACGCGCCGGTGACCGCGGGGCACGCCATCGAGGTGCCCGTGAACGCGACGATCCCGCAAGGCGTGCCCGCCTGGGCGGAGTTCGTCGAGCACCCTGGGGCGTAGATCTCGGGCTTGCGCCGACCGTCCGAGGTCGGCCCCGTGCCCCCGGTGCAGTGGCTCCCCTGGTTGGGGGTGTCCTGGCTGGCGCCGACGGCGAGGAGATTCTTGGCGTTCTCCGGGTTCTTGAGGGTCGAGGTGTTCGTCACGGCGAGCATGACGAGGCTGTCCTCGTTGTTGTACTGGAAGACATCGAACCCGCGGCAGAGCCCGTTGTACTGCGTGGTCCCGTCGTCACCCCAACTGTTGGTGTGGAGGCGGGCGGTCTGCGTGTGGTGGAGCGACAACGCGGTGTTGATCGCGTTCTCCGTGAACGACGGGATGCCCGCGCACGTCATCTTCGCGAGGTACGCGATCCCGCGCGTGTGGTCGTTGACGCCGTTGTCCCCCACCGACGTGCCCGAGACGTGCGTCCCGTGGCTGTCCGAGGAGAAGTTCCCGTTGTAGGCGATGATCTTGCGGTGGTTGGGGCCCGGGTTGATGACATCCTTCAATGAGCAGTGGTTGCGGTCGGGGAGCCCGTCGATCACGCCGACGACCTGGCCCTCGCCGCGCAGCCCCTGGTCGTAGAGCGGCGTGCTGTTGTTCACGTTGCTCTGGACAATCCATCGCGTCGTGCTGTTGCGATACGTCACTTCCGACGCATCCTCGACGAACTGCACGGCCTCGAGGCCCGCGAGATCGCGGACACGGGCGGCGTCCATCTCCGCATGGAGCACCCACGACTCCCCAACCTCCCGGGCGTCGAGGATCGCCGTCCCTCGGATCGCGCCGATGAGCCGCATCGCCTGGGCCACGGGCTCGTCCTCGAAGATCGTGATCGAAACGCGCAGCCGGCCCTGCCCGAGCAGGCCCATGCGCTCGGGAGTCTGGAACGGACGCTGCCCGATCGACGGGTCCACTTTCCACGAGGGGAGATACTCGCTCCACCAGCGCACGATGCCCAGCGCCGCGACGGCGTCGAGGTCCGCGCCGTCGAGCCTCGCGATGAACGCGTGCATCGGGAGGTAGCCCATCAGGCGGACGCCCGCGGCCTCGAGCCCCGCGCGCCGCGCGG
>JAANMY010000745.1_pt1 | contig 42528 bp, 37 predicted proteins | sample 7279691 | NCBI WGS metagenome assembly JAANMY01 (sample SAMN14094543, study PRJNA606508) | bioreactor metagenome | isolation source: A lab-scale SPAN reactor treating ammonium-rich wastewater day 388 | place: Ireland: Galway | collected 2018-02-07 | reverse complement strand
GGTGTTCCGGTTGTCACGCCAGTGGCATTGCCGGGTAGCTATGTTCGGAAGCGATAACCGCTGAAAGCATCTAAGCGGGAAGCGCGCCTCAAGATGAGATTTCCCGGGGCACAAGCCCCCTGAAGGCACCATCAAGACTAGGTGGTTGATAGGCTGGGTGTGTAAGTGCAGCAATGCATTGAGCTAACCAGTACTAATGAGCCGTGAGGCTTGACCATATAACCTCAAGTGGCCTTGAGCCGAGACGCACGTCAAAACGTGTTCTTCGCCAAGCACTCGCTACGTTCCGTCCCTATGAAAGCTGGCGCGACATGGCTTGTCCATGCCCGCGACACTTCCCCGCTTTCTGGCGACATTAGCGCTGTGGAACCACCCGATCCCATCCCGAACTCGGAAGTGAAACGCAGCTGCGCCGATGGTAGTGTGCACTTAGCATGCGAGAGTAGGTCATCGCCAGATTTTTTCCCAAACGCCCCGCATCAGACGATGCGGGGCGTTTTCTTTGTGCCAACGGCAGAAGCGTTATTCCACGCGTATCCGGTTGGCTTTCAGAACAGGGACAGGTTTTCCCCGGGGCGCTGGATGGATTCGACCGTGTTTGATGGCCGGGCGCCGGCCGGGCGATACGCTGGCTTGGCCCCCGACCTGTTTTGCTGCTGGCGCCGATGGTGGTTTTCGGCCAATACCTTGAACTGGTTTTCCCGCTGCAGGTAGAGCGGGTCGGTTATTTCGGCGGCCGGGGATGATGCAGGCTTGATCGGATGGCGTCGATCAGCGCGATCGCCTTCCAGGCGGGTGTCCGGCACGTGCTGGAAAGGAATCCGCATCGGGGCCGCGTCCTTTTCCACCGCGATATGCATGCCGCCGAAATACAGCGCGTAATTGCCATGCTTGCGGTTGATCTCGTCCAGAAGCCGGCTCAGGCGGCGATGCCGGGCCCGCGTCGGCATGAGTTCCCCGGAGAGCCGGGTTGCGGGGCTCAATGCGACCAGGGTGACCGCCACCGAGAGCGGGGGATGGCGCTTCTCGTGCCAGCGCCCGACCGCGCGCGCCCGGTCCAATGTGTCGAGCATCCGGGCCAGCATCCCCAACAGGCTGGGCGTGTCGTCGAGCGGGGCGAAGCCCAGGTCGCGCTCGAAGCGCTGTTCCCTGCCGACGAAGCGGATCCGCAGGCTCAATCCGCTGGCGAGCATGTCACCCTGTCGCAGCCGCATCGCCGCCTTGGCCAGCAGCTTGAACAGCACGGTCCGCATCCCGTCGAAATTCCTCAGTTCCGGGCCGAGGACATGCGAATGCCCGACCGAGGCCGGGTGCTCGCGGATGCGCTCGGGTACCTCGAATCCACGCAGCTGCATCCAGAAGCGCTCGCCCTCGACGCTGCCCCAGGCCGTGCGCAGGTGTTCGCGGCGGGTGGCACACAGGCGCTCCACGCTGTCGATGCCGGCGGAGAGCAGGCGCTGCTCCATCGAGGCGCCGATCCCGCACAGGTCGCGCAGCGCCAGCCCGTGCAGCGCATGCGGCAGGTTGGCCTGCTCGATGACCGTCAGCCCGTCCGGCTTGTTCATGTCGGAGGCGGTCTTGGCCAGGAACCGGTTCGGCCCGATGCCGATCGAGCAGCTCATGTCCGGGCCGATGCCCACGTCGCACAGGCGCTGCTTGATGCGCCGGGCGATGGCGATGGCGTTGTCACGCTGGCGCTCGCGGCCGATCAGCGTGCACGGGACCTCGTCGATCGAGGCCGCCTTTTCGGTGGGGATGCAGTCGCCGATCGCCGCCATGAAGGCGTGGTGCATCTCGACGTAGCGCCAGGGCCGCGCCAGTACGAGGGCGATGTCCGGGCAGCGTTCGCGCGCCTCACGCACGCCGGTGCCGGTCTTGATGCCGAGCCGTTTCGCCTCCTGGCTGGCGGCCAGGCAGCAGGTGGTGTCGCTCGGCACCGCCACCACCGCGACCGGGCGCCCGCGCAGGCGCGGGTCGTCGTGCTGCTCCACCGAGGCGAAGAAGGAGTCGAAATCGACGAACAGGCAGCGCAGCGTCATCATCGTGTCCCGTCTGGGATGGCAGTATCGGCCCGCGGCATCTCACCGCGGCACGCGAAATTCACGATTCGACTAATTAGCCGGGCGCCGTCGCAACGCCTGCGATGGCGCGAGGCCGCGGCGCTTCAGAGCACGATCGGTGGCTCGCCCCCGACGATCACCACGTCGGCCGCGCGGCGGGCGAACAGGCCCACGCTGACCACGCCGGGAATCTGGTTGATGGCCTGCTCCATCGCCACCGGGTCGACGATCGACAGCTGGTGGATGTCGAGGATGACGTTGCCGTTGTCGGTGACCACCGCCCGCTCCTCGGCATCCATCCGGAACACCGGCTGGCCGCCGGTCAGCGCGGCGATCTCGCGGGCGACCAGGCTGCGGGCCATGGGAATCACCTCGACCGGCAGCGGGAAGCGGCCGAGCACGTCGACCTGCTTGGACGGGTCGATGATGCAGACGAATGTGTGGCTGGCTTCGGCAATGATCTTCTCGCGGGTCAATGCCGCGCCGCCGCCCTTGATCAGGCGCTTGTGCGGATCACACTCGTCGGCGCCATCCACGTAGAGCGCCAGCTGGCCGGCGTGGTTCAGGTCGAATACTTCGATGCCATGCGCCTTCAAGCGCGCGGTGCTCTGCTCCGAACTCGAGACCGCGCCCTTGATCCGCTGCGGGTCGCGGCCGAGCGCGTCGATGAACCAAGCGACGGTTGACCCGGTCCCGACGCCGACCAGCATGCCGTCCTCGACGTAATCCATGGCTTTTTCCGCCGCGAGGCGCTTGGCTTCCGACATCCTGCAGGTTCCTTCCGGGTTATTCGAGTGAGAGCAGCAGTTTCCACTGCGCGGCGGTGACCGGCATCACCGACAGGCGCGAGCCGGTGCGGATCAGCGCGAATTCCTCGCCCAGCGCGTCGCGGTGTTCGCGGATCTCGGTGAGCGGAATCGGGCGCTTGAGCGTGCGCACGTAGCCGACATCGACCAGCTCCCAGCGCGGCTGTTCGGGCGTGGCCTTCTCGTCGTGGTACTTGGACTTGCGGTCGAACTGGGTCTTGTCGGGATAGGGCAGGCTGGCGACCTCGCCGATGCCGTAGATGCCGGGCACGTCGCAATTGGAGTGGTAGAAGAAGACGCCGTCGCCGGGCTTCATCTGGCGCATGAAGTTGCGCGCCTGGTAGTTGCGCACGCCGGTCCAGGGCTCGACCTTGACGCGCGCGAGGTCATCGATGGAGAAGTCGCCGGGCTCGGACTTCATCAACCAGTATTTCCTGCGGGTGCTCATTCGCGGGCTCGGACGAAGGTGCGGGTTTCGGTGACGATGGCATCGCAGGGCACGTCCCAGGCCTGGTGCATGGCCTCGGGCACTTCCTGAACGTCGAAGCCGATGCCGACCGCGAGCGGCGGCGGCGCCTGTTGCTTGCGGAAGGCGAGCGTGCGGTCGTACCAGCCGCCGCCCATGCCGATGCGGTGGCAGCGGGCATCGAAGCCGGTAAGCGGCAGCGCGATGAGTGCCATCGTGCCGGCATCCAGCAGTGATTCCGGCGCGAGGTCGGGTTCGGGGATGCCGAAGCGGTTGTTGACCAGCCGGTCACCCGGCCGCCACGGCGCGAACTTCAGCGCCATCGTCTCTTCCACCAATACCGGCAGGCAGTAGATGCAGCCGGCGGGCAGCTGGACCTGCCAGGCGTGCAGCGGCAGTTCGCCATCCATGGCCCAGTAACCGGCCATGTAGCCGGATCCGATGTCCGCGCCGAGCGCCAGCAGTCGCGTGGCGACCGCCTCGGCGGCCTGCATCCGCGCCGGCGGCGGGATGGCGCGGCGGCGTTCACGCAGTTCGAGGCGACTGGGCATCGTGGGCAGGGGCATGGATCGATTGTAGGCGAGTGCGGCGGCGGGCTGCAGTCAGGGGCCGTGTCCGCCGCGCCATCCCGGAAAGAAGAAACCCGCGCCGGGGCGCGGGTTTCGGATGGCATCCTCCGCCGTGGCGATGCGGCGAAACGACCTTGAACCTGTGGGTTCAAGTGGGATTGCTCGCCGGCCGTCGGGCTTTCCGCTCGTGGCGGACCTGCACGCCGGGCCGGGTTGCAGCCCCGGTGTCGTTCTTAAGGGACAAGGCGAATGTTTTGCGCGCTGTCGCTCAAGGCAGAGGACACGGGCGCAGTATAGCCGCGCACCCCGGATCCGGGATGAATGGCGGCGCGTGTTTTCAGTCGTGCGGGAGGCGTGCCAGGCGGCGCTCCAGCGCGTCGATGGCGTTGGCCAGCGCGCGGTCGCGGCGGGTGTTTTCCTCGCGCAGCAGCTCCAGTTCGTGCGCGAGGTTGAGCGCGGCGAGCACGGCGATGCGCTCCATCGCCGCCATCCGGTTGTTGCCGCGGATTTCCCGCATCCGCGTGTCCAGCACCCGTGCGGCGGCGAGCAGGCTGGCCTGTTCCTCGGCGGTGACGCCGACGGTGTAGTCGCGGTCGAGGATGCGGACGTTGACCGGCTCGGCCTTGCCGGGCGTGCTCACGTGTGCTGCTCCAGGGCCTTGAGCCGCTGGATCATCGCTTCCACCCGCGTGCGGGCCTCTTCGTTGCGGCTGACCAGCTGTGCGCGATCCTGGATCAGCTGCTCCTGCTGCTGGCGCAGGCTGCGGTTCTCCTCGCCCAGGCGCTGCTGGCGTTCGGCCATGGTCTCGATGCGCTCGATGAGCTGCATGAGGCGGTCGAAGGGGTCCTGTTCGTCCATCCGCGCACGATGTCAGGGGGCGGGCGGGTGGTCAAGCTGCCGGCTGGCGTGCCGCTGCAGGAAGGCGCGGCAATCGGCGGCCTCCATCGGCCGTGCCAGCAGGAAGCCCTGCGCTTCGTCGCAGCCATGGCGGCGAAGCTGGGCGAGCTGCGCCTCGGTCTCCACGCCTTCGGCGACCACCTTCATGCCCATCGAGTGGGCCATGGTGATGATGGCGATGATGATCGCCTCGTCGCGGGGGTCGTGGGCGAGGTCGGCGACGAAGGCACGGTCGATCTTGAGCGTGTTGACCGGCAGGCCGCGCAGGTAGGCGAGCGAGGAATAGCCGGTGCCGAAATCGTCGATGGCGATCTGGATGCCGATCGCGCGCAGGCGCTGCAGCAGTTCGCCGGCCAGCTGCGGGCGCTCCATCAGCATGCTCTCGGTGATCTCCAGCTCGATCCGGCCCGGCGCGATGCCGCGCACGTCCGCGCAGCGGGTGATGAAGCCGGGGAAGTCCCCGCGCATCAGCTGCGCGGCGGAGACGTTGATGCCCATCTTCACCGACGGCAGGCCGGCGGCATCCCATTCGGCGAGGTCCCGGCAGGCTTCGTTGGCGACCCAGGTGCCGATCGCATTGATGAGCCCGGTGTCCTCCGCCAGCGGGATGAACACGTCCGGGGCGACATCGCCCAGCTCCGGGTGGCGCCAGCGCAGCAACGCCTCGACGCCGGTGATGGCGCCCGTCCGCAGGCACCAGCGCGGCTGGTAGACCAGCCAGGTCTCGCCGCGCTCGATGGCGCCGCGCAGCAGGGTGGTCATGCGCAACCGCTGGATGGCCTGCGCGTCCATGTCGCGGTGGTAGCGGCGGTACATCTGCCGGCCGTCGGCCTTGGCCTGGTACATCGCGGTGTCGGCCTGGCGCACCAGGGTCTCCGCGTCGGTGCCGTCATCGGGGAACACGCTGATGCCGATCGACGGGGAAATGGCGAATTCCAGCCCGTTTTCCAGGATGAGCGGGCGTGCGAAGCCGGCGAGGATCTCGTGGGCGATGCCATGGGCGTCCCGCGGGCTCTCCATGCGCTCGATGATCACGGTGAACTCGTCGCCGCCGAGCCGTGCGACGAGGTGGTCGTCGTCCGCGATGCCGCGCAGGCGCTCGCCGGTGGCGCGAAGCACCTGGTCGCCGATCGCGTGGCCCAGCGAATCGTTGATGTCCTTGAAGCGGTCCAGGTCGAGGAACATCACCGCGAACTGGCGGCCGTTGCGGTGGCTGGCGATGGCCTCCGCCAGGCGGCGGTTGAACAGCGAGCGGTTGGGAAGTTCGGTCAACGGATCGTAGTTGGCGAGCTGGCGCAACTCCTGTTCGGCGCGACGCTGCTCGGTGACATCGCCCAGCACCAGCACGTAATGGACGCCGTTGCCTTCGCTGGCCAGGCTGCCGTGGGTGACCAGGGTCGCCTGTACCCGGCACAGGAAATCATGGCCGTCGCGATGGCGGTGCCAGAGTTCGCCGGTCCACTGCCCCTCGTCGATCAACCGCTGCTGCATGGTGTCGGCCGCCGCGCGTGCCTGCGCGCTGCCGAACAGGATGTCGATGTGCTCGCCGGCGAGCGCATCGCCCGGATAGCCGGTGATGGTCGAGAAGGCGTCGTTGGTGGAGAGGATGCGGAAGCCCTCGTCCAGCACGGTCACCGCTTCCGCCATGTTCTGGAACACTTCGACCGCGATGCGCTGGGCGTGTTCGGCGGCGAGGCGCGCGGTCACGTCGCGGGCGGTACCGGAGATGGATTGCACGTCGCCCTGCGCATCCCACTTCACTGCGCGGCCGCGGGTGCTGACCCAGTGCCAGCCCCGGTCGGCGTAGCTGACGCGGTGCTGGGAGGTGAGGGTGCCGTTCGCGCCTTCGTTGAGATAGCGGCGCAGCCGCGCCAGGACCAGCGGTTCGTCGTCGGGGTGGATGCGCACCGCATGGGTGACGCGCTCCACGCTGTCCTCGTTCGGGTTGTAGCTGACGGTGAGGCGGTTGCTGTCGATGTCGTAGTCCCAGAAGGACTCGCCGGCGCCCCACAGCGCCAGGTTGAGCCGCGTCTCGCGCTCGCGCGTGGCCTGGTTCTGGCGTTTTTCCACCCGGCGGCGGTGTGTCCAGGTCAGCAGCGCGGCCAGGCCGGCGAGCGCGGCCAGCAAGCCATAGAGGGCGAGCATCCCGCGGGTGCGCCACCAGGCGGTGGCGACATGGACCTGCATCGACAACCCATCGTCCCCCCAGTCACCCTCGCGGTCGGTGGCCTGGATTTCCAGACGGTAGGTGCCTGCCGGGAGGCGGGCGTAGGCGAATTCGTCCAGCACGCTGTTGTCGATCCAGCGCGTGTCGTGCGGCACCAGCCGATAACGGTAGCGGGTCCGCGAAAGTCCGCTGAAGTCCAGCCGCTGCACGCGTACGCGCAGGGACTGGCCCGGCTCCGACAGGTTCAGTACGCGCGGGGCACCGAGTGCGTCACTCGCCCATTCGTTCCAGTCCTGGTTGCCCACGCGCGTGGCGACGACCCGCAATGGCGCAAGCGTGGGACGGGGGATGAGGCGTCGCGGGTCGAACAGGTTGATGCCGCGCACGCCCCCCATCATCATCCGTCCATCCCGCAATCCCAGGGCGGCCTTGGTGTTGAACTCCTGCGCCTGCAGCCCCTGCTCGGTGGAGAAGCGCTCGACGCCGCCGCGATCGGGGTCGTAACGGTAGAGGCCGACATCGGTCCCCAGCCACAGGTTGCCGTGGGGGCCTTCCATGACCGAGAACACGGTCGGCGAATTGTCGACGCCCGGCAGGCCCGCCAATACGGACGGGAACGCCAGTCCGCCCCGTGGCTTCGGCAGCACGCGGTGGAAGCCCGACATGGTGCCCAGCCACAATCGGCCCCGATGGTCCTCGCGCATGCTGAGGATCACGTTGCTGGCCTTGGCGTCGTCACGCGCGCCGGAGGGATACCAGCGCTCCAGCCGTCCCGACCGCGGGTCCAGCCGCAACAGCCCGCCATACCCACCCGCCCAGACGATGCCCTTGCGGTCGACCAGTACCGCAGCGACATTGCCCTCGATGTCGGCGCGGTCGTGCGGCAGCGAGAAGGCGACCAGGCTGCCGTCGGCGGGATCGTAGCGGTGCAGGCCCTTCTTGTGCAGCGCCAGGTAGAGCCTTCCGCGCGCATCGCCGGCGATGTCGTTGACCATTCGCCTGCCACCCGGGAGATCGACCGACTTGATCGCACCGGTGCGGATGTCCAGCACCACCAGTCCGAAATTGGTGCCCAGCCAGAATTCATCGTCCGACTTGCGCAGCAGCCGGATGGCGCGCGGCGCCGCGTCCGACTTCCGGTCGATATCCGGAAACGCGGCGTGCAGTGCGGCGGTGTGTTCGGTGAAGGCGGGAGGCGAAGCGGTCGTCATCCGCACCAGGCGCGCATTGTCGGTCGCGATCCAGACATCGCCGTGCACGTCCTGGGCCAGGCTGCGGACGCTGATGATGCGGATATCGTTCTCGAGGTCATTGCCCAGGCTGTACACGTAGGGAAAGCGATCGCCGCTGGCGTGCGTGCGCATCGGCCCGATGAAGCTGCCGCCGATCCACAGCGTGCCGCTCCCGTCCACGAAGAGGGCGTTGCAATTGTTTTCCTGCAACGTGCCCGGCACGCCCGGCTGGCGGACGATGCGTGTCGCCTCGCCGCTTCCGGGCAGATAGCGCACCAGGCCCTGTTCCGCCGTCCCCAGCCACAGCGCACCGTCGGGCGTCTCCACCAGCGCGTTGAGGTTGGGCACTTCCTGCAGCGGCGCATGGGTGTCCAACGGCCAGGCCTTCTCGAGCGCATCGCCGGCCCCCAGGCGGTACAGGCCTGCATCGCCGGCGACCCATACCGTGCCGGCACGGTCGCGCAGCAGCCGGCCGATGGGCGCATCTGCACGGGCCAAGGTCCACGCACGACCCTGCTCGATCACCAGCAGGTCGCGGCCGCGGGCCAGCAGCAGGCGCCCCTTCGCATCGAACACCAGCCCTTGGGCCGGCGCATCGTTGGCCGGGTCGTGGGGCAAGGCCTCGCTGATGGCCCCCGTGGTGGTGTCGATGACGTCCACCCCGCCCTCCACGGCCACCCAGAGCTTGTGGTCCTGCACCAGCAGCGCCCGCACCGGCGGCATCGAGGTCCGTCGTGGATTGCCCGGGTGCCGGTAGCGCCGGAGACTGCCATCGCGCACATCCATGCGGGCGATGTATTGCGAGCGGAACCCCATCCACAGCGCCGGCCCTTCCACGGCCAGCGAGGTGATCTGGTTTTCGGGAATGGAGTCGCGGCGATCGTCGTGGCGGAACACGCGGTACTGGTTGCCGTCGAAGCGGTTCAGGCCGCCGTTGGTGGCCACCCAGATGAAGCCCAGCGGGTCCTGCACGATGGCGTTCGGCGTGTTCTGCGACAGGCCGTATTCGGCGCCGACCGGATGGAAGGTGTACTGGCGGACCTGGGCATCGGCGACCGCCGTGGCCAGCAGCACGGCCATGCATGCCGCGAGCAGGCACGGCCACCGGCGCGCGGAGGGATTCGGCGTGGGTCGGTCGGCCTGGCGCATGTCCGCACGACGATACGCCGTGATCGGATGAAAGTGTGCGCCATCGCACTGATTCGATGCTCGCAGGCCCGCGATACACTGGCCGCATCCCGCTTCCGGAGCTTCGCCTTGCAGGCCCACGCCCCCTTGCCCGACTGGCAGCAGATGCACGCCGCGCTCTCGCCGCTGCAACTTTCCGTCAGCCCCGCCGAATTGCATGGCGCGCTGGCAGGGTGGATCGCCGGGGGCGGCGATGCCGGTGGCGGCTGGCTGGCGAAGGTGCTGGCCGATGACGGCCTGGCCCAGCCCGAGGACGACACCTTCAACGCGCTCCGCGATGCCACGGTCGCTTCGATGGAAGACCGCGAACTGAATTTCCAGCTGCTGTTGCCGGACGATGACGCCGCGGTCGAGGTGCGCGGCAACGCGCTGTTCGACTGGTGCCGGTCCTTCCTGGGCGGCTTCGGGCTGGCGGCCGGGCCCAACCCGCCGTTGTCGGAGGAAGGCGGCGAAGCGCTCGAGGACCTGGCCCGGCTGGCGATGGCCGAAGCCGAATCCGACGGGGACGAGGAAGACGAAGCCGCCTTCGCCGAGATCGAGGAATTCGTCCGCGTCGCCGCGCTCCTGCTGCACGGCGACTGCGCGCTCGGACCGCGCCACCGCAACCGCCTGCACTGAGGGCGCGCATGCCCGCCCTCGACAAGGCGCTGTCCGCCCAAGCCTGCGCCAGGCGTCGCAAGCAGCTGATGCGGATGGTCGGCGAGGACGCCATCCTCATCCTGCCCGCCGCGCCCGAGCGCGTCCGCAGCCGCGACACCCATTACCCCTACCGGCAGGATTCCGATTTCTGGTACCTGACCGGCTTCGACGAGCCGCAGGCGGTGCTGGTGCTGGCGCCCGGCCGCAAGCACGGCGAGGCGCTGCTGTTCTGCCGCGAGCGCGACCCCGAGCGCGAAGGCTGGGATGGCCCACGCATCGGGCCCGAAGGCGCGGTCGATGCCTTGGCGATGGACGACGCCTGGGCGATCGACGACATCGACGACATCCTGCCCGGCCTGATCGAAGGCCGCACTCGCGTCTGGTACCACTTCGGCCACGACACCGACTTCGACCTCAAGCTGATCGGCTGGCTCAACCGCGTGCGCGCGCAGATGCGGATGGGCGCGCAGCCGCCGCACGAGTTCCTGGAACTGGGCCACCTGCTCGACGAGATGCGGCTGTTCAAGTCCGCCGACGAACTCGCGCTGATGCAGCGCGCCGCCGACATCTCCGTCGCCGCGCACGAGGCGGCGATGCGCGCCGCCCGTCCCGGCATCCACGAATACGCCCTGCAGGCGGAAGTCGAACGCGTGTTCCGCGCGCATGATGCGGTGCCGGCCTACAACTCCATCGTCGGCGCGGGCGCGAACGCCTGCGTGCTGCACTACCGCGCCAACAGCGCCAGGTCGCGCGCGGGCGAACTGGTGCTGATCGATGCCGGCGCCGAATACCGCGGCTATGCCGCCGACATCACCCGCACTTTCCCGGTCGATGGCCGCTTCAGCGCCCCGCAACGCGCGCTGCACGACCTGGTCGGGAAGGCGCAGGCCGCGGCGCTGGCGCAGGCGGTGCCCGGCAAGCCGTGGTCGGCCATCCACGATGCCGCGGTGGAAACGCTCGCCGATGGCCTGCTGTCGCTCGGGCTGCTCAAGGGCACGCTGAAGCGGGTCATCGCCGACGGCAGCTACCAGCGTTTCTACCGCCACAAGACCGGCCATTGGCTGGGGTTGGACGTGCACGATGTCGGCGAGTACCGGGTCGACGATGAACCGCGCCTGCTCGAACCCGGCATGGTGTTCACCATCGAGCCCGGGCTCTACGTCTCCGCCGACGACGCCACGGTCGATGCGAAGTGGCGCGGCATCGGCATCCGCACCGAGGACGATGTCGCACTCACCAGAACCGGCCACCGCGTGCTGACCGGCAAGCTGGCCCGCAGCGCCGACGAGATCGAGGCCTTCATGGCCGGCTGAGCCGGCCGCGGACGATCAGCGCAGCATCGCTCCCGCGCGCGCGCCCGCCCAGACCAGCGCGAGACCCGCGACCAGGGTGATGCCGAGATAGGCGAGCGCCGTGCCGCCACGCCCGCCGCGCGTGAACAGCAGCATCTCCAGCACCAGCGACGAATAGGTGGTCAGCGCGCCGAGCACGCCGACGATCAGGAACGCGCGCCAGTACAGCGCGGCCGCCCCGCGTTCCTGCAGCCACTCGGCCAGGAAGCCGATCGCGAACGCGCCGATCAGGTTGGCGGCCAGCGTGCCCCAGGGCAGCCGGTCGCCGAAATGGCGCAGCATCGCGCCGCCGAGCCAGAACCGCCCCGCCGCGCCGAGCGCGCCACCGGCCATCACCAACGCCAGTTGCGAACCCCAGGCGCCCATGCGCGGTTACTGCGCCGGCTTGAGCGTGCGCAGCACCATGCCCACCGGCGCGGCCACGCCGTCACCCGACATCGGCACCAGCCCGCCGTGCGCGGTGACGCGCTGGCCGGCCAGGGAGAACGCGTCGGAGAAATCGCTCTGCGGCACCAGCTCGATCACCTTGATGCTGTCGACCGCCGGGTATTCCGCCGCGCGTGCGGCATGGGTGGCGATGCAGATCGGCGCGTCGAGCGTCAGCAGCATCGCGTTGCGGCTGGCCTTGCCCGGCGCGGACAGCATCCGCGTCGAGGCCATGCCGGTCAGGGTGACCATGCCGGGCGCGTACTGCACGCAATTGCCGGCTGTCGACGATGCGGCATCCGGCGCGGGCGCGGCGGGCGCGGGCGATTTTCCGCAGGCCGTCAGCGCGGCGAGGGCGATGGCGGTGAATGCGAACGTGCTTCGTGCGTTCATGCGGTTTCACTCCAGGTTTCGCGGGTGAGATTGAGCGGCGCGTCCTCGGTGCAGACCACGTCGTCCTCGATGCGGATGCCGCCATAGGGCCTGAACGCATCCACCTTCGACCAGTCCACGCTGTCGGACAGGCCCTTGGCCTTCAGTTCGTCCAGCAGCATGTCGATGAAGTAGAGCCCGGGCTCGATGGTCACCGCCATGCCCGGCGCCAGCGTGCGGGTCAGGCGCAGGTAGGGGTGGCCTTCGGGCTTGTCGATGCTGCCGCCTGTATCGCCGGCGGCGAAGCCGGCGACATCGTGCACCTGCAGGCCGATGCCGTGGCCGATGCCGTGCGGGAAGAACGCGCTGGATACGCCGGTCTCCACCGCGGTCTGCGCGTCCACCGTGATCACGCCGAAGTCCTTGAGGATGCCGGCCAGCGCGAGGTGGGCGTCGAGGTGGATCCGGCGGTAGTCGGTGCCGGCGCGGACCTGGTCGCACATCGCCTGCTGGGCGGCGTCGACGGCGTTGATCATCGCCTGGAAGTCGTCGTCGGCCGCCGAATACGTGCGGGTGATGTCGCAGGCGTAGCCCGCGTGGCTGGCGCCGGCATCGATCAGCAGGCTTCGGGCGGGACGCGCCGGCTTGCGGTCGCGGTCCATGTAATGCAGCACCGCGCCGTGCTCGTTGAGCGCGACGATGTTGCCGTAGGGCAGCTCCAGCGCGTCCTGGCCTGCGGCCTGGCAGTAGGCGAGGTGGATGCCGAACTCGCTCGCGCCCATCCGGAAGGCGCGCTCGGCGGCACGGTGTGCGCGGACGCCGCGGCGGGTCGCCTCGCGCATCATCTCGATTTCATACGGCGTCTTGAACGCGCGGTGGAAGTCCAGGTAGGCCAGCACCGCCTCGGGGTTGCTCGGCACGACGTGGCCGAGCGTGCTCTGCGCCTCGCCGATGACCGCCGTGCGCGCGGCCAGGCCGGGCAGGTGCTGCAATGCTTCCTCGGCGGTGCGCACGATGGTGATGTCGAAGTGTTCGACCCAATAGCCCGCCGGATCGGCCGGCACCACGTGCCAGTAATCCCGCGGCTGCAGGTAGACGAGCTTCGGGCGTTCGCCCGGGGCATGCACCAGCCAGCTGCCGGGGGCGTTGGTCAGCGGCAGCCAGTGCTTGAAGTTCGGGTTGACGGCGTACGGGTAGTCGCGGTCGTCGAAAGCCTGGTAGTGCAGGGTCCCGCTCGGGACCACCAGCTGGTCGAAGCCGCCGCGCTCGAGCGCCGCGTCCGCGCGTGCTTGCAATGTGCGCAGGTGGTCGGCGTAAAGGGCGTGGATGGGGTCTTCGGCCATGACGGGCTCCGCTGGGGAAGCCCCGATTTTGAACCAATCCCCCCGGCTTGTCCCTGACGGTGCCGTCACCGCGCCCGCGCGCGGGCTCAGCCGCCCTCGCTCCAGTCGCGGATGCGGTCGCGCGCCTGCCTGGAAATCTGGATGAAGCGGCCGCCCGCGCTGTATTCGCCCGGGTTCTCGGAGTCGACCCAGAGCACGTGCACGCCGCATTCGATTTCCTCCGGCGCACGGCCACCGGCCACCGGCAGCGCGAAGCGCCACTGGTAGAGCGCGTCCTGCACCAGCGGCATGAGCGTGGTGACCTGAAGGCCGGTGGCGGACAGGTCGAGCAGCTGGCCGATGCGCTGGCCGGTCATGGTGTCGATGACCTCGAAGCTGCCGTGGATCTCGCGGCGTGTCGCGTTGCGGTATTCGGCGTTGTTCATGCGGGCTGCGGCGCGTTGTCCTTGGGGCCGCCGCGCAGGGTGTTGCGCAGCATCTCCATCGTGGAACGGAAGGCACGGTCGAACAGGCGCAGTTGCGTGCGCTCGACGACCTTGAGTTGTCCCTGCGCCATCAGCCGCGCCAAAGCATCCATGTGAAGCTCGGCGGCACGCTGGCCACGGCGGTTCACGAACAGCGCCTTGTCGGTGATGGTGCTGTACCACGACAGGCGCAAACGCTCGGCATTCCCCTGCTGGTTCTGCACGAAGTCCATCCAGCAACCGAACGGCAGGGTGCGCAGATGCCGGTAGCACTCCTCCTCGTGCGCGGTCCGTGGCGGCTTGGCGCGTTCGGCCTTGGCTTCCTTGCGCTCGGCTTCGTCGTCGCGACCGAAGCGGGCATGCGCCTTGATCCGTGCGGTGACTTCAGTGGCGGTCAGTTCCTCGTCGGGCCGCGGCGCTTCGTGGCTGCGGCTGAGGTGCGCGGCGATCGCCCCGGCCTCGGTCTCGTGGTAACCCACGCGCCGCATCGCCGCGTCGATCTCGCCGGCCAGTGCCGGCGCCTGCACCACGCCGGGGGCGTTGACCGTTTCGAGGATCTTGCGGGTGGTGCCGAGCATGTCGCGCCAGGCGGCGGAATCCTCGCCGTTGCGCAGCGCCACCAGGGTCATCGCGTCCAGCCAGGCGCGACGCAGCAGGACCTCGATCGCGCGCACCGGCCTGTGTTCGGTGATCAGCGCCTGAAGCGCGGCGCCGGCCGAATTCTTGGCCACGGCCATCCGCTCGCGGCCGTGCGCGGCCTCGACCAGGCGCTTCTCGCTGGCCTGCGAACGCTTGATCTGCTGGCGGAACTGGGCCTGCAGTTCTTCGTTGACCTCGCGCAGCACCTCGCGCTCGCCGTGGTAGTCGTCCTCGATGCGTTCGACCGCGCGGTGCATGGCGGCTTCGAAGTACGGGTCGACGCCAAGGTCGCCATAGGCGGCGGCATCGGATTCGGCGATGGTGTTGAGGATCTGCCGGCCGGGATGGCTGGCCTCGTCGAAGAAGCCGCGGTCGCGCAGGGCCAGCCGCAGGATCGGCAGCTGCAGGCGTTCCAGCAGCCCGTGCACCGAGGAACCGGCGCGGACTTCGCGCGCGACTTCGGCATACAGGATCGACAGCACCTCGAAGGTGTCGGCGTCGTCGCGCGGCAGGTCGGCCTGCGGGCCGTGCTCGGCGCGGGCGCGTTTCAGCAGGTCCTCGCGCAGTCCCAGGAGCGACCGGGTGCTGCTGGCGTCGGTGGGCGGGTTGGCCTGGAATTCGTCAAGGAAGCGGTCGACCTGGTCGCGCTCGAGCGCCATGCCTGGTGGCGTGGCCGGGCGCGCCGGCATCCGTCCGGCGATCCGCTGCGCGGTCAGCAGTTGCTGCAGGTAGCGGAAATCCGGCGGCGCGGACTGGGCGGCGACCTGGTGGATGTCGGGCTGCTCGAACCAGTGGCTGGACTCGTCGTTGGCGGCGGCCGGGGTGGGCGGGGCTGCGTGCGTGCCGGGGCCGCGCACAGGGACGGCCTGCATGCCCGGTGCGCCTGCGGAGGTTGCCTGGGCAGGCGCGGATTCCGCCTTCCGAGAAGGCTTGTCGTCGGCGGGGGCGTCATCGCCGGCCGGCTCGCTGGGCTTGGGCGCCTCGGCGCGTTGGCGCGACGCGCGGGTCGGCCGCACCGGCACGTACGACAGGCCCGGCAGTACGCCGGCCTCGTCCAGCACGTTGTTGACGTGTTCGACGAAGTGCGGGTAATCCCCGAGCACCTGCTGCGCGAAATGGGACTGCACCATCAACGCCGGCACGCGGGTGCCGAACAGCGACATCGACACCTTGCCCGCGAGCTCGATCAGCGTGCGGGGCCCCAGGCTGATCTGTTCGGCCACGAAGGCCGGGGCACCGGCCAGCACGCCATAGCGTTGGCCGAGCAGGTAGAGCGGCAGGCTGGACGCGGATTCCAGCGGCATCGCCAGGTCCTGCAGCTGGGCGGCGTTGAGATCGTCTTCGGGAATGACTTCGGACAGCTTCCATTCGGAGGAAGGCGACAGCAGCCTGCCGCCGCTGCTGACCGGCTTGCGTGCGGGCGGGCGGCGCACGCCCGCCAGGCGCGACTCCAATGCGGCGAAATAGGCGGCCGGGAACTCGCCACCGTGCTGCTTGACCGCCTGCACCGAGCGCAGCAGCACCGACTGGTCGGCCGGCGAGCGCGCCTTTTCCGCCTGCGAGAACAACTGGTTCTCCAGCTGCCCCAGCATCAGGCGGATGCGGTCGCCCAGTTCGGCCTCGGCGACGAGCAGCAGGCGCGAGGCGATGTCGCGCACGCGCGACGGCAGGCCGCTGTCGGCCAAGGTCAGTAAGGCGGTGTCGCGCGAGGTCCCCTGCATCGGCGAATCATACTGCCGTCCCGTGAGCTTCATCACGTTCTCAGTCGTGCAGGAACAGGCCGATCACGTCATTGGTGAAAAGCCGGCCCAGCTCGGTCGGGCGGACGTGGCCGGTGGCATCGATGTCCAGCCAGCCGCGCGCCTGCGCCTTCGCCAGCTCGTCGGCGATGGCCGACCGGGGCAGGCCGGTGCGCTTCTCGAACAGGTCCAGCCCGAAGCCCGCGTTCAGCCGCAGTGCGTTCAGCATGAAGTCGAAGGGGCGGCGTGACGGCCCGATGTCCTCGTCGCCGCCGATGCCCGCCTCGGTCCCGGCATCGCGCAGCCAGGCGGCCGGATGCTTCAACTTCCAGCGCCGCAGGATGCGCTGCTCGGCGCCGAGGGTCAGCTTGCCGTGCGCGCCCGCGCCGATGCCCAGGTAGTCGCCGAAGGTCCAGTAGTTCAGGTTGTGTGCGCATTGCCGGCCGGGTCGGGCGTAGGCGCTCACCTCGTATTGGGCGAATCCGGCGGCGGCCATCCGCGCCTGGCAGCTTTCCTGCATGTCCCAGCCGAGGTCGTCGTCGGGAATGCCCGGCGGCGGCTTGGCGGCGAACAGCGTGTTGGGTTCCAGCGTCAGCTGGTAGTGGCTGAGATGCTGCGGCTGCAGGGCGATGGCGCGGTCGATGTCGGCTTCGGCCATCGCAAGGGTCTGGCCGGGCAGGGCGTACATCAGGTCCAGGTTGAGGTTGTCGAAGCCGGCATCCTGCGCCGCCTTCACTGCGCGCTCGGCGTCGCCGCTGGAATGGATGCGGCCAAGGCGTTCGAGGCAGCCGTCATCGAAACTCTGCACGCCGAAGCTCAGGCGGTTGACGCCCGCCGCGCGGTAGCCGGCGAACGGCCCGTGCTCGACGGTGCCCGGGTTGGTTTCCAGCGTGACTTCCAGCCCCGGCGCGAAGCGCAGCCGCGCGCTGGCCTGCTGCATGAAGCGGTCGATGTGCGCCGGCGCGAACAGGCTGGGCGTGCCGCCGCCGAAGAACACCGAATGGACGGTGCGGCCCCAGACCAGCGGCAGGTCATGTTCGAGGTCGCGGATGAGGGCGTCGATGTAGTCGTCGAACGGCAGCGCGCCTTTCTGCGCGTGGGAGTTGAAGTCGCAATACGGGCATTTGCGTACGCACCAGGGCAGGTGGACATAGAGCGACAGGGTGGGCGGGGTGAGCATGGGGTGTGGGCAGTCGTTTGTTTGTCTGTCGGCTTTTCAGGGAGTCGAAGTGAGCTGATCAGGATAGTGGAGCAGGCCCGCCGGATGCGGGCTGTACGCAAGCGCGCTTATTTATATGTGGATGCGGCTTCGTTGCCGGCCCGACGACGCCCCTGCGCGGTTGCCGCGCGGGCTGCGCTTCCTGCTCCGATGCGCGGGCGCACGACGTCCTGTCGTGCTCAACCGCGCAGGGGCGTCGTCGGGCCTGTTTTTCGGGTGCGTGGGTTTGGATGCTTCGGGTCGACGGTCCATGCTTGGCGCGACTGGTCACTTTTCGCACGGCTTCGATCCCGGCCCGACGACGCCCCTGCACGGTTGCCGCGCGGGCTGCGCTTCCTGCTCCGACGCGCGGGCGCACGACGTCCTGTCGTGCTCAACCGCGCAGGGGCATCCCCGGGCCTGCTTTCCGGGTGTGTCGGTCGGGCTGCTTCGGGTCGCGCCAGTGTTCGCGGCGAAGCGTTGATCAGCCCCGCGCCGCCAACTTGCTGCGCATCGCGCGCATCGCCAATCCGCGATGGCTGGCGGCGTTCTTCGCGTCGGCCGGCAATTCGGCGGCGGTCATGCCGTGCGCCGGTGAGAAGAACACCGGGTCGTAGCCGAAGCCGCCGTCGCCCGATCGCGCGCGCAGGATGCGGCCTTCCCAGGCGCCCTCGGCGATCAGCGGCAACGGGTCGTCGGCATGGCGCACCAGCGCCAGCACGCAGACGAATCGCGCGGTCCGCCGGGCGTCATCGACATCGCGCATCCCATGCAGCAGCTTGTCGATGTTGGTGGCGTGGTCGCCGTGGGTGCCGGCATAGCGCGCCGAGTACAGGCCGGGCGCGCCGCCGAGCGCATCCACGCACAGGCCCGAGTCGTCCGCCAGCGCCGGCAGGCCGGTCGCGCGCGAGGCATGGCGGGCCTTGAGGATCGCGTTCTCGATGAAGCTCAGGCCGGTTTCATCGGCATCCTCCACGCCGAATTCCGACTGCGGGTGCACGTCGAAGCCGACATCCGCCAGCAGTTCGCGGAACTCGGCCAGCTTGCCGGGGTTGCCGCTGGCCAGCACCAGCTTGCGCGGCGCGGCGGGCATCAGCGCGCCGCCAAGGCCGCCTGTTGCGCGGCGAAGAGTTGCGCGCAACCGGCTTCGCCCAAGGCGAGCATCGCGTCCAGTTCGTCGCGACGGAAGGCGTGGCCTTCGGCGGTGCCCTGCAGCTCGATGAAACCACCGCCGTCGTTCATCACCAGGTTCATGTCGGTGTCGCAGTCGCTGTCCTCGGCGTAGTCGAGGTCCAGCACCGGCACGCCGCGGTAGATGCCCACCGACACCGCCGCCACCGCGCCGTGCAGCGGGTTCTTCTTGAGTTCGCGGGCGTCGAGCAGCTTCTGCACCGCGTCGGCCAGCGCGACATAGGCGCCGGTGATCGCGGCGGTGCGGGTGCCGCCGTCGGCCTGAAGCACGTCGCAGTCCAGGGTGACGGTGCGTTCGCCGAGCGCCGCGCGGTCCACGCAGGCGCGCAGGCTGCGGCCGATCAGGCGCTGGATCTCCAGCGTGCGCCCGCCCTGCTTGCCGCGCGAGGCTTCGCGGTCCGAGCGCGTGTGGGTGGCGCGCGGCAGCATGCCGTACTCGGCGGTGACCCAGCCTTCGCCTTTGCCGCGCAGGAAGCCCGGCACCTTGTTCTCGATGCTCGCCGTGCACAGCACGCGGGTGTCGCCGAAGGACACCAGCACCGACCCTTCGGCGTGGCGGGTGAAACCGCGCACGAAGCTCACTTCGCGCATGTCGCCGGGGCTGCGGCCGCTGGGACGCTGCATCGCGCATTCCTTCAAAAACGGCGGGCGAGTTTACCATCGGGGTTCCGCCGACCCTTGGAAACCGCATGTCCATCCGCAGCATGACCGCCTTCGCCAGCGCCGAACGCCCGACCGAAGCCGGCCGCCTTTCGTGCGAGTTGCGTGCGGTGAACCATCGTTTCCTCGAGATCGGTTTCCGCCTGCCGGAGGAACTGCGCGCGCTGGAACCGCAGCTGCGCGAACGCATCGCCGCGCGCATCGCCCGCGGCAAGGTGGACGTGGTGATGCGGCTGTCCGGCGGGCAGGGCGGCGACGCGTTGCAGCTCAACACCGCTTACTTGGAACGGCTGTCGGCGATCGCGCAGGACCTGGACGCCGCGTTGCCCGCGCTGCGCGTGGACCTGGCGACGCTGCTGCAGATGCCAGGCGTGCTGCAGGCGCGCGACATCGACGCGGATGCTTTCCAGAAGGACGCGTTGCAGGTGATGGAGGCGGCGCTGGACGATTTCGTCGCCGCCCGCGAGCGCGAGGGCGCCAAGCTCGCCGAAGCCATCGGCGAGCGCGTCGACGGCATCGCCACGATCGCCGATGAAGTCCGCACGCTGGTCCCGGCCATCCGCGCGGGCCAGCGCGCCAAGCTGGAAGCGCGGATGCAGGAAGTCGCCGGCCAGCTCGACGCCGGGCGGCTGGAGCAGGAACTGGTGATCTGGCTGCAGAAGCTCGATGTCGACGAGGAGCTTGACCGCCTGGCCAGCCATGTCGCCGAGGCACGCCGGGTGTTGAAGCAACGCGAGCCGGTCGGCCGCCGCCTCGACTTCCTGCTGCAGGAGTTCAACCGCGAGGCCAACACGCTCGGCTCGAAGTCGGTGGACGCGCGCACCAGCAACGCGGCGGTGGAGCTGAAGGTGCTGATCGACCAGATCCGCGAGCAGGTCCAGAACATCGAATGAAGGCCGGCGGCGCGGATTCGGCTAGCATTCCGTCTTTGGCACGCGGACAGCCCATGCGCGGCACCCTCTACATCGTTTCGGCGCCTTCGGGCGCGGGCAAGTCCAGCATCGTCAACCAGGTGCTGGCGCGCGACCCGCAGATCAGCCTGTCGATCTCGTTCACCTCGCGCCAGCCGCGGCCGGGCGAGCGCCACGCCGAGCATTACCACTTCGTCGACGAGGCCGAGTTCGGGCGGATGGTCGAGGCCGGCGACTTCTTCGAGCACGCGCTGGTCCACGGCGACTGGAAGGGCACCGCGCGGCAGTCGGTGGAGCCGCAGCTGGCCGCCGGCCGCGACGTGCTGCTGGAGATCGACTGGCAGGGCGCCCGCCAGGTCCGCGCCAAGGTGCCGGACGCGATCAGCATCTTCATCCTGCCGCCGTCGCGCGGCGCGCTGGACGAGCGCATGCACAAGCGCGCGCAGGACAGCGAGGAGACCATCGCCCGCCGGCTGGCCGCCGCGCGCGACGAGATGAGCCATTTCGGCGAATACGACTACCTGATCGTCAACGACGATTTCGACGAGGCGGTGGACGAGGTCTGCGCGGTGTTCGCCGCCAGCCGGCTGCGCCGCGACCGCCAGATCGCCCGCTATTCGCGCCTGCTCACGGCCCTGCTCACCGACGATTGTCCGCCGGGCGCCGCAAGTCCCTGACCACAAAGGGAAATGGCGGGATGCGGCTTGCCTCGGGCAGCCGGGCTGCGTATCATGTCCGGTTCCGAATTCACCGCGCGGCCCCTGGCCGTGGAGACAGAACAGATGGCCCGCATCACCGTTGAAGATTGCCTGGAAGTCGTCGACAACCGCTTCGAGCTGGTCATGATGGCCGCCAAGCGCGCCCGTCAGCTGGCCAAGGGCGTGGAAGCCAAGCTCGACAACAGCGAGCACGACGACAAGCCGACCGTGCTGGCGCTGCGCGAGATCGCCGCCCGCGTCATCGACGAGCCGTTCATCGACGCCGTCGAGAAGGCCGAGAAGGAGCGCAAGGAGCGCGAGGCGTTGGAGTGGGCCGCCGCCGAGATGGTCGCCGCCGACGACGACATGAAGGGCGACGACTGATCCACATCGGTCAGCCACCCCACTGGAACCCCGCTTCGGCGGGGTTTCGCGTTTCCGGGCCTGGCCGCGCGCCCCTTCACAGTCCGGCCTCCAGCGCTTAGGCTCGGAATCATGCCCACCCAAGAACCCGCCATCGCCCCGCACGGCCTCGGCGCGCCCGGCGCGTTGCCCGATTACGTGGCCTCGCTGCTGGCCGCCGCGCACTACCTCTCGCCGGAGGAGCGCGCCAAGCTGGTGCACGCGTGGCAGGTCGGTGCCGCCGCACACGCCGGGCAGATGCGCAAGTCCGGCGAGCCCTACATCACCCACCCGGTCGCGGTGGCGCAGGTGCTGGCCGAGCAGGGCATGGATCTCAAGACGCTGGTCGCGGCCATCCTGCATGACACGGTGGAGGACACGCCGCTGACCGCGGCCGATATCGCCGGCGACTTCGGGCAGACCGTGGCCGAGCTGGTCGAGGGCGTCACCAAGCTGGACAAGCTGATGTTCCGTGACCGCGAGGAAGCGGCCGCCGAGTCCTTCCGCAAGATGCTGCTGGCGATGTCGCGTGACCTGCGGGTCATCCTGATCAAGCTGGCCGACCGGCTCCACAATATGCGCACGCTGGGCGCGCAGAACCCGGATTCGCGCCGGCGCATCGCCCGCGAGACGCTGGAGATCTACGCGCCCATCGCCCAGCGGCTCGGCATGAACATCGTCAAGGCCGAACTGCAGGACCTGAGCTTCGCGGCGCTGTATCCGTGGCGCCACGCGGCGCTGGCCAAGCGCATCCGCGAACAGCCGCTGGTGCGGCGCGAGGCGATGATCCAGATCGAGGCGCGACTGGCCCAGCAGCTGGCCAAGGAAGGGCTGGCGCACCAGCTGGTCGGCCGGGTCAAGTCGCCGTGGAGCATCTACCGCAAGATGCGCGACGAGCGGAAGTCGCTGAGCCAGGTGCTGGACGTGTTCGGCTTCCGGGTGATCGTCGATTCGGTCGCCGACTGCTACCACGCGCTGGGCGTGGTGCATGCCACGTTCAAGCCGCTGGACGGGCGCTTCCGCGACTTCATCGCCATCCCCAAGGCCAACGGCTACCAGTCGCTGCACACGGTGCTGTTCGGACCGTACGGCGCACCAGTCGAGGTTCAGATCCGCACCGCCGAGATGGACCTGGTGGCGGAGCGCGGCATCGCCGCACACTGGACCTACAAGCAGGGCGGCGAGAGCAACAGCCCGCTCGCCCGCGCCAGCCACTGGCTGAGTGAGCTGATGGACAGCCAGCAGGGCACCGGCTCGTCGCTGGAGTTCCTGGAGAACGTCAAGGTCGACCTGTATCCGGACGAGGTCTACCTGTTCACCCCGAAGGGCCGCATCCTCTCGCTGCCGCGCAACGCGACCGCGCTCGACTTCGCCTATGCGGTGCATACCGATGTCGGCAACCACGCGGTGACGGCGCGCGTGGACGGCAAGCTGGTGCCGCTGCGCAGCAAGCTGGCGAGCGGGCAGACGGTGGAGATCGTCACCGCCAGGACGTCCAGCCCGAAGCCGCAGTGGCTGGAATTCGTCGTCTCCGGCAAGGCGCGCACGGCGATCCGCCAACAGCTCAAGCAGATCGGCCACGAGGACGCGGTGCAACTCGGGCTGCGGATGCTGGAATCGGCGCTGGAGGCGCACGAGTGCAGCATCGAGAAGCTGCCCAAGGGCCGCATGGACCGCTACCTGGCCGACCAGCGCTTCCCGCGGCTGGAAGCGCTGCTGATCGACATCGCGCTCGGCAACCGCATGCCGCACCTGGTCGCGCAGCAGCTGGTGGGCGCGGAAGGCGAGGCCGGCGCGGTCCGCGGCCAGCCGCACGAGGCGCTGGCGGTGCTCGGCCACGACCGCATCCTGATCACCGGCGCCGAACGCGGCGTGATCAGCTTCGCGCAGTGCTGCCAGCCGATTCCGGGCGACGACATCATGGGTTTCCACACCACCGGCAAGGGCGTGGTGGTGCACCGCATGAGCTGCCCCAACCTGGCCGACTACCGGCGCGTGCCGGAGCGCTGGGTCGACATCGGCTGGGATGCCGAGGTGTCCGGCGACTACGCATCGAGCCTGAAGGTGGAAGTCGACAACCGGCCCGGCGTGCTGGCGCAGGTGGCGGCGGCGATCGCGCAGGCGGAATCCAACATCGACAGCGTCGATTACCTGGAACGCGACGGCAAGGTCTCGGTGATCCGCTTCGGCATCGAAGTGCATGACACCGGCCACATGGACGAAGTCATCCGCCGCGTGCGCCGGCTGTCGGTGGTGCACGGCGTCGAGCGGCTCTGACGCGGGCCGTAGAATGGGGCATCCCTTCCAGGAGTCGCCCCGATGCCGCGCCAGCCCATCCATACCGACCACGCGCCCGCCGCCATCGGCCCCTATTCGCAGGCCGTGAAGTCCGGCCAGACGGTGTTCCTGTCCGGCCAGATCCCGCTGGACCCGGCGACCGGCGACGTGGTGGCCGGCGACATCGAGGCGCAGGCGCGCCGCGCCTTCGACAACCTCAAGGCGGTGTGCGCGGCGGCCGGCGGCGATCTGGGCGACATCCAGCGCCTCGGCCTGTACCTCACCGACCTGTCGCAGTTCGGCGCCGTGAACGCGGTGATGGGCGAATATTTCGATGCGCCCTATCCGGCGCGCTCGACCATCGAGGTGTCCGGCCTGCCGAAGGGCGTGATGTTCGAGGTCGACGCCATCCTGGTCCTGCCGTAAGCCCGGAGTGGCGCGCAAGGCCCGGCCCGCACCCGCGATCGAAGGCGGCGACACGCCGCTTTCCGCGCTGCCCGGCATCGGCCCGCAGGGCGCCGCCAAGCTGGCCGCGCGAGGTCTGGAACGGCTGCGCGACCTCTGGCTCTGGCTGCCGCGCGACTACGAGGACCGCACCCGGCTGACGCCGATCGGCGCGCTGCAGCCGGGTGTCGCCGCGCAGGTGGAAGGCCGCATCCTCGCCACCGAAACCGCCTTCCGCTTCAAGCCGATGCTGAAGGTGGCCATCGCCGACGATTCGCGCGGCACGCTGGTGCTGCGCTTCTTCCATTTCCGCGGCCAGCAGGCCAACGCCTTCCGCCGCGACGCGCGGATCCGCGCCTACGGCACGCCGCGGCCGGGGCAGGTCGGGCTGGAGATGGTGCATCCCAGTTACCGCGTGCTGGGCGATGCCGATGAGGTTTTGGATGACGCGCTGGCGCCGGTGTATCCGGTGGTCGAGGGCATCGGCCCGCAGACCCTGCGCAAGCTGGTCGAACGCGCGCTGGCCGCGCTGCCGGACGACGCCGCGCTGGAACTGCTGCCGCGCGACTGGTTGGAGGAACTGCGATTGCCCGGCCTGCGCGAGGCGGTGCTGACCCTGCACCGGCCGCCGGTCGACGTGGACCTGGCGCTGCTGCAGGCCGGCCGCCATCCCGCGCAACGGCGGCTGGCGCTGGAGGAGATGCTGGCCCACCACCTGTCGCTGCGCCGCCAGCGCATCAGCCTGCAGTCGCAGCCGGCCACGCCGCTGAAGGCGCGCGGCGGCCAGGTCGCCAAGCTGCTGGCCGGCCTGCCGTTCAATCTCACCGGGGCGCAGGCCAAGGTGTTCGACGAGGTCCAGCGCGACCTCGCCCGCGACGTGCCGATGCTGCGGCTGGTGCAGGGCGATGTCGGCGCCGGCAAGACCGTGGTCGCGGCGCTCGCCGCGCTCCGCGCCATCGATGCCGGCCACCAGGCGGCGCTGATGGCGCCCACCGAGCTGCTCGCCGAGCAGCACGCCCACACGTTGCGTGCGTGGCTGGAGCCGCTCGGCATCCGCATCGCCTGGCTGGCCGGCAAGGTCACCGGCAAGGCCCGCGACGCGGTGCTGGCCGAGGTCGCCGATGGCCGCGCCCAGCTCGTCGTCGGCACCCATGCGCTGATGCAGGAAGGCGTCGCCTTCCACGACCTCGCGCTGGCGATCATCGACGAGCAGCACCGCTTCGGCGTGCAGCAGCGCCTCGCCCTGAAGGAGAAGGGCGCCGGCCGCGGCCGGGTGCCGCACCAGTTGGTGATGACCGCGACGCCGATTCCCCGCACGCTGGCGATGGCCGCCTACGCGGATCTGGACGTCTCCGTCATCGACGAACTCCCGCCCGGGCGCACGCCGGTACGCACGGTCGCGCTGTCCGCCGAGCGTCGCCCGGAGCTCATCGAACGGATCCGCGCCGCCATCGCCGAAGGCCGGCAGGCGTACTGGGTCTGCACGCTGATCGAGGCGCAGGAGGACGGCGCCCAGAAGATCGAGGCGCAGGCCGCGCAGACCACGTTCGAATCGCTGGTCGCCGCGCTGCCGGGCCTGCGCGTCGGCCTGGTCCACGGGCGGATGAAGCCGAAGGAGAAGCAGGTGGCGATGGCCGCGTTCAAGGCCGGCGACATCGACCTGCTGGTGGCGACCACGGTGATCGAGGTCGGCGTGGACGTGCCGAACGCCTCGCTGATGATCATCGAGAACGCCGAGCGCCTCGGCCTGGCCCAGTTGCACCAGCTGCGCGGGCGGGTGGGGCGCGGCAGCGCGGAATCGAGCTGCGTGCTGCTGTACCAGGGGCCCCTCGGCCAGATCGCGCGCGAACGGCTGGACACGCTGCGGCAGACCAACGACGGCTTCGTCATCGCCGAAAAGGATCTCGCCTTGCGCGGCCCGGGCGAACTGCTCGGCACCCGCCAGACCGGGCTGGCGGAATTCCGCATCGCCGACCTCGCCCGCGACGCCGACCTGCTGCCGCGCGTGCAACGGATGGCCGATGCGCTGCTGGCCGATTCCCCGGCGCTGGCCGACCGCATCATCGAGCGCTGGGTCGGCACGGCGGCGCGCTACGCCTTGGCCTGAGCGCCGCGGGCTATCATCGGCCGTCATTCCATCGCCCGCGACGCCGCGCGCATCCCGGAAGGACGCAGAGACCGCATGACCGACCGCATCCCGCTGCTGATCGACACCGACCCCGGCGTCGACGACGCCCTCGCCATCCTGATGGCGCTCGACGACCCGGGCCACGCGATCGTCGGCCTGACCATCGCCGCCGGCAACGTGGGCCTGAGGCACACCGTCGCCAACGCGCTCAAGCTCTGCGAGGTGGCGGGCCGCAGCGACATCCCCGTGTTCGCCGGCTGCGCGGAACCGATGCTGCATCCCGCGCCCGACGCCGCCGACGTCCATGGTGCCGACGGCTTCGGCGACACCGGCTACGCGCCGGCCGGCCACGCCGCGCGGTCCGAACACGCCGCGCTGGCGATCTTGCGCCTGTCGCACGAACATGCCGGCCGCCTGCTGCTGGTCGCGCTCGGCCCGCTGACCAACCTGGCGCTGGCGCTCAAGCTCGATCCCACGCTGCCCGGGCGCGTGGCGCGGCTGGTGGTGATGGGCGGCGCGGTCAACGGCCGCGGCAACATCACCCCCTTCGCCGAGTTCAACACCCATTTCGACCCGGAGGCCGCGCATATCGTGTTCGAGGCGTTCCCGGCGTTCGACCTGGCCGACTGGGAGGCGACCGTCGCGCACGGCTTCCTGCATTCGGATGTCGATGCGTGGTGCGGCGTGGATTCGCCCCGCGCGCGCTTCTACGACGGCATTTCGAGGAAGACCCGCGCCTGGGCCGGCGAGCGCCGTGGCGACCGCTGGCACAGCGCCGATTCGCTGGCGATGGCCTTCGCGCTGGCCCCCGAAGCCGCCGAAACCGCCACGCATCACCTCTGCGTCGCACTGGACGGTCCAGGGCGCGGCATGACCCTGGTCGACTGGCAGGCCCATCGCTCCGCCGCCCCCAATGCCCGCATCCTGCTCCGCTACGACCAGGCCGCCTTCGAGGCCCGGGTGGCGCGGGCGCTGGCCGCCGGCTGACGCTTCAGGCACGGGGCTTGCATCGGCGCGGCATGTCCCGCTAGAATGGCCGGCTCAATCCTTTCTTCGGTGCCGCCATGAAGGCCGACATCCATCCCAACTACCGCGAAGTCGTGTTCCACGACGTCACCTCGGACTTCAAGTTCCTCACCCGCTCGACCCTTGCCAGCAAGGAGACCGTGAAGTGGGAAGACGGCAATGAATACCCGCTTGTGAAGGTGGAAATCTCCTCCGCCTCGCATCCGTTCTACACCGGCCAGAGCCGCGTCGTCGACACGGCCGGCCGCATCGACAAGTTCAAGAAGCGCTACGCCAAGTAAGCGCGGCCCGCATGGGCGCTTGTCACACCGATCACGGCTGCCGCAGGGCGGCCGTTTTCGTTTCCGGCGCCCGGCCATCGGACTTTGGTCGGCTGTCGACCGTCCGGACGGGTATGCGATAATGCTGCGTTGCGTCAACCGATCGCCAGCGCGCAAGGGCGCGATGGCTGCCCCACGAGGAGAGTTCACATGTCCGACCTCAAAGAAGCCAGCCTGACCGCCGGCGACAAGAACGTTGTCCTGCCGGTGCTGCAGCCCACCCTGGGCCAGCCGTGCATCGACATCGCCAGGCTGCCGAAGGAAACCGGCTGCTTCACCTACGACAACGGTTTCACTGCCACCGCCTCCTGCCGTTCCGCCATCACCTATATCGATGGCGACGCCGGCGTGCTGATGTACCGCGGCTACCCGATCGAGCAGCTGGCCGAGAAGTCGAGCTTCCTCGAGGTCGCCTACCTGCTGATGAACGGCGAGCTGCCGTCCAAGGCGGCGTTCTCGACCTTCGAGGACGAGGTCACCCACCACTCGATGCTCAACGAGCGTTTCAAGCAGTTCGTCGAGGGCTTCCACCACGACGCCCACCCGATGGCGATGCTGATGGGCATGCTCGGCTCGATGGCGAGCTTCTACCACAACAACCTCGATTACGAGGATCCGGAACAGCGCCGTCTCGCCGCGATCCGCCTGATCGCCAAGGTGCCGACCGTCGCCGCCGCCTGCTACCGCCACCGCATCGGTTGGCCGAGCGCGTACCCGCGCAACAACCTGGAGTACGTGACGCGCTTCCTGCACAACATGTTCGAGGTGCCGAGCGAGCCGCTGGAACTGAACCCGGTCGCGGCCAAGGCGCTGGACCTGCTGTTCATCCTGCACGCCGACCACGAGCAGAACGCCTCGACCTCGACCGTGCGCTTGGTCGGGTCCACCGGCGCCAACCCGTACGCCTGCGTGGCCTCGGGCGTGGCCGCGCTGTGGGGCCCGGCGCACGGCGGCGCCAACGAGGCGGTGCTGAAGATGCTGGAGGAGATCGGTTCCGCGTCGAACGTGCAGAGTGCCGTCGACAAGGCCAAGGACAAGGAGTCGGGCTTCCGCCTGATGGGCTTCGGCCACCGCGTCTACAAGAACTTCGACCCGCGCGCCAAGATCATCCGCGAGATGACCTACAAGGTGCTCAACGACCTGGGCGTCAACGACCCGCTGCTCGACGTGGCGATGAAGCTCGAGGAAGCCGCGCTGAAGGACGACTACTTCGTGCAGCGCAAGCTCTACCCGAACGTCGATTTCTACAGCGGCATCATCTACAAGGCGCTCAACATCCCGGCCGAGATGTTCACCGTGATGTTCGCGATCGCGCGTACCGCCGGCTGGATCAGCCACTGGCTGGAGCAGCAGAACGATCCGGAGAACAAGATCGGCCGCCCGCGCCAGGTCTATACCGGCAACGCCGGCCGTGATTACGTCGAGATCGCCCGGCGCTGATCGAAGCCGCATCGTTATGACAAGGAAACGCCCCGCGGAAGCGGGGCGTTTTCGTTGGGGCGAGGGATGCTGCCCCTCAGCCGCCTTCGTAGGCGCGCATCTCGTTTTCGGCCAGCAGCATCCGCAGTTGGCTGGCGGAGGCGCGCGCCATCGGTTTCTCGGTCACGCTCGACAGCGGCGCCTGCCGGAGCGCCGCGACCGGCAGCACGGCGAGGTCGAAGGCCTGGCCTTCGGCGGAGAACAGCCAGACATCGACATCGAGCACGCGGTCGCGGTCCAGCCGCAGCCGGCGCATCCGCGATTCGGCGGGAATGTCCTGCTCCTGCAGGAAGGTGGCGACCTGGTGCGGGTCATCGTGGTGGAGATGCAGCGAGACCGGCGTGTGCTCGTCGGCCAGGCCGTCCAGCACCGCGCCGACCAGCCGCGGCTGGAAGGGCGCGAAGAAGTCCAGTGCGTGCAGCGCGGCCTGGCGCTGCAGGTGCAGGCGGTCGGCCTGTGCGGCGCCGTCGCCGAAGAGTCGCCGGTATTCGCGCAGCGCCTCCTCGATCTCGCGGTTGCGCGGCAGCGAGGCGTCCTCGAGGATGCCGAGCCGTTCGGCGGCCTTGAGCTTGGCCTGGTGGAAGTCGCGGATGCCGCTTTCGGCCATCAGCCGGGCGGCTTCGTGGGCGAGGCGGTGGCGCCGTTCGCGCAGTCGCGTCTCGGCATGCTGGTGGGCGCGGTGCATGGCATTCGTCCCCTTGGGTCCGGGGGACTCTAGCGCATCGCGATGTGAGGAAGGTGTCGGGGCGCGGGCAGGCCGCCGCCTAGGAACTCCGTCAGAAGATGTCGTAGGACTCCTCGGCCGGCGCGGCTTCCTGCTGCTCCTGCGGGCCGTAGTCGATGTAGGTCTCCATCTTGTCCAGGTCCTCGGCCTTCACCCACTCGGTGATCCCGCCGCCGCCCGGGATCAGCTGGCCGCCGGCGCTGACGCCGACCTTGACCATGCCCTGCGGCGGATCCAGCGTGACCTTCGGCTGGTCCTTGAGCGCGGCGCGCATGTAGCTGATCCAGATCGGCAGCGCGGCCTTGCCGCCGTATTCGCGGTAGCCGAGCGACTTGAAGTCGTCCCGGCCCACCCAGACCACGGTCACGTACGGCCCGCCGTAGCCGGCGAACCAGGCGTCGCGGTGGTCGTTGGTGGAACCGGTCTTGCCGCCCACGTCCTCGCGGCCGAGCACCTTGGCGTCGGTGGCGGTGCCGCGCTTGACCACGTCGGCCATCATCGACATGACCTGGTAGGCGACGCGCTCGTCGATCGCGCGTGGTGCGATGGCCGCACCCTCGCGCGGAGCGGTGGCGGTCTGCGCCTTGCTGGTTGCGGTGGCGAGCGGCTTGGCCGGCTTGGGCTTCGGTGCCTGCGCGCCGCCCAGGTTGAAGCCGTCGACGATCTCCGGCTTGGCCGGCATCGCCTCGGCCGCGGTGGCGCCGGGCGCGGCACCGCCGCAGCCGCGGCAGGCGGTCGGCGGGTTTTCCTTGAAGACCACGTTGCCGTTGCCATCGCGCACTTCGTCGATGAACCAGACGTTGACCCGCGAGCCGCCGTTGGCGAACACCGAATAGCCACGCGCCACCGAGAGCGGGGTCAGCGAGGCGGTGCCCAGCGACATCGACAGGTTCGGCGGCATCTCCTTCTCGTCGAAGCCGAAATGGCTGATGTACCGGCGGGCGTAATCGACGCCGATGGCATCGAGCAGGCGCACCGACACCAGGTTGCGTGACTGCACCAGCGCCTCGCGCAGGCGGATCGGGCCGGCGAAGCGGCCACCGTCGTTCTGCGGGCGCCAGACCTTGCCATTGCCTTGGCGGAACACCACCGGGGCGTCCAGCACGATGGACGCCGGGTTGAAGCCGCGCTCCATCGCCGCCGCATACACGAACGGCTTGAAACTGGAGCCCGGCTGGCGCTTGGCCTGGGTGGCGCGGTTGAACTTGTTGCCGGCGAAGCTGTAGCCGCCGATCAGCGCCACCAGTGCGCCGGTGTCCGGCGATACCGAGACGAGGGTGGCCTGCGCACGCGGCAGCTGGTCCAGCTTCCACTGGCCTTCCTTGTCACCGGCGCGGATGCGGGCCACGTCGCCGCGCTTGAACAGGCTGGCCGGGCTGCGGCCGGGCCAGGGCTGGCCGGCGGAGGCGGGCAGCGTCAGGCGCTGGCCATCTCCCTTCACCACCGTCGCGCTGCCGTCCTTGCCGGTCTCCAGCACCACCACCGGCACCAGGCCTGCCTGGGTGGGCGTGCCGGACAGGCGGCTCGCCGCCTGGGCGTCGGTTTCGCCGCTGGCGAGATCGAAATGGGCCTCGACCTTGCTCCAACCGTGGCGGTGGTCGTAGATGCGCAGGCCGCTGCGCACGGCGGCATCGGCGGCCGCCTGCAGCGCGGGATCGATGGTGGTGGTGACGTGGAAGCCGCTGGTCAGCGCCTTGTCGCCGTAGCGGGTGATCATTTCCTGGCGGACCATCTCGGCCACGTAGGGCGCGTAGACCTCGACGGGGCGCTCGTGGGGCGCTGCGTGCATCGGCTCGGCCTTGGCCTCGGCGGCCTGTGCCGGGGTGATCATGCCGAGTTCGACCATCCGCGGCAGGATGTAGTCGTTGCGGCGCTCCAGGTTGCGTTGCGGGTTGCTGATCGGGTTCGCGCTGGAAGGGAATTTGGGCGTGCCGACCAGCGTCGTCAGCTCACCCAGGGTCAGCTGGTCGAGCTTCTTGCCGTAGTAGAACTCGGCCGCCGCGGCGATGCCGTAGGCGCGGTGCCCGAAGAAGCTCTTGTTGAGGTAGAGCTCGAGGATCTGGTCCTTGCCCAGTTCCTTCTCGATCTTCCGGGCCAGCAGGATCTGCGAGAGCTTGGCGCTGTAGTCGCGCTTCTGGCCCTCCTGGTAGAACAGCTTGGCCACCTGCATGCTGATGGTGGAGCCGCCGGGTACGCGCTTGCCGTCGGTGGTCAGGGTCAGCCACACCGCGCGGGCGATGCCCTTCAGGTCCACGCCGCCGTGCGTGTAGAAGTCGGCGTCCTCGGCGGCGATGAAGGCGTCCTTGACCGGCTTCGGCACGTCCTTGATGTCGATGGGATATCGCCGGCCCTCGCCGAACATCGCCATCAGCTTGCCGTCCTTCGAATACACGTAGAGCGGTTCCTGCAACGCAGTGTCCCGCAGCGCCTGCGTATCCGGCAGCTTGGCGGCGATCGAGGCATACAGGATGCCGCCGGCGATGGCGGCCAGCAGGCCCAGCGCGAGGATGGCAAGTGCGCCCCAGCGGAGCGCGCGACGGAATCGGGACATGAAACAGGTCCACCCAACCAGATGACAGTCCGCCAGTATAGGGTCGGCATGGAGAAATCCGCCGCCGCACACACTTTCGACACTTGAGAGGAATGGGTCGGAACCAATTGATTTGGCTTGGGGTATTGTGTGCCCGTGAAAACTCCGTTATGAATGGCGCGGGAAATTGGGCCCGCTGCCGCGGGGTCCTTGGGGAGGAAGCGTGAGATTCGTCAGGAATAGCCCGACGGCGCTGATCGGCGTCGACATCAGTTCGACTGCGGTCAAGCTGCTCCAGCTGTCGCGGACCGGTGACCGGTACCGCGTCGAGCACTATGCGGTCGAGCCGCTTCCGCCCAACGCGGTCGTCGAGAAGAACGTGGTCGAGATCGACCAGGTCGCCGACGCCATCCGCCGTGCGGTGGACCGCTCCGGCGCCAAGACCCGCACTGCCGCCGCGGCCGTGGCGGGTTCCTCGGTCATCACCAAGCTCATCCCGATGCCGTCCGACCTCAGCGAGGACGAACTGGAAGCGCAGGTCGAGCTGGAAGCCGCCAACTACATCCCGTATCCGATCGACGAAGTGAACATCGACTTCAATTCGGTCGGCCCGATGCCCGGCGCCCCGGACATGCAGCAGATCCTGCTGGTCGCCGCGCGCTCGGAGGACGTCGGCACCCGCCAGTCGGCGCTGGAGATCGCCGGTCTCAAGGCCCAGGTCATGGATGTCGAGGCCTTCGCCATCGAGAACGCCTTCGCGCTGATGCGGCCTTCGCTCAACATCGCGCCCGGCGGCCTGGTGGCGCTGGTCGATGTCGGCGCGTCGATGACCACGCTCAACATCCTCCGCGACGGCCGCAGCCTGTACGCCCGCGAGCAGGTCTTCGGCGGCCGCCAGCTGACCGAGGAAATCATGCGCCGCTACGGCCTGACCTGGGAGGAAGCCGGTCGCGCCAAGCGCCTCGGCGGCCTGCCGGAAAGCTACGAGAACGAGGTGCTCGAGCCGTTCCGCGAGACGCTGGCCCAGCAGGTCAGCCGCCTGCTGCAGTTCTACTACGCCAGCAGCGAATACAACCGCGTCGACCAGATCGTCCTGTCGGGCGGGTGCGCCTCGATCCCGGGCATCGCGCAGCAGGTCGAGGAACAGCTCGGCGTCTCCACCGTCGTCGCCAACCCGCTTTCGCAGATGACGCTCGGCCCGCGCGTGCAGGCCCAGGCGCTGGCGCAGGACGCCCCGGCCCTGATGATCGCGTGCGGCCTGGCACTGAGGAGCTTCGACTGATGGTCCGGATCAACCTACTCCCGTGGCGCGAGGCGCGCCGCAAGCAGCGCCAGCAGGAGTTCTACCTGATGATGGGCGCGGCGGTGGGCGCCGGCGTGCTCGCTTCGCTGCTGATCTGGAGCTACCTCAATGGCCAGATCACCGGCCAGCAGGACCGCAACGCGTTCCTGGAAGGCGAGATCAAGAAGGTCGAGGCGCAGATCACCGATATCAAGCAGCTCAAGGACAAGCACCAGGCGCTGCTCGCGCGCAAGGAAGTCATCGAGAAGCTGCAGGGCGACCGCTACAAGATGGTCCACCTGTTCGATGCGCTGATGCGTACCGTGCCTGATGGCCTGGTGTTGACCGGCCTCAAGCAGGACGGCGAGCAGATGACGCTCTCCGGCCGCGCCCAGTCCAACGCCCGTGTCGCCAGCTACATGCGCAATCTCGAGAGTGCCGGCTGGATGAAGAATCCGCAGGTCACGGTCATCGAAGCGACCCAGCCGCAGGGGGCCGCCGCCGCGCCGGCCGCATCCAACGCGCTCCCGGCCGGCAGCGCCGCATCGCTGTTGCCCTACATGTTCACGATGACGGTGACGCTGGCCAACCCGAACGAGCCGCGTGACCCCAACGCGCCGCCAACGCCGGACCCGGTGCCCGTGCAGATGCCGGCACCCGCCGCGCAGCCGGCCATCGCGCCGGTGACGGCAGCGCCGGCCCAGCCCCAGGCACCGGCCGCGCCTGCGTCCGCTTCGGCACCGGCGCCGGCACCGCAGGCCACCGAGACCAGCCAGCCTCCGGTTGAAATCAAGGAGGGCAAGTAATGGCCGCCCGCAAGAAGCTCGACATCAACAACATCGGCAGCTGGCCGCGCAACATGCAGCTGGTCGCCGCCGGCGTCGTGGCGGTGTTCATCCTGCTGCTCGCCTATCTCCTGATGTTCCGCGGCAAGCAGGACGAGCTCAAGCGCCTGGAAGCGCAGGAAGTCACGCTGCGCAAGACCTTCGAGGACAAGCAGGGCCAGGCGGCCAACCTTGAGCCGCTGCGCAAGCAGCTGGCCCAGATGGAGCAGGAGCTGCAACAGATGCTCCGCCAGCTGCCCAGCAAGACCGAGATGCCGGACCTGATCGTCGACATCTCGCAGACCGCGTTGGCCTCGGGCATCCGCAATGAGCTGTTCCAGCCACAGCCCGAGACCACCCAAGAGTTCTACGCCGAACAGCCGATCCAGATCCGCATGGTCGGCAACTACCACCAGTTCGGCGCCTTCATGAGTGGCGTGGCGTCACTGCCGCGCGTCGTCATCATGACCATGCACAACATCGAGCTGACGCCCAAGGACAAGTCGGGCAGCCTGGTGATGCAGGGCACCATCAAGACCTATCGCTACCTCGACGAGAACGATCCGGACGACAAGGCCGCGCTCGACAAGGCGGCAGCCGATGAAAAGGCCAAGCAGGCGGAGGCGAAGAAGAAGTGATCAAGTCCCCTGTCATCAGCCGTGCGAGCCTGGCCATCGCGGTCGCGTTGTCCGCGGTGGCCTGCACCCGCACCATCACCGATACGCCCGGCGAAGCGCCGAACCTGGTGGAGTGGGTGGCGCAGGTCCGCGCCCGACCGGCACCGCCGCTCGATCCGATCCCGGTCCTGAAGCCGTTCGAGTCCTTCCAGTTCGACGGCCGCGGTTTCCGCGATCCGTTCGACGTCCAGGCGGTCGAGAACAGCAGTGGCGGCATGCGACCGGACTCGAACCGCCGTCGCCAACCGCTTGAGTCCTTCCCGCTCGACGCGCTCGACATGGTCGGCACGCTGGGCAACGGCCGAGGTGTTGTCGCGCTGGTGATGGCGCCGGACAAGGTCACCTATCGCGTGCGGCCCGGCACCTACCTCGGGCAGAGCGATGGCCGCGTCGTCGCCGTTTACGAAGACCGAATTGAACTGATCGAGCTGGTGCCGGATGGCGCCGGTGGTTGGCTGGAGCGTCCGGCCACGATCACGCTGGAGAATCAATGATGAGGGGTATCAGCATGCAGTCGTCCACGATCCGCCGCACGGGCCCGGTGCTGCTCGCAGGCCTCATTTTCGGGATGTGCGCGGTGAACGTGCACGCCGCCCCTCAACAGGCCACGGCGGGTGCCCAGCCGGTCCAGGCGGCATCTTCCGCAGCCACGGTCACCAATATCGATTTCAAGCGCAGCGAAGGTGGTGGCGGCAAATTGACCGTCACCTTCAACGGCGACGGCGCGGCCCCCGACCTGCGCAACCAGGGCGGCAACGTGGTGGTTGACCTGGGTCGCGCGGCGATCCCGTCCACACTGGCGCGCAGCCTCAACGTGACCGATTTCGCCACGCCGGTGCAGAACATCGACTCGCGCGGCAACCAGATCACCCTGGCGACGAACGGCGCGTACGAGTCGATGGCTTACCAGCGCGGCCGCGAGTACATCGTCGAGATCAATCCGCGCGCGAAGCAGGTGGCGCAGGGCGCTCTGGGCTCGACCATTGCCGGTTCGGCGCAGGCGGCGGCGACCAATGCCAACCGCCGCGTCTACCGTGGCCGCCCGGTCAGCTTCAATTTCCAGGATGTTCCCGTCCGAACCATCTTGCCGATCCTGGCTGAGGAGGCGAAGGTCAATATCGTTGCCTCGGACACTGTTGTCGGTAACGTCAGCATCCGTCTGGATAACGTGCCGTGGGATCAGGCGCTCGACATCATTCTGCAGTCGAAGGGGCTGGACAAGCGCCGCAGCGGCAATGTGATCTGGGTGGCCCCGCAGGCCGAGATCGCCAAGTTCGAACAGGACAAGGAAGACGCGCGCATCGCCCTGGAAAACCGCCAGGAGATGGAGACCGAGTATTTCCGCATCAACTACCACAGCGCCGCGGCGATCTTCAAGGCGCTCACCGAGGCCAAGGGCATCGGTGGCTCAGGGCAAGGCGGCAATGGCCAGAACCAGCAGGGTGCGGGCGAAAACGGCTTCCTGTCTCCGCGCGGCCGCATCGTCGCCGACGAGCGCACCAACACCCTGATGATCAGCGACATCCCGAAGAAGGTCGAGGCGATGCGCCAGCTGATCAACGAGATCGACCGCCCGGTCGACCAGGTGGTCATCGAGTCGCGCATCGTCATCGCCACGGAAACCTTCGCCCGTGACCTGGGCGCACGCTTCGGCGTCGGTGGCCGGACCGATCGCAGCAATGGCCGCCACATGGTGAGCGGAGACCTCAGCGGGAACACGGGCGTGGGTACGCCGCGCAATCTGGTCTTCAACCTGCCGGCCGCCCCGGTATCCGGCATCAGCGCAGCCGGCCTGGCTTACACCCTGCTCGGCGCCAACTTCAACCTGGACATGGAGCTGTCGGCCATGCAGGAGCAGCAGCGCGGCGAAGTGCTGTCCAATCCGCGCATCCTGACCACCAACCAGCGCGAGTCGGTGATCCAGCAGGGCAAGGAAGTGGGTTATGTGACCGTGACGGCATCGACCAACGGCATGGTGACCCCGACCGTGGCGTTCAAGGACGTATTGCTGGAGTTGCGCGTCACTCCGACCATCACCAACGACGACCGCGTGTTCCTCAACATGAAGGTCAGCAAGAACGAACTGGACAGCTGGCTCAACACCTCGATCGGCCAGGTGCCGATCATCGCCAAGCGCCAGATCGATACGGCTGCATTGATCGACAACGGCCAGACCGTGGTGATCGGTGGCGTGTACGAGTTCAAGGACCAGGATGCCGTCCGCAAGGTGCCGTTCCTGGGCGACCTGCCGATCGTGGGTAACTTCTTCCGCAACAAGAGCCGCAACAAGGAAAAGCTCGAGTTGCTGATCTTCATGACGCCGCGCATCCTGCGCGTGCAGCAGCGGATGCACTGATCCGCACGGGTGATGAAAACGGGGCCGCAAGGTCCCGTTTTCCTTTGGGCGGAAGCAACACGCTGAACGGGGTGGCGCGCCACGATTGAACCGTGCGCGCGGAAAATGGTCAGATGGCGCATTCCCCATCAAGGCCATGCCATGGATCCGCTGTCGCCGCCGCCCCTGCCCGAACCGTCGACCGCGCCTGACGTCCACCCATTGCATGGGGCTTTCAAGGCCTTGCAGGCCGCGTTGTCCACGGAGATCGTCGGGCAGGCGCAGCTGGTCGAGCGGTTGCTGATCGCGCTGCTGGCCGATGGCCATCTGCTGGTGGAAGGCGCGCCGGGGCTGGCCAAGACCACGGCCATCCGCGCATTGGCTTCGCGCATCGAGGCCGAGTTCGCCCGCATCCAGTTCACGCCCGACTTGCTGCCGGCCGACCTGACCGGGACCGAGATCTGGCGCGCGCAGGAATCGCACTTCGAGTTCCAGCCGGGTCCGATCTTCCATTCATTGCTGCTGGCCGATGAGATCAACCGAGCCCCGGCCAAGGTGCAGTCCGCCCTGCTGGAGGCGATGGCCGAGCGCCAGGTCACCGTGGGCCGGCATACCTATGCCTTGCCGCGGCTGTTCCTGGTGATGGCGACGCAGAACCCGATCGAGCAGGAAGGCACGTTCCCGCTGCCCGAGGCGCAGCTGGATCGTTTCCTGATGCACGTGCGGATCGGCTACCCGGACGCGGCGAGCGAAACCGAAATCCTCCGCCTCAACCGCGAGCAGGCCTTGGCGGCCAATGCGGACCGCGCGGCGGTCGAACACGTCCGCATCCCGCAGGCCGACATCCTGGCCGCGCGCCGCGCCGTACTCGACCTGCACATGGCGCCCGCGCTCGAGCGCTACCTGGTCGAGATCGTGCTCGCCACGCGCGATGCCGGTCGCTACGACCCGCAACTGGCCCGACGCATCGCCTGGGGCGCGAGCCCGCGCGGATCGATCGCACTGGAAAGGTGCGCGCGTGCGCGGGCCTGGCTGGCCGGCCGCGATTTCGTCACCCCCGACGACATCCGCGCCGTGGCGCCGGACGTGTTGCGCCATCGCGTGTTGCCCAGCTTCGAGGCCAGCGCGGAAGGCTGGGATGGCGAACGCCTGGTGCAGGACGTGCTGGCGAAGGTGCCGCATCCCTGACGATGGCGCAGACCGTCGCCCCCGAAGACGCCACCGCGCCGACGCTCGCCGCGCTCATCGCGCTGCGCCAGTCGGTGCAGGGCCGCGTGCCGGCGCGTCGTGGCCGGCAGGGTGCGAGCGGCATTGCGTTGTCGCCGTTGCGCGGCCGTGGCATGGAGTACGCGGAGTCGCGCGAGTACGTGGCCGGCGATGATGCCCGCCACATCGACTGGCGGCTCACCGCACGCAGCGGACGCGCGCACACCAAATTGTTCCAGGCCGAGCGCGACCGCCTCACCCTGATCATCGCCGACACCTCGCCGGCGCTGTATTTCGGCACCCGCGTGCGCTTCAAATCGGTGCAGGCCGCGCGTGCCGGCGCGCTCGCCGCATGGGCGGCCTTGCGCGATGGCGACCGCATCGCCGCGTTGCGCGGTTCCCTGCGCGAGCCACCGATCGCGCCCGCCGGCGGCATGAAGGCGGCGACGCGCGTGCTCGAAGCGCTCCGCCGCTGGTATGCCGTCCCACCCGAGGAGGATGCCGGGCTGCCGCTCGCCATCGACCACGCGTTGCGCGTGCTGCGCCCGGGGGCGCGGATCGTGGTGCTGGCGGAGCCGTCGAGCATTGCAGGGATCGAACCCGCGCGATGGGCGGCGCTCTCGCGCCACAACGAAGTGATCGTGCTGCTCGTCACCGATGCCTTCGAACAGCAGCCGCCGCAGGCGCGCCTGCCGTTCGCCCGCGCCGGCACGCGGATCGAGCTCGACCTGGCCGGCAAGGCGCAGCGCGCGCAGTGGTGGAAGGATTTCTCCACGCCCCTGCATCAGGCGCGCGCGCTGCTGGAAGCGCGCGGCATCCGCGCCATCGAACTGCCGGCCGATGCCGACAGCGCCGCATGGCTGCCCGCCCCGCGCCGGCGCGAGGTGGCGTGATGCAAGCCGCGCCCGAGATCGTATTGCGCGACATCCACCGCGTTCCGGCGCCTCCGCTGTGGCCGCCGGCGCCGGGTTGGTGGATCGTGTTCGCAGTGGTCGTCCTTGCCGGCATCGCATGGGGTGTGTGGATGCGGCGGCGTCGTCGCCGCAGGCGGGCCATCGAAGCGCTGTTCGATGAGGCGATGCGCGAAGCCGGCGACGGACCGGCCCAGGTCGCGGCGATGTCCTCGCTGCTGCGCCGTGCCGCGCGCCGCCATCGCGAAGATGCCGATGTGCTCGACGGCGACGGCTGGCTGGCCGCACTCGATGAAGGCGAAAAGACCCCGCTGTTCCAGTCCAACATCGGGCGTTTGATGCTGGAAGGCGGCTACCGCCGCGACATCGACCCGTACGATCTCGAAGTGCTGCATGCCGCCGCGCGCACGCGCTTCCTGCAGTGGATGGGCGTGGCGAAGTGAGCGCGCTCTGGTCGTCATTGATCGAGCATTTCGCCTGGCCGTGGATGCTGGCTGCGCTGCCCTTGCCGCTGCTCGCGTGGTGGTGGCTGCCGCCCAAGCGTGACGGCGGATCGCCGGCGCTGCGCCTTCCGCAAGCAGAAACGCGCCTGCATGCCGTGCCTGGTGTCGCCGGTCGTGCGCGGATGCGCGGCCTCGACCTGTTGTCGCTGCTGGCATGGGCGCTGCTGTGCGTCGCCGCCGCGCGTCCGCAGACGCTCGGGCTGGCACAGGCGCCGCCGCAGAGCGGGCGCGACCTGATGCTGGCCGTCGACCTCTCCGGCAGCATGGAGGAGCCGGACATGGAGCTCGGCGGGCAGGCCGTCGATCGCCTGACCGCGGCCAAGGCGGTGCTGGCCGATTTCCTGGACCGCCGCGCCAGCGACCGCATCGGACTGATCGTGTTCGGCCAGCGCGCCTACGCGGTCTCGCCGCTGACGCTGGACCGCGAGAGCGTGCGCCGCCAGCTGCGCGACGCGATGGTCGGCATGGCCGGGCGCGAGACCGCCATCGGCGATGCGATCGGGCTTGCCGTGAAGCGTCTACGCGCGCAACCCGCCGAGCATCGCGTGCTGATCCTGCTCACCGATGGCGAGAACACCGCCGGCACGCTCACGCCGCAGAAGGCGGCCGAACTGGCGCAGGCCGAACATGTGCGCATCCACGCCATCGCCTTCGGGGGAGAGGGCGCGAGCATGTCGATGTTCGGCATGCGCATTCCGGTGCCGGGCATGCAGGACGGGATCGACGAGGACACCCTGCGCGAGGTGGCGGCGACCACCGGTGGACAGTTCTTCCGGGCCCGCGACACACGCTCGCTGGCCGGCATCTATGCCGAGATCGACAAGCTGGAGCCGGTGAAGCGCGAAGGCCGCGCGGTGCGACCGCGCATCGAGCACTACTGGCGCTGGCTGCTCGCCGCGATGGCGGTGGCCCTGCTCGCCGCCATCTGGTCACGCTGGCGGAGGCGCGCATGAACCTGGATGCGCTGCCGCTGCATTTCGTGCGCCCGGCGTGGCTGTGGCTGCTGCTCGCGTTGCCGCTGGTCGGGTGGGTGATCTGGCGGCGTCGCACGCGCGCGGATGTGTGGGAAGGCCACATCGACCCGCACCTGCGCGCGCATGTGCTTGAGGCGGGCGGGCGTCGCGCGCCCCGCGAAGCGGGCTGGCCGTGGATGCTGGCCGCCATGCTCGCGGTGTTGGCGCTCGCGGGGCCGGCGTGGCGGCAGTTGCCGCAGCCGCTGTGGCAGAACGGGCGTGCCCTGGTGGTGGCGCTCGACCTCTCCAGCGCCACGCACGCACGTGACCTGCCGCCCTCGCGACTGCTTCAGGCCCGCGCGAAACTGCAGCAGTTGCTCGGAGCGCGGCCTGATGGGTTGGTGGGTCTGGTGGCGTTTGCCGACGACGCCCATGCCGTCACGCCGCTGACCGAGGATGTGGCCAATGTCGCCCTGTTCCTCGATGCGCTGGCCCCGGAGATCATGCCGGTCGACGGCCAGGATCCGGCGCGTGCCATCGCGTTCTCGATGCAGCTGATGCAGCAGGGCGGCGCGACGCGGGGCGACATCGTGCTCATCACCGACCACGCGGATGGCGATGCGGCTTCGGCGGCACGCAAGGCGGCGGCCGCCGGCTACCGCGTGTCGGCGATCGGGCTTGGAACGGCACAGGGCAGTGAAGTGCGTGGCCGCGATGGCGATGTGCAACGCGTCAGGCTCGATGCCGATTCCTTGCGCGAAATGGCGGCGGCCGGCGGTGGCCACTATGCCGAATTGAGTGCCGATGACAGCGACCTGCGCGCGCTCGGCCTGCTGGAGGCGGGCACCGATGCGCCGGGCGCGGCGCGCGGCAAGCGTGGACTGGCCTGGCAGGACGAAGGCTATTGGCTGCTGTTGCCGCTGATGCTGTTGTCGCTATGGGCATTCCGGCGGCGCGGCGCGGTGGCGGTGCTGGTGCTGATGTTGGTGGGCGGTGCGATGTCGCCCCATGCGGCATTCGCGCAGGGGTCGGGCGAACCGGGCGGCTGGTGGCTGCGCGCCGACCAGCGGCAGCATCGCGACATGGAGGCCGGTGATCGCGCCTACCGTGCCGGCAAGTTCGACGAGGCCGCGCAGGCCTATGCCCGCGTGCCCGGCGCCGATGCGCAATACAACCTCGGCAATGCACTGGCGAAAGCCGGCCGCTATGACGAAGCGGTCGCCGCCTACGATCGCGCGCTGGCGGCGAATCCCCACTTGCCCGATGCGCGCGAGAACCGTGAGGCCGTGGCGCAGGCAAAAAAGCACCAGCAGCAGAAGCATGGGCAGGACGATGGAAAACAGGGTCGGCAGGGGCAGGACGACAAGCAGAACAGCCAGCAGTCCAACCAGCAACAGCAACAACAGCAACAACAGCAACAACAGCAACAACAGCAACAACAGCAACAACAGCAACAACAGCAACAACAGCAACAACAGCAACAACAGCAA
>JAANMY010000743.1_pt1 | contig 42806 bp, 37 predicted proteins | sample 7279691 | NCBI WGS metagenome assembly JAANMY01 (sample SAMN14094543, study PRJNA606508) | bioreactor metagenome | isolation source: A lab-scale SPAN reactor treating ammonium-rich wastewater day 388 | place: Ireland: Galway | collected 2018-02-07 | reverse complement strand
CGTGGCCGCGGCCGAGGATTTCTGCATGAACCGCCTGGGCATGGAGCGGATGGCGCATCGCTTCGGCGCGAGCTTCTTTGCCACCGGCGGCTATCATCACCATCTGGCGGGCAATGTCTGGAACAGCCGCGGCGCGGGGTTGCGCAGCCCCGGTTCGGCCGGGCTGGCCGAGGTGGTGCTGGCCGCCGAACCCGACCGGCTGCGGGGGCTGGGGGCCGCGGCGTTGCGCGATCCCTGGGGCACCGTCTTCCGCGTCGAGCCCAAGGGTTGAGCGGGGCCGGGGGCTTTGCCCCCGCGCCTCCCGGACCCCTCGATGGGGTCCGGGAGGCGCTCCCCCAGGGTATTTATGCAACGAAGAAGATCAGGCCGGGCGCCAGAGCCCCTCGCGGCGGGTGAAGCGCAGCTGTTCGGGCGGTCGGAAGCCGGGCTCGGTCATGGGCGCGACGTGGCGCTCGACCAGCAGGTCGGGGCCGGCGAACTCCAGCACGGCGAATTCGTTCTGCCGGTCGCCGGGCCGGTCGCACAGCGCGGTGCCGGCCTGGACTTGCAGGATCGGCCGCCCCCGTTCGCCCAGGAAGGCGCCGATCGACCACAGGTGCAGGTGGCCGGTCAGGACCAGCTGCACGCCCTCGGCCTGAAAGCCGGCCAGCGCCGGGGCGGCGCCCTGCATCAGCGCCTTGTCCACCTGCGGGCGCTGCTGCATCGGGTGGTGCAGCGCGACGATGTTGATGCAGGCGGGGTCCAGCCCGGCGATCACCCGCGCCACCTGCGCGGGCGTGACGATGCCGCGCTGCCAGGACATCGGGTCCACGCTGTTGATGCCCTGCACCCGCAGGTTGCCGACATGGCCCACGGGCTCGAGGTTCTCGGCGATGGCGCGCCGCCAGCGGCGCCAGGGGCGCATCATCCGGTCCGCCAGCTTGTAGAGCGGGATGTCGTGGTTGCCGGGCACCGCCAGCAGCGGCGCCTCGATCCGGCGCAGGAAGGCCGCGGCCTGCGCGAATTGCGCCGAGCGGCCGCGATGGGTCAGGTCGCCCGTCACCACCACCAGATCGGCGCGGGCGGCGTTGATGCGGTCGATCAGCGGCTCGACCAGCGGCTTGCGCTCCAGCCCGAAATGCAGGTCCGAGAGATGCAGGATGCGCGTCATCCAGCATCCCGCCCGCCGCTATCGGCCGGGACCAGCACCTTCAGCGCGCCCCGGCGCACGCGGATGCGAAAGGGCGAATCCATCCAGGTCTTTTCGCCGTCATGGGCGACATATTCATGGCGCGGCACGGTCTCCAGCTCGAATTCATCGGCGCAGATCAGGTCGAAATCGGCATAGCGCGCCGTCTTGCCCAGGGCCAGCCGCAGCGCCGAGCGCACCAGCGGCCCCGGCCGCTTCGCCCGCGCCAGCAGCAGCGCCATCTGGCCCTGGCGCACGCAATCGGCCCCTTCCAGCCCGAAGGTGTCGAGCTGGTAGGCGCTTTTCGCCACGAAGGCCAGGGCGGTGGTGAAGCGCCGCTCTTCGCCGTTTGCGCGCACGGTCAGGTGCAGCGGGCGGCGCAGCGTCCACAGCGCCGCCACCGCCGACCAATAGGCCGCCAGCCGCGACCGGCCCCAGCGCCGATAGATGCTTTCGCGGCGCCGCAGGATCTCGGGATAGGCGCCGAAGCTGACATTGTTCAGGAAGATCATGCCGTTCATCTCGCCGACATGGACGCGGCGGATGCGGGGGGCGTCGAAGATCGCCAGCGCCGCCTCGACCGTCTCGCCCGAGCCGAGGTCGCGGGCGAAATAGTTGAAGGTGCCGCCGGGGATCACCGCCATCGCCGCCGGGGTGCCGGCGACCGCGCCGGCCACGGCCGCCTGGGTGCCGTCGCCGCCGGCGGCGACGATCAGGTCGAACCCCTCGGCCACCGCTTCGCGCGCCATGGCGGGCAGGTCGGCACCCTTGCCGGTGCCGCGGAAGCGAAGCTCGGCCACCCGGCCCTGCAAGGCCGCGCGCAGCTTGCCCGCGATGTCGTCGCCCGCCTCGCGCCCCGAGCCCATGTTCACGATGGCGCAGACCCGCGCCCTGGCCAGGTCGAAATCGGGGCTTGCTGCCGGCTCGTCCTGGCCGTTCATGTCCTGGTCCTTTCCGCATTGCCACGCCCCCCGAACCCGCGGCCCCGGCGCCCGGTTCCGGTTCCCGCCGGGGCCGGGGTTGCGACAATTCGCCGGCCGGCGCTAATCCTGATCTTTTTACTTGCCTTTCTGGACCCGCTTTGACAGATTGCCGGCGGGAAGCTGAAGGGCGGGATTTCCAGACCGCCGCCCGACCGGCCGTGCCCCTTGGGGATTGCGGCGGTTCGCCACCCGAGACATCAGTTGCCAAACCCTGCGCAGGAGAGTTCTGCCCCGGATACGATCGCAGCATCATCCATGTCTGCACAGCCAGCGCCAGTTCCAAAGCCGCTGGCCGCCGCCGGGATCGGGGACGAAATTCCTTTGAAACGAGATGCATGATGAACATCCGCCTTTCCGAGGCGCCCAGCAAGACGGCGTCGCCCGTGCCTGATCCGGTTCTTTTCGGTTTCGACGGCCCTTCGGGGCGCATCCTGGGGCGCGGCCCCGCGCGGCGGATCGCCGCCGGCAATGCCGCGACGCTGGAGACGCGCGTGGCCGCGGCCCTTGCCGGGGCGGCGCCGGACGAGATGATCGGCGGCGCCTTGCCCTTTGACCGCGAGGCCGGGGATTGCCTGTGGCAATGCCGGCGCAGCGATGCGCCCGCGTCCGGCGGCGCCGTGCCGCAGGGCCTGCCGCTGCCGGACTGGCGCCTGACGGCCGAGCCTGCCGCGCGCGACTATGCCGGCGCCGTCGCCCGCGCGCTTGGCATCATGGCCGAGGAGGCCGGTAGCCGCGACGCGCTGGAAAAGATCGTGCTGGCTCGCACGCTGCTGGTCGAATCCACCGCGCCGATCCCGGTCGAGGCGCTGATGGCGCGGCTGCATGCCGACCGCAGCGTGACCGCCTTTCGCGTGGCGCTGCCCGCCGGGCCCGAGCATCCGCAGGGCCGCGCGCTTTGCGGCGCCACGCCCGAGCTGCTGGTCGAGAAGCGCGGCCGGCGCATCGCCTCGCATCCGCTGGCGGGCTCGGCCCGGCGGCTGGCCGATGCGGCCGCCGACCGCGCCGCCGCCCAGGCCCTGTCCGGCTCGGCCAAGGACCACCGCGAACATGCGCTGGTGGTCGAGTCGATCCTGGACATCCTGGCCCCCTATTGCCGCGAACTGGGCTGCCCCGAGGGCACCTGCATCACCTCGACCCGCAGCATGTGGCACCTGGGCACCCGGATCGAGGGGCGGCTGAAGGACGAGGACACGCCCTCGGTCGTGCTGGCCTCGGCGCTGCATCCGACGCCGGCGGTCTGCGGCGTGCCGATGGCGCGGGCGGCCGGCTTCATCAAGGCCCTTGAACCCGTGGCGCGGGATTTCTATGCCGGCGCGGTCGGCTGGTGCGACGCAAGCGGGGACGGCGCCTGGCATGTCGCCATCCGCTGCGCCGAGATCAGCGGCCGGCGGGCGCGGCTATACGCGGGCGCGGGGATCGTCCCCGGCTCGGACCCGATGGCCGAGGCCGCCGAGACCGGCGCCAAGTTCGGCGCGCTTCTGGCCGCCCTTGGCCTGCCGCAGGATGCGGCCCTGCAGGGCGTGCCCTGCAACGGAGAGACCTGATGGCCCTGCCCGGCATCGCCCCCTATGTCCCCCCGACCGAGGCCGAGCTGCCCAAGGCGCGCGGCCCCTGGCAGCCCCGCCGCGACCGGCTGGCGCTGCTGGTCCATGACATGCAGCGCTATTTCTGCCGCATCTATCCCGAGGGTGCGCCCCTGGCGCCGGTGGTCGGCAACATCGCGCGGCTGATCGGCGCGGCGCGGGCGGCGGGCGTTCCGGTCTTTTACACCGCGCAGAAGGGCGACCAGTTCCGCCCGGATCGCGGGCTTCAGGCCGATCTGTGGGGGCCGGGGATGAGCGCCATCCCCGAGCACGAGGAGATCCTGCCCGAGCTGGCCCCGGCGACGGGCGACATCGTGCTGCTGAAGCATCGCTACAGCGCCTTCCAGCGCTCGAACCTCGAGCATCTGATGCGGGCGCGCGGCCGCGACCAGCTGATGATCTGCGGCGTCTATGCCCATATCGGCTGCCTCGCCACTGCCGTCGAGGCGTTCCAGCGCGACATCGAGGCCTTTGCCGTGGCCGATGCGCAGGCCGATTTCTCGCGCGAGAAGCAGGACATGGCCATGGGCTGGATCGCCGCCACCTGCGGCGTGGCCCTGTCCACCCGGCAGGCGCTGGCGGCGCTTGGCGGGCAGGAGATGAAATCATGCGCCTGACCGGATTCCGCGACCGGACCGCCATCGTCACCGGCGCGGCGGGCGGCATCGGCCGCGCCGTGGTCGCGGCGCTGCTGGAGGCGGGGGCCAGGGTCGTCGCCACCGACACCGAATCCGCGCTGGCCGGCAACCCCGTCGCGGGGGCCGAGAACCGGGTGCTGGACGTGCGCGACGGCGATGCCGTCGAGGCGCTGGTGGCCGAGGTCGAGGCGACGCATGGCCCGCTGGGCCTTGGCGTCCATACGGCCGGCGTGCTTGCCATCGGGCCGCTGCTGGACCTCGCGCCCGAGGAATGGGAGCGGGTGATCGGCGTCAACGCCCGCGGCACCTTCAACGTCACCCGCGCCTTCGGCCGCGCCATGGTGCGGAACGCAGGCGGCGCCATCGTCGCGGTCAGTTCGAACGCGGCGGGGATTCCGCGGCTGAACATGGGCGCCTATGCCGCCTCCAAGGCGGCGGCGACCATGCTGGTGCGCTGCCTGGGGCTGGAGCTTGCCGCGCAGGGCGTGCGCTGCAACATCGTCGCCCCCGGCTCGACCCTGACGCCGATGCAGACCGGCATGTGGACCGAGGACGGCGGCGCCGGCGAGCGCGCGGTGATCGAGGGCAGCCTGGACGCCTATCGCACCGGCATCCCGCTGAAGAAGCTGGCGACGCCCGAGGACATCGCCGGCGCGGTGATGTTCATGCTGTCCGACCAGGCGGGCCATGTCACCATGGCCGACCTTTACGTCGACGGCGGCGCGACGCTGCGCGCCTAGATCCGGGACGCGATCAGCGCCCACCAATTGTCCAGCGTCGGCTCGCGGGCCAGTTCCTCGAAACTGGCCTCGACGCCCATCTGCTTCAGCTCGGACGAAAAGGTCATCACCGCGATCGAGTCGAGCCCGTAGAGGACGAGGTTCTCGGCGGGCTCGATCTCGCAATCGTCCTCGATCATCTTCCGCACGCGGGCGGCCAGCCATTCGGGGCTGAGATCGGTCTTTTCGGCAATATCCATCATTCGTCCTTTCAGGCGGCGGTTTCGGCCACGAGGCTGTCGCGCAGGCGGCGCTTGTCGATCTTGCCCACCGCCGTCAAGGGCAGTTCGGGCACGAAGCGGAAGCGGTCGGGCAGCTTGTATTCGGCCACGCCCAGCTCCAGCAGGTGCCGGCGCAGCGCCGGCGGGGAAAGCTTGCCCGCCCCCTCGCGCAGCACCAGGAAGGCGCAGCTTTTCTCGCCCAGATGTGTGTCCGGCGCGGCGACCAGCGCGGCATGGGTGATGTCGGGATGGCGCACCAGCAGGTTCTCGATCTCCTCGGCGGCGATCTTTTCGCCGCCCCGGTTGATCTGGTCCTTGATGCGGCCCACGACGCGCAGGTTGCCGCCCTGCCGCACCACCACGTCGCCCGAGTAATAGAACCCCTCGGCGTCGAAGGCTTTCGCGTTGTGTTCCGGGCTGCGGTAATAGCCGCGGAAGGTATAGGGGCCGCGCGTCGCCAGCGCGCCGGGCGTGCCGTCGGGAACGTCGTTGCCGTCCTCGTCGACGATGCGCACCTCGTCGTCCGGGCTGATCGGCCGGCCCTGGGTGGTAAAGACCACCTCGGGGGGATCGTCCAGCCGGGTATAGTTCACCAGCCCCTCGGCCATGCCGAAGACCTGTTGCAAGCGGCAGCCCAGCAGTTCCGGCACGCGCCGCGCGGTCGCCTCGGCAAAGCTGGCACCGCCGACCAGCATCAGCTCCAGGCTGTCCAGCATGGCGCGGCGGGCGGGATCTTCTTCGACTGCGCGCAGCCACAGGGCCACGGCGGGCGGCACCAGCGGCGCCATGGTGATCCGCTCGCGCGCGACGATCTGGAAACAGCCCAGCGGCTCGGGGCTGGGGGCCATGACCACGGTGCCGCCGGCATGGAACACCCCCAGGGTGCCCGGCGAACTCATGGTGAAGTTGTGCCCCGCCGGCAGGGCGCACAGGAAGCGCGTGGCCGAGGTCACGCCGCTGATCTGGACGCTGGCGCGGATGCTGTAGTCGTAATCGTTATGCGTGCGCGGGATCAGCTTGGGCGTGCCGGTGCTGCCGCCCGACAGCTGGAAGAAGGCGACCTGGTCGGCAGGCGTCGGCCCCGCGCCCTCGGGCAGGTCGCCGTCCGGGGTCAGCCAATGGGCCAGGCTGCGGGCGGGATCGTCCTCGCCCAGAAGCAGCAGATGCGCGACGCCGCCGGCGCGCAGCGCGTCGGCAAAGGCGTCGTCGCGGAACAGTTCGTGGTCGCGCGCGGCGATGACCACCCGCGGCGCGATCTGGCGGACGTATTCGGTCAGCTCCAGCCGGCGATGGCTGTAGAGCGCATTCACCGGCGCCACCCCGATTCGCAACAGCGCGAAGAAGGCGATGAAGAACTCGGCCACGTTGGGCAACTGCACCACCGCCGTATCGCCATGGCCCAGCCCCTGCCGCGCCAGGCGCGCGGCCAGGTTGCGCGACAGCCGGTCCAGGTCGCCATAGCTGAAGCGGCGCGAACCGCAGACCAGCGCCTCGGCCTCGGGGTTGGCGGCCAGCTGTGCGTCCAGGATATGCGTCAGCGGCTGGTCGATCCAGTAACCGGCCTCGCGATAGCGTCGGGCGAGGTCTTGCGGCCAAGGGCTGAATTCAATCATGCGGATACCTGCTTTTACGGCAATGAGCCGCCCAAGGCGCTTGCGGCACCTTGACGGATGACAATAGTTGAGTATTTTTATCCCGCTTTCTCTCTCGAAGCAAGCCAGCCGCGTCCCTTGCCGGATGCAACCAAGCCAGCCCTCTCTCGTTCAGAATGCCAGACCCTGCGACAGGGACAAGGATTTCATGACGCATCATCAAGCCGAGGGGTTGTGGCTGCCCCTGACGCTGGCCCAGCTGGATTTCTGGGAAGAGTTCCGGTTCCATCCCGGCGAGGCGGTCTCGACCGTCGCCCATGCCATCGAATTGCGCGGCCTTGCCGATCCCGAGGCGCTGGCCCGCGCCATAAAGGCCACCATCGCCGAAACCGACATCATGGCGCTGCGCTTCGGCCTTGGCGCCGACGGCCGGCCGGTGCAGCGGGTCGATCCCGCTGAGCGGCCCGCGCTGCGCCGCATCGACCTGTCGGACCGCACGGATGCGCGCGCACATGCCTTTGCGCTGATGCAGGCGGATGTCGATGCGGCGCTGGACCTGCTGGAGCAGCCCATCGCGGCGCAATGGCTGGTCCGGCTGGCCGAGGGGCATTACCTGTGGTTCAACCGCGGCCATCACATCGCGCTGGACGGCTATGCCATGGGCCTGGTCGAACGCCGCTGCGCCCAGCTTTACGCCGCGCTGGCCGAGGGCGCCGATCCCGGCCAGCCGCTGCGCCCGCTGGCCGCCTATCTGAACGAGGAAACCGACTATCGCGCCAGCCCGCGCCATGCCGCCGACGCGCGCCATTGGGCCGGGGTGCTGGCGGCCGAACCCCGCCCGCGCGTGCTGCGCAAGGGGTCCGAGGACTATCCGGCCGAGGCGCTTTGCGCCGCCCACGACCTTGCCGCCCTGCGCCCGGCGCTGATGCGGCAGGCGCAGGCGGCGGGCATGGGCTGGCCGGACCTGCTGACCGTGATCTGCGCGGCCTGGGCGGCCTTGCATCTGCGCGACGGCTCGGCCGCGCATCTGTGCGACGACCGCGGCCGGATCGCGATGCCGGTCTGGCTGCCCTACATGAGCCGCATGGGCAGCGTCGCCGTCTCGGTCCCGGCGCTGGTGGTGAACATCCTGCCGCTGGACGTGACGCTGCATCCGGGCGAGCCGCTGGGCGAGGCGCTGGCCCGGCTCGGCGGGCGGCTGCGCCAGCTGCGCCGCCATGGCCGCTACCGCATCGAGCAGATCGCCGAGGATTACGGCATGGAGCCGCGCAGCCGCTTCTTCTTCTCGCCGCTGATCAACGTGCTGCCCTTTGACGAGGCGCGATTCGCCGGCTGCGAGACGACGCGGCACGTGCTGTCGAACGGGCCGGGCGACGGGTTCAACATCACCATCCGCGGCGATGGCGAGGCCCGCGGGCTGGAGCTGCTGGTCGAGGCCGACCCGACCCTGACCCCGCCCGAGGATTTTGCCGCGCTGGCCCGGGGCCTGCCGCTTTTCCTGGCCGCGGCGATGGCGCCCGAGAACCTGTCGCGCCCGCTGTCGGACCTGCCGGGCTGACATGCCCTTGCCGGCCCCTTTCCCCCGGCGCAACCTGCGTCGGACAGGAGGGGATGGGATGGACAGCGACGTGATACGCCTTGCCACGGCCGGCGACCTGGCCGTGGTCGAGGAAGTGGTGAACAGCGCCTATGCGCATTACACCGCCCGCATCGGCCGCAAGCCGGGACCGATGCTGGACGACCATGCCGCGCGCATCGCGGCCGGGCAGACGCATCTGCTGGAACGGGATGGCGCGATGCTGGGCCTGATCGTGCTGATCCCTCAGCCCGATGCGCTGCTGGTCGAGAATGTCGCCGTCTCGCCCGCGGCGCAGGGGCTGGGGCTTGGCCGGCGGCTGATGGATTTCGCCGAAACCCGCGCCCGCGCGGCTGGCCTGCCCCGGCTGCGGCTTTACACCCATGTGGCCATGGTCGAGAATCAGGCGATCTATGCCCGGCTCGGCTATGCCGAGACCCGCCGGGTGATCGAAGCCGGGCTGCACCGCATCTATATGGAAAAGCCGCTGGCCTAGTCGCGATAGGGGATCGTCGCCTCGGCCCCCGGCCGCTGCAACCCGGTCGGGATGAAGCTGCGCGTGCTGCAACCCGCCGCGTCGCGATCCCAAGGACCGGACCGCGGGGGCTGCGGCAGTTCGAACCCGGCGCAGAGCCGATAGCTGCGCGGCCCCGTGACCTCGTAGCGATAGGGCGCGCCGGTAAAGGGATCGGCCAGTCGCACCTGCCAGTCGCATTGCGGCGTGGTCGCCAGCGTCTCGGGCAGGCGGTCGCCGTTCTCGCGCGCCAGGCAGACCACCAGCCGGCCCAGGTTGGCCAAGTCGCTTTCCCGCTCGCGGTCGCGGCGCTCCTTGCGGGCATGGCCGGGGCCGCCGGTCAGCGCCAGCCCGGCGACGACCGCCGCCGCGGCCAGCAGCGCGATGGCGATGGTGGCCCAGCCCTTAATCATTCAGCTCGTCCCGGTAATAGGCAAAGACCAGTCCCGCGACCCCGGCGACCAGCGCCGCCTTGGCGGCGAAACGCGCCGTCAGCTCGCCGTTGAGCAGCGTGTAGATGACATAGATCCCGTCCGCCAGGAACACCAGCGCCACCACCAGCAAAGTCACCGAGGCGAACCACTTGCGCACCAGCGACCGCCGTCGGCCGCCGTCGCCCAGGCTCATCCGCGACACCTTGCGGTTGAGGAACACGAACAGCGGCACGAAGGCGATCAGCGAGGCGATGGACCAGCGCGTCGAGCTGCCCGGTCCGTAATAGCGGCTGTCGGCCGGGTCGGGGATCAGCCGCTCGATCAGCACCATGCCCAATTCGCAGACATGCCAGCCGATCATGCCCAGCGACAGGAACAGCAGGCCGTAAAGCAGCGCCTCCTGCGCCGAGGCATAGGGGCGGGGCCGCGGCACCGGCGGCAGGCCCGGCGCGGTTTCCCAGCCCCCCAGCGCCTCGTCGATCTCGGGCGCGGACCAGCCGGCATGGGCCAGCGCCTGGGCGATGCCCTCGCGCTCGCCGCCCTGTGCCAAGGCGCGGCGGACATATTCGGAAAGCTGGTCGGACGGTTTCATCGGCACCCCCTGTCTGGCCGGCAGGTTTCGGCAAGCCGGCGGCGCGGTCAAGCCCGCCAAGGCCGCAGCCGGGCGCAATTTTCCCCGCCGGGCCGCGTCGGCGAAAATTTTCCCGGCGGCGCGATTTTTCCCCTTGCACCCCCCGGCGCGCTCCCATAAATGACGCCTCACCGAAGGCGAAGCGCCATCGGGACGGAGCGCGGGCGTAGCTCAGGGGTAGAGCATAACCTTGCCAAGGTTAGGGTCGTGAGTTCGAATCTCATCGCCCGCTCCAAAATCTTCCTTCGGGAACAGCGAAAAGCGGCCTTCGGGCCGCTTTCGGCTTTTCGGGCGGCTTTTCGGGCCAAAGCTTTGCCCGGCCAAGGCCCTGCGCGATCAACCTGCGGCAGACCCTTCACCCTGCCTCTGGCCATTTTCGGCGAATCGGCGCTAGTATGGCAACCGGAGTTGCCCCGGCAGCCAGGTCCGGGACAGTCGTCAGGAACAAGCTGCCGCGCCTCGCAACCACGCATCCCCCGAACCGCGGCCAGCCCAAGCGTGAGGTGATCATGCCGGCTCTGGAAGCTCTGATCGAACGGAAACTGCAACAGCTCTCGGTGCCGCTGGCGGTCCGCCTGCCCTCGGGGCGGCAACTGGGCTCGCCCGATGCGCGCGTGACCATCGCCTTCAAGGACACGGGCGCGCTGGCGCCGCTGGCCTCGGCCCGGCTGGGCCGGCTGGGGGACGAGATCGTCCGCGGCCGCGCCCGGATCGAGGGCTCGATGCGCGACCTGATGCGGATCGTGGCGGCGCTGGTGCCCAGCGACGGCCAGCCGATCCAGCCCAAGCCCTGGCAGCGGCTGCTCTATCACGTGCATTCGCTGCTGCGCCACAGCCGCGACCGCGATGCAAGGCAGATCCGCGCGCATTACGATGTCTCGGACGAGTTCTATGCGCTCTGGCTCGACCCGCGGCGGGTCTATTCTTGCGCCTATTTCGTCGAGCCGCAGATGACGCTGGCGCAGGCGCAAGAGGCCAAGCTGGACCTGATCTGCCGCAAGCTGGACCTGCGCCCCGGCGAGCGCTTCGTCGACATCGGCGCCGGCTGGGGCGGGCTCTTGCTGCATGCCGCGCGCCATTACGGCGTCGATGCCACCGGCATCACCCTGTCGCAGAACCAGTTCGACCATGTCGGCCGGATCATCGCCGAGGAGGGCCTGGGCGACCGGGTGCGCATCCGGCTGTGCGACTATCGCGACCTCGTGCCCGACCAGCCCTTCGACAAGCTGGCGTCGGTGGGCATGTTCGAACATGTCGGCCGCGCCCGGATGGGCACCTATTGCGACACGCTGCGCCGGCTGCTGCGGCCGGGTGGGCTGGCGCTGAACCACGGCATCGCCGCCTCGGGCTTGGACGACGCGATGGTGGGCGGCGGCCTGGGCGATTTTATCGAGAAATACATCTTTCCCGGCGGCGAGCTGGTCCATGTCAGCCAGGCCATCCGCAGCCTGTCGCAATCCGGGCTGGAGATGGTCGATACCGAGAACCTGCGCCCGCATTACGCCCGCACGCTCTGGGCCTGGTCCGACGCGCTGGAGGCGCAACTGCCCGAGGCCGAGCAAGTGCTGGCGCGCTCGATGCCGCCCGATCGCGCGGCCGAGGTGTTGCAGGCCTACCGGCTGTATCTGGCAGGCTGCGCGCTGGCCTTCGAGCAGGGCTGGGTGGCGCTTTACCAGATCCTGCTGATCCATCCCGACCCGGCGCTGGCGACGCCGGACCTGCCTGGGGCGCAATCCGCCTATCCCTTCCGCCGGGACCATGTCTATCGCTGATCCCGGCCGTCACCCGGTCGCAGGCGAAGGGGGAAAGCGGCGGCCGCAGCAATAACCCCCTTGACCCCGCGCCTTGGAAACCCTAGCAAACGCAAGGCTCCGGCGGGTTGGCGGAGAGGTTACGCAGCGGATTGCAAATCCGTGAAGACCGGTTCGATTCCGGTACCCGCCTCCAAGTCTCTTCAAGCTCTTGCGTTTTTCTTGCTGCTGCAAGCGCCACCTTCCGCCATTGCGGAAAGGTGCCCCCTCCGCAGCCGCGAACGCGCCTTCTTTCAGCCAAGCGCCCAGGGACCGGGACGGAAAAAGGCGTGCCTGGGCCGGAGGAATGGAACATTCGCAGGCGCCGGACGGGCGGGCGCGTGCCTGCATGCTGCCGACCTCGCCGCAAGCGGCAGGGGGGCAGGGCGGGCGCACGGACGGCTTGGGGGAGGCCGTGCGCCCGCGCCGCGGTCAGAGCCGGCAGATCTCGGACCGCACCAGGAAGCGCCGCTCGCGCCCGTTGTCCAGGCTGAACATGCCGCCGCGGCCGGGCACCACGTCGATGACCAGGCGGGTGTGCTTCCAGGTTTCGTATTGGCTGGCCGAGATATAGAACGGCATGCCGCCGATCTCGCCCAGCTTCACGTCATGCTGGCCGATGCGGAAATCGCCCTGCGGATAGCACATGGGCGAAGACCCGTCGCAGCAGCCCCCGGACTGGTGGAACAGCACCGGCCCGTGATCGGCGACGATCTCGGCCAGAAGCGCCAGCGCGGCCGGGGTGGCATCGACCTGGTCCAGCACCTCGGGATTGGCGACGGGTTCCATGTTCAGCCCGCCATGTCCAGCACCATGCGGCCCTCGATCTGGCCCTTGTGCATCTGCCCGAAGATATCGTTGATATCCTCGAGCTTGGCGCGATGCACGGTCGCCTTGACCTTGCCCTCGCCGGCGAAATCCAGCGATTCCTGCAAGTCCAGCCGGGTGCCGACGATCGAGCCGCGCACGGTGATGCCGTTCAGCACCATGCCGAAGATGTCCAGCGGAAAGTCGCCCGGCGGCAGGCCGTTCAGCGCCACGGTGCCGCCGCGGGCGACCATGCCGATGGCCTGCTCGAACGCCTTGCGGCCCACGGCGGTGACCAGCACGCCCTGTGCGCCGCCGTCGGTCTGGCGCTTGATCGCGGCGGCCGGGTCGGGGTCGGTCGCGGCATTGACCGTCACCGTCGCGCCCAGCTTGCGCGCCAGCGCGAGCTTTTCGTCGTCGATGTCCACGGCGGCCACGTTCATCCCCATGGCCTTGGCATATTGCACCGCCATGTGGCCCAGCCCGCCGATGCCCGAGATCACCACCCAGTCGCCGGGCTTGGTATCGGTGACCTTCAGCCCCTTGTAGACCGTGACGCCCGCGCAAAGCACCGGGGCGATCTCGACGAAATCGACGTTCTTCGGCAGGTGGCCGACATAGTTCGGATCGGCCACGACATATTCGGCAAAGCCGCCGTTCACCGAATAGCCGGTGTTGAGCTGGCTTTCGCACAGCGTCTCCCAGCCGCCCAGGCAATGGCGGCAATGGCCGCAGGCGGTGTAGAGCCAGGGCACGCCGACGCGGTCGCCCTCCTTGACGTGCTTGACCCCGGCGGCCACGGCCGAGACGAAGCCAACGCCCTCGTGCCCCGGAATGAAGGGCGGGTTCGGCTTGACCGGCCAGTCGCCCTCGGCGGCGTGCAGGTCGGTGTGGCAGACGCCGGATGCCTGGATCTTCACCTGGATCATGCCGGGTCCGGGTTCGGGAACCGGCACCTCGTCGATGGTCAGCGGCTTGCCGAATGCGCGCACGACGGCGGCTTTCATGGTCTTGGCCATGAGAGGGAACTCCTTGCAGTTGCTCTTGGGGGAGGAAAGGGGAGGGGAAGGAAAGGGGTGTGCCGGGCGCGGGGTGACTCGCGCCCGGCCATTCCCTCAGAAGAAGCCCAGCTTCTTGGGGGAATAGCTGACCAGCATGTTCTTGGTCTGCTGATAGTGGTCCAGCATCATCTTGTGCGTCTCGCGCCCGATGCCCGACTGCTTGTAGCCGCCGAAGGCCGCATGGGCCGGATAGGCGTGGTAGCAGTTGGTCCAGACCCGGCCGGCCTTGATGCCGCGGCCCATCCGGTAGCAGGTGTTGGCGTCGCGCGACCACACCCCGGCGCCCAGGCCGTAAAGCGTGTCGTTGGCGATCTCCAGCGCCTCGGCCTCGTCCTTGAAGGTCGTGACCGAGACCACGGGGCCGAAGATTTCCTCCTGGAAGATGCGCATCTTGTTGTGGCCGCGGAAGATCGTCGGCTCGATGTAATAGCCGCCCGACAGCTCGCCGCCCAGGTCGGCCGCCTTGCCGCCGGTCAGAACCTCGGCGCCTTCCTTCCTGCCGATGTCGAGATAGCTGAGGATCTTTTCCTTCTGCTCGCTCGACGCCTGGGCGCCGATCATGGTGTCGCTTTCGCGCGGGTCGCCCTGCTTGATCGCCTGCACGCGCTGGACGGCGCGTTCCATGAACTTGTCGTAGATCGATTCCTGGATCAGCACGCGCGACGGGCAGGTGCAGACCTCGCCCTGGTTCAGCGCGAACATGGCAAAGCCTTCCAGCGCCTTGTCGAGGAAATCGTCGTCTTCGCGCGCGACGTCGGCAAAGAAGATGTTCGGCGACTTGCCGCCCAGCTCCAGCGTCACCGGGATCAGGTTCTCGCTGGCATATTGCATGATGAGGCGGCCGGTCGTCGTCTCGCCGGTGAAGGCGATCTTCGAGATGCGGTTGCTGGAGGCCAGGGGCTTGCCGGCCTCGAGCCCGAAGCCGTTGACGATGTTCAGCACGCCCGGCGGCAGCAGGTCGCCGATCAGGTTGGCCCAGACCATGATCCCGGCCGGGGTCTGCTCGGCCGGTTTCAGCACCACGCAATTGCCGGCGGCAATCGCGGGCGCCAGCTTCCAGCAGGCCATCAGCAGCGGGAAGTTCCAGGGGATGATCTGGCCCACCACGCCCAGCGGCTCGTGGAAGTGATAGGCGACGGTGTCGTTGTCGATCTGGCTGATCGAGCCTTCCTGCGCGCGCAGCACGCCGGCGAAATAGCGGAAATGGTCGATGGCCAGCGGCAGGTCGGCGGCCATGGTCTCGCGGATCGGCTTGCCGTTGTCCCAGGTCTCGGCGGTGGCCAGCAGTTCCAGGTTCCGCTCCATCCGGTCGGCGATCTTCAGCATGATGTTGGCGCGCTCGGCCGGGCTGGTCGCGCCCCATTTGTCCTTGGCGGCATGGGCGGCGTCCAGCGCCAGTTCGATGTCGCCGGCCTCCGAGCGCGCGATCTGGCCGATCTCGGCGCCGGTGATCGGGGTGGTGTTGGTGAAATACTTGCCCGAGACGGGCGCCACCCATTCGCCGCCGATGAAATTGTCATAGCGTTCCTCGAAGGGCAGCGCGTTCACGCCCCGGAAAGGATGCGTCTGATCGTTCGGCATGATGTTCCTCCTGTCAGCCCGGCTCCTCCAGCCGGTTGCACAAGAGCCTGTGCCCTGAGGCCCCCTGGGGTCAACGCGGGGTTTCGCGCCGCGGGGCCGATGTGTTTCAGGGGCGAGACAGTTTGCCGGGATTTTCGTCGATGCCCAGCCGCGCCATGCGGCGGTATAGCGTGGCGCGTCCCACCCCCAGCGCGCGGGCGGCGGCCGAGACATTGCCCTCGGCCCTGGCCAGGGCGCGAATCACGGCGGCGCGTTCGGCGCGCTCGAAGCCGGTCGCCTCGTCCTGCCTGCCCAGCAGGTCCGAGGCCGGGCGCGGGCGCAACTGCCCCTCTTTCTCAAGGCCGAAGGCGCGGCGGGCGGCGCGGTTGGCGCCGATGGCCAGGTCGTCCTTGTCCACGGCGAGCAAGAGCGTGCCGTCCTCGGTCCCCACGGCCTCGGGGGTGACGATGCGGGCGCCGGGGAACGAGACGCGAAAGAAGGCGGCCTCGATCGCCCGCGCGCTATGCGCGACCTGCGCAGCGATCAGCGCGTTCAGCCGCTCGGTATGGTCGGCGCGGGCAGAGCTGATGTCCAGCGCCGCGATCAGCCGCCCGTCCGGGCCCCAGATCGGCGCGTCCATGCAGGACAGCCCGGTGTTGCGGGCATAGAAATGCTCGTCGCGGTGGATCGTGACCTGCCGCCCCTCGGCCAGGCAGGTGCCGATGCCGTTGGTGCCCTGCACCTCCTCGGACCAGTCCATGCCGCGCCACAGCCCCCAGCCGCGGAAGGTGGCGGCGTCGCCCTGGCTCACGCGGTGTTCCAGCACGATGCCCTGCGCGTCGGTCAGCAGCAGGTTGCAGCCGGTCGGGCAGACCAACTGGAACAGCTGGTCCAGCTGCGGCCGGGCGACGGCGATGAAGCGGTCCATGCGCTCGACCCGCTCGGACAGTTCGTGCTCGGTCAGGCGGCGGGGGTCGGGTGGCCGGGTCGGGTCCAGCCCGTGCTTGAGCATCGAGCGGCGCCAGCTTGCCGCCAGCCGGGTGACGGCGCCGGGCGATTGCGACGCCTGGACCACGCGATCTTCGTGGCGGGTTGCGCTGGGCGTTGCCGGGCGGGTCTCGGGCAAGGCGTCCTCCCTTCCTTACGCGATGGCGGGATATTGCCCGCCCCGGCGCTGCGGGGCAAGCAATGCTTTCGTGAAGCGCCCGCGACGAAACACCCCGGCCGCTTCGGGGCCGGGGTGCCGACGGTTCAGGGCGTGACGGTCACGGTGCCGCCGTCCGACCAGGCGCGGAACTCGGGGCGATACATGTCCTCGACGCTGGCGGCCGGGTGGCGGAACTCGCCCTGCGTCACCGCGCGGACGATATAGGCCAGCCGGAAGCTTTCGGCCGAGGTCCAGGTCAGCGCCGCGGCAAAGCGGTCGGCGCGGAACTCGGTCATTTCGGCCGCCGTCTCGCCCTCCAGCCAGTCCAGCGCCGAGACGTCGCCGGCGCGCAGCAGGTTGGGGTTGTCGATCTCCCACCCGGCGGGCAGGGGGTCGGCGACGACCAGCCGGCCGCCGCCCTCGGATTGCGGCGCGATCTCCAGCACCACGACCATGCGCGTACCCTGCCGCAGCTGCGCGGGGTCCAGCGCCTCGCCCTGCAGGCTGTAATAGCGCCGCGCGATGGCATAGCCCTTGCCCCCGGCCGCGACCGGACCCGAGGGCTTGCCGGTCGCGGTCAGCGTCACCTCCAGCGCGTCCTCGCCGGTATTGGCGATGCTGGCATCGGCGGGCAGGCTGGCGACCGGCTGGGTCAGCGCCACCCCGTTCAGCGTCGCGGGCGGGGCCGCGCCGAACAGCGACTGCGCCGCCAGCACCGTCCAGACCGATTCCTGCGTGGACAGGCTGCGGCCGTCCTCTTGGGCCTGCGCGATGCGCTCGGCGATCTGGCTGGTCAGGTCGGTGGCATCGACGGCCTGCGTCCTCGCCTCGGCCGCCAGCGCCAGCACGGCGGTCGCGTCGCGCAGCCGGGTGCCGTAATCGGCGCGGAAGGCATGGGGCTCGGGCGCGCCCAGGTTCAGCAGGTTGCGTGCCTGCGCAAACATCCGGTCCGCCCGCCCCTGGTCGCCGTACGAGGCCAGCGCCGCCCCCAGGCTGGCCGCGCCCATCGGCGTCGAGAACGACCCGGCGGCGGTATCGGCGTAATAGCGCAAATCGCCCACCGTGGCTGCCCGTTCCCGCGCCAGCACCGCCAGCGCATAGGCCAGCGCCGCGTTTTCCTCGGCCGAGGCGGCGCCGGGTTCGGTGGCGTAATTGGCGCGGTTGCGCAGGTTGTCGATGGCCATGCGGAAGCCGGTCTCGGGCACCTGGTGCCCCGCCGCCCGCGCCCGCGACAGGAAGTCGGTGACATAGGCCTCCAGCCACAGATCGCCCGAATCCGCCGACCACAGCCCGAAGCCGCCATTCGAGCCCTGCCGGGTCAGGATCTGGGTGATCGCCTTGTCCACCTGCTCGGCCGCATCGCCGCCCTCGACCCCCTCGGCGGCGGCAAGGCCGGACAGGTAGATCAGCGGCATCGCGCCCGAGGCCAGCTGCTCGGTGCAGCCATAGGGATAGCGCGCCAGCCGCATCAGCGCGCCGGCCACGTCCAGCCGGGCATAGGGGCCAAGCGCCGCCGTCACCTCGGCGCCGGGCAACAGGCCCTGCGTCAGGCTGGCGGGCAGGGCCAGGCTTTGCCCCGGCTCGACGACCAGTCGGTCCTGGCGCTGGATGTCGGCCTCGTTCAGGGCGACGGGGACGGCGATGTCCTTGGTCAGTTCCTCGCCATCGGGCGTGGTCAGCACCAGCCGCAGGTTGGCGGTGCCAAGCGCCTCGGTCGCGGTGACGGGGATGTCCACCTGCGCCTCGGCCTTTTCGTCCAGCTGCACCTGGGGCTCCACCCAATAGGTCAGCCCGCCCTCGCCGCCGACCTGCGACAGCGCCAGCCGCATCTCTCCGGCCGGCCCCGAGGTATGGGTCAGCCGCAGGCCCAGCCGGGCGCTGTCGTTCGGGGCAAGGAAGGCGGGGGCGGTCACGGTCATCACCACCGGATCGCGCACCAGCACCGAGGCATCGGCCTGGCCCACGCCCTTTTCCGACCAGGCCACGGCCATCACCCGCAACTCGCCGTTGAAATCGCCCACCGGCACCTCGATGGTGGCGGTGTCGTCCGCGCCCAGCGTCACCGGGCCGGAAAACCAGCTCATCAGCTTTTCGGTCGGCGGCGGCGCCTCGGCATTGCCGGCAAGGCTGGCGTCGCCCCCTTCGCGCAGCGCGCCGTCCGGCGCCCCGGTCGGCAGGATCAGCCGGCCGTAAAGGTCGCGCAGCGCCACGCCCAGCCGGCGCTGGCCGAAGTAATGCTGCGACGGGTCCGGCGGCTGGAAGCGGGTGAGGTTCAGGATACCCTGGTCGACGGCGGCGACGGTGGCATGGACCGTCTCGCCCGCCGCGCCCTCGACCTTCAGCGTGACCGGGACGGTGCCGCGCGGGCGGGTTTCGGCCGGGGCTGTGATGCTGGCCGTCAGCTTGCGGTCGCCGGGATCGACGGCGGCATGGGCCAGGCCCAGGGCGCGCACCGGCTGGCGGTCGCCCGGCCGCGCCTCGCCCAGGGGGCGGATGGCGCTGACGGTGACATAGACACCGGCGCCCCAATCGTCGGTCACGGGCAGGTCGATCTGGTTCTCGCCCGCCTTCAACGCCATGGTCTGCATCGAGACCAGCCGGTTCGACAGCACCGAGACCAGGCCCAGCCCGTCGCTCGCCGCCTCGACCCGGACCCGCGCCGTCTCGCCGCTGCGATAGGCGGGCTTGTCCAGCACCACCTGCAGCCGGTCCGGCGTCTCGGTTCCCGCATTGGCGACCGCGCCCCAGCCGGCATAGAACTGCGCCGAGCTTTGCCCGCCCTGGCCCGATGCCGGCTCGGCCACCAATTCGTATTGGCCCCATTCGACCGGGGCGGCGATCTCGGCCGGGGCTTCGCCCGGCTCGGCCACGCCTTCGGCGATGCGGGTGCGGCTGGTGATCACCTCCCAGTTCCATTGCCCGCCCAGCGAATACCATTGGTAATCGGTGTCGATGCGGTTCAGCACCCAGCGCAGCGGCTCGGCCGCCGGCTTCAGGTCCGGGCCGACCGCGACCAGTGCGAAACGCGCCTCGCTGTTTTCGGATACCGTGTCGCCCTCGAACAGCGGGCGGATGCCCGCGACCGGGGCCTCGGGCATGACCACGCGCGACTCGCTGCGCTCGACCGGGCGGCCGGCGCCTTCGCGGATGTCCAGCACCACCTCGGCCTCGACCGGGCGGGGGCCGAGCTGGGCGGCCTCGGGCAGGTCGATCTGCGCCTGGTAATGGCCTTGGGCATCGGTTGTGCCGGCGGGCAGGCTGTCCGTGACCGGCGCGCTGTCGTCGTCGTGGCGGCCAAAGACATAGCCGTCGAAGCCGCTCAGGCTGCGGGTCGGCGACAGGCGCAACTGCCCCTCGACCGGCAGGTTCGCGGCCGGGGCGCCGAACAGCCAATGCGCGTCAAGCGACAGCTCCAGCGTCGCGCCGGCGCGGGCCGGGCCTTCGGGCAGGCGCGGGGTGAAGTCGATGCGCTCGGGCAGGAAATCCTCGACCAGCATCCGCGCGGTGGCCAGCGCCGGGCCGTCGGCCTCGGCGCGCAGCTCCAGGCGCCAGGTGCCGCGCGGGGCGTTGCCGGGGATCTGCCAGGCGACCACGCTGCCGCCGGCGCCCGCGTCCCTTGCGGGCATGCGGGTGGCCTCGACCCCGTCGGGGCGCAGGATCACCGCGGTCAGTGGCAGGTTTTCCAACGCGCGGGCATCGGCATCGCGGGCCAGCACGGTGGCGTTCACCGTCTCGCCCACGCGATAGGCGCCGCGGTCGGTGGTCACGAACAGGTCGATGGGCGGCGCGGGGGGCTGGCCCTCGACGCCGCGGTCCGACAGGTCGAACTCGGGGTCCGACAGCGACAGGAAGGCCATGTCGCGCGGTGCGCGCTCGGCGCCCTCGCCCTGCCATTCCGTCACCGTGACCAGCGCCGGCGCCGCGCCGTCGCGGCCCATGGCAAGCCCCGGCGCGAAATGCGCCAGGCCCAGGTCGTCGGTCACGGCGCGGGCCAGCACCTCGTTCGAGCGGCTGACCAGCGCCACCTCGGCCCCCGCCTTGGCGGCGGTATCGGCCAGGCTGCGCACCGCGGCGGTCAGCCCGTCCGCGCCCGAGAAGGTCGAGATCCCGAAATCCGAGATCACGAACCATTGCGTCGCCAGCCCGGTATCCGAGATGTCCTGGTTCTGGATCCCGGCCTCGACGATATAGATGCCGGGTTCCAGCGGGCCGGCCTCGGCCGGGATGGAAAGGCTGGTGGTCAGTTCCTGGTTCAGCACCTCCTGCCCCATGGGCCGGGCCACCTGCGCCGTGCCCTTCCAGACCTCGCGCGCCATGCGGTCGCCGAAATAATCGGCCTGCCAGCTGTCCAGGGGTTTGGCGAACATGTCCTCGGCCATGGCGCGGATCAGGTTGCGGTCGGAAATCCGCAGGAGCCGCAGGTCGATCACCTCGGCATTGACCGTGACCATCGCCAGCCGCTGGTCGCCCGAGGCGGGCAGCACATAGGCGCGGCCGGTAAAGCGGACCGAGGGCGCGCGGTCGCGGACATAGCCTTTCAACGTCACGTCGCGGGCCAGCATCTCGCCATCGGCCGAGGGCAGGCCGGCGCGCAGGGTCAGCTCGACCTCTTGCCCATGGGTCAGCCCGGCCACGCACAGCCGGTCGCCATCGGCCTCGACGGTCAGGTCGCGGCCGGGCAGGCGCAGGAATTGCGCGTAATCGGTGCCCTCGGCCAGGCTGCGCGACATCACCGCGCAGAACCGCGGCATCCGGCCTTCGGATTCGACCTGGGTGTCGGTGACGCGCAGCCCGTTGCGGGCCTGCGATTCCTCCAGCGCCTGGGCGATGGCATTGTCGCCCGGCGAAAGCTGCGCCGCCAGCCGCAGCGCCGGCAGCGCGTCGCGGCCGCGGTCCAGCCGCTCCCACGCCATGGCCAGCCAGGACAGCGCGCGGGCGGCCACCGCATCCTCGCCCGCCCGCAGATAGCCGTTGATCGCCATCGAGGCGATGGATGCCGACGCCTCGCGGTCGTCCTGGTCGCTGACATAAAGCGTCAGCCGCGCCAGGTTGGTCCAGTCCTCGGCCCGGTCGTCGCGCGCCGCCAGCGAGGCCATGATCCGTGCCGCCCCGGCCAGGTCGCCGGCCCGTTCGGCCTCGGCGGCCTGGGCGCCAGCATCGCCCGGACCCAGCGCCGGATGCATGGCGGGAAACAGCCGCGCCTGGGTCCGGGCCGCCTCGCGGTCCTGCGCGCTGACGAAGGGCGCGGCGGCGGCGCGCGATTCGGCGCGCAGCCGCGCTTCGGCCGAAGCCGTCGCGACATGGCCCGAGATCGCGCCCGCGAACGCCGAAGGCGCGCCCGCATCGCCGCCCTTGGGAAAGCAGGCGCGGGAGCGCTGGTTATAGGTCAGCGCGCGGCAGTCGTCGTTGCCAAGGCACGCCTGCACGCAGGCTTGCAGCGTGGTGTCGAAGATCGGGCCCAGGTCGCCGCCGGGCAGGTCGGTATCGGCCTGCAGGGACAGCCGCCGCTCGGGCAGGGGCGCGTCGTCCTGCGCCAGCGCGCCGCCCGCGATAAGAAGCCCGCCCAGGGCTGCCGCGATGAAACCGTGCCAGACGGGACGTGCCATGGCCTTCCTCCTTCTGCGCTCGGCATAGTTGTGGCATCCGGGCGCGGGCGAGGCAATCTATTCCCATTCCAGCTCGGCATAGGCCGCGGCGGCATTGCGCGCCGTGGTGTCGCGGAAATCGGCCCAGCCCTCGGAAACCGGCATCATCGCCGCGACGATGGCCGGGATCGCCCGCGACAGCGGCAGGCCGGCGCCGATCGCCTCACGCGTGGCATCGCGCAGCGCGGTCAGGTATTGCTGCGTCGGCGTCACCGCCTCGTCCCAGCTTTCCGCGACCGGGCCGTGGCCGGGCACGATCAACGCCGGCTCGGGGTCGGGCTTGCGCCCGGTCCAGTCGAGCCAGCCGGCCAGCGAACCGTCGAGCGAGGGCGTCAGGCCCAGAAACACCAGATCGCCGGTGAAGAGCGTGGCGGTTTCCTCGTCCAGCACGGTCATGTCGCTGCCGGTATGGGCCGGCGGCACTGGCGTCAGCCGCAGCTGCCGGTCGCCCAAGGACAGCACCTGCGCCGCCGCGACGGTCTGGTCCACGCCGGCGATGCGCGTGCCGGCAAAGGCATCCTCGCCGATCTGGCGCGGGGTCGACAGCATCCAGCTTTCCGCGCGCCGCGCCACCGCCTCGGGCAGGCGGGCATCGGCGACGATGGTGGCGCCGGCCTCGGAAAACACCTCGGCGCCCAGAATGTGGTCGGGATGCATATGGGTCAGGATCAGGTGGCTGACCGGCTTGTCGGTGATCCGGCGGATGGCGGCGTAAAGCGCCTCGGCCTCGGCGCGGCTGCCGCCGGCGTCGACCACCGCCACGGTATCGCCGACGACAAAGGACAGGTTGGCGATCCGCCCGCGGTTCTGCCGTGAGATCTGCGCCATCGTGCCCTGATGCACATGCACGTCCGCCGCCACCTCCTGCACGCTCAGGGCGGGCAGTTCGGCAGTCTCGACGCAGCGCGGCCCGTCGCCGGTCAGTTCGGGATGCCGGGCCAGCCAGTCGCGGGCGATGGGGGCGGCGCGCTCTTCGCATTCCTGGCGCGTGGCGGCGTCGCCGGCGGGCAGCAGGCGGGGCTGGCAGCTGGCGGGCTGGGCCGCCAGGCAGGCGGCAAGGACCAGATGGAACATCCGCTTTCCTTTCGCGGCGCAAGGCTAACACAAGCCCGCGACCGGGACCATCTACGACCTTTGGCGTGTTGACTGGTGGCCCGGTCGGCTTAGCATCGAAACAGCCGCATTCCCGCGGTGTCTTGAGGAGGAGGTTATATGGCCTGGACCAAACCCGCGCCGAGGGAAATCGCCTGCGGCATGGAAATCAACATGTATGCCCCGGCCGAGGACGAGCCGGTCCTGTTCTAACCCGCCGGCGATATCCCCGGCCCGGCCCCCGGCCGACGGGGGCCGGGCCTGCCGGAGCCTTTCCCATGCGTATCGTGATTCTCGGCAGCGGCGCCGGTGGCGGCGTGCCGCAGTGGAACTGTGGCTGCCGCAATTGCGAGGCCGCGCGCGCAGGACGCATTCCCGCCATGAGCCAAAGCGGGATTGCCGTTTCCGCGAATGGCCGGGACTGGGCGCTGGTCAACGCCTCGCCCGACCTGCGCCAGCAGCTGGCCGCGACGCCGGCGCTGCGGCCTGGGGGGCTGCGCGGCTCACCGATCCGCTCGGTGCTGGTGACGAATGGCGACATCGACCATGTCGCCGGTCTGTTGACCCTGCGCGAAGGGCAGGGGTTCGACCTGTTCGCCACGCCCGCGATCCATAACGTGCTGGCCGCCAACCCGATGCTGGCCGCGCTGGACCCGCGGCTGGTCGCCCGGCGCCCGGTGGCGCTGGAGCAGGGCTTCGACCTGGCGCCCGGCCTGGTCGCGCGGCTTTTCGCCGTGCCGGGCAAGGTGCCGCTTTATCTTGAGGGCGAGCGGGTCGAGACCGAGCTGATGGGCGAGCAGACCGTGGGGGTCGAACTGGCCGCCGGCGGGCGGCGGGTGTTCTATATTCCCGGCTGCGCCTCGGTCCCCGGCTGGCTGCGCGACCGGATCGCCGGCGCGGATGCGCTGCTCTTCGACGGCACGCTGTGGACGGATGACGAGATGCTGCGCGCGGGCCTTGGGGCCAAGACTGGGCGGCGCATGGGCCATGTGCCGGTCTCGGGCCCCGGCGGCAGCCTGGAGGCGCTGCGCGACCTGGCGCTGGGTGCCCGCATCTACGTGCATCTGAACAATTCGAACCCGCTGGTCGATCCGGCCAGCCCCGAGCGTGCGCAGGCGCAGGCGGCGGGCTGGCAGGTCGGCCATGACGGAATGGAGATCGCGCCATGAAACTTGCCGACCACCGCGCCCAGACCCGCGCCGAGTTCCACGAGCGCCTGCGTCGCATCGGCGCCGAGCGCTATCACGACCGCCACCCGTTCCACAAACGCCTGCACGGCGGGGAATGCACGCCCGACGAGGTGCGGGCCTGGGTCGTCAACCGCTGGCAATACCAGTCGCGCATCCCGATGAAGGACGCAGCCTTCCTGTCCCGCGTCGAAGACCCGCAGCTGCGCCGCATCTGGCGCAGTCGCATCGAGGATCACGACGGCGGCGTCGATCAGGGCGGCGGCATCCGGCGCTGGCTGGCGCTGGCCCGCGCCGTCGGCCTCGACCCCGATTACGTCGCCAGCGGCGTGGGCGTGATGCCGGCGACCCGCTTTGCCGTCGATGCCTATGTCCGCTTCGTGCGCGACATGCCGCTGCTGGATGCCGTGGCCGCCAGCCTGACCGAGATGTTCGCGCCCAGGATCCATGCCGAGCGGATCGAGGGCCTGCTGAAGCATTACGATTTCGCCGACGACGCCAGCCTCGCCTATTTCCGCAACCGGCTGGCCGAGGCGCCGAAGGACGTGGAGTTCGGCCTGAACTACGTGCTGGACCGTGCCGATACGCTGGAACGGCAGGACGCGGCGGCGGCGGCGCTGGTCTTCAAGACCGACGTGCTTTGGGCGCAGCTCGATGCGCTGTGGCACGGCTATGTGCAGGGCAACATCCCCCCCGGCGCCTGGCGTCCGGGCGAGGGGCTGCTGGACGCGGCCATCCCCGAGCCGGTCCCCGAGGCCGCGGGGGCCTCATGAGCGCGGATCGCATCAGCGGCGCCGCGGTGCCCTATCTGCCGCGCGGGGTGCGGCTTCACGACGACCGCGTGCGCGGCATCCGCGTGCTGCTGGCGCCCGAGCGGGTGATCCAGCTCGACCCGGTGGGCCATGCGATCCTGTCGGAACTGGACGGCAGGCGCAGCCTGGCCGAGGTGATCGAGACGCTCTGCACCCGCTACGACGCGCCGGCCGAGCAGATCGAGGGCGACGTGCAGGAGTTCCTGCGCGGCCTGATCGACCGGCGCATGGTGTTCCTGGAGGGGGAGGCGGCATGAGAGACGATCCCGCCCCCCGCGACATCGACGGCAACCCGGTCCGCGTCGGCCTGCCCATGGCCATGCTGGCGGAACTGACGCATCGCTGCCCGCTGGCCTGCCCCTATTGCTCGAACCCGGTCGAGCTGACCCGCGCCAGCGCCGAGCTGAAGGCGGCCGAATGGGCGGATGTGTTCCGCCAGGCCGCCGATCTGGGCGTGTTGCAGGTGCATCTGTCGGGCGGCGAGCCCGCCTCGCGCCGCGACCTGGCCGAGATCGCCGCCGCGGCCCGCGACGCCGGGCTTTACGTCAACCTCATCACCTCGGGCATCGGGCTGACCGAGTCGCGGCTGCGCGAGCTGGACGGCGCGGTCGATCACGTCCAGCTGTCCCTGCAAGGCATCGACGCCGAGATGGCCGACTGGATCAGCGGCTATGGCGGCAGTTTCGCGCGCAAGATGCAGGTGGCGGAATGGGTCCGCGCCATCGGCTTTCCGCTGACGCTGAACGCGGTGGTGCATCGCCAGAACCTGGACCGCCTGCCCGAGATGATCGACCTGGCCGAGCGGCTCGGCTGCCGCCGCATCGAGGTGGCGACCGTGCAGTTCCATGGCTGGGCCGAGCTGAACCGCCTGCCGCTGATGCCGACCCAGGCCCAGGCGATCCGCGCGCGCGAGGTGGTGGACGCCGCCCGCCTGCGCCTGCAAGGCCGCATGGTCATCGACTATGTGCCCGCCGACCACCTGGCGGCCTTTCCGAAAAGCTGCATGGGCGGCTGGGGCTCGACCGGGCTGAACGTGGCGCCCGACGGCACCGTGCTGCCCTGCCACGCCGCCCAGACCATCAAGGGCCTGGCGTTCGAGAACGTGCGCGCGGTGCCGCTGGCCCGGATCTGGCACGACGGCGCGGCCTTCAACGCCTTTCGCGGCACCGGCTGGATGCCCGAGCCCTGCGCCTCTTGCGAGCGGCGCGAGATCGACTTCGGCGGCTGCCGCTGCCAGGCGATGGCGCTGGCGGGCGACGCGCGGGCGACCGATCCGGTCTGTTCGCGCTCCAGCCTGCACGCCCGGTTGCGCGCGGCGGCCGAGGCCGAGGCGGCGAGCGATTCGACCGTGCTGGTCTATCGCCGCATGACAAGGGAGAAACGGGGATGAGGCTGGCTTGCCTGCTTGCCGCGATGATGCTGGCGCCGGGGGCGCTGGCGGCCGAGGTTGCCAATCCCATGCAGCCCTCGGCCCTGTGGGAGGACATGCGGCTTGCCGTGATCGGCACGGATGAGGAGCCGCCGGTCGATCCGGCGGTCTTCGACCTCGACGCGCCGCCGCGGGCCGACAACCCGGCGCTGGTGCCGGTGCGCATCACCCAGCCGCCCGGCGCGCCCGCGATCCGGGCGCTGGCGCTGGTGGTGGACGGCAATCCCGCGCCGGTCGCGGCCGAGTTCACATTCGGCGAGGCGCTGATGCCGCTGGATTTCGAGGTGCGGGTGCGGGTGGACAATTATTCCGACCTGCGCGCCATCGCCACGCTGGCGGATGGGCGCAAGGTCATGGCCGGCCGCTTCGTGAAAGCCTCGGGCGGCTGCGCGGCCCCGGCCGGCAAAAGCATGGACGAGGTGCGCGCCACCATGGGCGAGATGCGCTTTCGCGCGGCCGAGGAGGGTGGGCGAAAGGTCGGCACGCTGATGATCCGGCACCCGAATTTCTCGGGCCTGCAACGCGACCAGGTGACGCTGCTGACCATCCCGGCCGAGTTCATCCAGACGCTGGAGGTCAGGCAGGGCGAGGCGCCGCTGTTCACCATGGAGGCCGGGATCTCGATTTCCGAAGACCCGGTGTTCCGCTTTGCCCATGCGCCGGGCGAGGGGCCGGTGACGGTCCATGCCGAGGATACCGAGGGCCGGGTCTGGGATCAGTCCTTCTGAAGCCGCGCCGGATCGCCGCCCAGATGCAGGGGGCGGGCGCCTAGCGCCGCCGCCTCGGCCGGGTCATGCGTGACCAGCACCAGCCCGGCGCCGCTGCGGGTCAGCAGCGCATCGGTCAGCGCCAGCATCCGCGCCGCCGTGTCCCCGTCCAGCGAGGCGAAGGGCTCGTCCATCAGCAGGATGTCCGGCCCGGCGGCAAAGGCGCGGGCCAGCGCCAGCCGGCGCTGCTGGCCCAGCGAAAGCTGGCGCGGGAACTTCGCCTCGTGCCCCGCCAGCCCGACCTGCGCCAGCCAGTCCCGCGCCGTGGCCGCGTCGCAGCCTGTCGGGATGGCGATGTTGCCGACCGCATCGCGCCAGGGCAGCAACACCGGCTCCTGGAACACCACGGCAAGGCGCTCGGCGCCCTCCAGCCGGCCGCGGTAATCCGCGTCGAGCCCGGCCAGGATGCGCAGCAGTGTCGATTTGCCGATGCCCGAGGGGCCCAGGATCGCCAGCCGCTCGCCGCGCGCGACCGCCAGCGCCAGCCGGCCCAGCACCTGCCGCGGGCCGAAGGACTTGGCCTCCAGCTCAAGCCGCATCCTGCCTCCAGCGGTTGGCGCGGCGCTCCCACGGCCGCAGCAGGATGAGGTCGATGGCCAGCATGACGGCGACGAAGGCCAGCGCCCAGGCCAGCACGCCGGTCACGTCGAAGCTGGAAAACAGCAGATGGATCTTGAAGCCGACGCCGTTCGAGCGGCCCAGGAACTCGACCACCAGCACGATCTTCCAGATCAGCGAGATCCCGGCCCGCGCCGAGGCGGCGACATGCGGCGCCAGCTGCGGCAGCACCACATGGCGCAGCCGCGCCCAGGGCCGCATGCGAAAGGCGCGGGCCATGTCGTCCAGGTCGGGGCGCAGCGCCCGCGTGCCTTCGCGGATCATCACCGTGACCACCGGGATCTTGTTCAGCGCGACGGCCAGGACGGCGGCGGTCTCGTTCAGCCCGATCCAGATATAGCACAGCACGATCACCACCAGCGCCGGCACGTTCAGCAGGATGATGAGGCCGGGGTTCAGCCATTGGTCGGCGCCGCGGCTGCGGCCCATCCACAGCCCCAGCGCCATGCCCGCCGCCATGGCCAGCGCGAAGCTCGCGACCACGCGGAACATCGTCATCCCGGCGTTGAACCACAGCTCTCCGGTCGCGGCCAGGCGCATGATGCGCGCGGCGACGTCCCAGGGCGCGGGCAGGGTCTGCGGCCTGTCGGTCAGCTGCGAGGCCAGGGTCCAGACCAGCAGCATGGCCAGGATCGACAGCACCCCCGGCACCAGGCCCGGACGCAACGCAGGGGGTTTCGGCGCTCCGGTCAAGGCAGGGCTACTCCGGCCACCAGAACAGGCCCTCGGGCAGGGCGGAAAGGCCGCCGGTCAATTCGTTGCCGCCCAGTTCCGCCATGGTGGCGAACATCCTTTGCGCGTTCGCGGCATCGACCGGGCCGGGGGCGGGGATGCCGGCGCGCCAGCCGGCCTTCAGCGCCTGGAACTCGGCCTCGTCACCGGCCTGCATGATCGGGCGCAGCTCGTCCCAGGCGGCGTCGTCCTGGGCCAGCAGATCCTTGGCCGCGCGGGATGCGCGCGCCAGCCCCGCCGCCAGCGCCGGGTTGGCCGCGATCCAGTCGTCGCGCAGCACATAGCCCAGAAGCGGCGTCGAGGGGTCGAGGCCCAGGTCGCCCGCCGCCGTCTCGACCGAGATGATCTCGCGCATGCCGCGCGCCTGCATCCGGGCCTGGAAATGCCAGAAGTTGATCGCGGCATCGACCTCGCCGGTCTCGGCGGCGTTCAGGATCATCGGCGGCGCGCCGAAGACCTGCTGCGTCACGTCGGCCAGATCCTCGCCCAGCTTCTCGCGCGACCAGGCGCGCAGGATCAGCCAGCTCTTGTCCACCGGCCCGCCGGCGATGCCGATCTTCTTGCCCCTGAGGTCGGCCAGCGACCGCGCCGGGCTTTGCGCCGGCACCATCACGCCGCCCACGGCGGTCGAATAGGGCAGGAAGCGAAAGCTCGTGCCGCGCGCCCGCTGCTGCGCCACCCACAGCCAGTCCGAGACGATGGTATCGACCTCGGCCCCCTGCATGGCGACCTGGGTGGCGGGGTTGCCGGCCAGGATCATCGGCTGCAGCCGAAAGCCGTTGGCGGTGTCCAGGCCGCGCCTGCGGATCGTCTCGATCTCCCAGGTGACGGTGCCGTTTTCCAGCGTGCCGATGCGGATGGCGGGGGTCTGGGCCAAGGCGGGCCGCGCCAGCCCGGCCAGGGCGGCGGCCCCCGCCAGCAGGGCGATTCTGCGGCTGAACGGCATGGTGATTTTCCCCCTTTGCCCCGGTCAAATTGCCATGTGCCTTGGTTTCGGCCAATACAACCGAAGTCGTAGCCCGAAACCCGCCCCGGCGTCCAACGGGCTTGCGCCGGCGGGCGGCGGTCTTAAGATGGATGGATAAAGGCCGGAGCGCCAAGGCCCCGGCCCCTGTCGTTTCTTGGGGAGGAGAACGATGGCCTCAGCCGAAATGCAGTCGCAGGACCGCGCCGCATCGCCAAGGCTTTCCGCCGACCGCGTCCGCGAGATCCTGATCGTGGACGACCATCCGCTGATGTGCGACGCCCTGGCCCTGACGCTGAAGATCAGCTTCGGGCTCAGGAACGTGCGCACCGCCCGCAGCCTTGCCGCCGCGCTGGAACAGATCCGCAACCAGGGCGCGCCGGATGCGGTGATCCTGGACCTGAACCTGCCCGATGCCAGGGGCGCCGAGGGGCTGGTGACGCTGCGCCGCCAGATCCCGGACGTGCCGATCACCATGATCTCGGCCGATCTGGAAAACGCCATGATCTCGGCCGCGATGGCGGCGGGGGCGCAGGGCTATATCAGCAAGTCGCTGGGCCGCGAGGCGCTGGTGGACAGCCTGCGCCGCATGTGGGAGGGCGAGCGGGTGACGCCCGACAGCTACCAGCCCGACCATGCCGGCGCCGAGGACGCGGCCCGCGCCGAACTGGCCCGCCGCTTCGCCACGCTGACGCCGCAGCAGATGAAGATCCTGCGGCTGATCTGCCAGGGCAAGGCGAACAAGGAAATCAGCTACGAGCTGTCCATCGCCGAGGCGACGGTCAAGACCCACATCACCGCGATCATGTCCAAGATCAACGCCCGCCGCCGCACCCAGGCGGTGCTGCTGGCCAATAGCGTCAGGCTGTTCGAACCGGCATGAGCGCGGCCTCGCCCGAACCCTGGCCCGGCGCGCGGGCCGAGGCGCGGCCGGCCGTGTTGCCGCCCGCGCCCGTCGCCGTCTCGGTGCCGGCCGCCGGCGACGACACCGCCCGGCGCATCGCCGCGGCCATGGCGCCGCTGGACCCTGCGCTGGTGCTTTTGTTCGGCATGCCGGCCGAGGGGCTGCCCGCCGTGGGCGGCGCGCTGCGCGAGGCGCTGGGGCAGGGCTGCCGGGTCGTCGGCTGTTCCTCGGTCGGCGAGATCGGCCCCGGCGGCTATTGTGCGCAGACGGTGACGGCGCTGGGGTTCCCCTCGGCCAGCTTCCGGGTCGGCGTCTGCGTGCTGCGCGACCAGGCGCTGGTGCCGGTGTCGGAATGGATGGCGACGCTGCGCCGCTTTCACGGCGATTTCCGCCCCGACCTGCGCCGCTCCAGCTTCGGCGTTCTGCTGGCCGATGCGCTGGCCCGGCAGGAGGACGTGCTGACCGCGACGCTGGACGCGGCGATCCCCGGCCTGCCGATCGTCGGCGGCTCCAGCGCCGAGGGCATGGGCTTCGGCCCGACCTGCCAGATGGTCGATGGTGTGGCCCATCCCGGCGCGGCGCTGTTCCTGCTGGTCGAGACCGACCTGGCGGCGGCCGAGGTTTCCTTCCAGCATTTCAGCCCGACCGACCGGCGCGCGGTCGTCACCGCCGCCGACCGCCACAACCGCATCATCCTGGAGCTGAACGACGAGCCGGCGGCGCAGGAATATGCCCGGCTGGCCGGCATCCCGGTCGAGGCGCTGACCCCGACAGAATTCGCCCGCCATCCCTTGCTGCTGCGCACCGGCAAGCGCCATCACGTCCGCGCCATCCGCGCCATCACCCCCGAGGGCGGCCTGCAGCTTTTGTCCGGGATCGAGGCGGGCAGCATCCTGACGCTGGGCCGGGCCATGGACATGACGCGTGGCTTTGCCGAGGCGCTGGACGCGCTGCCGCGCCCGCCGCTGATGGTGCTGGGCTTCGACTGCGTGCTGCGGCGGCTGGCGCTGGAACGCGCCGGCATGGACGGGCAGATGTCGGAGCTTCTGGCGCGCTATCGCGTCGCCGGCTTCAACACCTATGGCGAGCAGCACAGCGGCATGCATGTGAACCAGACCTTCGTCGGCATGGCCCTGATGCCGCCCGCGCCGGGCTGAGCCATGTTCCTGCGCGACGACGATCCCCCCGCCCGGCGGGTCGAGAAGCTGACGCGCATCGCCGATGTGCTGGTCGAGCGTATCGACCGGCTGGAGGAAAGCCGCGGCTCGGCCTGGTCCATGTTCCAGGCCGCCGTGGCGCTGGAGCAGGAGGTGCAGGCCCGCACGCGCGAGCTGGAACAGGCGCTGGCCGACCTGTCCGAACGCAACCGCGAACTGGCCGTCGCCCGCGCCTCGGCCGAAGAGGCGAACCGCTCGAAGACCCGGTTCCTGCGCGCGGCGAGCCACGACCTGTTGCAGCCGCTGTCCGCCGCCAAGCTGTTCCTGTCGGCGCTGAAGGACACGCCGCTGGACGAGTTCCAGCGCGAACTGACCGGCCGGCTTTCCGGCGCCTTCGAATCGGTCGAGGAACTGATGCACGCGGTGCTGGACATCTCCCGCCTGGACAGCCAGCGCATCGAGTTCCAGCGCAAGCCCGTCGACCTGGGCGAGCTGTTCCGCCGCCTGGCCGTCGAATATGCACCCATGGCCGAGGCCAAGGAACTGCGGCTCAGCTTTGCGCCGACCTCGGCGGTGGTGGAAAGCGATCCGACCTTTCTGCGGCGGATCGCGCAGAACCTCGTCTCCAACGCGATCAAGTATACCGACCGTGGCGGCGTGCTGGTCGGCGTGCGCAAGCGCGGCGAGCGGGCGTGGCTCGAGATCTACGACACCGGCATCGGCATCGCCGCCACCGACCGCGCCCGCGTCTTCGACGAGTTCCAGCGCATCGGCCGCGAGGGCGGCGCGCCCGGCATGGGGCTGGGCCTGTCCATCGTGCGCCGCGCCTGCGCCAAGCTGGGCCATCCCATCGCCATGGACAGCGAGCCGGGGCGCGGCACCGTCTTTCGCGTCAGCCTGCCGCTGGTCGCGCCGGGGGGCGAGACCGCGCGGCCCGAGGGCGCCGGCCAGGGCCCGCATCTGCGCGGCCGGGTGGCGCTGGTGGTCGAGAACGACGACGCCATGCGCCGCGCCCTGCAACTGGTGCTGCAGGACCGGCTGGGCATGGTGGCCCGCGTCTCGGGCGGCATTGCCGAGGCCCTGGCGCAGATGGGCGACGAGCCGCCGGACGTGGTGATCGCCGACTACAACCTCGACAATGGCGACACCGGCCTGCAGGCCATCGCGGCCTTGCGCAGGGCGGCCGGGCAGGCGGTGCCGGCCATCGTCGTCTCGGCCCGGCGGGGGCCGGAGCTGGGCGGCGCCTGCCAGAAGATGGGCGTGCCCCTGCTGGAAAAGCCGGTGCGCCCCGAGGACCTGCAGGCCATGCTGCAGCGGATGCTGGCCTAAGACCAAAGCAGCAGGCGGCCGGCGGCGGGCTTTCGCCGCGGCCCGGACGGGGGCAGGGTCGCTGACAGGGAAGGAAGGACCGGGATGAACGTCTTGCGAGGACTGGCGCTGATCGCGCTGCTGGCCACGCCGCTTCGCGCGGGCGAGGCGGGCGACCTGGTCTTTGCCGAGCGTGGGCCCTGGGATCTGTCGCAGGGACCGCTGGTCTGGACGCTGCGCCAGACCGGCCCCGAGGTTGGGGGTTTTGCACCGCTGGGCGAGGGCACCGTCACGCTGGCAGCCGTCGCCCCGGACGCCGCGGACGGCCCGCCGGCGCTGGAGCTGACCGAGCAGACGCCGCGCATCACGCGCAGGATCGGCCCCTTCCCGTCCTCGGGCGGCGATCCGGCGCTGACCTTCTTTCTGGAAACCATCGCGCGGGACATGGCGGCGCTGACCGGGGGCAGCCCGTTCTATATCCGCAACCGGCTGAAGGATGCGCTGTTTCGCGACGGCGCGGTCCGGCGCGAGGGCGAGGCGACCGTCGCCGTCTTCACGCCCTTCGCGCAGGACGAGAATCGCGGGCGCATGGCCGGCTTCGACACGCTGGAGCTGCGCTTCACCCTGGACGATCCGAAACGGCCGATCCGGCGCATGCTGGCCGAGACCGGCCCGCTGGCCGGCGGGCGGCCGGCCTATCACAGCGAAATGGTGTTGAAATGATCCGGGCAACCCTGACGGCAGCCCTGACGCTTTCGGCCGGCATGGCCTGGGCGCAGGCGATCAACGACTATCCGACCAATGCGCGGGCCGATTACGTCTTCGTCTGCATGGCGGCGAACGGCCAGACCCGCGAGATGCTGGAGCGGTGCAGCTGCGCCATCGACCAGATCGCCGAGATCCTGCCCTATGACGACTATGTCAAGGCCGAGACGGTGCTGGCCATGCGCCAGACGCCGGGCGAGCGCGCCGGCATCTTTCGCCAGGGCATCGCCGTCAACGACATCGTCGCCAATTTCCGCCGCGCCGAGGCCGAGGCCGAGATCCTCTGCTTCTGAACTGGACAATCCGCGCGCCCCGCGCTTCCTTGGCGGCGAGCTGAACAGGAGGGAAGCCATGGATCTGGGGATCAGGGGCAAGAAGGGGCTTGTCTGCGCCGCGTCGAAGGGGTTGGGCCGGGCCTGCGCCGAAGCCCTGGCCGAGGCCGGGGTCGATCTGGTCGTCAACGCCCGCGGCGCCGAGGCGCTGGAGGCGGCCGCGCGCGACATCGCGTCGCGGCATGGCGTTTCGGTCACGCCGGTCGCCGCCGACATCACCACCGAAGAGGGCCGCGCCGCCGTGCTGGAGGCCCTGGGCGGCCAGGCCGACATCCTGGTCAACAATGCCGGCGGCCCGCCGCCCGGCACCTGGACCGACTGGTCGCGCGAGGATTTCATCAAGGCCATCGACGCCAATATGCTGACCGCCATCGCGCTGATGCAGGCGCTGGTGCCGGGCATGATGGAGCGCGGCTGGGGCCGGGTGGTCAACATCACCTCGCAATCCGTGCGCTCGCCCATCGCGGTGCTGGGGCTGTCGAACACCGCCCGCGCCGGGCTGACCGGCTTTGTCGCCGGCATGTCGCGGCAGGTGGCGCCGCATGGCGTGGTGGTCAACAACCTGCTGCCCGGCATCCATGCTACCGACCGCGCCGTCAGCCTCGATTCGGGCGTGGCCAGGGCCGAGGGCATCGACCTCGACGAGGCCCGCCGCCGGCGCGAGGCGACGATCCCGACCCGCAGCTATGGCCGCCCCGAGGATTTCGGCGCCGCCTGCGCCTTCCTGTGCAGCCAGCAGGCGCGGTTCATGGTCGGTCAGAACATCCTGCTGGACGGGGGCGCGCTGAACGTCACGGTCTGAAAAACCGGGCGGCAGAAGGCTCTTGCCAGAATCCTGCCGCCCGGCTACGACGAAAGTCGGAAATCGGGAGACATTGGCGAAAAGCCAGGGCCGAAGGAGCAACCGCCCCAGGAATCTCTCAGGCAAAGGGACCGTTTTCCGCCGAACGCTCTGGAGAGAGGCGGCATCAGCCGCCCGCCGAAGGGATAACGATCTCAGGCGCCCCCGCTTAGGGGTAGGGACAGAGGGGGCATCGCAGCGGCCGGGACAGGTCCGTCCGCAGAAAAGGGGGATGCCCATGGCCGAGTTTCGGCGCACGACGCTATATGACCTGCACCTTTCGCGCGGCGCGAAGATGGTGCCCTTTGCCGGCTGGGAGATGCCGGTGCAATATCCGATGGGCGTGCTGAACGAGCATCTGCATACCCGCGCCCATGCCGGGCTGTTCGACGTCAGCCACATGGGCCAGGTGATCCTGCGCGGGCCGGGCGCGGCCGAGGCGCTGGAGGCGCTGGTGCCCGCCGACATCCTGGGCCTGGCCCAGGGGCGGCAGCGCTACGGGCTGTTCACCAATGAGGCGGGCGGCATCCTCGACGACCTGATGATCGCCAACAAGGGCGACCACCTGCTGCTGGTGGTGAACGCCGCCTGCGCCGAGCAGGACATCGCCCATCTGCGCCAGCTGGAGGCGCGCGGGATTTCGGTCGAGCCGGTGACGGATCGCGGGCTGCTGGCGCTGCAGGGGCCGGAGGCCGAGGCGGTGCTGGCGCGGCTGGTTCCCGGCGTGGCTGCGATGCGCTTCATGGACGTGGCCGAGTTCGACTGGCAGGGCGCGACGCTCTGGGTCAGCCGCTCGGGCTATACCGGCGAGGACGGGTTCGAGATTTCCGTGCCCGAGGACCGGGTGGTCGCCCTGGCCGAGGCGCTGCTGGCCGAGCCCGAGGTCGCGCCCATCGGGCTGGGCGCCCGCGACAGCCTGCGGCTGGAGGCGGGGATGCCGCTTTACGGCCATGACATGGACGGCGCGACCCTGCCCGGCGAGGCGGGGCTCGGCTGGTCGATCCCCAAGGCGCGGCGCGCCGGCGGCGCCCGCGCGGGCGGCTTTCCCGGCGCGGATGCCGTGCTGGAGGAACTGGCCCGAGGCCCCGCCCAGAGCCGCACGGGCCTGCGCCCCGAGGGCCGCGCGCCGATCCGCGAGGGGGTCGGGATCTTCGACGCGGCCGAGGGCGGCGCCCTGCTGGGCAAGGTCTGCTCGGGCGGCTTCGGCCCCTCGGTCGGCGGGCCGATCGCCATGGCGATCCTGCCCGCGCGGCTTGCCCCCGGCGCCACCGTCTGGGCCGAATTGCGCGGCCGGCGGCTGCCGGTGACGATCACCCCGCTTCCCTTCCATCAACCAAGCTACAGGCGCTGAGAGGCCAGGCATGTTGAAATACACCGAAGACCACGAATGGTTGAAACAGGACGGCGACGAGATCGTCGTCGGCATCACGGCGCATGCCAGCGAGCAGCTGGGCGACGTCGTCTTCGTCGAGCTGCCCGAGGTCGGCCGCGAGGTCGAGGCGGGCGAGGAGATCGTGGTGATCGAATCGGTCAAGGCGGCCTCGGACATCGTGGCGCCGGTCGCGGGCGTCATCACCGCCGTCAACGAGGCGCTGCCCGACGCGCCCGGCGCGGTGAACGAGGACCCGATGGCGGCCTGGTTCTTTCGCATCAAGCCGGCCTCGGTCGACCTGTCCGGTTTCCTGGACGAGGCGGGCTACCAGGCGCTGATCGGCTGAGATTGCCGGGCCTGGCGGCCCGGCGGAAGCCGGGGGCTGTCTGCCCCCGGACCCCCGAGAGTATTTGGAGAACGGAGAAAGGCGGGCGTTTCGGGCCCGCGCGATCTCCGGGACCGTCCCCGTGGATATACTGATGCATCGAGGCCAGTGATGGGTAAATGGACCCCGACCGACTATGATCCCGACGATTTCGCCAATCGCCGCCACATCGGGCCGTCCCCGGCCGAGATGGCGGCGATGCTGAAGGTCGTGGGCGCCGAGACGCTGGATGAGCTGATCGGCCAGACCGTGCCGGCCAGCATCCGGCAGGCCGAGGCCCTGGACTGGCCGGCGCTGTCCGAGGCGGCGCTTTTGCAGCGCATGCGCGAGGTGGCGGCCAGGAACCGGGTCATGACCAGCCTGATCGGGCAGGGCTATTACGGCACGGTGACGCCGCCGGCGATCCAGCGCAATATCCTGGAGAACCCGGCCTGGTATACCGCCTACACCCCCTATCAGCCCGAGATCGCCCAGGGCCGGCTGGAGGCGCTGCTGAACTTCCAGACCATGGTCGCCGACCTGACCGGGCTGCCGGTGGCCAATGCCAGCCTGCTGGACGAGGCCACCGCCGCCGCCGAGGCCATGGCCATGGCGCAGCGCGTGGCGAAGTCCAAGGCGCCTGCGTTCTTCGTCAGCGAGAACCTGCATCCCCAGACCATTGCCGTGATCGAGACCCGCGCCGCGCCGCTGGGGATCGAGATCGTCCGCGGCACGGAATGCGATCCTTCGGCCGTGTTCGGGGCGATCTTCCAGTATCCCGGCACTTTCGGCGAGGTCCGGGACTATACCGCCGAGATCGCGGCGCTGCATGCCGCGGGCGCGGTGGCGATCATGGCGACCGACCTGCTGGCGCTTTGCGTGCTGAAGGAGCCGGGCGCGATGGGCGCCGACATCGCCATCGGCTCGGCGCAGCGCTTCGGCGTGCCCATGGGCTATGGCGGGCCGCATGCCGGCTTCATGGCCTGCCGCGACGAGATGAAGCGCGCCATGCCGGGGCGGATCGTCGGCGTGTCGATCGACGCCAAGGGCAACCGCGCCTATCGCCTGTCGCTGCAGACGCGCGAACAGCATATCCGGCGCGAGAAGGCGACCTCGAACGTCTGCACCGCGCAGGCGCTGCTGGCGGTGATGGCGAGCTTCTATGCCGTGTTCCACGGGCCGGTCGGCCTGCGCGCCATCGCCCAGCGGGTGCATCTGAACGCGGCGACGCTGGCCGAGGCGCTGCGCGCCGCCGGGGCCGAGGTCCAGCCCGAGGCGTTCTTCGACACCATCACCGTGCGGGTGGGCGTGGGGCAGGCGGGGATCCTGGCCGCCGCCCGGCATCGCGGCATCAACCTGCGCCAGGTCGGGCGCGACCGGGTCGGGATCTCGGTCGACGAGACCACGGATGCGGGGGTGATCGCGCGGGTGCTGGACGCTTTCGGCATCACCGACCCGGCCCGGCTGGCCGCGACGCCCGCGATCCCCGAGGCGCTGATCCGCGAAAGCGACTACCTGACCCATCCGGTCTTCCACATGAACCGGGCGGAATCCGAGATGATGCGCTATATGCGCAGGCTCAGCGACCGCGACCTGGCGCTGGACCGGGCGATGATCCCGCTGGGTTCCTGCACCATGAAGCTGAACGCCGCTGCCGAGATGATGCCGATCACCTGGCCCGAGTTCGGTGCGCTGCATCCCTTTGCCCCCGAGGACCAGGCGGCCGGCTATCACGAGGTCTTTGCCGACCTGACCGAGAAGCTGTGCGCGATCACCGGCTATGACGCCTTTTCCCTGCAGCCGAACAGCGGCGCGCAGGGCGAATATGCCGGGCTGCTGACCATCGCCGCCTATCACAAGTCGCGGGGCGAGGATCGCGACATCTGCCTGATCCCGGTCAGCGCCCATGGCACCAACCCGGCCAGCGCGCAGATGGCGGGGATGAAGGTCGTGGTGGTGAAATCGGCGCCGAACGGCGACATCGACCTGGAGGATTTCGCCGCACATGCGGCGAAGGCCGGCGACCGGCTGTCGGCGGTGATGATCACCTATCCCTCGACGCATGGCGTCTTCGAGGACACGCTGCGCGAGGTCTGCCGCATCACCCATGACCATGGCGGCCAGGTCTATATCGACGGCGCCAACATGAACGCGCTGGTGGGGCTGGTGCGGCCGGGCGAGATTGGCGGCGATGTCAGCCACCTGAACCTGCACAAGACCTTTGCCATCCCGCATGGCGGCGGCGGTCCCGGCATGGGGCCCATCGGGGTCAAGGCGCATCTGGCGCCCTTCCTGCCCGCCGATCCGCGGACGGGTTCGGGCGCGGTCTCGGCGGCGCCTTGGGGGTCTGCCTCGATCCTGCTGATCTCCTGGGCCTATATCCTGATGATGGGCGGCGCCGGGCTGACGCAGGCGACGCGGGTCGCGATCCTGAACGCGAATTATGTCGCCAGCCGCCTGGCCGGCGCCTATCCGGTGCTGTTCATGGGCAATCGCGGCCGGGTGGCGCATGAATGCATCCTGGACACCCGCCCCTTCCAGGAGCATGGCGTGACCGTGGACGACATCGCCAAGCGGCTGATCGACAACGGTTTCCACGCGCCGACGATGAGCTGGCCGGTCGCCGGCACGCTGATGGTCGAGCCGACCGAATCGGAAACCAAGGCCGAGATCGACCGGCTGGTCACCGCCTTCCTGGCGATCCGCGACGAGATCACCGAGATCGCCGAGGGCCGGATCGGTGCCGAGGCGTCGCCCCTGCGTCATGCGCCGCATACGGTCGAGGATCTGGTCGCCGACTGGGACCGCGCCTATTCGCGCGAGCAGGGCTGTTTCCCGCCGGGCGCCTTCCGGGTGGACAAGTACTGGCCTCCGGTCGGGCGGGTGGACAATGCCTATGGCGACCGCAACCTGGTCTGCACCTGCCCCCCGGTCGAGGATTATGCCGAGGCGGCAGAGTGATGCGTCCTGCCCCGCCGATGTTTCGGCGGGGTTTTCCCGCGGCAGGGGGCAGAGCAGAAAGCTTCGAAACAGGTCTTGCGGCCCCTTGACAAGCCCCAGCGCTTGCGCGAGATAGCACGCCCATGGGGCCGTAGCTCAGTTGGTAGAGCGCATCGTTCGCAATGATGAGGTCAGGGGTTCGATTCCCCTCGGCTCCACCAGAAAATCCGCATAGAATTATGTTTTTATAGGGTTTTCTGTGGGGTTTCCCGCATTCATCCCATCATCAAGGCCGGTCACGTTTCTGGTCTTGGCGAGGCCGAGAAGATTTCCTCGCCAGACTATGCGATGCCTCATGGAATTGGGCGAAAGTCGGGGCTTTCGATTCGGTGCAACGGGTGCAAATATTCCCCTGCACATCGCCTGATTCTGAAATCGACCCCTCGATAGAACCCGAAATCATTCAGCCAAGTAACGCCACAGACATTGCCCACATCGGGCACTTTCCGATTGGTACGCTGCTTCGACGGCTTGGGTGGCTCTCTCTTGACCACAGTGCAATCTGACTTGCCAATGGCTTAGGCGACGAGGAACGGGTCTTTTCCAATCTTCTGCATTTCGGTGGAATTCAGGTAGGAAGCATAGCCGTGAGCAACAACATGACGGCGGAACGTCACGTCGATCTTCTCTCCTATCCCCCATGCCAGCGCGCCAGTCCCCGCCCGCCGCGTAGCGATCAGCCAACCATGGGATGACGATGCAGACTGTGGCTCCGAACGCACTGTTTTCATCCCGGAAGCTCCCCTTTCAACGCGTCCACCTCGGAGTATGTTTTTGCCATAAAGGAGGGGTGCAACGGCACAGAAGCGGCACAAGCCAGATGAGATCGTGGCAAAGCCGCAGCGGTTGAAGTGCTGCGCAGCCAGGCGGGCTGGGTAGTCAACGACAAGCGGATCGGCTGATGGAGCTTTTAACCCAGCTGGATCAGGACGTTGATATAATGATCTAACCGCGCGTCTCACGCGGCACCGGAGCCATATCCATTCTTGTATTTGGATAACGAAAAAGGTGGGTGTGGGTTTATTCCACGGCCGCCTTTCATTGAAGTGTCAGGTTCTAAGTGCAGAGATTGCGGAATTTTCCCATCGCAGTTGACGAGCCTTTCAGGCTATACGATCGCGAAGCTGCTTTCATCCTTACCGTTGCGGCGCCTTTTCCGATCAAGGTTTTCTCCTGTTTTTAGCTCGGCGGTTTATTTTTTGCCCTCTTGGGTGTAGTTTTTGATTTTATCCCTTTGAACGATTTTTTACCGCGCCACGAACGTGCGCGACATGAATAAAGTAAATAGGATAATGGTAGAAAAATGCGCTAGCACCATTCCCCAGTGTGGATAGATCGGCTTTGGAAGCCTTCCAAGATTATCTGACATCCGGCAGCTATACCATTATCGTATATTCTGGCCGCCCACTCGGAATAACTCGCCCCGCCAGAAGTGATTATATAATTCCTGGCATAGCCGTTAAGATCGGACATGCCGGTAGTCAGCCGATCGATAGGGCTATCGCTGCGGGAGCGGAAACCACGTCAAACATCGCAACGTGGTGCTTTGCGTTTGGTATGGCAGAAATAGCGGCGCCGCCAAAAACAGCTACAGGCAAGATCTAGATGGAAAGGCTTGTCAGCCCCATGATCGGCTTGGATGCTTCAGGGGCGCAGATCGTGGGCGCGCGCATGGCGGAAATGAACTCGATCACATTCATTTCCTTGAAGATTCCGATTATCATGTCCCTTGATACTTCATTTACGAAGTGGTCACCAAGGGCGATGGCGGGGGGAGCAGCGCGAGCAGGAAAATAAGACCGACAATCATCCTTATCAGGACTGCGGTTGAGAGAACTATATCAATTTTACCAATCCCACTCATGGGCATTCTCCTGATTGTGTCGCATCGATATTCAGCATGCCGGCTTAGGGTATTGTGGGGAGTCAATAATTACATGGGCCGCACAGAAATGTCGGTGGGACTCGCGGATGGATTGAGGGCAGATGACAGTTTCACCTCCAGGATGAGGGTAATCACAGATCGGGGATGTGCCGCCGATTTCCTCCTGATAGCGTCGTGCATAATCGACAAAGAGCTGAAAATAAGCATCAAGATTGGCCTTTGCCGTGCTCATTATCCCAGAGGGCGAACTGAAGGCGTTTAGCGCGGTCGCCCGAAATCCCCGTGCCAAATTCAATAATCGGGACGACATCGCGCCGGCCGTTTTCATTGATCCTTTTAATCCCGGTCTCATTGTGTCCTTTGCCGATATACTCATAGCACTCATGCTCTTGAGCAGCGCTATCGAGAACTTGAACGTCGTTCGCAAACTGCCACCGATACTTGGGCCTAACCGTGGTGATCTGAAGCGGAGGGGCACCAATCTTCGCCGTCAGATCAGCAACAATCTCGCTGATGTGCGGCTGATCAAATTGGCCGTAGTGCTGGATCGTACGCGATACCCAAAACCTGATGCTTGGAGGAAAGAGCGGGGAAATCCACCTGGATGCGTTCACTGGCGCGATTGTTCCGCCCAAAGCCACGTTTAAGCTCATACCGTCCCGGATATTCGATCTTGATAGGTGTCGAGGTCGGCATATGGAATATCATCTTATATTCTTTAAAGGGTGCGCTTGTGTCACTATTGCTCAAGCTCTCAAGAACGGACGGTTCTCTGCCTTTTTCGGCCATATCTTGCGGCGCATATGCTGCAAGGGCAACTTTGACCTGATCAGGCTTGTGGCCGGGCGCTATTCCCAGAATGTCCAGAGGTTCGCGCGGCCTAAGCGGCAGATCCTTCCCGCCGGGCCGGCCCTTCGACCCTGGACGGATCGCCAGGCGGCCGACCCCGACAAGCAGCGCGCCTGGCGGATCGACCCTAGCCCGCCTTGCCGGGGTCGTGGCCCAGCAGGCGCAGGGCATTGAGCGTGACCAGCACGGTCGCGCCGGTATCGGCCAGGATGGCGATCCACAGCCCGGTGATGCCGAGGACCGAGGTCACCAGGAACACCGCCTTCAGCCCCAGCGCGATGGCGACGTTCTGGCGGATG
>JAANMY010000742.1_pt1 | contig 42827 bp, 39 predicted proteins | sample 7279691 | NCBI WGS metagenome assembly JAANMY01 (sample SAMN14094543, study PRJNA606508) | bioreactor metagenome | isolation source: A lab-scale SPAN reactor treating ammonium-rich wastewater day 388 | place: Ireland: Galway | collected 2018-02-07 | reverse complement strand
GACGCGCTGCGCGACACCTGGAAGCGCGACGCGACCTCGCTCGCCGCCAACCTGGCCGCCATCGACGCCGGCATGGCCGCCGCCGTCGGGCTGGGCAGCGTTCCGGGACTCCCCGCGCTCGAGGTGCGTTCCGGCCGCTGGTCGATCTCGGGCAACGAGGCGGCCGGGCTCGGCGCGATCCGCGGCGGCGTGCGCTTCGTCGCCGCCTACCCGATCACGCCGGCCACCGAACTCCTCGAATGGATGGCGCCGGCGCTGCAGAAGGTCGGCGGCGCGCTGCTGCAGGCCGAGGACGAACTCGCCTCGATCAACATGATCGTCGGGTCGTCGTTCGCCGGCGTTCCCTCGCTCACCGCCACCTCGGGGCCGGGCCTCGCGCTGATGACCGAAGGCATCGGGCTCGCGGTCAGCGCCGAGGTGCCGGTCGTCGTGGTCGACGTGATGCGCGGGGGGCCGTCGACCGGCATCCCGGCGAAGAGCGAGCAGTCGGACCTCTCCTACGCGGTGTCCGGCCTCCACGGCGATGCGCCGCGCATCGTGGTCGCGCCGACCTCGATCTCGGATTGCCTCGCGACCACGCAGTGGGCGGTGCACCTCGCCGAGGCATTGCAGTCGCCGGCGATCGTGCTCTCCGACCAGTTCATGGGCCAGTCGCGCGCGATCATCGACCGCCCCGCCGACCTCGCGTTCGTCGGCCGGCGGTGGGTCGCCGAGGCGAACACCCCCGACTACAAGCGCTACCGCGACACGCCTTCCGGCGTGTCGCCGATGGCGATTCCGGGTGCGCCGGGGATCACCTACACGGCCGACGGTCTGGAGAAGAACGAGATCGGCACGCCCTCGTCGAACGCGCGCGACCACCGCGTACAACTCGACAAGCGCGAACGCAAGCTCGTCCGGCACGACTACGGCGATCTGTGGGCCGACGTCGAGGGCGAGGGCGAACTCGCGGTCATCACCTTCGGATCGGCGACCGGTCCGGTGCGCGAGGCGCTCGCCCGGGTGGCCGCCGACGGCGTGCGCGCGAGGCTCGTCGCGATGCGCCTCCTCGCGCCCGCGCTGCCGGAGAAGCTCGACCGTGCGCTCGCCGGCGTGAGCCGCGTGCTCGTCGTCGAGCAGAACCACGGCGCGCAGTTCTACCGCTACCTGCGCGCGTGGTTCGACCTCCCCGCGGCGCCGGAGAGCTTCCATCGACCCGGACCGCTGCCGCTCAAGCCCGCCGAACTCGCCCTGGCGATCGTGGCGGCGGCCCGCCGCGCGCCCGGCGTCCGCCGTCGCGAAGCCGAGTCCACCGCGAGCCCACGATGAACGTCACCGCCACCTCCACCGCCGAGGCGACGCGCCCGGCCGCGCCCACGCCCGCGTCGTTCAAGTCGGCGACCAAGCCGATCTGGTGTCCCGGCTGCGGCGACTACTCGGTGCTCGCATCGTTCACCAAGGCGTTCGCCTCGCTCGCGCTCGCCCCCGAGGAGATCGTCGTCGTCTCGGGCATCGGCTGCAGTTCGCGCATTCCGGCCTACACGAGCTGCTACGGCTTCCACGGTGTCCACGGCCGCTCGCTCGCCGCCGCCACCGGCGTGAAGCTCGCGCGGCCCGAACTCACCGTGCTGGTCGCGAGCGGCGACGGCGACGGCTATTCGATCGGCGGCAACCACTTCCTGCACGCCTGCCGGCGCAACGTCGACCTCACCTACGTCGTGATGGACAACCACGTCTACGGGATGACGAAGGGCCAGCCGTCCCCCACGACCGAGCCGGACTGGGACTCGAAGCTCGCGCCCGGCGGCACCGGCGTGCGCGCGTTCCATCCGCTGGTGATCGCGCTCGCGTCGGGCGCGAACTTCGTCGCGCGCGCGTTCTCGGGCGATCCGAACGGTACCGCCGACATCATCGCGCAGGCGATCCGCCACCCCGGCTTCTCGTTCGTCGAGATCCTGTCGCCCTGCGTGACCTTCCGGCCCGAGCAGCGCACGTGGAAGGACCTGGTGCATCCGGCGTCGGTCGCCGTGACCGACGATCCGGCACGCGCCGCGCGGCGCGTGATGACCGACGACGGCTTCAACATCGGCGTGCTCTACGCCGGCAGCCGCACACCGTACCCGCTCGCGCGCCGCGCCGACCCGGTCGCGGTGGCCGATCTCGACGCGGAGTTCGCGGCATGAACGCGAGGCGCACCCGCGCGAAGCCCCATCCGTCGGCCGCGTCGGACCTGCGCGCCGACGCGATTCCCGACTCGATGCCCGCGCTGATGACCTGGGCGCTGTGGCTCGAGCTCGACGCGATCGAGCGTTACCGCGAGCTGGCCGACGTGATGGAGACGCACAACAACCGCGAGGTCGGCGACCTGTTCCGGCGGATGGTGGCGATCGAGTCGCGGCACGCCGATGCGATCATGAAATCGATGGGGTGGAAGGCGCCGCCGGCCCGCCCTTCGGGTCCGGCGCCGTGGCGGGGCCTGGAATCCCCCGAGAGCATTCCGCACGAGGACATCCACTACCTGATGCAGCCGTACCACGCGCTCGAACTCGCGCTCGCCGGCGAGGAGCGAGCGGTGCGCTTCTTCGCTGCGCTCGCCGACAACGCGACCGAGCCGGCGGTGAAGGCGGCTGCGCGCGAGATGGCCGAGGAGGAGCAGGAGCACGTGCTGCTCGTGCGTGCGTGGATGGAGAAGGTCCCCAAGCCGGACGAGCACTGGCGCGACGATCCCGATCCGCCGCGCTACACCGACTGAACGGCCGGCACGCGCCTCGGAACGACACGATGAGCGTCCACGAGATCCTGCACCCGCCCGGCTGGGCACCCGCGATCGGCTACGCCAACGGCGTCGCCGCCACGCCGGGACGCATCGTCTTCATCGCGGGCCAGGTCGGCTGGGACGCCGAGCAGCGCTTCCGCTCCGGGGACATCGTCCCGCAGTTCGAGCAGGCGCTTTCGAACCTGCTCGAAGTGCTGGCGCAGGCGGGCGGTGGGCCCGAGCACGTGTGCCGGATCACCGCATTCTGCTGCGACCGGGCCGCCTATCTCGCGGCGCGGCCGGAGCTCGGAAAGATCTGGCGCCGGCTCATGGGCAGGCACTTCCCGGCGATGAGCATGATCTTCGTCTCCGATCTGCTCGACCACCCGGGCAAGATCGAACTCGAGGCGACGGCGGTCGTGCCCTCCTGACCGTCGCGGCACCCGTCAGGCGCGCGCGAGTTCCAGGAGGCCGTCGCGGTCCGCCACGCGGATGCGCTCGCGCCCGAGTTCGACCAGGCCCCGATCCTCGAAGCCGCGCAGCAGCCGCGTGACGTTCTCGCGGACGCTGCCGAGTTCGTCGGCGATCGCCTGGTGCGTCGCCCGGATGGTCGGCGACTCGTCCGCGCGGCGCACGAGCAGCGCCGCGAGCCGGCGGTCGAGCTTCTGGCTCGTCACCGCCTCGACGAGCGACAGGAGCGCCGCGAGACGCTCGCCGAAGAGCGAGAACACGTACTCGCGGAACGCGGCGTCCTCGACGACCAGCGCGCGGAATGCCGCCGGGGGCAGCACCGCGAGTTCGACGTCGGTCCGCGCGACTCCGCTCGCCGGATACCGGCTCTGGCCGAGCAGGCAGGACGACGACAGCACGCAGGCCTCGCCCGGGCCCACGCGGTAGAGCTGCATCTCGCGTCCGTTGGCGTAGCGCTGGGCGACGCTCACCTCGCCCGCGAGCACGAGCGGAAAGCCGGAGCACGGCTGCTGCTCGCTGAAGAGTTGCGCCCCCGCCGGGACGCGATGCACGGTGGCGCGGCGGGCGAGGGCGTCGAGCGTGGTTCGGCCGGCGGCCGCGAGCGCGGGGAACGCGGCGCCGATGCGATCGGCGAGGTCGACGAAGGCATCAGCCATGGCGGCGGGTCGCGGATCGCGGCATTGCGCCCCGATTCTACAATCGGCCTGCAGGAGCCTCGCCGCGCGCCGCCATGGACATCTCCGCCTTTCCGTTGCCGCACGCCTGGATCGCGCTGGCGTGGATCGTCGCGCTGCCGCTGCTGGCAGTCGCGATCGCCCGCGTGCCCTGGCGGACGATGGCCGATGGCGCGGCCGCGCGGGTCTGGCCGGCCGCGGTCGCGGTGCTCACGGGACTGTGGAGCATCCGCGCGCACGTGGGCCCGCATCTCGCGTTCCACCTGTCCGGCATCGCCGCGCTCACGCTCGCCTGCGGCGCGCCGCCCGCGCTCGTCGGCGGCGCGCTCGTCGTGGCCGCGTCGATCGCGATCTCGGGGGCGGACCCCGCGAGCGGAGCCGCGGTCTGGCTCGCGGGCGTCGCGCTGCCGGTGGCCGTCGTGACCGCGGTCCGGCGGATCGCCGCGGCGTGGCTGCCGCACAACCTGTTCGTGTTCGTCTTCGTCGTCGCGTACTTCGGCGCGGCGATCGCCTACGTCGCCACCGGCGTGGCCGGCACGGCGCTCGCGGTCGCGGTGCTCGACACGCCCGCCGCGACCGCGTTCGGCGACTGGCTCGTCGTACTGGGCACGCTCGCGTTCGGCGAGGCACTGCTCTCCGGCATGGCGCTCGCGCTCGGCGTCGTCTACCGGCCGCACTGGGTCGCGGCGTACGTTCCCGCGCGCGAGGAGTCGCGCGCCTGAGCCACTTCGCAGGCGCCCGTGGGTCGGGCTTCAGCCCGACGGAGTCGGTGCCGAAGCGACGAAGGGCGTCGGCCTGAAGGCCGACCTACGGGGGATGGGGTGGATCGGGCTTCAGCCCGACAGGCGCGGCGCACTGTGGATCGGGCTTCAGCCCGACACAGTGGGCGCTTCCCCGGCGCTCAAATGCGCCGCCCCGGGAATCGCCGACGCGACTGTCCTCTGATCCCTGATCCCTGCCGTTGGCCCGAAGGCCGGCTCGCGGGCGCTTCGCCGCGCTCGCATCGATCCGGGAAACGCGCTGCGACGTGTGACCAAGGTCACCGACTTCCGGTGCGCGCCGCCCTACCGTATGGTCTCCGAGTCGAACCCGAGGAGCGTCGAATGAACGTGAACATGGGAAATATCGATCGTGTGATCCGGTTCGTGGTGGGACTTGCCATCCTGTCGCTGGTGTTCGTGCTGGAGGGCAACGCCCGCTGGTGGGGCCTCGTGGGTCTCGTGCCGCTCCTGACCTCGCTCGCCGGCCGCTGCCCGGCCTACGCGATCTTCGGCATGTCGACCTGCCCGATGAAGAAGTAGGGATGCGCGCGTTCGCGGCCGCCCTGGCGCTCGCCGTCGCGGTCCCCGCGAACGGCGAGGGTTCGCTCGCCACGCTTCGCGTCGGCGAGCAGTCGGCGCGCCAGACCGTGCCGGCCGAAGCCGTGGTCGAGGCCGTGCGCCAGGCCACGCTCGCCTCGCAGGTCGCCGGCCGTATCGTCGACCTGCCGGTGAAGGCGGGCGACGCGGTGCGCGCCGGGCAGGTACTCGCTCGCATCGACGCGCGCGCCGCGGACGCGGCCGTCGTGGCGAGCCGGTCGCAGCTCGCCGAAGCGCAGGCGAACTACGCCAACGCGAAGCGCGTCCACGAGCGCAACGTCGCGCTCCTCGCGCAGAAGTTCGTGAGCCAGGCGGCGGTCGACCAGTCCGCGACCGCGCTCGCGTCCGCCGCCGCGCAGGTGGAGGCGGTTCGGGCCAACCTCGGCTCGGCCGACGTCGCGCGCGACTGGACGACGATCGTCGCGCCCTACGCGGGAATCGTCGGCGCGACGCACGCGGAACTCGGCGACATGGCGACGCCGGGGAAACCGATCGTCACGGTGTTCGATCCGCGCGAACTGCGCGCCGTCGCCACCGTGCCGCAGGTGGTCCTCGCGAAAGCCGATCTCGCGGCGTCCCGCGTCGAGCTGCCGGCCTCGGGCAGGATGGTGACCCCGGTGCGCGCGACCGTCGTGCCGCTCGCCGACGCGAGAAGCCACACGACGAGCGTGCGGTTCGACCTGCCGCCGGTCGACGGTGTCGTGCCCGGCCAGTACGCGCGCGTGCGCCTGGCGGTCGGCGTCGCGACGCTCCTCGCCGTGCCCGAATCGGCGCTGGTGCGACGAGGCGAGGTGACGGCGGTCTACGTGATCGATGCGAAGGGCACGCCGCGGTTGCGCCAGGTGCGCGTCGGATCCGCCGTCGGCGAGGGCGAGGTCGAGGTGCTGGCGGGACTCGCCGCCGGGGACACGATCGCGGCGAATCCGGTCGCCGCGGGCATGCGCACGAAGGCGCCCTGATTCATGGAGGGCGGAAAGCCGCTGGGCCTCGCGGGCCGGATCGCCCGCTACTTCGTCGCCTCGCGCCTGACGCCGCTCATCGCGATGGTCGCGCTCCTCGCCGGTGCGTTCGCGATCCTCGTGACGCCGCGCGAGGAGGAGCCGCAGATCGACGTCACGATGGCGAACGTCATCGTGCCGTTTCCCGGCGCATCGGCCGAGGACGTCGAGCGGCTGGTCGCGATGCCGGCCGAGCAGGTGCTCGCGCGGATGCCGGGGCTCGAGCACGTCTGGTCGGTGTCGCGTCCGGGCTCCGCGCTCATCACCGTGCAGTTCGAGGTCGGCGTCTCGCGCACCGACGCGGTCGTGCGCCTCCACGACACGATACTGTCGAACCGCGACTGGCTGCCTCCCGAACTGGGCGTCGGGGAACCGGTGGTCAAGCCGAAGGGCATCGAGGACGTGCCGATCGTGGCGATCACGCTGCACTCGGCCGACCCGGCCATCGGGGCATCCGATCTCGAGCGCGTCGCCCACGCGGTCGAAGGGGAACTGAAGCGCGTCGCGGGCACGCGCGAAGTCTCGACGCTGGGCGGTCCCGGCCGCGAGGTGCGCGTCGAGCTCGACCCCGCGCGGCTGGCGGGTTTCGGACTCGATGTTCCCGGCGTGATCGGCGCGCTCCGCTCCGCGAACGCGTCGGCGATCGCCGGCGACCTCGTGCGCGGCAACGCCACGGTGCGCGTGGACGCCGGAGGCTTCCTCGCCTCCGCCGACGACGTGCGCCATCTCGTGGTGACCGTCCACGACGGCAAGCCGGTGTACCTCTCCGACGTGGCGCGTGTCGTCGACGGCGCGCCGCCGGTGGCGCGGATCGTCACGCATTGGAACGGGGCGAGCGACCGGTCAGGCGGGTCGGCACCGGCCCTGTCCCGGCCCGCGGTGACGATCCAGGTGACGAAGAACGCGGGAGAGAACGCGGTCGACGTCGCCGCGCGCGTCGAACGCCGCATCGACGAACTCCGCGACACCGTGATTCCGCACGGCGTCGAGGCGTCGATCACGCGCGACTACGGCAAGACCGCCGATGCGAAGGCCCGCCTCCTGATCTCGAAGCTCGTGTTCGCGACGCTGTCGGTGGTCGCGCTGGTGCTCCTCGCCCTGGGATGGCGCGAGGCGGTGATCGTCGGCGCCGCGGTCGTGCTGACGCTGGCGGCCACGCTGTTCGCGTCGTGGGCCTGGGGCTTCACGTTGAACCGCGTGAGCCTGTTCGCGCTGATCTTCTCGATCGGGATTCTCGTCGACGACGCGATCGTCGTGGTCGAGAACATCCACCGGCGCCGCGCGCTCGCGCCGGACGCGCCGCTCGCGGGGTTGATTCCGGCCGCGGTCGACGAGGTCGGCGGCCCGACGATCCTCGCCACGTTCACCGTCATCGCCGCGCTGTTGCCGATGGCGTTCGTCACCGGCCTGATGGGGCCCTACATGAGCCCCATACCGATCAACGCGAGCATGGGCATGCTGATCTCGCTCGCGATCGCGTTTTCGGTCACGCCGTGGCTCGCGCTGCGGCTCGCGCCCGCCCGGGCGCACGCGGCGGGGCCCGGCCGGCTCGACCGCGTGCTCGCGACCGGGTTCTCGCGGCTCCTCGCGCCGTTCGTCGATCCGGTGCGCGGCGGGCGCCGCCGCCTCTGGCTCGGTGGGGGCGTCGCGGCCGCGATCGTCGCCGCAATCTCGCTCGCCGCGGTGCAGGCGGTCGTGCTGAAGATGCTCCCGTTCGACGACAAGAGCGAGTTCCAGGTCGTCGTCGACCTGCCCGCGGGTTCGCCGGTCGAGGCGACCGCCGCCGCGGTCGGCGACCTCGCCGCGTTCCTCGCGTCGCGCGACGAGGTCGCCGACGTGCAGACCTACGCCGGCACCTCCGCACCGATCAACTTCAACGGCCTCGTCCGCCAGTACGACCTGCGTCGCGAGCCGTGGCAGGGGGACCTCCAGGTCAACCTCGTCGGCAAGGATCGCCGCCATCGCCAGAGTCACGCGATCGCGCTCGACCTGCGCCCGGCGCTGGAAGCGATCGGCACGACGCACCGCGCGAAGGTCAAGGTGGTCGAGGTCCCGCCCGGGCCGCCGGTGCTCTCGCCGCTGGTCGCCGAGATCTACGGTCCGTCCGAGTCGGGCCGCCGCGCGCTCGCCGCGTCGGTGCGCGAGACGTTCGCGAACACCGCTCATGTCGTCGGCGTCGACGACAGCTACGACGATGCGGCGCCGCGCGTGCGCGCCGACGTCGACCGCCGCAAGGCGGCGGTCGCCGGGGTGAAGGCGAGCGACGCGGTCACGACACTGCGCGCCTCGCTGGCCGGCGAGACGCCGGTGGCGATCTTCGACGGACAGGCGAAGTACGGCGTACCGGTCCGCGTGACGCTCGCGCCGGAGAAGCAGTCGCGCCTCGAGTCGATCCTCGCGCTCGGCGTGCGCGGCGCGGACGGCATCGTGCCGCTCTCCGAGATCGTGCATGCCGAGTCCGCCGTACGCGAGACCACGCGCTATCGCAAGGACCTCCTGCCGGTGGCCTACGTGATCGGCGACGTCGCCGGCGGCGCCGACAGCCCGCTCTACGGCATGTTCGCGATGCGCGACGCCCTCGGACGGATCGCGCCGCCGGACGGCGGCCGCCTCGACGAGCGCTTCTTCTCCGCGCCGGGCGATCCGTATCGCGCCTGGTCGCTCAAGTGGGACGGCGAGTGGCAGGTGACCTGGGAGACGTTCCGCGACATGGGGCTCGCCTACGCGGTCGGCCTCGTGCTGATCTACGTGCTGGTCGTCGCGGAATTCGGATCGTTCCTGACGCCGCTCGTGATCATGGCGCCGATCCCGCTGACGATCATCGGCGTCATGCCCGGCCACGCGCTCCTCGGGGCGCCGTTCACCGCGACCTCGATGATCGGGATGATCGCGCTCGCCGGCATCATCGTGCGCAACTCGATCCTGCTCGTCGACTTCGTGAACCACGCGGTCGCGGCGGGCTCGCCGCTCGAACGCGCCGTGGTGGACGCGGCCGCCGCGCGCGCGAAGCCGATCGCGCTCACCGGACTGGCCGCGATGGCCGGCGCCGCGTTCATCCTCGACGACCCGATCTTCAACGGGCTCGCGATCTCGCTCGTCTTCGGCATCCTGGTCTCGACGCTCCTGACGCTCGTCGTGATCCCGGTGCTCTACTACGCCACCCGCCGCCGGTTCGCCTCCCCGCCGGTCGCGAATCCCCCCGACCCTTCGCCGCCCACGGAAGGAAGCCTCGCATGACCACCGAACGCCTCGTCCGGATCTTCGCCGGTGTCTTCGTCGTAGTCTCGCTCGCGCTCGGCGTGCCGGCGAGCCCGTTCTTCCACGACAGCGCCTGGCTGTGGTTCACCGCGTTCGTCGGGCTGAACCTGCTGCAGAGCGGCTTCACGCGCTTCTGCCTGCTGGAGAGGATCCTCGTGGCGGCAGGCGTGAAGCGGGGTCCGGTCAACGCACCCTGATCATCCCCCGCCCGAGTTCGCGGCGCGCTCGCCGCCGAGCCAGCGGGCGGCGCGCACGAGCGACTTGCTCTCGAGCGCGCGCAGCGACTCGGCGAGCGCGTCGTGCTTCGCCTGCAGCGCCGCGAGTTCGGCGGTGCGCAGTTCGAGCTGCTCCTCGAGGCCGCCGATGCGCACCGCGGCCTCGGTGATGGCGTCGGCCATGCGGTCGGCCTCGGCGGACAGCGCGGCGATGTGCGAATCGCGCTCCGCGAGCGTGTGCTCGAGCGTGCCGATCGTCGAGCGGAACTCGGCGGTCGAGCGATGCTGCGCGGTTCCCCGTTCCTCGTCGGACTGGCCGCGTTCGCGGCGCTCGCGATCGAGGGCGCGCGCCGCCTGGTCGCGTTCGCGGCGCAGGGCTTCGCGCTCGTCGACGAGCTGCGCCTCGCGCACGCGCAATGCGTCCGCCTCCGACGCGAGCCGGGCACAGAAGTCCTCGCGGGCGGCGAGCGCCGCGCGCGCCTCCTCGATCTCGACGGCGAACCGTTCGAGGTGGTGGCGGGCGGACTCGAAGCGATGGGCATGCCCGTCGGCGTCGCGCCGGGCGGTCTCGAGCGCCTCGGTCAGTTTCATGATCGACGAGCGCTCGTCGGAGAGTTCGCGCTGCGCCTGCCCGAGTTCGCCGCGGATCGCCGCTTCGTTGCCGGGAACTTCGGCCAGCGCCGCCGTGATGCGCGCGAGTTCGGCGCGCGTCGAAGCGAGCGCCTCGGTGAGGGCGTCGCGCTCCTGCGCCTGTTCGCCGCGCAGGCGTTCGAGCTGCGCGGTGAGACCGTCGCGCTCCGTGGTCTGCTCGCTCCGCAGGCGTTCGATCTGCGCCGTGAGCGCCTCGCGCTCGCGTACCTGTTCGTCGCGCAACGACTCGACCTGCGCGGCCAACGCCCGCGCGTCGCGCGGCGCGGCGGCGAGGTCGCGCTGCGCGCGGTCGGCGCGCGCGGCGTGGCCGGCCGCCATGTCCGCGAGCGCCTGCATGCGCAGGCGGTCGGCTTCGATCTCCTGCGCGAGCCAGGGCGGCACGGCGCTCTGCGCAGCCGGCCGCGCGGTCGTCGCCAGTGCCTCGACGGCGCGCTTGAGTTCGCCCGACACCGTCGAGGCGAGCTTGCGGTATCCGGTGTCGAGGGCGGTGTCGAGCCCGGAGCCCAAGCCGAGCGGGGGGGCGACGATCGACGCCTGGCGCGCGGCGGCGGGGGACTTCGCGGCTGCGGCGGCGGGCGGAAATCGCGTCGCCTGCGCGATGCGCTTCATGCCCGCCGCGGGGTCGGCGACGAACGATTCCTCGGTGACGATCGTGCGCGGCAGGCCGCGCGTGGCGTGTTCGAACTCGACCAGATGCGCGAGCCACAGCGCGAGCGACTTCTCGGGCGCGAACTGACGGCGCCGCGCCAGGGCCGCGGCAGCGCTGCCCGGATGGGTGAGCCAGAGGACCGCGCACAGGGGGCGCTCCGCCGCCTCGAGCCGTTCGCGCCACAGGCCGACGATCCGCGTCGCGAGCGGCTCGGCGACGACGAGCGGGGATTCCGCCGGCGAGTGTTCGAGAAAGGTGTCGAGCGCCGCCCGGGCGGCGTCGAGCCCCGGGGCCTTGGCGAGCTTGGCGGGCATCGGCGCGAGCGAATCCCACCGCATGCCGCACGCGGCGAGCGCATGTTGCGAGACCGAGGCCGGATCACCGGCGGGCGGCCCGGCCAGCACCGCCCCCGAGCGGACGAGCGCGTCGGCGAGCGAGTACGTGCCGCTCTCGGGCACCCCGAGCAGCAGGAAGACGGGAGATGGCATGGCCGGCGGGACTTTTGCAAGGCGCGTGCCAGCCCGGGCGACGAGCGCGTCTGGCGAAGGAAGCGCGTTCCCGCACCCAACTCGACTCGCTGTGCAGACTGGCGCGTTTGGTTCGCCATGTCGCGAAATCCGTCGGACTTCAGGCCGACGACAGGGAACAGGAGTCAGAAGACAGAGGACAGTCGCGCCGGTGATTCCGGCGGCGGCGCATCGAGCGCCGGGATGCTTCTGTCGTGGGTCGGCCTTCAGGCCGACGCCGTTGCGTCGCATCGGCGCGTCACCGTTCACCTACGCCGACGAGGCAAAGGACATTGGCGCCGCACTTCGTCGGCCCCTGTGCGATCGGGATGAGGGCGGCTTGGACAAGCGGCGCCGGATCTCCTATCCTCGGGTGGTTCCCTGACATTCCCGTCGAGATCCGCCATGCCCAAGACCAGGATCGCAGGCTCCTTCGTCGCGCTGATCACGCCGTTCAACAAGGACGGCAGCGTCGATTTCGAGGGCTTCCGCACGCTGCTGCGGTTCCAGGAGGACCACGGCACGGCCGCGGTCCTGATCATGGGCTCGACCGGCGAGGTGTCGATGCTCTCGCCCGCCGAGCGGCAGCAGATCATCGTCGAGACCGCCCGGATGAAGACCGGCAGGATGCAGTTCTTCTACGGATGCACCGGCAACAGCACGGCGGCCACGATCGAGTACCTGAAGTTCGCGCGCGGGAACGGCGCCGACGGCGCGATCCTGGCGGCGCCGGCCTACATCTGCGCCTCGGAGGCCGACATCGAGGCGTACTTCCTCGAGGTGGCCGACGCGACCGACCTGCCGCTCGGCATCTACAACAATCCGCCGCGCGTGAAGACCGACCTGCACTGGGACAGCCTGCTGCGCATCTTCAGGCATCCGAACTACGTCGTGCACAAGGAGTCGACCACGCGCGTCGGCCAGGTGGCGCAGGTGCTGCGCGGACGGCCCGACGTGTCCGTGATGTGCTGCGATTCGCCGAACCTCGGCCTGGTGGTGCCCACGATGAGCCTCGGTGGCCACGGCACCGCGAACATGACGGGCAACATCGCGCCGGCGGAGATGAGCTGGATCTCGCGGCCCTGGACCGACCCGCAGGTGTCGGTCGGCTTCCGGGAGGAATACCTGCGCATGCTCCCGATGCTCCACTACTCGTACTCGGCCATCAATCCGGTGGCGATCAAATCGCTGATGAGGGCCGTCGGCCTGCCGGCCGGGGACCTGCGCAGACCGCTGAGGACGCTCGAGGGCGAGCCGCTGCAGAACGGACTGCGCATCGTGCGCGAGCTCGGCCTCGACCGGAAGTACGGCTGGAGTTCGCGCGCGCTCAAGGCCGCGTAATCGATCCGCTCACCCTCGCATCGAAGGAATCGCATGGACGCACTGACCACCCGCCGCCGTCTGCTGCGCGGCATCATGATCGGCGCGAGCCTCGCCGCCTTCGGCGGCTCGGGCCTCGCGCAGGACGCCTACCCGACCAAGCCCATCGTCCTCGTCGTGCCGCACGCCGCCGGCGGTCCGGTCGACGCGGTCGGCCGGTTCCTCGCCGAGAAGATGGCCGCCGAGCTCGGACAGCACGTCGTGGTCGAGAACCGCGCGGGCGCGTCGAGCATGATCGGCGCGGCGCAGGTCGCCGCCGCCGCGCCCGACGGCTACACGCTCTACATCAACGCGTCGATCCACTCGATCAACCCGTTGTTGTACAGGAAGACCATGAAGTACGACGCCGTCAAGGACTTCACCCCGATCGGCATGCTGGCGCAGGGACCGCTGCTGTTCGTGGTGGGTCCGCAGGTCAAGGCCACGAGCGCCCGCGAGTTCGCGGCGATGGTCAAGGCCGATCCGGCGAAGTTCACGTTCGCGACCGGCGGCTTCGGCGCGGCCGACCACCTGGCGTCGGCCTACTTCCTCTACGAGATCGGGCAGCCGGGCATTCCGATAGCGCTCTACAAGGGCGGGGCGCCCGCGCTGTCGGACCTGATGGGGGGGCAGGTGTCGGCCAAGATGGACGCGATCCTGACGTCGATGCCGCTCGTGAAGGCGAACAAGCTGCACGCCCTCGCGATCACCGGGCGCGAACGCAGCCCGCTCCTGCCGGACGTCCCGACGATGCGCGAAGCCGGATTCAAGGATTTCGAGTTCTACACCTGGTACGGGCTGTGGGCGCCGGCGAACCTGCCCGCCCCGATCCGGCAGAAACTCGAGTCCACGGTGCAGCGCATCGTCGCCACGTCCGCGTGGAAGGAGCGGATGTCCGCGCAGGGGTTCGAGGCGGTGTACCGCAACTCGGCCGATTTCGCGAAGTTCATCGACAGCGAGGTGGCCCGCTACCAGACGATCGTCACGGCGGCCAACATCAAGGCGGAGTGATCGGGGCGGCGCGGCCGCGACACCGACGCCACGATCGACGCGGCTCCGGTCGCGGAGGAGGAGTCATGAGCTTCAGCATCGAGAAGCAGGGCGACGGACTCCTGATCAGGGTCGTGAACGCGACGCGCAGCGAGCAGGACGTCTTCGACCGGGTGTGTGCGTGCCGCAGCACGAGCTGGTGGTCGTGTCCGTCCGGCGAATGCGCGAAGATCGGCGACTGCGCCACGCGGCGCGACGGCGACGCCACGGTGCTCGCGCTGGTGCCGCGGCCGGGAGAGGCGTTGTCGCAGGCTGGAATCGAGGAGTGCCTGCGCTACGTGCTGGCCGAATCGTCTCGCGTCGCGACCGGCGACCCCGCGCCACCGGCCCGGTGACGATGAGGCGCGGACTCCGGGCGAGCCCGCGCTCCCGAAGGCGGATCGCGGTCCGACGGGAGAACGACGCCGCGAAGCGGCGTTTCCTCGCGATGCCCCGTTCGTGATCGAACGCCGATGCGCGGCGTCGGCGCGAGTCGCCGCGGTCCCGGACGGGCGTGACCTCGCTGTCGCTTCCCGCGGTCCGGCGCGACATCGCCTGCTGGCGAAGGGTGGGCCCGGCTGGGATCGAACCAGCGACCAAACGATTATGAGTCGTCTGCTCTAACCGACTGAGCTACAGGCCCGTGCCGCGAAGCAGTTGCGTCGGGCGCGGCGGCAGTATAGCGAATCGGCCGCGCGCGCGTCCGTTACACTGGTGCGGCCGGAGCCGACCGATGCGCCACGTCCTGCGCCCGCTGCTCGCACCCTCGTCCGTCGCGCTCGTCGGTGCGTCCGAGCGGCCGGGCTCGCTCGGACGCATCGTGATGGAGAACCTGCTCGAAGGCGAGTTCGCCGGCGAGTTCCACGCGGTCAACCCCGCGCACCGCACGCTGCTCGGACGAAAGGCGTGGCCGAACCTCGCCGCGATCGGGCGGCCTGTCGAACTCGTCGTGGTCGCCGTGCCCTGCGAGGCCGTCCCGCGGGTGATCGCGGACGCCGCCCTGGCGAAGGCGCGCGCCGCGATCCTGATGACCGCCGCGCCGGCCGGCGGCGACGCCGTGGCGCGGCGCTGGTCGCGCGACGTCGCCTCGCTCGCGAGAGGGCACGGCATTCGCCTCATCGGCCCCGGGGCGTTCGGTGTCGTGCGGACCGGCCTCGGACTCAACGCGACGCTCTCCGACGCCGCGGCGCTGCCGGGCCGCCTCGCGCTCGTCGCGCAGTCGGGCGCGGTGTGCACGGCGATGCTGGACTTCGCGCGGCCGCACGGCATCGGGTTCTCGTCGGTGCTGTCGGTCGGCGGCGTGCTCGACGTCGACTTCGGCGAACTGCTCGACGCGCTCGTCGAGGACATCGACACCGACGGTATCCTGCTCTACGTCGAGCAGGTGCACGACGCCCGCCGGTTCCTCTCGGCGCTGCGCTCGGCGGCGCGCACCAAACCGGTCGTGCTGCTGAAGGCGGGTCGCTCCGCGGAATCCGCGCCGCCGCGCGGTCCCGATCCCGACGCGGTGTTCGACGCCGCGATGCGGCGCTGCGGGACCGTGCGCGTGCGGACCTACACGCAGCTCTTCGCGGCGGCGCGATTGCTCGGCACCGGACGCATCCCGCGCGGCGACCGCATCGCGGTGGTCGCGAACGGCCGCGGACCCGCGATGCTCGCCGCCGACAGCGCGCGCGACGCCGGCATCGAACTCGCGAAGCTCGGGCCGCGCACCGTCGAGGCGCTCGACGCGATCCTGCCGGAGGCGAGCGCGCGGGCGAATCCGGTCGACGTGCGCGGCGACGCACCGCCGGCGCGATTCGCCGGCGCGATCGGCGCGGTGCTCGCCGATGCGAACGTCGACGCGGTCGTCGCGCTCCACGTCCCGCGGCCGGTCGATTCGCCGACCGATGCCGCGCGCGCGGTCGCCGCGGTCGCGCGCGGCTCGGGAAAGCCGGTGCTTGGCGCCTGGCTCGGCGCGATCGAGCGCCCGGAGGCGCACGACGCGCTCGACGCGGGCGGCGTGGCCGACTTCTACACGCCCGAGAACGCGGTCGAGGCGTTCGCGTTCCTGGCGTCGTACCGGCGGCACCAGGAACTGCTGCTCGAGGTGCCTTCGCCGCAGCCGGAACCCGAGGCGCCCGACATCACCTCGGTCGAACGCCTGCGCGAGTCGATCGGCGAGCGTCGCGTGCTCGACGCCGCCGAACTCTCGGTGCTGCTCGGCGCGTTCCACCTGCCGGCGCCCCGGGTCGCGCTGGTCGATACGCTCGCGGAGGCGCGCGCGGCGGCCCGCCGCCTGGGCTTTCCGGTGATGCTCGCGGTCGACCGGCCGGCGTCGCAACCCGCCGTCGAACGCGGGCCGCTCGCCGACGGCCGCGCGCTCGCGCGCGCCTGGGCGATGCTGCACGAGGACGCGCGGGCGGCGAACGCATCCGCAGGCATCGTGCTGCGCAAGGCGGCGGTCGTGTCCGGGGCCAGGGTGCTCGCCATCCGGGTCGTCCGCGACGCGGTGTTCGGGCCGGTGATCGTGCTCGGACCGGGAGATCGCGACTCCATCGGACCGCAGGTGCAGGCCCTGGCGCTGCCGCCGCTCAACCGGCGGCTCGCGCTCGATCTCGTGGCCGGCATGTTCAGTGCGGGCGTCGCGCGGGAGGTGCCCGCCGATGCGGAGCCGCTGGTGCGGCTCCTGGTCGGCCTGTCGACGCTGGTGTGCTTCTGTCCGTTCGTGCGCGAACTCGAACTGGAGCCGGTGCTCGCCGGACCCCGGGCGGCGGCGATCGTGGCGGCGCGCATCGTCGTCGATCCGCGGCGCAAGGCGACGCGGGGCTACGGGCACATGGCGATCCACCCGTACCCGGTCGAACTCGCGCGCACGCTCACGCTCTCCGACGGCGCGACGATCGAGGTGCGGCCGATCCGGCCGGAGGACGCCACGCTCGAACGCCGTTTCGTCGCCGGTCTCTCGGAGGAGTCGCGCTACTTCCGCTTCTTCTACCGGCTGCACGAGCTGACCCCGCAGATGCTCGCGCGGTTCACGCAGGTGGACTACGACCGCGAGATGGCGCTGGTGGCGGTCGCGCCCGATCCGTCGACGCAGGGCGCGTCGCGGTTCGTCGGCGTGGCGCGCTACATCGCGAATCCCGACGGCGAGAGCGCCGAGTTCGCGGTGGTCACCGCGGACGACTGGCAGCGGCGCGGGATCGCGCGCGTGCTGATGGCCGACCTGATCGCCTGCGCGCGCAAGCGCGGCCTCGCGCGGCTCGAAGGCGCGGTGCTGCGGGCGAACCATGGCATGCTGCGCTTCACCGCGTCGCTCGGATTCTCGGTCGCCGACGACCCGGACGACCCGGAACAGGTGATCGTCTCGCTTCCGCTCGCGGGCGCCGCCGCGCGATCGAAGTGATCGGGTAGACTCTGCAACGCCCGAGAAACGCGAAGGATCGACGATGAAGGTCCTGCTCACCACCGACGGCTCGAAGTACGCGCTCGACGCGATCGAGTCGTTCATCTCCCGGCTCGCCTGGTTCCGCGACGCGCCGGCGATCGATCTCGTCCACGTCCACCTGCCGATTCCCGTCGGTCGCGCCGTGGCCTGGGCCGGCAAGGAGGCGGTCGAGCGCTACTACGCCGAGGAGGCGGCTGCGGCGCTCGCGCCGGCCGAGGAACTCCTCACGCGACGAGAGGTCGCGTTCCACGCGGTGAAGCTCGTCGGCGAACCGGGTCACGAGATCGTCCGGCATGCGGAAGCCGCGGGCTGCGACCTCATCGTCGTGGGCACGCGCGGGCACGGCGCGATGGCGAACCTCGTGATGGGCTCGGTCGCCACCAAGGTGATCGCCCTCGCGCGAGTGCCGGTCCTCGTCATCCGGTAGATCGCGTTCCCCCGGGACGGGAGCGTGCCCGGCTCCGCGCCCCTCCGCGATCAGCGTGCGGCGGCGCTCCCGAGGAAACGCGCGACCGCGTCGACGAAGGCTCGCGGCTGCTCGGTGTGGATGGCGTGCGCCGCGCCCGAGAGGACCTCGAATCGCGCCCCTCCGATGGCGCCCGCGAATCGCTGCATCGTGTCGAGCGGGAACAGGACGTCGTCGCGCCCGGAGAGTACCAGCACCGGCACGCCGAGGCGTGCCAGATCCGCTTCGCCATCGAAGGCGGCGATGGCCTCGGCCTGCCGCCGGAACGACTGCGCCGATTGCGGCCACGGGTAGTCGAGCGCCCAGCGCGTCGCCGCCTCGACGTTCGCCGGGTCCGCGAGGAAGCGCGGCGTGAAGACGAGATCGAACAGCCGGCGGAACCAGCGCGAGCGATCCTCGCCTGCGTCGAAGCGGTCGGCGAGGTCGCGAAATCGCGCGACGCTCTCCGCCGGCGCGCGTGAACCCGTCGCGACGAGCACGAGCCGCTCGACCAGTCCGGGATGGCGCAGCGCGATCCGCTGCGCGACGAACCCGCCCATCGAATGGCCGAGCACCGCGGCGCGCGCGATTCCTAGGTGGTCGAGCAGCGCGGCGCAGTCGTCGGCCATCGCGTCGATCGACACCGTCGCGTCGTGGAACCGCGTGCGGCCCACGCCGCGGTTGTCGGGCGCAATGACGCGCCGCCGCGCACCGAGGTCCTTCCACACGGTGAGCCACGACATCGCATCCGAGGCGAGGCCCGCGACCAGGAGCAGCGCGCCTCCCGAGCCCTGTTGCTCGTAGTGCAGCGACACGCCGGGGAGTTCGATCGAGGGCAAGCGGAAGATCGCGGGCTCGTGCGGCCGCGGGAGTCTACCGCGCGAGGCCGTCGCGCGGGGCCGCCACGCGGTCGGCTACACTGGCGGGGCGGCAGGGCACGCCGGCCGCGCTCCGCGCGCCGCATCCCGGGGTTCCGCTGCCATGCCTCCGTCGACCGTCGACTCCCCGCAATCCTGGTCGCGCCTCGCGCTGGCCCTGACGCTCGCGACGATCGGCGGGGTGGGGATGTGGTCGGTCGTGGTGGCGCTGCCGGCCGTGCAGGCCGAATTCGGCGTGGCGCGCGGCGCCGCATCGCTGCCCTACACGCTGACGATGCTGGGCTTCGGGGTCGCGGGCGTCGTGGTAGGCCGCTTCGTCGACCGCTTCGGCGTCCTGCGGCCGATGATGGCGTCCTCGGCGCTCCTCGGCCTGGGCTACCTCGTGTCGGGCTACGCGACGTCGATCACCGGATTCGCGCTCGCGCAGGGCCTGCTGATCGGCGTCGGCAGTTCGGTGACTTTCGGCCCGCTGCTCGCGCACGTCTCGATGTGGTTCGTGCGCCGGAGGGGAATCGCGGTGGCGCTCGTCGCGTCGGGCAACTATCTCGCCGGCACGATCTGGCCCCCGATCGTCCAGCACTTCATCGCGACCTCGGGCTGGCGCGCGACCTACGCCGGCGTCGGCGTGTTCATCCTCGCGACGATGCTGCCGCTCGGGCTCCTGCTGCGCCGGCCGCCGCCGGCGCAGCACGACGCACCGGCGGGCGCACGGCCGTCCGCCAACGGATCGTCGCGCGCGCTCGGCTTGTCGCCGGCCGCGCTGCAGGGGCTCCTCGTCGTGGCGGGTGTCGCCTGCTGTGTCGCGATGGCGATGCCGCAGGTCCACATCGTCGCCTACTGCAGCGACCTGGGCTACGGGCCGGCGCGCGGGGCGCAGATGCTGTCGCTGATGCTGGGCTTCGGCATCGTGAGCCGCGTCACGTTCGGCATGATCAGCGACCGTGTCGGCGGACTGCGCACGCTCCTCCTCGGCGGCGCGCTCCAGTGCGTCGCGCTGCTCCTGTTCCTGCCGTTCGACGGGCTGGTCTCGCTCTACGTGATCTCGGCGCTGTTCGGGCTGTTCCAGGGTGGAATCGTGCCCTCGTACGCCATCATCGTGCGCGAGTACTTCCCGGCGCGCGAGGCCGGCGGGCGCATCGGCGTCGTCGTCCTCGCGACGCTCGTCGGCATGGCGCTCGGCGGCTGGCTCTCCGGCGTGATCTTCGACCTGACCGGCTCCTACCACGCCGCGTTCCTGCACGGCATCGCGTGGAACCTCGTCAACGTGTCGATCGCGTCCTGGCTCATCTTCCGGACGCGCGTGCGCCACGCGGTCGCCTGACGCAGGCGGCGGGACGCGGCCGGTGGCACCGTCAGTGCAATGTGCGCTCGTGTTCCTCGATCGGATCGAGGTCGACGACGTCGTCGCCGCCTTCCCAGTCGTAGCGGACGGTCGGCACCGCGTCGCGCCGTCGCAGCACGAGCGCGAGCACGAAGCCGATCAGCGCGGCGGCGAGGTGCGTCTCCCACGACGTCCGCGCCCGGATCGGCAGCACGCCCCACACGGCCGCACCGTAGAGCATCGCGACCGCCAGCGCGGCGGCGAGCGCCCGGCGGTCGCGTCGTATCAGACCGGCCGTCAGCACGTAGGCGATGAGTCCGTAGACCAGCCCGCTCGCGCCCAGGTGCACGCCGCCGCGCGCGAACAGCCAGACCGCGAGCCCGGGACCGAGCCAGATCGCCGGCAGCACGATGCGGCACGCCTGCGGGTAGAGGTAGAGCATCGCGATGCCGAGGACGACGAGCGGCGGCGTGTTCTGCAGCAGGTGCTCGAAGCCGGTGTGGAAGAGCGGCGCGAACAGCAGCCCGGCCAGGCCCTCGACGGTGCGCGGACGAACGCCGAACGGCGTGGCGTCGAGCCCCAGGATCGCGTCGAGGGCGAGGAGTGCCCACAAGAGCGCGACGAACGCGAGCGTCAGCCGGACCGCGAGACGGAACGCCGCGCGCGCACGCGGCGAACTCGCATGGTCGGGGGTCGTGGCGCGATAGTCCATGCGGTTCGAAGGGACGAAGCGCGCGGTCCCGATCCGGACATGATCGGGTCGCCGCGGCGCGTTTCAACCATCGCGTTGTCCGGGCCGCCTGACGGCCGGGAAGCGGCGACCGGTTCCGTCGGCCGCTCGCCGGCTCCTCCGGCGCGACGCGGCCGCCGCGTTCAACCCACCTCGACGACGAGCGCGGGATCGAACCGCGGATTCTCGTCGACGCCGTCCTTCGCGTAGCCGCGCGGATTGCAGAGCACGCGGGTTCCTGCGACATCGTAGTCGAAGCTGTCGTGCGTGTGGCCGTGGATCCACAGGCGCACGCGCTCGGCACCCATCAGATGGGCGAGGTCCGACACGAAGCAGGGATTGACCGGCGAGCCCGCGAACCGCGGATGCACGCTCCCGCGCGCCGGCGCGTGGTGCGTGACCACCACCGTCGGACCTTCGTGCGCCTCGTCGAGGCGTGCGCGCAGCCACGCGGCGTGCGCGGCGAAGCGCGCCGCGGAGGCCTCGGGCGTGAACGTCGCGCCGCCGTCGTCGCGGATCACGCTGAAGTCGCGCGCGAAGCGCTTCGACACCTCCATCGCGCGGGTCCGCGCGTCGCCCCCACCGTCGAGCAGGAAATCGGTCCACAGCGTGCTGCCGAGGAAGCGGACGCCGTCGAGCGTGATCGCCGTGTCGTCGAGGATCGTCACGTTCGTGCCCGTCGCGAGCCGCGCGAGTTCGCGCCGCGTCTCGCCGATCGACGCGCCGTAGAACTCGTGGTTGCCCGGCACGTAGAGTACGGGCTTGTCCAGGCTCTGCGCGAAGGCGAGCGCTTCGGCGGGCCGCGCGATGTCGCCGGCGAGCACGACGAGGTCGGCGTCGGTTCGCGGGATGTCGGGCACGCCCCGCGACAGGTGCAGGTCCGACAGGATCTGGAAGCGCATCGGTCAGGCCGGGGCGGACCGCCACACGAGGCAGCGGTTGTTCGCGGGCATCGGCCGGTCTTCCTCCAGCGCGAGGCCGGCGCCGCGCGCGAGCGCATCGACCGCCTCCAGGTCGCGCAGGCCCTGCTGCGGCGCCTTCGCCCTGAGTTGCGCGTCGAACGCGGCGTTGCTCTCGCTCGTGAACCGGCCGCCGACGTTGAACGGCCCGTAGACGACGAGCGTCGCGTCCGCCGCGAGCACGCCGGGGAGCGCCGCGAACAGGCGCTCGACCTCCGGCCAGCCCATGATGTGCAGCGTGTTCGCGCTGAACACCGCGTCGTAGCGGCGCGCGGGCCAGGCGCCGTTCACGTCGAGCGCGATCGGGTCCGGCGTGTTGGAAAGCGCGGCTTCGTCGAGCCACAGGCGGATACCCGGGAGGTTCGCCTCGCGGTCGGAGCACTGCCATTCGAGATGGGGCATCGCGGCGGCGAAGTGCACGGCATGCTGGCCGGTGCCGCTGCCGATCTCCAGCACGGCGCGCCGGTGCGCGAAGTGCTCGCGCAGCACGGCGAGGATCGGATCGCGGTTGCGCTCGCAACTCGGGGCGTGCGGCTTGTCCATGGGCATGTCGGATCGCGCGGAGGCAAGGCGATGTTTACCACGTTCCGGCCGGCGCGCGGAGTGCCGGTAGACTGACGCCCTTCGCGGCCGCCGGTGCCGCCCCCGGGGAGGCCGTGCCATGAAGATCACGCTGGTCGGGTCGCGCTACTTCGGCGCCGCGGTGCTCGACGCGCTCGCCGGCGACGGCGCGACGATCGCGCGCGTGGTCGCGCCCGCCGCCGACGACCGTCTCGCGGTCGCGGCGCGGAAACACGCGATCCCGGTGCACGTGCTCGCGAATCCGAAGATCGTCCCGGGCGAGGCGATCGCCGAAGGGAGCGACCTCATCGTCGCCGCGCACACGCACGCGCGCGTCAGCAACGAGGCGCTCGCGCGCTCGCGCCTGGGCGGCGTCGGCTACCACCCGTCGCTCTTGCCGCGGCATCGCGGCATCGCCGCGGTCGAGTGGACGATCCTCGAAGGCGACCCGATCGCCGGCGGTTCGGTCTACCACCTCGCTGACGGCTGGGACGCGGGCGCGGTGGCGCTGCAGGACTGGTGCTTCGTGGCGAAGGGCGAGACGGCGCGCGACCTGTGGGAGCGCGCGCTCGCGCCGATGGGCCTCGACCTCCTGAAGCGCGTCGTGCGCCATGCGCGCGAGCACGGGAGCCTGCCGGCGCACCGGCAGGACGAGCGCTTCGCCACGCGCGCCCCGATGATCCGGCGCACGGTAACGCTGACCGAAGGCGAGCCCGTGCGCGCGGCGTCATTGGTCGTGACCGTCGTCGGCCCCGATCGGCCGGGCATCGTGCGCCTCATCTCCGAACGCGCGAAGAGCTTCGGCGCCAACTGGGCCGCGAGCCGCATGTCGAACCTCGCCGGGCAGTTCGCCGGGATCGTGCACCTCGACGTTCCCGCCGAAAACGCCGACGCGCTCGCGAACGCGCTCTCGGCGCTCGAATCGACCGGCTTGCGCGTCGTGATCGCCCGGACCGGCGGCGCCGCGGCTCCGGACGGGCGGCGCATCGTGCGCCTCGAACTCTCCGGCCCCGACCGGCCCGGCATCGTGCGCGACCTGTCGACACGACTCGCGGAACGCGGCGTCAGCATCGAGGACCTGCACACCGAGATCGTCGGCGACGGCAGCGGCGGAGCGCGCGAGTTCCGGGTGAGCGCGCTGCTGTTCGTGCCGGGCGCGCTGCCGCACCGTGAACTCGAGCGCGAACTCGACACGCTCGCGAGCGCGATGAAGATGGACCTCGCGCTCGGCGAGCGGGACGCGAATGGCGCGGCGCGCGCCTGACGGCCGGCGATGGCCTTCGCGGGGCTGCTGGCGCTGCTCGACGACGTCGCGAGCGTCCTCGACGACGTCGCCACGCTGACCAAGGTCGCCGCCGGGAAAACCGCCGGCGTCGTCGGCGACGACCTCGCGGTCAACGCCGAGCAGGTGTCGGGCGTGCGCGCCGAGCGCGAGCTGCCGGTCGTGTGGGCGGTGGCGAAGGGCTCGCTCGTCAACAAGGCGATCCTCGTGCCCGCGGCGATCGCGATCAGCGCATTCGCCCCCTGGGCCGTCCTGCCGCTGCTGATGGCGGGCGGCGCGTTCCTCTGCTACGAAGGCGCCGAGAAGCTCGTGCACCGCTTCGCGCGCGGCGAGGCGCGCGAGGCGCACCGCCAGGAGCTCGCCGGCGCGGTGGCGGATCCTGCGGTCGACCTGGTCGCGCACGAGAAGGCCCGCATCAAGGGCGCGGTCCGCACCGACTTCGTGCTCTCCGCCGAGATCATCGTGATCGCGCTGGGGGTAGTCGCCGGCGCCACGCTGCCGATGCGCGCGGCAGTGATCTCGGCCATCGCGATCGGCATGACGGTGGCCGTGTACGGCGTCGTTGCGGCGATCGTGAAGCTCGACGACCTGGGCGCGCTTCTCGCGCGGACGCGGAACGGGGACGTCGTGGCGCGCGTCCGGCGCGCCATCGGCACCGCGATCCTCGCCTTCGCGCCGAAGCTGATGAAGGGGCTCTCCTTCGTCGGCACCGCGGCGATGTTCCTCGTCGGCGGCGGCATCCTGATGCACGGAGTGCCGCCGCTCGGCGCGGCGATCGAGCATCTCGCCGCGTCGGTCCCGGGTTCGCCGGTCACCCGGGGCCTGCTCGATCTGGTCGTGCCGGCGACGGCCGCCATCGTCGTGGGTATCGCCGCCGGGCTCGCAGTCGTCGGGGTGGCCGCGCTCGTGAGGCGCGCGCTCGTTTGAGACGCGCTTCCGCGCGGGTTCCGGCGGACGGCCCCGCCGTGGCACAATCCGCGCGAGCCGCGCGGCCGCGTCCCGCCGCCGCGCCCGCCGGGGAGGTCGCGAGGAACGTGAATGCCGCATGACGTCACGCTGATCGCCACGTTCGCGGTGGGCTTCGTCCTCGCGTTCGTGTTCGGCGTCCTCGCCAACGGCCTGCGCCTGCCCCCGCTCGTCGGCTACCTGGTGGCGGGCGTCGTGATCGGGCGCTTCGCCACGGGCGTGGTCGCGACCGCGCAGGTCGCCGGGCAACTCGCCGACATCGGCGTGATCCTGCTGATGTTCGGCGTCGGCTTGCACTTCTCGGTCGCCGACCTGATGGCGGTGCGGCGCATCGTGCTGATCGGCCCGGTCGTGCAGATCGCGATCGCCACCGCGCTCGGCACCGGCGTCGCGATGCTGTGGGGCTGGAGCATCGGCGCGGGCATCGTGTTCGGGCTCTGCCTGTCGGTCGCGAGCACCGTCGTCGTGCTCAAGGGACTCGAGGACCGCAACGAGGTCTCGACCGCGAGCGGCCGCATCGCGATCGGCTGGCTGGTGGTCGAGGATCTGACGATGGTGCTCGTGCTCGTGCTGCTGCCCGCGCTCGCGGGCGCGCTCGGCGGCACCGTGCCGGGCGGAGGGCACGGCGGAGCCGGGCACGGCATCGTGGCCTCGCTCGTCGTCACGCTGGTCAAGGTCGCCGCGTTCGGCGCGGTCGTGCTCCTCGTCGGCCCGCGCGTGCTGCCCTGGATCCTGCGCCAGGTGGCGCGCACCGGCTCGCGCGAACTCTTCACCCTGGCCGTGCTCGCACTGTCCGTCGGCATCGCGTTCGGATCGGCCGAACTGTTCGGCGTCTCGTTCGCGCTCGGCGCGTTCTTCGCGGGCGTGGTGCTGAACGAATCCGACCTGTCGCACAAGGCCGCCGCGAATTCCCTGCCGCTGCAGGACGCCTTCGCGGTGCTGTTCTTCGTGTCGGTCGGCATGCTGTTCGACCCGATGATCGTCGTGCGCGAGCCGGTGATGATCGCGGCCGTGGTGCTGTTCATCCTCGGGCTCAAGGCCTTGAATGCGACGCTCATCGTGCTCGTGATGGGCTACCCGGCGACCACCGCCTTCTACCTCGCCGCGACGATCGCGCAGATCGGCGAGTTCTCGTTCATCCTGGCGGGACTCGGCATCGGCTATGGCCTGCTGCCGCCCGAGAGCCTGTCGCTGCTGCTCGCCGGAGCGCTCGTCTCGATCACGCTGAACCAGTTCGCGTTCGTCGCCAAGGACGGGCTCGTCGCGATGGTGCGGGCACGTCCGCGCTGGCGCGCCGTGCTCGAGGACGCGCGCGCGCCCCGCCTCCTCGCGCTCGAGCAGGAGATCGAGTCCGCGCGCCTCGCGGCGGAGGCGAAGGCCGCGGCGCACAAGACCGTGTCGCCGGAGGAACTCGTCGCGCGGTTCCCGCTGTTCGCCGGACTCACGCCGGAGCAGCGGGAGGTCGTGCTGCTCCATTTCGTGCCGCACACCGCGCAGCCGGGCGAGCGCGTCATCCACCGCGGCGACGTCGCCGACGCCGCCTATTTCCTTTCGCAGGGGGAAGTCGAGGTCACGGTGTCCGGCCAGCACATCCGGCTCGGCCCGGGCAGCTTCTTCGGCGAGATGGCGCTGATCAGCGGCCAGCCGCGCTCGGCCGACGTCACCGCGCTCGACTACTGCAAGTTCCTGAAGCTCACGACCGACGACTTCAACGAGATCCTGCGCCGCTATCCGGATATCCGGACGCAGATCACCGAGCAGGCGGCGAAGCGCGACGAGATGAACCGGCAGGCCGAACGCGCGGCCGATGTCGCGCATCGCACGCCGGAAGTCGGCGGTCGTCGGGCGGGCGGACGCGAGTCGTAGCGGGCGGCGCGTTCGGGAGGCGATCCCTCGTCCGAGCTACAGGAGCAGCAGCGTCGCCAATCCGAGGAAGGCGCCCATGCTCACGACGTCGGTCGCGGTCGTGAGGAAGATCGACGACGCGGTCGCCGGATCGGCGCCCAGCCGCTGCAGCGTCGTCGGCACGAGCACGCCGGAGACGCCGCTGATCACGCAGGCGACGACCATCGCGAGCCAGGTGACGCCGGCGAGCATCCACGCCTGCGGGTTGTCCTGCATCCACGCATAGACGAACATGCCCGCCCCGGCGGAGACGCCGACGAGCGTGCCGTTGGCGAGGCCGAGGATCGACTCCTTGAGGACCGCGGCCGGCGTGCCCCCGGGTTTCAATTCGCCGAGCGTCATGCCGCGCAGCGTGACGGCGAGCGCCTGGCAACCGGTGTTGCCCGACTGGCCGGCGAGCACCGGCAGGAACACCGCGAGGAGCACGATCTTCTGCAGCGTTCCCTCGAACAGCCCGACGACGAATGCGGCGACGAACGCGGTCAGCAGGTTCAACTGCAGCCACGGGTGGCGGAACAGGAGGCTGCGCGGCCACGGCGTCGCGAGCCGCTCCTCCTTGGTGACGCCGACCATCTCGCCCGCCTGCGCGGAGAGTTCGACCGCCTGCGCCTCGAACATCCGCTGGCCGCGCACCGTGCCCATCAGCCGGCCCTCGTCGTCGACGACCGGGTAGACCGGATAGTGCTTGTCGAGCGTCGACTTCATCGCGTCGATGAGCGGCAGCGCCGTCTTCAGCGCGAAGACGTCGCGCAACATCACTTCGCCCAGCGTCGCCGAACGGTCGTTGAACAGGAGATCGCGCATCGTGATCACGCCGACGAGCTTGCCGTCGGCTTCCAGCACCCACGCGTAGGTGATGAACTGGGACTTCACGAGCTCGCGGATGGTCTCGATCGCCTCGCCGACCGTCTGCCCGGGCAGGAACACCGCGAGCGGGGGTTCCATCAGCCGCCCGATCGAGTCCTCGGGGTAGGGCGAGGCGTCCGACTTCTTCCTGGGCTTGCGCAGGCGCATGGCGATCTCCCGGCACGGCGAGGAAACGGGTGACGCGGACCGCTGCTGCGGGTGGGATCCTGCGGCGACGGCCCGCGCGGCCACGCGCCGTTATACCGCAACGCCGCGCGGTGCACGATCTTTGCCGACCTGCGGGGCGGGAACGAACCTCCGCTACTGCTCCGGTGCGCTTGCGGAGTCCGGCTCGGGTTCGAGGCCGGCGTCCCCCGGCGGCAAAGTGGAACGAACGGTGTCCGTCGGACCGCGCCGAGGTCGGTATGGCCGGTCCGTGCGGCGCAGCAGGTCGACCGACGCGGACACCGCATCGCGCAGGATCTCATCCTGCTTCTCCCGCGTCGCGCTGCCGCAAAGCCGCGTGCAGAATTTCGACGTGGGACTCTCGAAGTCGCAGTGCGATGCGCCGGCGATCTTCTCCATGCGCACGAGATGCGGTGCCGCGCGCGCGATCGTGCGTCCGCTGCCGAAGAGATTGCAGGCCGATGCATCGCCGACGAACACGATGGCCGGCGCTTCGAGCTCCGACGCCGCGTAGATGCCGGTACCGGTGCGGTCGACCGGGTCGAGTCCGATCCAGCCCGCGAGACCCGGCAGTTTCGACGCGGCGTGGACGGTGGCGAGTCCGCCGGCCGACGTGCCGATCAGCACGATCGATGAGCGTGGCGTCGGCGGCATTCCGAGCCCTCCCGCTTCGAGCTGTCCGACGAGTTCGACGACGAGCGTCCCGTTTCCCCGCAGGTCGAGCACGTTCGGGAGGTCGGGGACGATGGCGACGACGCCGGCGTCGGCCAGCGCGATGCCGAGATCCCGGTGCTGCGCCTTCGAGCGCGTCCAGCCGTGTGCGACGATCGCCACGCCGATCGGCGGGTCGCCCGCCGGAACGTAGACATCCGCGTCGGTCCTGGTGTCGTCGAGCGTGAGGGTCGTCGTGCGGGGAGACGTCGTGGCGGGCGTCGCGTTCGCGGGCAGCGCGCCGCCGCCCCCGACGGCGAGGAGGAGCGCCACGGCCCATCGCGCCAGCGTCACGAGGCGTTCCGGCCCCCGGATCGACGATCGCCCCGTCTCGGGCGCCTTCATGGCAGGCGCAGCGCCAGCGTCGCGGTGCGCGTCACGCGGTCGATGTCGAGCTGGTAGCGGAAGTACGCGAGCGTGGCGCGGCGCAGGCTGCCGTCGTCGGCGGTCGCGTAGACGAACGTCGCGATCGGTCGCGCCGCCGGATCGCAGGGTTCGAGGCAGAATCGGTAGCCGAAGTTCGTCCCGTCGCGGAAATGCGGCGGACCGAGTTGAGCCACGATGCGCGCCTCGTCCGGATACGCCGCCGGCGGCACCTGCGCGAGGTCGAAGCGCGCGCCGGGCGGGGTGAACGAAACTTCGGGGTGACAGACCGTCGCGATGACGGCGTCGACGATCTCGCGCGGCACGAGCGAAGCGACGCGTTCGGGCGGTACCGTCGCGGCGAGCTTCGGCACTCCGCCGACGTCGCGGAAGACGAGTTCGGTGGAAAGCGTTCCGGCCCGCGGCAGGGCCCGGTCCAGAGGAGAGGCCGTGTAGACCAGCCGGGGCCCGTCCGGCGTGTCGGCGATGCGCGTCGGAGACAGTCCGATCAGCCACAGGACGTCGTCCTTCGTGAGCGTGGGACGGGTGAAGTCGACCCGATAGCCGATGCCCGACGCCGCGACGACGACTTGCGGGGGACGCACGTCGCAGAGCTGACGATGCGTCTCGAGGACGCGGTCCAGCACGCAGCCGCCGAGGGGAAGGGTGAGGAGCGCGATCGTGACACCGCGCAAAGCGCCCGCGGCGATTCCGCGATCGATGAGGGAGGTCACGCGTCGCGATGCTCGCGCAGGATGGAGGCGGTACGGGGCGCGTCCGTCGGCCGACCGCCGACACGGCGGCGAGGCGACGGCTCGCCTTGACGCCCGCCCCGGACCGCGACCACGATAGTACGCGCATCCCGCGCATGCCGGCGGAGACCGCCCTTGTCGACCGTGCTGGCCCTGGCATTGCTCCTGCTCGCGCCGGCCGCGCACGCCGCGAAGACGTCGTTCGACTGCGCGAAAGCGAAGGACAAGGTCGAGCTGCTCGTCTGTCGCGACGAGACGCTCGCGAAACTCGACCTGCGTGCCGCCGAACTCTTCCGCATGGCCGAGGCGAACGCCGCGGGCGAACGCGCGCGCATCGCGCTGCGGGACGCGCAGCGCGCCTGGCCGCCGAAGCGCAACGCTTGCGGGAGGAGCGCCGAGATGCGGGCCTGCGCGATGCTCGCGTACCGGAAACGCATCAGCGAGCTGCAGGTGCACAGCGGCGAGGCCGTGGCGCCGATGGCGACGCTCTACGACTGCGGGAAGCTCGGCACGGCCACCGTCCGCTACTACCCCGGCACGGAACTCCCGGTCGCGGTCGTGAGCTTCGGCGTCGGCGACACGGACACGGCGGTGGCGACCTCGCCCGAACCCGGTGCTCGTTACGTCGGCGCCCGCTACGCGCTTCGCAACGACGGCAGCGAGGCTCTCGTGTCCCGCCGCGGTCATCCCGACACCGCCTGCCGGCGCAAGGCCTGACGGGACAGGCGAGACGACAGCTACGCCGTGCCGTGCGCCGTCGGAGGCGGCGGGGCGGACGGCGGCGTGCCGGGCACGCGCACGAGGTAGACGCTGCACGGGGCCTCCGAGGCGACGGTCGACGCGGTGGATCGCCACCACGCGAACGTGCGCTCGCGCGGCGCGGGCGCGCCCAGCACGATCAGGTCCGCGTTGTTGGTGCGCGCGATGTCGAGGATCGCGTTCGCGGGGTCGGCGGATTCGACGACGTGCAGCGAGGTCTGCTCGGCGGGCAGGCGGAGCGGCGCGAACCATGCGCGCAGCAGGTGCCGGTGCGCGAGCTGGCGGCCGGACGACGTCTCCTCGAGCGATGCGCCCTCGCCGAGCGGCGCGGCCGCGATGGCGGCGACGATGAGCAGCCGGTAGTCGTCGTTCGCCGCGACGATCTTGGCGATCGTGCGGCGGATCGCCTCGTGGCGCGGATCGTCGATGCGCACGGTGTCGATCGCGACGACGACCACCGGCAGGCGCGAGAGCGCGGTGCGCGGCGCCGCCGGGCTCACCGTCGTGCCGCGCGCCTGCCACCAGTTGCGGAACTGCTCGCCCAGTCCGGCGGATTCGGTGCGCGACGCGCGCGCGGAGAGCTTCACCTCGTCCGGATGGCGGAGATCGAACGCGACGTGCGCGGCCGACGGCGTGCGGTGCGAGGGATCGGGCTCGAGCGCGTGCAGGATCACCTCCTGCAGCCACGGCGGGAGTTCTCGGGCGAGCGCGCGCGGCGGCGCGGGCACGCGCCAGCGCCGGTCCTGGAGCCCGTCGAAGGTCTCGGGTTCGCCGAACGGCGTCGTCCCGGTCGCGAGCTGGTAGAGGAGCGCGCCCAGCCCGAAGACGTCGCTGCGCGGGTCGCCGCGGTGCCCCGAGAGCTGCTCGGGAGACACGTAGGCGGACGATCCGGCGCCGCGGAAGCTCTCGTCCTCCGCGATCAGGTCGGGCAGCTCCGCGTGATGCGCGAAGCCGAAGTCGAGCAGCACCGCGCTACCGTCCGCACGCAGGATGAAGTTCTCGGGCTTCACGTCGTGATGCACGACGTTCTGCCGGTGCACGTCGTGCAGGGCGTCGGCGAGCGCCGCGCCGATGCGCGCGACCTCCGCGGCCGGCAGCGGGGCGCGCTCGACGATCGCCGACAGGCCCTCGCCCTCGATCAGCTCCATCACGATGTACGGGCGCATCGGCTCGGTGCCGATGCCGGCGACCCGCGGGACATGCGCGCCGGAGAGGCGCGGCAGGATCGCCTCCTCGATCTCGAAGCTCACGACGCCGAGCGTGGGCTCGCCCCGCCCGACGCCGGGAACCTTCATCACGAGCGGGTAGCCCGGATCGTGCGCGGGATCCGAGATCACGTGGAAGATGTAGCCGTTGCCGCCCTCGTGCAGTCGCGGCCCGACCGCATATCCGTCGAAGGCGTCGCCGGTCGAGACGAGGGTCGGCATGCGATCACCCGCGAACGAACCGGACGGGGTGGGAGGGTGCGTCCATCGCGGCTCAGATGCCGGCTTCGATGCGGTAGGCGAGCGTGCCCGGAAGGCCGGCCTCGCGGATCCTGCGCGCCGCCGCGTGGTGGTCGTAGGGGACCCGGTAGAACGTGATGTCGTGCGCCGCATCGTCGAAGAGCGCATAGGCGGCGGCGGGATTGCGGTCGCGCGGCTGGCCGACCGAGCCTACGACGCCGAGCCAGCGCCGCGGCTCGAGCACCGGAATGCGCACGCCCGGCACCGGCGTGAACGCGCGCATGCGTCCCTTCGCAGTGGCGAAGTACAGCTTCTGATCGTGCACGTGGCCGCAGAACGTGTAGGGTGTGCCCGCCGCTTCCGAGCATCGGGCCGCGAGGGTGGCGCTGTCGACGTAGGTCCAGCGCGCGGGCTCGACGGCCGACGCGTGGACGAAGGATGCCGGCGGCGCACGGGCGACGAGCGGCAGTCCGGCGAGGAATCGCTTCTGGTCGGCGGAGAGCGTCTGCTCCGCCCAGTCGAGCGACGCGTGCGCATCGGCGTGGAAGTAGCTCTCCCGTTCCTCGAGCGCCGCGTCGTGGTTGCCCTTGAGCACGATGGCGCCGTCGGCCGCGAGGCGCATGACGCGGTCGACGACCGCGGCCGCGTCGGCGCCGTAGCCGACGAAGTCGCCCAGCAGCGCGTAGGCATCCGCGCGCTTCGAGCGTGCGTGGGCGAGGCAGGCGTCGAGCGCCTCGCGGTTCGCGTGGATGTCGGAGAGGATGGCCCGGCGCAAGAACCGGAGTCTATCGAATCCGGTCGCCCCGCCCCACGGCGGCCTACGCGACCGTTGCCGCCGCGGCCGCCCCGCGCCCGCCGATTTCCCAGGCGGCGTCGAGTTCGGCGTCGTCCGGCCGGATGCCGAAGGACCGGGCCAGTGCGTCGCGCAACGCATCGATCGAGTCGAGTTGCGTCTGTTCCTCCGCCCCGGCGAGCGTGCGTCGCGTGAGCGTGCGATTGAGGAGCGTGACCCGGCCGCCCTCCACCGGCAGCGCGGCGACGAGGTTGTTCGCGAAGAGCGCGCCGGGGCGCGTCGCGGTGTACCAGCTCATCTGCGCGAAGTCGACCGGATGCTGGCGCACGAAGTCGAAGCTGTAGCCGTCGCGCCAATCGCCCGCGACGTCGATCTGGAGCAGCAGGGCGTCGCCGTCCTCGACGATCCTCGCGTCCTCGTGTGCGGTGCGCTGCGGCGCGCGCAGGTCGAGGTCCACCGGCGCGGTCGGCGTGTGCCGGCCGAACCCGCCATCGACGAGCAGCCGCTGCCCGTCCACCCGCACGCACAGGACCATGTGGGTGCGTGGCGTGATCGTGCCGCGGGGGACGCCGTAGCGGACCCGCGCCGACAGCGGCGTCGCGTCGAATCCGAGCGACCGCAGCGCGAAGAGCAGCAGGTGGTTGTGCTCGAAGCACCAGCCTCCGCGGGCCCGCCGCACGATCTTGTCCTCGAGCGCGTCGATGTCGAACGCGGGCGCGCCGTGCACGAGCACCGAGAGGTTCTCGAACGGAATCGCCATCGCGTGGTGGCGCAGCACGGCGGCGAGCGTGCGAAGCGACGGCTCGCGCGAACCGTCGTAGGCGATGCGGCGCAGGTACGCGTCGAGGTCCATGGCTGAACGGGCAGGCAGGGGCGGCAGGCGCAACCTACCAGATCGCCGCCGCGCGCGGCCCCCGTGCGCGCAGGGAGCGCCTGCCCGCGGACGATCCGACGGTCCGCGCCGCGGGCGTGACGCTCAGCGACGGCGGGCCGTGGACGAGCCGCCCCTGCGGGTTCTGCGACTCGGCTCCGCGGAGCCGGGCGGAGACTCGAGCGAAGCCTGTAGCCGACTCGCCCGTGCGCCGGCCGCGCGCCGGCCCGAGGGAACGGCGTCGACCACCCCGAGGCGGGCGACTTCGCCGAAGAACCGCCTCATCGCCGGGCCGATGCGCTCCAGTTCGGCGCGGTGCATCGCCGCGAGCTTCGCGAGAACCTGCCGGCCGCGCGAGGTGAGCCGGAGTTCGACCTTGCGCCGATCGGCGCTCGAGGCCTCCCGGACCACGAGCGACTCGTCCACCAGCCGGTCGACGAGGCCGACCGCGCTGTTGTGCTTGATCATCAACTGCTGCGCGAGGTCCGCGATCGTCACGCGCGCGCCGTCCGGCCAGCCGCGCAGCACCAGCATCGCCTGGTAGTGCTGCGCGGACAGCCCGGCCGCGGCGGCGGCCGCCTCGCTGAACCGCAGGAAGGCGCGTATCGCGTGGCGGAACCCCGCGAGCCGCGCGTAGTCGCCGGTGGCGAGCCGGTAGCGCTTCTCGGCCCTTTCGAGTTCCATGGTGGCCCCTCATGGTCGCGATCGTGCGCGCGACCCCCGATGTCCGCCCACGAGGATCGCAGGCGTTCCGGACGGTTGACAGGTCTGTCCTCTGACTCCTGTCGCCCTACTCGCCCTCGAGAAAGCTCCTGAGCTTCTCGGAGCGCGACGGGTGGCGGAGCTTGCGCAGCGCCTTCGCCTCGATCTGCCGGATGCGCTCGCGCGTGACGTCGAACTGCTTGCCGACCTCCTCGAGCGTGTGGTCGGTGTTCATCTCGATGCCGAAGCGCATGCGCAGCACCTTCGCCTCGCGCGGGGTCAGCGTGTCGAGGATGTCCTTGCAGACGTCGCGCAGCGACGCGTTGACCGCGGCGTCCGACGGGGCGACGGTCGACTGGTCCTCGATGAAGTCGCCGAGGTGGCTGTCGTCGTCGTCGCCGATCGGCGTCTCCATCGAGATCGGCTCCTTGGAGATCTTGAGGATCTTGCGGATCTTCTCCTCGGGCATCTCCATCTTCACCGCGAGCGTCGCGGGATCGGGCTCGGAGCCGGTCTCCTGCAGGATCTGGCGGCTGATCCGGTTCATCTTGTTGATCGTCTCGATCATGTGCACCGGGATGCGGATCGTGCGCGCCTGGTCGGCGATCGAGCGCGTGATCGCCTGGCGGATCCACCAGGTCGCGTAGGTCGAGAACTTGTAGCCGCGGCGGTACTCGAACTTGTCGACCGCCTTCATCAGGCCGATGTTGCCCTCCTGGATCAGGTCGAGGAACTGCAGGCCGCGGTTCGTGTATTTCTTCGCGATCGAGATCACGAGGCGCAGGTTGGCCTCGGTCATCTCGCGCTTGGCCTTGCGCGCCTTCGCCTCGCCGGTGGACATCTGCTTGTTGATGTCCTTCAGCTCCTTCAGCGGGATCATCACGCGCGACTGCAGGTCGCCGAGCTTCTGCTGCTGCTCGACGATCGCCTGCCGGTAGCGCGAGAGCTGCTCGCTGTAGCCGTGCCCGGCGGCGATCTCGCGGTCGATCCAGCGGATCTGCAACTCGTGGCCGGGGAAGTTGCGGATGAACTCGGGGCGCGGCATGCCGCCCTTGTTCACGACGAGGTCCTGGATCTTGCGCTCGTGCTGGCGGATGTTGTCGACCTCGGAGCGCACGCTGTCGCACAGCTTCTCGACCATGCGCGCGGAGAAGCGGATCTGCATCAGCTCCGCGGAGATCTTGCGCTGCGCCTCGATCGCCTTCGGCGCCTTGTGGCCTTCCTTCTGCACGGCTGCGAGGTGCCGCGTGTAGTGGCGGCGGATCGCGCCGAAGCGCTCGAGCGCGGCGACCTTGAGGCGTTCGAGATTCTGAGCCTGGATCGCGCCCGCGTCGCCTTCGTCCTCGTCGTCCTCGTCCTCGTCCTCGTCGTCGGACGCCTCGACCGGCTTGGTATCGATCTGCTCCTGGAAGTCCATCAGGCCGTCGACCACGTCGTCGATCTTGAGCTCGTCCTTGCCGATCTTGTCGGCGAGGTCGAGGATCTGGCCGACCGTCATCGGGCAGGCCGAGATCGCCATGATCATGTGCTTCAGTCCGTCCTCGATGCGCTTGGCGATCTCGATCTCGCCTTCGCGCGTCAGGAGTTCGACCGAGCCCATTTCACGCATGTACATGCGCACCGGGTCGGTCGTGCGGCCGAACTCGGAATCGAGCGTGCTCGCGGCGGCCTCGGCCTCTTCCTCGACGTCCTCGGTCGGCGCGGCCGGCGCCGCCTCCGCCATCAGCAGCGTGTCGGCGTCGGGCGCCTGGTCGTAGACCTGGATGCCCATGTCGCCGATCATCGAGATCACGCCCTCGATCTGCTCGGCGTCGACGAGGTCGTCGGGCAGGTGGTCGTTGATCTCGGCGTAGGTGAGATAGCCGCGCTCCTTGCCGAGCACGATCAGGCTCTTCAGCCGCCGCTTGCGCGCCTCGATGTCGGCCGGCGTGAGCTCGCGCGGCGGCGCGTCGGCGTTCTTGCCGTTCCTGCCCTTGCGGCCGCCCCCCTCGACGAGCTTGGTCGCGAGCTTCGCGGCCATCTCGCCGGCGGCCTTCGCCGCGGCCTTGTGATCGACCTTGGCGGGCGCGGCCGGAACCGCTGCCGGCTTGCCGGCCGGCTGCGGCTTCCCGACCGGAGCGCTCTGCTTCCCGGCCGGTGCACCCTTCGCGCCCGCCGCGGGCTTCAGCACTGGCGCCGACTTCGCGCCCGGCGCGGGTTTCGTTACCGGGACTGCCGTACCCTTGCCCACCAGCACGAGTTTGGCGGACGACTTCGCGGCGGGTTGCGCGACCGGCTTGCCGTGGATCTTCGCTACCGCCGCCGCGAGCGGCTTCTTCGCGACGGGCTTGGCGGCCGGCTTGTGCGCCTTCTTCGCGGCCGTCTTCTTCGGTTCGGGCTTTCGCGCCACAGGCTTCTTCGCCACGGGCTTCTTCGCCGCGGTCCGTTGCGCGGGCTTCCGGTGGGCGACCGGCTTCTTCGCCCTGGCTGCGGGCTTGCTCTTCGCGGGCGACTTGCGGGCGGGCTTCTTGGCCATGGGCTTCCTGGTCTCGGCGATCGTCACGGGGCCGCATGCGGGCCGGCCCGGCGAGGCGTCGGCTCCCATGTGGGGCCGACGTGGGAAAACCTCAAATCATATCATGCGGTTGCCCGATGCGCACTCCGTCGGCCACTGCTGCAGCGGGCGACCGGGCGACAACGCCCCTCGGACCGGTAACGGGCCGGATGCGCGCCAGGGGTTTCGCGCCTGCGAGTCCATCAGGCCGCCGAATCCTTGGGGATCCGCCCCGTGCCCATGCGGCGGCGCACGAGGTCCTTCTGCTCGGTCGTCAACTGGTCGAGCGGGGTGGAGAGCAGCGCGGCGATCCGGCGCTGCTCCTCCTGCTCACGCCAGCGCTCGACGCCGTCGCGCAGGAGGGTCGCCGCCTGCTCCTCCGTGATGCCCTGGTCCTCGGCCGAGGCCAGCGCCGCCACGAGCGCGCCTTCGTGCTCGGTGCCGTCGAACGCCTGCACGAGTCCCGCTGTCGTGATCGATTCGCCCGCCCCCGCGCACCACGCCACGACCGCGGCCAATGCAGCGGCGTCCGGCGAGTTCTCGCCGGCGGGCGGGATGTCGACCTCGCGCACGATCGAAGGTTGGAGCAGGATCGCCTGCAGAAGTTGCCGCGCGAGCGACGGCGCACGACGCACCGGCGGTCGCGAACCTGCGCGTGGCCGGAACGCGGGATCCGGGCGAGTCCCCTCGTGGCGGACGTGGTCCGCCGGGCCATCGTCCCGGGGCGGGCGGACGTTCGCCTGCACGATCGGCGCGATCTGCGCCTCGGGAAGGCCGGCGATCTCGGCGATGCGGCGGATGATCAACGCGGCGAGCACCGGGGCGGCGATCTGGCTCACGAGCGGACGAGCTGCGGCGACGAATGCGGCACGGCCCTCGTCGGAGTCGAGTGGGTGGCGCGCGGACAACTCGGCGATCAGGAACCCGGAGAGCGGCGTGGCGGAGGAGAGCGCCTCCTCGAACGCGGCGCGCCCGCGTCGGCGCACGTAGTCGTCCGGGTCCTCGCCGTCGGGCAGGAACAGGAAGCGCGCGTCCTTGCCGTCGGCGAGCACCGGCAGCGCGTTCTCGAGCGCGCGCCACGCGGCCTTGCGCCCGGCGGCGTCGCCGTCGAAGCAGAACACGACGTGGTCGGCGAGCCGGAAGAGCTTCTGCGCGTGCACCGCCGTCGTCGCGGTGCCGAGCGTCGCGACCGCGTACTCGACGCCGTGCTGCGCGAGCGCGACGACGTCCATGTAGCCCTCGACGACGACGACGCGCTCGCGTTCGCGGATCGCGTTCCGCGCGAGCCACAGGCCGTAGAGTTCGCGGCCCTTCGAGAAGAGCGGGGTCTCCGGCGAGTTGAGGTACTTCGGTTCGCCGCGGTCGAGCACGCGGCCACCGAAGCCGACGATGCGCCCGCGCGCGTCGTGGATCGGGAACATGACGCGGTCGCGGAAGCGGTCGTAGCGCTTGCCGGCGTCGCCCTTGACGACGAGCCCCGCGGTCTCGAGGCCCGCGTCCTGATAGTCGGGAAACGCGCGTTCCAGCGCGGTCCACTCGTCGGGCGCGTAGCCGATCTCGAAGCGCGCGGCGATCGTGCCGGTGAGGCCCCGCGACTTGAGGTACTCGATCGCGCGCGGCGCGTTCTTGAGTTCCGCGCGGTAGAACTTCGCGGCGGCGGCGAGCCGCTCGGTCAGGTCGTCGTGCGCGCGGCGCTCCTCGCGCTCGCCGGGGCGTTCGACCCGCGGCACCTCGAGCCCGGCGTCGCGCGCGAGTTCCTCGACCGCGTCGGGGAACGACTTGCCCGCGTGCTCCATCAGGAACCCGATCGCCGTCCCGTGCGCGCCGCAGCCGAAGCAGTGATAGAACTGCTTCGTCGGCGACACGGTGAACGACGGGGTCTTCTCGCTGTGGAACGGACAGCAGGCCTGGTAGTTCGCGCCGGCCTTCTTCAGCGGGACGAAGCGGTCGACGACCTCGACGATGTCCACCCGTGCGAGCAGCGTCTGGATGAAGTCGTTCGGAATCATCGGCGCGCCAGACGTCGCGCGCGGCCGACCACCGGCCGGCCGCGCGGACGCATCACACGGCAGGGAACCGATTCATCATAGGCGGGGCGCTCGCCTTCCGCCAGTCCCGCAAGGAGCGCGCCAGCGGCCGCCCCGTCCGTCAGCGAATTGCGGTCCGGGGACACGGCACGCCGCGTCGCGCCGGTCAGGCGAGTTTCGCCTTGACCCGGGCGGAGACGGCGGCGAGGTCGGCCTTGCCGGCGAGCCGGGGTTTCACGATCGCCATCACCTTGCCGATGCCGGCGGGTCCGGCGGCGCCGGTCGCCGCGATCGCTTCCGCGATCATCGCGTCGATCTCGCCCTCGCTCGCCTGCGCCGGAAGGTAGCCCTGCAGCACCGCGATCTCCGCCCGCTCGACGGCGGCGAGGTCCTCGCGGCGGCCCGCCTCGAACTGCGCGACCGAATCCCTGCGCTGCTTGATCATCTTGTCGACGATCGCGAGCACGTCCGTGTCGCCCATCTCCTTGCGCTCGTCCACCTCGCGCTGCTTGATCGCGGCGAGCAGGAGCCGGATCGTCGACAGGCGCGCGGCATCCTTCGCGCGCATCGCGTCCTTCATGTCGTCCTGGATGCGGATCTTGAGCGTCATCGCGGGGTTCCGGGTCGTCGGTGGGGCGGACGGCGATCCGGACGCCACCATGCAAAAGGGGCGAATCGCTTCGCCCCTTGCAGATGGTGCCGGCCGTCGCGCCGATCAATAGAGCTTGGGCGGCAACTGCTGGCTGCGGATGCGCTTGTAGTGGCGCTTCACCGCCGCGGCCTTCTTGCGCTTGCGTTCCGAGGTCGGCTTCTCGTAGAACTCGCGGGCGCGAAGCTCGGTGAGGAGGCCGGTCTTTTCGATGGTGCGCTTGAAGCGGCGCAGGGCGGCCTCGAACGGCTCGTTTTCGCGGACACGGACGCTGGGCATAAGGAGAATCGACCTTGCCTTTCGAATCAGGGGGTTGGCGCAGCACCGGGACGAATCGCCGACCCGGATCGCAGGTAATCGACGAGTATAGCGGCGCGCCGCCCCGCCGGCAAGCCCTGCTATTGTCGGGGGGCGGACGGACGGGATGCGGCGGCGCCCGGGACACGGGCCCCGCAACCCGTCCCTGTTTGCGCGTCCTGATCCCTGTTACCTGTTGCCTGTTACCTGTTGCCTGTTACCTGCCCCATGCGTGTCCTCGGCATCGAAACCTCCTGCGACGAAACCGGCGTGGCCGTCTACGACACGGCCGCGGGCCTCCTCGCGCACCGGCTGCACTCGCAGGTCGACCTGCACGCGCGCTACGGCGGCGTCGTGCCCGAACTCGCGTCGCGCGACCACGTGCGCCGTCTGGTCCCGCTGATCGAGGAGGTCGCCGCCGAGGCGAAGACCGCGCTCGCCCGACTCGACGGCATCGCGTACACCGAAGGCCCGGGGCTCGCCGGTGCGTTGCTCGTCGGCGCGAGCGTGGCGAATGCGCTCGGATTCGCGCTCGGCAAGCCGGTGGTGGGCGTACACCACCTCGAGGGACACCTGCTCTCGCCGCTCCTCGCCGACCCGCGCCCCGACTTCCCGTTCGTCGCGCTGCTCGTGTCGGGCGGCCACACGCAGATCTACGAAGTCGAAGGCGTCGGGCGCTACCGGTTGATCGGCGACACGCTCGACGACGCGGCCGGCGAGGCGTTCGACAAGACCGCGACGCTGCTCGGATTGCCCTATCCGGGAGGCCCGGCGCTCGCGGCGCTCGCGGTGACCGGTCGCGCGGGGGTCGTGTCGCTGCCGCGCCCGATGATCGATTCGGGCGACCTGATGATGAGCTTCTCGGGTCTCAAGACCGCGGTGATGACGCTCGTGCGCAGGCGCGAGGCGGAGGGCAGCCTCGGCGCGGCCGCGCGCGCCGACATCGCCGCCGAGTTCCAGCGCTCGGTCGTCGACGTGCTGGTGGCGAAGGCCGCCGCGGCGCTGGAGGCGACCGGCGCGACGCGGCTCGTCGTGGCGGGAGGCGTCGGCGCGAACCGCGAACTCCGCGCGCGCCTCGACCGCGACGTCGCCGCGCGCGGCGCGCGCGTCTACTTTCCGGACCTCGCGTTCTGCACCGACAACGGCGCGATGATCGCGCTCGCCGGCGCGCTGCGGCTCGCGACCGCGGCCGCGCACGACGGCGCGTTCTCGGTGCGGCCGCGGTGGGCGCTGGAGACGCTGGCGGCGGTCTGATCCCGTCGCCGCGCCCGCGCCGCGATCACCGCCCGATCGACCGCTCGCTGCCTTCGAGGAGCTGGCGGATGTTGGCGCGGTGCCGCCACACGAGCAGGCACGCGATCGGCACCATCGCCCAGGAGACGAGCGCGTTGCCCGCGACGTAGAACATCCCGAGCGGCATCATCAGCGCCGCGGTGATCGACGCGAGCGAACTGATCTTGAAGCCGAACGCCATGACGAGCCACACCACGGTGAGCACGAGGCCGAGCGGCCAGTGGAGCGCGAACGCGATGCCGGCGCCGGTCGCCACGCCCTTGCCGCCGCGAAAGCCGTGGAAGATCGGCCAGCAGTGACCGAGGAACACCGCGACGGCGGACGCGGGCACCGCCCACGAGGCGGCATCGACGAGCGGGGCGAGCTTCGCGACGGCGAACACCGCGACGAATCCCTTCAGTCCGTCGCCGACGAGCGTCCACAGCGCGGCCGCCTTGTTGCCGGTGCGGAGCACGTTGGTCGCGCCGGGATTCTTCGAGCCGTACTCGTGCGGGTCGGGGAGTCCATAGGCCTTGCTCACGACGACCGCGAACGAGACGGAGCCGATCAGGTACGCGGCGGCGACGAGGAGGAGGGCGGCGAGCAAGCGGGGGCGGAGTTCACGGGCGCGATGGGTAAAATTGTAATCCTTCCCATTCCCACCGCACCGCTGCCGGACGCGCCGACGTGACCCTCCCCGCCAGCACGATCTTCATCCACGATCTGCGCATCGCCACGCGCATCGGCGTCTATTCGTGGGAGGCGCACCTCGACCAGACGATCCGACTCGACCTCGAGATCGGGGCGCCGTCGGAGAAGCCGTTCGCGTCGGGACGGTTCGAGGACGCGCTCGACTACGCGGCGGTGGTCGATCGCATCAAGGCGTACGCGCAGGCGCACGAGCATCCGCTGCTCGAACGCTTCGCGCAGGGCATCGCCGACCTGGTCCGGCAGGAGTTCGGCGCTCCGTGGGTGCGCGTGCGCGTCGCGAAACTCGGCGCGCTGCCGGGCGTGAAGGAGATCGGCGTCGAGATCGTCCGCTGACGGCCGCCCGCGTCAGCCTGCCTGGGCCGTGGCGATGTCGACTTGCACCGGCTGCAGCACGCGGACGAGGTCCCCTGGCGCGAGGCCGACGAGGTAGCCGCGCCGTCCGCCGTTGATGTAGACGCGCGGCAACCCCGCGATCGTCGCCTGCATGTAGACCGGCATCGCGCGCTTCGTGCCGAACGGGCTCGTGCCGCCGACCTGGTAGCCCGAGTGTCGATCGGCGACCGCCGGGGCGCAGGGTGAAACCGTCTTCACGCCGAGATGGCGCGCGAGCGCCTTGGTCGACACCTCGCGGTCGCCGTGCATCAGCACGATCATCGGCTGCTGCCGCTCGTCCTCCATGATCAGCGTCTTCACGACCTGGTGCTCGGGAACGCCCAGCTCGCGGGCGGACACCGCGGTCCCGCCGCGCTCCTCGTAGGCGTACGGGTGGTCGGTCCAGGCGACGCCGTGCTCGCGCAGCACGCGGATCGCCTGGGTGACGGGGAGTCGGTCCTTGCTCATCGCGACTCAGGATCTGTCGACCTTGTCGGGGCACTCGCATCCGTGTCGGGCTGGTTGCGAGCCAGGCGCGAGGGCGGTCGTGTGATATCTGCGCATGCCATGTGCGCGGGTCTCATTGGTCACCGGGGAGTATGGCAGTGATCACCAGTGGCATTGTCGGGAAGGTTCCGCGGATGCGATTTTGCCAGGGCATGGCGCTACGAAAGTTTGCGCGGGCGACGGACCGCTTTCAGAAGGGGCATCAGGAGGAAGGTCGCGGGCTGGCAGGCAAGGCCGGGACAGATCTGGTGCATCGTCACGCGCTCGAGACCGGGGGCAGACCGTGGCTCATTTGGTGAGCCAGCGGAATCCGTAGAATTCGCCGATGCACTACGTTGCCCATGGACCCGATCACGCCCTGATCGATCACCTGCGGGCGGTGGCCGACCGGGCGGCCCGTTGCGCGCCGGCCGGCGCGCAGCTCTGGGCGCACCAAGCCGGTTTGTGGCACGACCTGGGCAAGTTCCGTCCCGGATTCCAGCGCTACATCCGCGAGGACGAGAACGCTCACATCGAAGGACGCGGCGTCGGCCGGCGCGACAAGACCCACTCGGCCGCTGGTGCGGTGCACGCGCTGCAAGAACTGAAGCTGCGCTTCGGCGAGCCCGGGCGGCAGGCGGGTTGGCTGCTGGCGCACCTGATCGCCGCCCACCAC
>JAANMY010000741.1_pt1 | contig 42894 bp, 40 predicted proteins | sample 7279691 | NCBI WGS metagenome assembly JAANMY01 (sample SAMN14094543, study PRJNA606508) | bioreactor metagenome | isolation source: A lab-scale SPAN reactor treating ammonium-rich wastewater day 388 | place: Ireland: Galway | collected 2018-02-07 | reverse complement strand
GACTGCGCACCATGCTGATGCGGTGTTCACCCCGACACCCGAGCTGATGTACCCGCGCGGCCTGGATGTGCAAACCTATGTCGAGGTGCCGCTACTGGGCGATCTGCACTGCGGTGCCAGCCGGGCTGGTCATTTCCGAGGTGTCTCTACCATCGTCTGTAAGCTGTTTAACCTGGTGCAGCCCGATATTGCCTGCTTTGGTATGAAAGACTATCAACAGCTGGCCATAATCCGCCAGATGGTGGTTGATTTGTCGATGCCGATTGAGATTATTGGTGTGGCCACTGAACGCGCTGCCGATGGCCTGGCGCTAAGCTCGCGTAATGGTTATTTAACCGCTGAGCAGCGTGCCACCGCGCCTAAGCTGTACCAGCTGCTACAGCAACTAAAACAGCTGATTGAGACGGGTAACCATGACTATCGCGCGCTGGAGCAACAGACCAAAGCGCAGCTGACCGCTGCCGGTTTTGAGCCTGATTATGTGAATATCAGTCATCAGCACAGCCTGGCGCTTGCCACTGCAGAAACCGAGCCAAAGGTTATTCTGGCTGCCGCCCGCCTGGGCAACACCCGGCTGATTGATAATCTGGAGCTGTAAGCCGCTTACCCTGCGCTTTTAATGCAACAAGTACAACAAGCCGCTGTGATGCTATGCCACGCAGCGGCTTTTGCGTTTATACATCACTTATTCTCAGCGCCGGAAAGATTTTTGCTATTAATCAGGTCTTGGTGAACCAGAAAGGTGTTTTTGACCTATCTTTGCCATAACCACTGCTAACAACGAGTATTGTATGATGCAACCTAACACCCTGGTGCTGCCAGCTTTACTGACACTGCTGACGTTATCAGCCGGCAGTGCAGCCGCCGACACCCCGACCAAAGTCAGCGCACAGCAATTTGTCGATTTGCAACAGGGCAACAGCCTATTTGCCGGTTTTCGCCGCGCCCATGCCAAAGGCCTGTGCGTAAGCGGCGAGTTCAGATCAAACGGCGAGCTGGCGCCCTACAGCAGCGCTAGCCTGTTTAACAGTGGCGTTACGCCCTTTGTTGGCCGTTTATCTATTGCCGGCAATAACCCCACTGCACCGGATCTAAAAGCACCGGTACGCAGCCTGGCGCTAAGCTTTAGCCTAAGCCGTACCGAGCAATGGCGCCTGGCCATGAACACCCCGCCGGTGATGGCGGTAGCCGATCCGCACACCTTTTACCAGCAAATACAGGCGATTCAGGCAGGCCCTGAAGCCATTAAGCAATTTTTTGCTGCACACCCTGAAAGCGGCGAGTTTCGTACCTGGGCTGCCCAATACAAGCCCAGTGGCAGCTTCGCTGGCGAAACCTATCACAGCATCAATGCGTTTTATCTGATTAATAACGCAGGCCAGCAGCAAGCGGTGCGCTGGGCACTAACGCCAACAATTACAGCAGACAGTATCGCCTTTGCAGGCGACGATGCATTGCAGCAGGAAATCACAGCCCGTATAGCAGAGGGGCCAGTGGTGTTTGACTGGGTGTTTACCCTGGCCGATGCCAGCGACGATGAAAACAATGCCACTAAAGCCTGGCCAGTCAGCCGCAAGCAAGTTAACGCCGGGCAAATCGTGCTCACCGGCACAGCTTCGCAGCTTGAGAGTAACTGCCATGCCATTAACTTTGACCCGCTGGTGCTGCCAAGCGGCATTAAAGCCACCGCAGACCCCATTTTACGGGCGCGCTCGGGCGCCTATGCCGAATCGTACCGGCGCCGGGCCAAAGAGCAGTTACAAGGTGCATTAGAGGAGACAAGCCATGACTAAGCCAACACGCTTCTCATTATCTATGCGGCTGTTTCACTGGGGGATGGCGGCGCTGATGCTGGCCATGTTGACAGCGGGGCTACTGATGGTGAAATCGCTGGATCCCTGGCAGCTAACCGTGTTGAGCCTGCATAAAGCCTTTGGTCTGCTGGCACTGCTGCTGGTGAGCTTAAGGCTGGTCAACCGCTTACGCCAGCAGCTACCCGCCCTACCCGACAGCTTACCTGCAATACAAAAAGCCATCGCCAGGGCGTCGCATTATTTGCTGTACGGCCTAATGTTTGCCATGCCACTGTCCGGTTATGCTATGCAATATTATGCCGGCCGGCCAGTCGAGGTATTTGGCTGGTTTCGCCTGCCGGCCGCGCTGGAAGTTGATATCGGCCTGTACTCACTCTTTCGCGAAATGCACGGCATCCTGGCATTAGCCCTGATAGCATTAATCATGCTGCATATTGCCGGCGCATTACATCACCACCTGATCCGTAAAGACAAGGTGCTTAAAACTATGTTGTAGATCAAGCCCTAACCAGGTTTAACGCTATACTCTGTAGCAAACGGTTTATGGAATAGTGTTTTGCTACAACAACTTTTTATGCGAAAACATCTGGGGTTGCTTAAACAGCTGTGCGCCGTGGCACGGCTTAATTTTCTCAGCCTGACGCTGGTCTGTATTGTGCTGGCGGCGTCGGTAAGCTGGTATCAGCAGGCTAGCCTGTCGGTTAGCCTGTTTGCGCTGGTCCTTTTAATGGCGCTGGCCGCGCATATCAGCGTTAATGCTTTTAACGAATACTTCGATTTTAAATCCGGACTGGATTTTCTTACCGACAAAACCGCTTTTAGTGGCGGCAGCGGCACCTTGGTGCGCCAACCAGATGCAGCCAGTGCAACTCTGGCGCTGGCTTGTCTCAGTTTGTTGTGGGTCGTTGGCAGCGGCTTATATCTTAGCGCCCTGTTAGGCTGGCAGTTGCTGCTTATTGGCATCCCCGGTGTGCTGATTATTTATACCTACACCCAGTACATTAACCGCTCGCCACTGCTGTGCCTGCTGGCACCGGGGCTGGGTTTTGGCCTGTTGATGACCACGGGTGCCAGCTGGGTGTTTAGCCAGGCACTGGGCCAAACACTGGCGGAGACATTAAGCAGCAGCGCTCTTGTAAGCGGCGCTATTGTCAGCTGCCTGGTCAGTAATTTGTTACTGCTTAATCAGTTTCCTGATGTCGAAGCAGACCGCCAGGTCGGCCGTTGTCACTACCCTATTTTGCTGGGTCGTCAGCGTAGCAGCATTATTTTTGCTGCTTTGCTGTTATTCAGTTATCTGCTGTTAGTGCTGGGTATCGCCGTTGCCGCCTTACCCCCGCACAGCTTACTGGTACTGCTCAGCCTGCCGCTGGCGTTTAAACTGCAAGCAGGTGTCAGGCGCTACGCCGAACAGCCGCAGCAGCTGGGGCCTTATCTGGCGCTTAATGTCGGCCTGATCCATCTCTATATCGTTCTGCTGGCGCTTAGCCTGCTGTGGGCAGAATTCAGTCACGGAGCAAGTTAATGCAGTTACGCCAGACGGATATCGTTATTGTTGGCGGTGGTGGCGCAGGGTTACGTGCCGCTATCGCTGCCGCGCAAGCTGCGCCGCATCTGAGTATTACCCTGCTGTCGAAAGTGTACCCGATGCGCTCACATACCGTGGCCGCCGAAGGGGGCGCGGCCGCCGTGACCCTGACTGAAGATAGCGCGGCGGCGCATTTCAACGATACCGTTGCCGGCAGTGACTGGTTAGCCGAGCAGGACGTGGTAGATTTTTTTGTTAACAATGCCTATCGCGAACTGGTGCAGCTGGAGCACTGGGGCTGCCCCTGGAGCCGGCGGGCCGACGGCAGCATACAGGTGCGGCGCTTTGGTGGCATGAAATCAGAACGCACCTGGTTTGCCGCCGATAAAACCGGTTTTCATATTTTACATACGCTGTTTCAAACCAGCCTGAAATACTCTGCCATCCAACGGCTGGATGAATATCTGGTGCTGGACTTGTTGCGTGAAGATGAGCGGATCTGCGGTGTACTGGCCCTGGCGCTTAACACCGGCGAGCTGATACTGATTAAAGCCAGAAGCGTCATTCTGGCGACCGGCGGCGCTGGCAGAGTGTTTCATTACAATACCAATGGCGGTATTGTTACCGGCGATGGCATGGCCATGGCCTACCGCCATGGTGTGGCGCTGCGTGACATGGAATTTGTCCAGTACCACCCAACCGGTTTGCCCGGCAGCGGTATTTTAATTACCGAAGCCTGCCGCGGCGAAGGGGCGGTTCTGGTGAATAAAGATGGCTATCGCTACCTGCAGGATTATGGCCTGGGGCCAGAAACGCCATTAGGCCAACCTCAAAACAAACACATGGAGCTGGGACCGCGCGATAAACTGTCACAGGCATTCTGGCACGAGCAGCAAGCTGGCCGCACCGGCGATTATCATGGACATGCTGTGGTGTATCTGGATTTACGTCATTTAAGCCAGGCTCACTTACAGCAGCGGCTGCCGTTTATTTGCGAACTGGCCAAAGCCTATGTCAATGTTGATCCGGCAAAAGCGTTGATCCCTATCCGTCCGGCGGTGCATTACACTATGGGCGGCATTGCCACCGACATTAACTGCCAAACCAGCTTACAAGGCTTATATGCTGTAGGCGAATGTGCCTCAGTAGGCCTGCACGGTGCTAACCGGCTGGGGTCAAACTCCTTAACTGAACTGCTGGTATTTGGCCGGGTGGCAGGCGAGCAGGCCGCACAGAACGCACTGGGCCAGACGCCAGAGGTTAGCCAGTCACTGCTCACCCAACAGTATCAATTACAGTTACGCCAGCTAAGCGATTGCCTGGGCAGCCGCAGTAACGACAGCGTGGTCAGTGTACGTCAGGCCATGACGTTAACTATGGAGCATGGCTGCGGTATTTATCGCGACGCCGCCGGCCTTCAGCAGTGCCAGCAGCAATTAACTGCGCTTACACAGCGTTACCAAAAGCTGAACGTGGGCGATAGCAGCAAAGTGTTTAATACCGAGCTGGCACAATATCTGGAACTGGGGTTTAGCCTGGATGTGGCGCAGGCAATCTGCGCAGCTGCCCTGGCCCGTACTGAATCACGCGGTGCTCATCAACGGCTGGATGCCGGCATGACAACACGCAATGACAGCGGTTTTTTACAACATAGTCTGGCGTATTATCGGGCCGACTCGGCGCCACTGCTGAGCTGGCAGAATGTCACCATCACCCGCTTGCCGCCCGCTGAACGCCACTATGGTGGCAGCGCGGCGCAGCCGGCGGACAACACAGCAGAACAGGCTAGCGGCACAGCAAAACATGACGGTCAGACGGGAGCACAGGCATGACCGACTATCAGCTACAAATTCAACGTTACGACCCTGAGCAAGACGAGGCCCCGAGGTTGCAGCGCTATACGGTTAGCGGCGATCACACCAGCTCCATCCTCGATGCGCTGCTGAGTATTCAGCAGCAGGACCCAACACTGGCGCTGCGCTGGTCATGCCGTATGGCCATTTGCGGCTCTTGCGGGGTAATGGTCAATGGCATACCTAAACTGGGCTGCAAAACCTTTTTACGCGATTACAGCGGCGTCATCAATATAGCGCCACTGTCCCATTTTGCTATTGAGAAAGATTTAATCGTCGATATGGCCGTATTTTTACGGCACCTCAGTGCAATAAAGCCTTACTTAATCAGTGATGTCAGCGGCCCGGCGCCACAGCAGCAAACACCGGCGCAGCTGGCGAAATATCAGCAATTTTCTAACTGCATTAACTGTGGCCTCTGTTACTCGGCTTGCCCACAGTTTGGCCTTAACCCGGAGTTTTTAGGCCCGGCGGCCATTACGCTGGCCCAGCGTTATAACCTGGACAGCCGCGATAACGGCAAAGTGCAGCGGATGCCTGCACTAAACAGTAAAGATGGCGCCTGGGGCTGCACCTTTGTCGGCTCCTGCTCAGAAGTGTGCCCGAAACAGCTGGACCCTGCCGCCGCAGTAAATCAGGCGAAAGTCGAGTCGGCCAAAGATTTTCTTATCGGCCTGTTTAAAGCCTGAGGAGCCTGAGCATGAAGACACCTGACAGCCTGCGTAAACCTTACAATAGCGAACTGACACGCTGGTGGTGGCTAAAGCAGCGTTACTACCGGTTGTATATGCTACGCGAAGCCACTGTGCTGCCGCTGTTGTTTTTTCTTGGCTGCCTGCTGTATGGCCTGTACAGCTTGCAACAGGGCGAGGCGCAGTGGCAGGCCTTTTACCAGTTTATGCAACAAGGCTGGGTAATAGCACTGAATACACTGGCGCTGGCCGCCAGCCTGTACCATGCGAAAACCTTTTTTGTGCTGTTTCCCCGGGTTATGCCACTGGCACCGGCTGCGCTGATGGTTGCCGCACAATGGCTGGCGACCTTAGCAGTTATTGTTAGCCTGCTAATCCTTGCCGGAGTAACCTTATGAGTGACACCAAGCGCAGCGACGAACCCATCTGGTGGGGCCTGTTTAGTGCGGGGGGCGTCTGTTTTGCCGTATTATTGCCGGGATTGATGCTGCTGGTAGGTATTTTATGGCCGCTGGGGCTGGTTAAGCCGGACTGGTTACATTACGCCAGCTTAAGCGAACTGGTACGCACAGCCTATTCGGTACCCGCCTTGTTCGCTGGCGGCGCCATTATCTGCTTACCGCTGTTTCATGCTGCACATCGTATACATCATGGCTTACACGATCTGAAATGCGCTTGCGGCCAGACCGGTAAGCTGTTGTGCTATGGTCTGGCGTTCGTGTTTAGCCTGCTGGCTCTGCAAATGCTGCTGGCCGTTTAAAGCCTATGGCTTAAACTTAGCCGCGTCGATAATAGCCCACAGATGCACAATGGCGGCAATAATGGCCGGGATCACCAGCCAAAATAGTGCATAACCCACCGCACAGACCAGGAAGAACAAAATCGCCGCCAAAATGCGGCCTTGCACCAACTGGCCTAAACCGGGGAAAAACACATTACATAGTGCAGCGATAACATTACCGCCCGAACCCTGACCTGACATTACAGCCTCCTTCTCACTCGTATCACAACCTGCAGCTTGACCGTATTAACACGTAGCAGCGACGTACTTAAGCTGCCAGCTCTTTCGCCAGTTGTAGCAGCTTGGGGTAAAATTCTTTATCCAGCTGGGCAATTTGATCTTGCTCTACCAGTACATCATGCAAAATTTGCTCTGTAGTCAGCGGGTTAGCCAGTACCACACGGAACACTATGGTTTCCTGGCGCTGGTATTTCGCCGGCGTTAAGCGGGTACGCGACACGAAAGATTTACCCTCTTCGCGCTGCCGCTTCTGAATAAACTTGGTTAAGCCGTTTAGTAATTCGTTAAAGCGTTGCAGCTGCTCCGGGCTGGCTTTAGCCATGGCTTTTTGTACCTGCGCCGGCACATAACGGTAGGTCAGCAGGCACAACTCTGGCTCAGTAATAAGCTCAAAGTCGATATTATGCGCGATCAACGTCGCAAAATAACGTGCTTTTTCCAGGCTGCGGTTAATCAGAATTTCATAACCTTCGCGGCCAATCACCTGCAAGCAGGCGTGCACCAGCATGGCCATACCAGGGCGTGAGCCTTCCAGCGTTTGGCTGCCTAAGTCTTTTGAGCCTTTACGTAAAATATACTCAGCATGATGCTCAATAGCATGCGCTGCTGAAGGGTGTTTAAACACCACCATACCAGCGCCCATTGGCACATACATTTGTTTATGTGCATCTATGGTCACCGAATCGGCGCGCTCTATGCCAGACAGTAGATGGCGGTATTTGTTTGATAATAAAGTTGCGCCGCCCCAGGCCGCATCGACATGGAAATGACATTGATACTGCTCGGCTAAATCGGCCAGTTGGTGCAGCGGATCGACGTTACCGGTTTCGGTGGTGCCGGCGACGCCAACAATCGCCAGCGGCCGGATATTGGCGGCTTTAAGCTCAGCCATTTTTTCGGCCAGAAGCGCCGTGTCAATTTTGTTGTCGCTATCAGTTTTAATCGCAATCAGCGACTCACGGCCAATGCCCAACACATCAGCCGCTTTACCCAAGGAGTAATGGCCACGCTCCGACACCAGAATCGCTAAACCATTGTAGCCATAGTGCTGCATAGCGCGGAACAAGCCTTCGCGGGCAATACCTTTAAAGTCACCATCGGCTTTTAGCAGCCGGTTACGCGCTATCCACAGCGCCGTAATGTTAGCAATGGTGCCGCCGGAGCAAAACGCGCCCAGCGAATGGTTAGCACTGTGCATCCATTTTTTATAAAAGCCGTCGTTCTCGCCGTATACCAGGTGGTGCATCATGCCCAGCACCTGACGCTCCATTGGCGTAAAGGCTTTGGAGGTTTCAATTTTGACCAGGTTCTGGTTTAGCCCCACCATCATTTTTGACAGCGAGAGCACAAAATACGGCAAGGCCGAGGTCATATGGCCGATAAAGCTGGGCGCGGCGGTATGTACTGAGTGCGCTACCAGCTTTTGCATCAGGCCTTCGGCGTAATCAGAAACAAAGTTTGGCTGCTGCGGAATGTGATGCGCCTGAAAATCGCGCTCGATTTGCCACAGTGGTTTTTCTACCGCGACGATACTTTCGCGCAAAAAGCCGGCCAGATTCTGCGACAGGTTTTGCTCGATAATACTTAGCGTAGAGTCAGGTGCTTCAGGCACGGTAAAGATGCGCCATAGTGCATCTTCGGAAGCGGTTGCCTGTCGTTTGCTTGATTCTGTCATCAACTAATTACTCTGCCTGTTCACTTTAGCAGTGGCTAAAACAGCCGGAAAATGGCGCTCACTTTACTGCAAGCGCCGAAAAATGTCTGCAAAAAAATCGTGACAAACCTGGGCTGAGGATCGGATTACTCTAAGCCAACCGTTGAAGGCATGGATGCCTGAGTCGAGCTCCCAGGGACCGGGTTTACGGCGCGTTGGTGTGAGTAATCCGGTCCGACTCTGCTAAGCAAACTATAGCTGTCAGCTGCGTAGGCCTATACCCCGGTTAATCAGGTACATGGCATAGCTAAACAGCACCACAATAAAGCCCAGCACGACCGCCAGTGCCAACCACAGGCTGACATCGGTAACCCCCAAAAAGCCATAGCGAAACGCATTAACCATATACACCACCGGGTTTAGCGCAGCCACCTGCTGCCAAAAGCCCGGCAACAAGGTTAACGAGTAAAACACCCCACCTAAATAAGTTAGTGGCGTTAACACAAAGGTCGGAATAATGCTGATATCGTCAAAGGTTTTGGCGTACACCGCGTTAATCAGGCCGCCCAGAGCGAATAGCATGGAGGTCAGCGTCACGGTAACAATAATCACCGCCAGGTTATGAATTTGAATAGTGACAAAAAACAGCGACAGTATTGTTACTATTAAGCCCACCAGCATGCCGCGGGCCATACCACCGCCGACAAACCCCAGCACAATGATGTAATTTGGCACCGGCGCTACCAATAGTTCTTCTACGTTGCGCTGAAATTTGGCACTAAAGAATGACGACGCCACGTTAGCATAGGAGTTAGTAATGACCGACATCATAATCAGCCCGGGCACAATAAACTCCATGTAACTAAAACCGCCCATATCGCCAATGCGCGAGCCAATAAGGCTGCCAAAGATCACAAAGTACAGTGTCATGGTAATGGCGGGTGGTACCAGGGTTTGCACCCAAATACGCAAAAAGCGGTTGGTTTCTTTATCCAGAATGCTTTTTAGTGCCACCATATAATTCGCTTTGATCATTTGGCACCTCCGCGGCCGTTTTCTACCAGGGTGACAAACAACTCTTCCAGCCGGTTAGCTTTATTGCGCATCGATAACACCTTAATATCCTGTGCCGTGAGCTGGGCAAAAATCGGGTTTAAGCCCTGCGACTTCTCCACGTCGACTTCAAGGCTGTGGTCGTCCAGTTGGCGCCAGTTAAAACCGTCCAGTTGCACCTTGGCAATATCACCGGCGACATCCAGTACAAAGGTTTCTACCGTCAGCTTACTCAGCAGCGCTTTCATGCTGGTGTTTTCAATGATCTGGCCTTTATCGATAATGGCGATATTGCGGCACAGCATCTCGGCTTCTTCCAGATAATGGGTGGTCAGAATAATAGTCACACCTTGCTGGTTAATTTTGCGCAAGAATTCCCACATGGAGCGGCGCAGCTCAATATCAACACCGGCGGTAGGCTCATCGAGGATCAACAACTTAGGCTCATGCATTAAGGCGCGGGCAATCATCAGCCGGCGTTTCATACCGCCGGACAGCTCACGCGAGCGGGCATGGCGCTTTTCCCACAGCCCCAGCTGGCCCAGGTATTTTTCTGCCCGTTCCAGTGCCAGTTTTTTCGGCACACCATAATAGCCGGCCTGATTCACCACGATCTGTAGCAGGGTTTCAAACTGATTAAAGTTAAACTCCTGCGGCACCAGACCCAGCTGGCTTTTCGCCGCTTCAAGCTCGGTATCAATATCATGGCCAAACACCTTCACGCTGCCGCTGGTTTTATTCACCAGCGAGCTGATAATGCCAATAGTGGTGCTTTTACCGGCGCCGTTGGGGCCTAACAGAGCAAAAAAATCACCCTGCTTTACCGCTAAATCGATACCGCTTAATGCCACGGTACCGCTTTTATACACCTTATGCAGGCCTTTAATATCTAACGCTAAACTCAATCTTGCTCTCCTGTGTGCCCGCTATGGCCATAGCCCCAGCGCTGGGTCAGCTGATGCGGCAGTTTTAAGTGGTCTAAAATGCGCGCCACCATGAAATCGACTAGATCGCTTATCTGTTTTGGTTGATGATAAAAACCGGGTGCTGCCGGCATGATAGTCACGCCCAGCTTGGCCAGCTTTAACAGGTTCTCCAAATGAATGGCGCTAAGCGGACTTTCGCGTGGTACTAAAATCAGCTGGCCGGCCTCTTTAATCACCACATCGGCGGCGCGCTCTATCAGATTGTCGCTGGCGCCGCAGGCGATGGCCGATACGGTGCCGGTGGAGCACGGGCAAATCACCATTTGCTTTGGTGCCGCTGAACCGGAGGCCACCGGCGAGAACCAGTCATCTTTACCATATACTTTCAGCTGGCCGGGTGCGCAGGCAAAATGTTGCTGCAGCAAGTCGGTGCATTTCTCCGGCGCCGCCGGCAACTTAATATCATGCTCGGTGGCAAACACCACCCGCGCCGCGCTGGACACCAGCAAGTGCACCTTAATGCCCTGCGCCAGTAACACTTGTAGCAAGCGCCAGCCATAGGGCGCGCCTGACGCGCCGCTAAACGCCAGCGTAATTTCCTGAGGTTTGGCCATTATGGCTCCCATTTTTGCTTAAGTGCGCTAATTAGCTTGTCGTGAATACCGCCAAAGCCGCCGTTACTCATAATGACGATATTATCGCCTGCGCCCGCCTGTGCGGTTAGCTCGCCTACTAAGGTATCAATATCCTGGCTCAGACTGGCTTTAGGTGCCAAAGCGCGTGTTAACGGCTCCAGTGACCAGTTGGCATTGGTCGGCTCGTATAAAAACACCTGATCGGCCAGGGCTAACGCCAAAGGCAGCGCGGCCTGATGCACGCCCATGCGCATGGTGTTTGAGCGTGGCTCCAATACGGCAATAACCCGCTGCTGGCCCACTTTATTACGGATCCCCTGCAAGGTGGTGCTAATCGCGGTAGGATGATGGGCAAAATCGTCATACACCTTAATGCCGGCTACATCAGCTTTTAGCTCCATGCGCCGTTTGGGGGCAACAAAACGTGCCAGCGCCTGCAGCGCTACCTCTACCGGTACGCCGGCATGGCGCGCAGCAGCAATTGCCATCACCGCATTGTCGACATTATGCTGGCCACTTAACTGCCAGTGCAGCTCGCCCAGCTTCTGCTGTTGTAAATACAGCGCAAACTGACTGCCGTCCGGGCTTATCAGCTCGGCGCGCCAGTCTTTGCCATAACTTTGCCGCTCGCTCCAGCAGCCCATATCCAGCGTTTGTTGTACTGCCGGCGTATCTTCCGGTGACAGCACCAGGCCGTTAGCCGGCACCATACGCAATAAATGATGAAACTGGCGCTGAATGGCCGCCAAATCCGGGAAAATGTCAGCATGGTCATACTCCAGGTTGTTTATCACCAGTGTACGTGGCCGGTAATGCACAAACTTAGAGCGTTTATCAAAAAACGCGGTGTCGTACTCGTCAGCTTCAATAACAAAAAACGGTGACTCACCCAAGCGGGCCGAGCAGTCAAAGTTTTGCGGTATGCCGCCAATTAAAAAGCCGGGCTTTAAGCCTGCACAGTCTAGAATCCAGGCCAGCATAGTGCTGGTGGTGGTTTTGCCGTGCGTGCCCGATACTGCCAACACCCAGCGGTCAAACAGCACCTGCTCAGCCAGCCACTGCGGGCCTGAGCTGTAGCGTAGGTTAGTATTAAGCACATACTCTACCGCCGGGTTGCCGCGTGATAAGGCATTACCAATAATGACCAAATCCGGTGCAGGCTCCAGCTGTGCCGGGTCCCAACCCTGCGTCAGTTCAATACCCAATTGTTCAAGCTGGGTGCTCATCGGCGGGTAAACGTTGGCATCGGCGCCGGTTACCCTGTGGCCCAGGGCTTTAGCAATGGCAGCAATACCGCCCATAAAGGTGCCGCAAATGCCCAGTATATGAATATGCATAACTTGTCCTGAAAAATTACCTGCGCCATTGTAGCAAAAATGGCCACCGACACAGTAACACCTGCAATTTGTGCAGAAATTCTTTAAAATACGCCAGCCTCTATACCTTAAGCAAAACTATATTACCAATAAGGAACTCACTGCATGCGCCGCATCTCGCCAGTACTGCAACAGGACGGAGTCGACAGCGACCTGATTTCACTGATAAAAACCATTCTGGCAGCCTGCCGGGAAATTTCTTTTCGCGTCAGCCAAGGTGAACTGGCTGGTGTATTAGGTTCTACCCTGGCCGAGAATATTCAAGGGGAAACGCAGAAAAAACTTGATGTTATTGCCAACGAGCTTCTAAAAGAAGTGATCCTGGAAACCGGCGTGGTCAAAGCCATCAGCTCTGAAGAAGAAGATGACACTGTAGCCGGTAACCCAAACGGCAAATACCTGGTCACCTTTGACCCCTTAGATGGCTCATCTAACACCGATATTAATAGTTTAATTGGTACTATTTTCTCTATTCTGCCGGCTAAAGCCGAGCTGGCAGCTGAAGATGCCGGCCAGTTCTTACAACCCGGCAGTGCTCAGCTGGCGGCCGGTTATGTGCTGTATGGCCCATCAACGATGCTGGCACTGACGACCGGCAAAGGCACCCGGCTTTATACGCTGGATAAAACCTATGGTGGCTTTTTGCTTACCGAAGAGCAGGCGGCTATTCCGAAATACACCGCCGAATTTGCCATTAATATGTCGAACCAACGCTACTGGCAACCGGCGATGCAAACATACATTGCCGACTTACTGCAGGGCAAAGAAGGCCCGCGCGGCAAAAACTATAATATGCGCTGGATTGCTGCCATGGTGGGTGATGTACACCGGGTGCTGTGTCGCGGCGGCATTTTTGCCTATCCGCGGGATAGCAAAGATCCAAACAAACCGGACAAACTGCGACTAATGTATGAGGCCAACCCAATGAGTTTTCTGGTAGAACAAGCTGGCGGCATGAGCTCTACCGGCTATGAGCGCATCATGGATATAGTGCCAACCGACATTCACCAGCGGGTGGCGGTGATCCTGGGCTCCAAACATGAAGTGGAAAGCTGTGTGGCTTATCATCAGCGATAGCCATTTTTAACCGGGGCGTTATAATAAGCGCCACTTTTTTTGCACAGATACTAATTTTTTGCACAGATAAGGGAAAGGCCATGAGCTTAAGCGATGTTGCAGCAGGGAAAAACCTGCCAGAAGAGATTAACGTAATCATTGAAATTCCGGCCAATGCCGATCCGATCAAGTATGAAGTAGACAAAGACACTGGCACCGTTTGGGTTGACCGTTTTATGGCGACGCCAATGTTTTATCCGTGCAACTACGGCTTTGTTAACCAAACCCTGTCGCTTGACGGCGACCCGGTAGACGTACTGGTACCGACGCCTTATCCACTGGTACCGGGCGCGGTGATTAAATGCCGTCCGGTTGGCGTGCTGTTTATGTCAGATGAATCAGGCGAAGATGCCAAAGTGATCGCTGTACCGGTTAGCAAACTGACCAAGCTGTATGACCACGTCAAAGACATCGGCGATGTCGACGAACTGCTGAAAAAGCAAATTCAGCACTTCTTCGAGCGTTACAAAGAGTTAGAGCCAGGCAAATGGGTAAAAGTGAACGGCTGGGGCGATGCTGCTGCCGCCAAGGCAGAAATTTTAACCTCGTTTGAACGCGCCAAACAGTAAGCTTATCTGTTCTTATTAAGCCCGGCAGCGCCGGGCTTTTTTCTGCTACTTACCGGCATAGACCACAAGCATTTGCGCCGCTAAAGCACTATACTGCACTTGCACTAACTCTAATAATAACGCTAATACCATCACAGAGGCCTGCAGTATGGATGTGTTACGACGTCTGTCTATCGCAAAGAAAATCTACTTAATTCCGCTTATCGGCACCTTAAGTTTCGTTATTTACCTGATCCTGGCCAGTAATACCGCGCTTAACAACGTTAAAACGCTGGAGCTGACCCGTGATGTACAATTTCCGCTATTACAGGCTGCACAAAGCTCGCTGGTGTTACTGGAGCGGGTAAAAGACTCGCTTGCCAGTGCAGTCACCACTGGTGATGCAGAAGCATTGAAGGGCGCAGCGAATTTCAGCCAGCAGTTTAGTCAGGATTTACAACAGATAGCTAATCTTAACCCAGACTACCGCGCAGCCACCGCCACTATCCAGCAAAGCTTTACTGCCTATTATCAGGTGGCGTATGGCGTATCGCAGGAAATGATTAACAACACGGCAGATTTTAGTACGTTAGCGCAGCGCTCAGAAAAAATGAACGCCGATTATGACACCACCGCCCGTCTACTTAGCCAGTTTCGCGACCAACGCTTGCAACAGTTTACCCACAGCATAGATGATGCCAGTGAACAGGCCGGCACGCTGATTACCGTCGGTATTATTATGGGTGTTATCACCACGCTGTTGCTGTTTGCTACCGCTTTTCCGGTAGCCCGTGGCATCCAAAATAGTCTGGCCAATATGATAAGCTCGCTGCAAAGTCTGGCCAAAGAGGACGGTGACCTTACTGCCCGCATCCATACCAACAGCGTTGATGAGCTGGGCGATTTAGCCCACTGGTTTAATACCTTTATGCAAAAGCTGCAGCATGTCGTAAAAGATATCGTCAACACGGCTATCCCGCTGTCAACACTGGCAAAAGATTTACACGAGCTGACCGACGATACCAACAAAACCATAGCGCAGCAGCGTAAGGCGGCAAATCAGGCCAAGCATGCGGTAGATGATATGAGCGCCAGTGTGGTGGCCGAAGTACAAAGCGCTAATGAAGCGGCGGCTGCGGCCAATCAATCCAGTGAAGCGGCCGATCAGGGTCAGCACACCGTCGTGGCCACGGTAGAGAATATTCAGCAATTAGCCGGCAATGTACAGGACGCTTCAGGCGTTATTACCCAATTAGAGAAAGATGCTAATCAGGTGGGTACTGTACTTAGTGTCATTAAAGGCATCGCTGAGCAAACTAACCTGCTGGCGTTAAACGCCGCCATTGAAGCCGCCCGCGCAGGTGAACAAGGCCGTGGTTTTGCCGTGGTCGCCGATGAGGTGCGTACTTTGGCCTCGCGCACGCAAAAATCAACCGAAGAAATTCAGCGCACCATAGAGCAGCTACAAAACGCTGCCCGGCTGGCCGTGCAAAAAATGCAGCACAGTACAGCTCAGGCTGATCACAGTGTGCAGTCAGCCACACAGGCCGGTGCGGCGCTTAAGCGCATTACCCAAAGCATTGCGCAAATACGCCTGATGAATCAGCAAATTGCTGATGCCACTGACGAGCAGCAAAACATGGCTAACGACATTGTCGGCCATGTCGATGCTATCTTTCAAAATACCGAGCACAGTGCGCAAAGTGCCGGCCAGATCGCCAAAGCCAGCAGTGAACTGGCAGAGCTGGCACAAAACCTGGCCAATATCACCCGGCTGTTCCGGGTATAATCTATTGTTTTAACAATAAAAAGCCGGCGAGAATGCCGGCTTTTTATTTCGCATTACCAATGTTTAACGGTAATAATTCTCTGGCAGGCTAATACGCGCTACACCTGATGCAACAGCTGCCTCTGCCACCGCCCGCGCGACACGTGGCAATAAGCGTGGGTCCATCGGCTTGGGAATAATGTAGTGTTTGCCGAACTGTAAATCGCTCACTTTGGCCGCTGTTAGCACTTCCTGCGGTACCGGCTCTTTGGCAATAGCACGAATAGCATGCACTGCGGCGAGCTTCATCTCATCGTTAATGACACTGGCACGCACGTCCAGTGCACCACGGAAGATAAATGGGAAGCACAGCACATTATTCACCTGATTCGGATAATCAGAGCGGCCGGTAGCCATAATAATATCGTCCCGCATGGCGTGGGCCAGTTCAGGTTTAATTTCCGGATCTGGGTTAGAGCAGGCAAAAATGACCGGCTTGTCGGCCATCAGCGTTAATGCCTCTGCCGGCAGTACGTCCGGGCCTGACACACCAACAAACACATCAGCGCCCGTCAGCGCATCTTCTAAGCTGCGCTTATCAGTATTGTTGGCAAACAGCTTCTTGTATTCATTTAAATCGTTACGGCGGGTATGAATGACGCCCTTGGTATCCAGCATATAAATATGCTCACGCTGGGCACCGCACTTAATCAGCAGCTCCATACAGGCAATAGCAGCAGCGCCGGCGCCCATACAAACGATAATGGCGCTTTTTATATCTTTACCCTGAATTTCCAGCGCATTTAACATGCCGGCGGCAGTAACAATAGCAGTACCATGCTGATCATCATGAAACACCGGGATATTGCAGCGTTTAATCAGCTCTTTCTCAATTTCAAAACACTCAGGTGCTTTAATATCTTCTAAATTAATGCCACCAAAGGTGTCAGCGATATTGGCCACCGTATTGATAAAGTCTTCCGTACTACGATGAGACACTTCAATATCTATCGAGTCCAGATTAGCAAAGCGCTTAAATAACAGTGCCTTACCTTCCATCACCGGCTTAGATGCCATAGGCCCCAGATTACCCAGGCCTAAAATGGCAGTACCATTGGAGATCACCGCTACCAGGTTGCCTTTGCCGGTGTATTTGTAAACATTATCGACGTCGGCGGCAATTTCCCGCACCGGCTCAGCCACACCCGGGCTGTAAGCGAGCGCTAAATCAGTTACCGTCTCGGCCGGTTTACTGATCTCGATACTAATTTTGCCGGGTTTAGGTTCTGCATGATAACGCAGTGCCTGTTCTCTGAAATCTGCCATCGGTTCTATCCTGCTGTTTTGTAGGGCTAAGCGTATTGTTATAGTGTTATCGGGCTACTACGCTGTGGGCGGCATATTCTAAAGAGGCACGCTGCAGAAGAGAAACAGAATCGGTCTGATCGTACCAGCCTGACGCGGTTGAAAATGCCATACCACTTTAGTCGTAGCGCAACTGTTATAACAATAAAAACCGCCAGCGCCAAGAGACGTCCAGCCATCTACAGCTGTCAGCAGCGCTATCACTGAATACAGATGCCGGCGCAACAGCATAACCATGCCCACAACTGCAAAATGGCTGCACTAGCCAGCGCGAGGATTATGGATAGAGAGCAACGCTAAGCCAATGAAATAACAGGCTTAAAATAACGAACTACAGTTAAGGTTGCTAAGCGGTGCTAAGGAGAGGGGTGGCATAAAAATATTTTTTCAGCAAATACTGAGTATTTGCACAAAAAACAGCCAACACACAGCGACAAAAAAAGCACCCGCAGGTGCTTTTTTGGTGTACGGCAATAACCGATTAACGGCTGCCCAGTACAGAGAAACGCTTTTTGAAGCGGTCAACACGGCCGCCTACGTCTAACACTTTCTGCTTACCAGTGTAGAACGGGTGGCATGCTGAGCAAACGTCCAGGTGGATGTCTTTGCACAGTGCTGATTTGGTTTTGAATGAGTTACCGCAAGTACAGGTTGCAGTAATTTCTTTGTATTCCGGGTGGATACCTGGTTTCATGGCTTACCTCGTTAGGCCGTATCGCTATCTGGTCAATTATTGCCAGACACCATACGTAATTACAGTTAATTAAGGGCGCGTAGCTTAATAGATAGCCAGCCAAGTTGCAACAGATCAGACGCTTTGACGGCAAATTTTGTTTTACTTGGCATTTGGCCAAGGCCTCCTTACACTTAACCGCTGCTTGATAACGGAAACCTGCTGTGACAGTTGTACGTGTGGCCCTGCCGCTGCCGCTTAGGCAACATTTTGACTATCTGCTCGATGCCAGCCAGCCGGCTCAGGTAGGCTGTCGGGTGCGGGTACCCTTTGGCAACCGCACGCTGGTGGGCATTGTCTGGCAGATAAACCCTGATGATAGCTTTGCCGCTAACAAACTTAAACCGGTGCAGGCCCTGCTCGACACCACGCCGGTATTGCCGGAACTACTCTGCCGCTTGCTTAGCTTTGCCGCCGAGTATTACCACCACCCGCTGGGTGAAGTATTAATAAGCGCCCTGCCGCTGTTGCTACGCGAAGGGCGTAACCTGAACGATTATCAGCCCAAAGCCTATCAGCTTACCCCCGCGGGCCAGGCAATAGATGCCAACGTGTTAAAACGGGCCCGCAAACAGTTAGAACTGTGGCAGGCGCTGGCGCAGCACCGCATCAGCGAGTCATTGCTGGGGCAACAATACAGCCGAGCCAGCTTAAAACAGTTAATGGATAAAGGCCTGGCCGAAGAAGTGGTTGTGCCCGCTTCACCTTTCACGGCACCTGCCACACCAGCCAGAGGTTTAAAGCTAACGCCAGCACAGGCGCTGGCCGTCACCGCTATTCATCAGGCCTTTGGCCGCTTCGAACGTTTGTTACTGGAAGGGGTTACCGGCTCGGGTAAAACCGAAGTTTATCTGCAAAGTATTGCCAGTTTATTGTGTCAGCAGCAGCAAGTGCTGGTAATAGTGCCGGAGATTGGTTTAACACCACAAACACTGGCGCGGTTTCAGGCGCGCTTTGATGTACCGGTGCTGTGCTGGCACTCAAACCTTAGCGATAGCGAGCGCTTACATTGCTATTTGCAGGCACAAAGTGGTGCAGCAGCTATTATCGTCGGCACCCGTTCAGCCTTGTTTTTACCCTTCTGGCGTTTGGGGCTGATTATTATTGACGAAGAGCACGACCAATCACTGAAACAACAGGATGGCTTTCGCTATCATGCGCGTGACCTGGCAATAAAACGTGCAGCATTGCAGCACTGCCCCATTGTGCTGGGCTCGGCTACACCCAGCCTGGAAAGTTTGCACAATGCGCTGAACAAACGTTTTATCCATTTACCGCTGCCCGACCGCGCCGCCGGCCAGGCCTTACCCGGCTTTGAGCTGATAAACTTAAAACAGCAGGTACTGCAATATGGCCTGGCCAGCCAAACACTGGCGCAAATAAAACAACAATTAGCCGCTGGCCATCAGGTAATGCTGTTTTTAAACCGGCGTGGCTTTGCGCCGGCGCTGTGCTGTGACGAATGCGGCTGGCTGACCGAATGTCAGCGCTGCAGTGCCTTTACCACCTACCACAAGCAAAGCCGGCAACTGGTATGCCATCACTGCGGTGCCAGTAAGGCCATTCCGCGCCAATGCGCCAATTGTGGCAGCACCAAACTTACGCCGCTGGGCCAGGGTACTGAACAGCTGGAAGAAAACCTGCAGCAGCTGTTCCCCGATACCTCCATAACGAGGCTGGATCGCGATAGCACCCGGCGTAAAGGTTCGCTAAACAGCCTGCTGGACGACATTCATCAGCACGGCGCCCGGCTGATTGTCGGCACGCAGATGCTGGCCAAAGGTCATCACTTTCCTAATGTGACACTGGTGGTGATTGTCGATGTGGACGGCGCGCTGTACAGCAGCGATTTTCGTGCCCCCGAACAGCTGGCGCAATTGCTTACTCAGGTGGCAGGTCGCGCCGGCCGTGGTGATAAGGCAGGCAAGGTTCTGCTACAAACCCATTACCCGGAACACGCTTTGCTGCAGGACATTATTCAAAATGGTTATGCCTCTTTTGCCCGCAGTGCGCTTTTGGAGCGCGAGCAAACCCGGTTGCCGCCCTACCAGCATTTAAGCCTGTTTAGTGCCCAGGCACATCAGGCGCCGCTATGCCAGCAGTGGTTAACTCAGCTGGCCGAGCAGGCCAGACAATTTCCAGCGTTACAGTTACTTGGGCCCATACCGGCGCCGCTGGAGCGGCGTGCCGGTTTATATCGCTGGCAACTGCAGCTATACAGTGCAAATCGTACTGCTATGCACCAGGCACTCAGCGCTCTGCTAGACAGCATTAGCCAGTGGCCACTAAGCCGTAAAATCAAGTGGCAGCTTGACGTCGACCCGACCGATCTTACCTAAGACGAGCCCGGAACAAGGGCGCGGTTTCTTTTTCAGTACAAGCAGGTAGAATAGCGCCTAGCACAGTAGTAAGAGTATTCCAGCCGTTATGCCACACAAAGACTATGTTAAAGCCAGCCGCCCCAAAGCCAAGCCGGCCCGGGGACGAGGCCGCGCCAACACCAAAGCTGCAGCGCCTGGTCGCAAACCCTGGCTGTTGTTAATAGTCACCGCCGGCCTGATTGCCGGCTTTGTGTATTTCTTATGGTTTTTAAACCAGCAGCCCGCGGTGTCTACCAGCGTAGAAAAACCTGCCGCCAAGCCGGTAAAAACCGATGAACTGCCGGCCAAACCGACACAAGAGCCGTATCAGTACATTAAAGAGCTGGAAAATAAGCAAGTTACCGTAGAAGTGACTGAACAACCGCAATCTGCCGGCCCCTATCAAATGCAATGCGGTTCGTTCCGTGAGCAGAAACAAGCCGAAGCAATGAAAGCGCAAATTGCCTTTGTCGGTTTTAGCTCTGAGATCCGCCGCACCGAAGGCAGTAACGGTATCTGGTACCGGGTCGTGCTGGGGCCTTATGAGTCAAAACGCCAGGCCACCGCCGATCGTAACCGGCTGCGCCAGCAAAGCATTAATACCTGCCAGATCTGGAACTGGTCTTGAAATAGTCGCCAGCCAACCTTACTTAATGCCTAGGTTAATGACGCCCTAAGGCTAAAATATGACAACGATCGTTTCTGTCCGCCGCAATGGTAAAGTTGCCATTGGCGGCGATGGCCAGGTTTCACTTGGCAATACCGTTATGAAGGGCAATGCCCGCAAAGTACGCCGGCTGTATCACAACAAGGTCATCGCCGGTTTCGCCGGCGGCACCGCAGATGCCTTTACCCTGTTTGAACGCTTTGAAGCCAAACTTGAGCTGCACCAGGGCCATTTGATGCGGGCAGCAGTAGAGCTGGCTAAAGACTGGCGTACCGACCGCATGCTGCGCAAATTAGAAGCGCTGCTGGCGGTGGCCGATGCCAACACCTCGCTCATCATCACTGGTAACGGCGATGTGGTGCAACCTGAGCATGACTTAATTGCCATTGGCAGCGGTGGGCCTTATGCCCAGGCGGCCGCCACGGCACTACTGCAAAACACAGAGCTTAGTGCCCGCGACATCGTGGAAAAAAGCCTGACCATCGCCGGTGATATTTGCGTATACACTAACCAGCATCAGACCATTGAAGAACTCTAAGCAGGTAGCCTTATGTCTGACATGACGCCAAGAGAAATTGTCCACGAGCTGGACCGCCATATAATCGGCCAGAACAAAGCCAAACGCGCAGTGGCCATTGCCCTGCGTAACCGCTGGCGCCGCATGCAGTTAGATGCGGCACTGCGCCAGGAAGTGACGCCGAAAAATATCCTGATGATAGGCCCAACCGGCGTGGGCAAAACCGAGATAGCACGCCGGCTGGCTAAGCTGGCTAATGCACCTTTTATCAAAGTAGAAGCCACCAAGTTTACCGAAGTGGGTTATGTCGGCAAGGAAGTGGAAAGTATTATCCGTGATCTGACCGACAGCGCCGTAAAGATGTTCCGCGAGCAAGCCATAGAGAAAAACCGCTACCGCGCCGAAGAAATGGCCGAAGAGCGTATTCTGGACGTGCTGTTGCCGCCGGCCAAAGCAGCCTGGGGCGAGCCGGAGAATAAAACACCAACCGACTCTAACACCCGGCAAATCTTCCGTAAAAAGCTGCGCGAAGGCCAGCTGGACGACAAAGAAATTGAGCTGGAACTGGCGCAGCCAAACATTGGCGTGGAAATTATGGCGCCGCCGGGCATGGAAGAGATGACTTCGCAACTGCAAAGCATGTTCCAAAGCCTGGGCCAGGACAAAAAGAAAAAACGCAAACTGAAAATAAAAGAGGCGCTAAAGCAGCTGATTGAAGAAGAAGCCGCCAAGCTGGTTAACCCGGAAGAGCTGAAAACCGCCGCGCTGGAGGCGGTTGAGCAAAACGGCATCGTGTTTCTGGACGAGATAGACAAAATTTGTAAGCGTGGCGAAACCAGTGGCCCCGATGTGTCACGCGAAGGTGTGCAGCGCGATTTATTGCCACTTATCGAAGGCTGCACCGTCAATACCAAACACGGCATGGTAAAAACCGACCATATTCTGTTTATCGCCTCCGGCGCCTTTCAGATGAGCAAGCCCTCAGATCTGGTGCCAGAGCTACAGGGCCGCCTGCCAATACGGGTTGAACTGGAAGCCTTAAGTGCCGCTGATTTTGAGCGTATTTTAACTGAGCCCAAAGCCTCTTTAACCGAACAGGCCACCGCCATGCTGGCAACCGAAGGTGTGCGGTTGCGCTTTAGCACTGATGGCATAAAAAGCCTGGCCGCCGCCGCCTGGCAGGTGAATGAAACCACGGAAAATATCGGTGCGCGGCGTTTATACACGGTGATGGAGCGGCTATTGGAGGAAATCTCCTATGACGCAGCTGATCATGCCGGCGAAGAGATCCACATTGATGCCGCCTATGTGGAAAAACACCTGGGCGCCTTGGTGAAAGATGATGATTTAAGCCGGTTTATTCTGTAATGGCCTCCAACGCCCCCAGCACTGACACAGACATTCAGGTTAGCCGGCTGCACTACCACCAGCGCAGCCGTAAGCTGGATGTACAGTTTAACAATGGCGAAACAGCCAGTTTCAGCGCCGAGTTATTGCGCGTGTTGTCGCCCTCGGCCGAGGTACGCCGTCATGGCAAGCCGGTGCTGGTGACGAACAAAAAGAATGTCGCCATCAGCAAGGTATTGCCGGTGGGCCATTATGCGGTAAAGCTGGTGTTTGATGATGGCCACGACAGCGGCATATACAGCTGGCGCTATCTGCATCAGCTGGCGACGCAGCAAGATAGCTTGTGGCAGCAATACCTGACACAGTTACGCCAGGCCAATGCCCAGCGTGACGAGCTGATCGCCGTAAAGTTTAAACCCTAAGCACCGCCAGTAGCGACCCGTTCAAGTTAATAGCAGCCGGCGTCGGGGCCGGCTGTAACCACTCAGGCCTGAAAGCGGTCTACCGTTTGGTGCAATAACGCCGCCTGCTGTGCCACTTCTTCGCTGATACTGGCGTTATGCCGGGCATGGCCATAGGTTTCGTCCGACAAATCGCGGATCTTAACCACGTTTTTATTCACCTCGGCCGCTACCTGGCTTTGCTCTTCTATCGCCGCTGCAATTTGCGTCGTCATATCCATGATATTGCTGACATCACTGGTGATATCACTCAGCAGTTGCATAGCCACATTGGCTTGTTCAGCACTGCTTTGGCCCTGTTGCCGGCAATCCTGAATTACCTGCACGATGTTGTGGGTACGACCTTGCAAACCACCGACAATCGCCTCTATTTGCCGGGTAGAATCCTGCGTACGCATGGCTAAATTACGCACCTCATCGGCTACTACAGCAAAGCCGCGGCCCTGCTCGCCAGCGCGCGCCGCTTCTATTGCCGCATTCAGTGCCAGTAAATTGGTTTGCTCAGCAATGCTACGAATAACATCCAGCACCGAACCGATAGTTTTGCTGTCCTGCTCCAGTTCTGCCACCACCTGGGTAGCATCCTGTAACTGCGCCGATAATGCATTAATCCGCTCTACCGTATGCAGTACCTCGCCACGGCCGGTTTGGGCATTTTGGTTAGTGGCTTCGGCTTTGGCGGCGGTGGTTTCGGTATTGCTGGCAATTTCGTTAATGGTGGCGCCCATCTCTGTTACGGCGGTGGCGACCATATCGGTTTCGTTTTGTTGTTGCTGCATACCGCGGCTGGTATCGGCAGTGGACCGCGCCAGCTCATTGGTCGCAGTATCCAGCATTTCCAGTGCCTGATTAACCGTGCGGATAAGGTCCTGAAAATCGCCTAGCATGGCGTTAAAATCCTGTGCCAGCGTGGTCATTTCATCTTTACCGGCGACCTGCACCCGCATGCGAAAATCATTCGTACTGCGAATAAGCCCTATCGCCTGACACACGTCCATCACCGGGCGCAAAATACTGCGGCTGGTCAGCGCGACCAGTGCTAATACCACCACCAGCACCAGCACAAAAATGCCGATGGCCAGCGTCTGGGTGGTGCTGACTGCAGCGCTAATGGCACGGCCGGTTTGTTCTGACAGGGTTTTTAAGCTGGCCTCGGTGCTTTGTATGGCTTTACGCATTTGCCCCGTTACGCCCTGCGTTTCATCCAGCCCCATTTGCTGCATGGCGTTAACCAGCGCAGTAAAATGTCGCTGATATTGCTGTGCCAGTTGCAGACTGTCTGGTTCAGCACTTAACTGTTGGCTTAGCTGCAAAAACGTCTGCTCAAACTGCTGGGCATGAGCCATATCTTTGCGCAACAGGAAATCTTTTTCAGCCCGGCGTAACTGCAACATCAGCACACTGAGATCATCACGGCTAACGGCATCCAGTCGCTGCTCTAACTGATGTACCGCCTGGCGTAGCTCCCCCATAACGCCAGAGCGGTAATCCAATCCAATACGCTGCTGCTGGCTAACCAGGTGATTAAAGCTTTGCAGATAGTCTGCCGTCAGGCTGCTAAACTGTGCCAGTGGCTCACGGTCAATACGATGCTGCTGCAGCAAGCGGTCAAGCTGGGCTACACGCTGTTGCATCTGCTGGTAGTGATCAGCCAGGCGCTGCTGATACTTCAGCTCGGTGCGCATCATAAAATCTTTTTCGTGCCGGCGAAACATCAGCACGTCGGTGCTAATTTGCTCGACCAGCTGCTGGGTCCTCGCCAGGCTGGTAAGTTGTGCACTTTGATAAAACAAAATCAGCAGCATAATAGCCATTGCCAGCACCAGGGCACCGCCATTGATAAATAACCGCTGTTTAATAGTTAAATGCCTTAAACGACTCATACTCTAGATCCGAAATGTTAACAACAGCTTTGATGATAGTTCAGGCGTAACAAAATGCTGCAAAAATTATCAGCCAAGCGCCTAATTGAGCAAAGTGTAGGCAACCAGGGTACTGCACGCCCCCAACACCGCACCAGCCAACACGTCCAGCGGAAAATGTACGCCGAGCATAATACGCGACAGGCCAATCGCCATGGCCCAAAGCAGTGCCAGCGGCCACCAGAGCGGAAAATACAGTGCAATCACAGTGCTGAACACAAAGGCACCTGCGGTATGGCCTGATGGCAAACTAAAGCGGTCAGACGGGGTGATATGGGCACGGATAAAAGCGGTGAGCACATCGGCAGGCCGTGCCCGTTTGATGCTGTTTTTCAGCAGTAAATACAGCGGTAACTCCAGCGCAAAGGCAGCCAGCAATAAGCCGCTGACGCTGTAAGCCTGCGCCGAGCCTGCGCTTAGCAGCGTCAGCACAAACAGCAGGTACAAGGGGCCATCAGCAGTCTTTGACAGCCATAAGCTAATTTGGCGGGCCTGCACTGAGGTACTGCGGCGAAACAGTCGTTGAAATGAAGCCTGATCCCACTGTTCCAGTCGTTTAAGCAACATAAGAGGCACTGTCCTGAGTATCGACTAAGGACAGGCTAGCGCGGCTTTATGACGTTAGCATGACACCGGGCTTACGGGCAAACGCCACAGCGTCTGCCTCTGGTAGTGGTCGGGCAATGTGGTAGCCTTGTACTGCATCGCAGGCCATGCTTTTAAGTAGTTGAAGCTGCACGGCACTCTCTACGCCTTCGGCTAAAATACGTTTACCTAAGCCATGTGCCAATTTGATCATGGTTTTCACGATCATCATGTCAGAGTCATTACCGGCCATATCCATGACAAAACTGCGGTCAATTTTAATTTTGTCTATTGGCATGCGGCGTAAATACGCCAGCGAAGAGTAACCGGTACCAAAATCATCAATCGATACCCTAATTCCCATCTGCTGTAATTCCAATACATGGTTAGAGCCTTTTTCCATATCATGCATTGCGGTATTTTCAGTGATTTCAAGCTCCAGTAATTCCGGCGCCACCTGATACTGCTGTAACAACTGCTGAATATGTTGTTTTAAACCATCCTGCTGAAAATGTAGTGGTGACATATTCACTGCCAAAGGGATCTGCAGCCCAGCCTGGCGCCACTGGCTGATGGTTTGCACCGCTTTTTGCAGGATCCAGAAGTCCAGCTGGCGGCTTAAGCCTAACTGTTCAACAAAGGGTAAAAACTGCCCCGGCATCAATAAACCCTGCTTCGGATGTTGCCAGCGTACTAACACTTCAAAAGCATCGAGTTTGTTGTCACGCAAATTCATCTGCGGCTGAAAATACAACAATAACTGGTTATGCTGCATTGCTGCTAACAGCTCAGTTTCCCAGCTGATTAAACGGGCAGACTCATCTTCCATACCAGCCTGATAAGCCAGATGCCGCGTTTGCAGGCGTTTGGCCTGATGAAACGCAATATTAGCTTTTTGTAGCAGTGTCTCAGCATTAGCGGCATCGTACGGCGCGCAGGCAATACCCACAGTACAGCTAAGTTGCAACTGCCCGGCTTGCGAGTCAAAGCGTTTCTCTACCAACTGCTGCACATGACGCAGCGCATACTGTAACTGGGTGTCGTCCTGAATATCGGTCAGTGCCAGCGCAAAAATATCGCCGCCGGTGCGGGCGACCAATGCCGGTTTTAAGATACTGTTAGCAAAGCGCTGATTTAACTGGCGTAGCAGCATATCGCCTTGTTTCAGACCAACCGACTCATTAATCGTTTTAAACTTATCCAGACCCAGCATCAACAGATAAAGTGGTGTATCGGCGCTTTGCTGCAGTTTATGCTGCAACTGCGTCAGTAAAGCATCACGGTTTAGTGCCCCGGTCAGTTGGTCGTAACTGTCCAGATAGCGAGCCTTTTCGGTTAACTGCATATTGGCACTGCGCTCATGCTCATGCAGCCAAATCAGCAGTGCCAGCCCCAGACAGCACAGCAAAAACAGCTCTGCACATTTATAAATCAATGTTAGCCGGGGCTCTGCCAACTCAGCAGCACTCAGCAGGCGCCAGACCGCAAAGGCAATATATAAACAGCCCCACAACGATAAGGTTGCCGCCGCCAGCCTTTGGCCCAGTGATGACTCCATCCGTTGCAACAGGCTAATAGCAGCACCCAGCAGCAAGATGCCCATCAACAGCAGTCGGAGATACACCTGAAAATAGTCGCGCCAGTCGCGGTCAATCTCAAACAGTTGAAATGGCAATAAAGTGAGCAAACTCAAGATCGCCAGCGATGTCATTAACGTTATCGTGGAGAGGGACGCCCATCGCGGCACGCCGTTGCGCCGGGTCAGCATCATACCGCGCAGCAAAAACACGGCGAAAACATAGCTCCCCATAATAGTGACGAATTGCAGCAACTCCATCACGAGAGGAAGCTGTAATGCCCATTGCAGCAAAATGGCCAACTGATAACTGGTAAAACCCAGTAAAGCAATAAACCAGGAGCGAATATAGTTTTGTTGGTAAATCCGGTTCAGGTTCCACAGCAGCACACAAAGTAGCAGTGCAATACCTACCTGGGTCAGATAAATTGCTAACCGGGCAAAAATTTCTGCAGCCACTGCCAGTACCTGTTAATACACCTGAGCACACCTTAACAAACAACAATACCCGCCGACAATACACAGTTAGTCGTTGCTCGATAAAAGCCAATAATAATAAGTGTTTGAGCTTACTGCGCCGGGCGCTATACTGAGGGTCAATTCTGTTAATGCCGGAGCCCACCATGGAATACAATACGTCTGAATTATGTGATCTTTATGCCGATTTGGTCGATGTGGTTGAGCCGCTCTTTGCCAATTACGGTGGCCGACGCTCTTTTGGTGGCAAAATTCATACTGTTAAATGTTTTGAAGACAACGGCTTAGTTCGACAAATGCTAAGCGATCCGGGTGTCGGCAAAGTGCTGCTAATTGATGCTGGCGGCTCGGCCCGGCGCGCTATTATTGATGCCGAGCTGGCCTCGCTTGCGGCAACCAATGGCTGGGAAGGCATAGTGTGTTATGGCAGTGTGCGCGATCTGGATTTGCTGGAGGATTTTGATATCGGTATCCAGGCCGTTAATGCCATTCCGGTAGGCGCCGATGACAAAGGTTTTGGTGAAACTGAAGTGCCGGTTAATTTTGCTGGCGTTACCTTTTTACCCGGCGATCATCTGTATGCCGATAGTACCGGCATTATTATGTCGCCGGATCCACTGGATATTGAATAATCAGGTTTGCTGATGCTAACGCTTTTTACGCCTGCCAGGCTTGAGCAACTGTGCTCCAGCCGCCCCGGTGAGCAACGTCTGGGCCAGGCGGTCGCGCTGCCGCAAGCCAACCTGAGCCTGAGCCAGCAACTGGCTCAGGCTAAAACGGCAGGCTGTCAATTTGTGTTGTTAGGTATCCCTGAAGACATCGGGCCAAGAGCCAATCTGGGCCAGGCCGGTGCAACCGGCGGCTGGCAGGCATTTTTAAGCCGTTTTTTGCCTCTGCAAAGCAACAATTTTATCGCTGCCAGCCAGTTATTACTGCTTGGTGAGGTAGACTGCACTGCTTTACAACAGCAAGCCAATAAGCTGGACAACCAGCAACCAGAGCAACTGGCGTTGCTGCGTGAGCTGGTGAGCCAGTTAGATCAGTATGTCAGCGCTGTAGTGCAGGCCATCTTTGCCGCCGGTTTGTATCCTATCGTTATCGGCGGCGGCCATAACAACAGTTATCCACTATTAAAGGCACTGGCCACACAAAGCGGCCAGCCGGCAAACAGCGCCAACCTGGACCCGCACAGTGATTTTCGCCCGCTGGAAGGACGGCACAGTGGAAATGGCTTTAGCTATGCCTGGCAGGATGGCTATTTACAGCACTACTTTGTGCTGGGGCTGCACGAACTGAAAAATTCAGCCGCCACACTGCAGCAGTTACAGCAGGCAGGGGCTGACTATTGCAGCTACCAGCGTATCTTTGTCCGGCAAGAGCTGAATTACCAGCAGGCGCTGGACCTGTGTATAGATGCCGTCGTGCAAGGCACTGGGGATATTGGTATTGAACTGGACACCGACAGCATCAGCATGATGCCGGTCAGCGCTTTTACTAACTGCGGTGTCAGCGTGCAGGCGGCAGAGCAATTTGTGTATCAACTGGCCAGGTTACCGCGCAGCCGTTATCTGCATTTAGCCGAGGCCGCACCAGCACAGCATGCGGCGGGTTTAGCCGCAGGCAACAGTGAAGCCGGCCAAATTCTGGCGGCGCTGGTATATGCGTTTATTCAGGGCAAGCAGCATCAGGCTACGGCGCTGTAGGGCCTTTTGGCTGTTGCTGCCACTGTTTTAACCAGACAGCAAAACCACTCAACTCAAACGGCCGCGAGTATAAAAAGCCCTGACCACGGGTGCAGCCCATGCGCAGTAACTTCTGCTCCACTTCTACCTCTTCTACACCTTCAGCGATTACGCCTAAATCCAGATTACGCGCCATATCAATAATAGCGCCGGTGATGGCAGAGTGCATATCGGATTTATGTAAATCATTGATAAAGCTGCAATCAACTTTCACGTATTGAATGGGCAAACGGCGTAAATAGGCCAGTGATGATAAACCGGTGCCAAAGTCATCCAGCGCCAGCTCTACCCCTAAGCGGTGCAAGCGCTGAATGGTCGCCAGTGCCTTGTCCGGCGCTTCAGCCAGCGCGCCTTCTTTAATTTCCAGCATCAGCAGCGCCGGCTTCACCTTATGCTTTTCGAACAAAAATTCTAAGCTATCGACCAGTTCATCCTGCAGCAAATCTTTGCTGGAGATATTAACCGCTATCTTGCTGTTTAAGCCGGCTTGCTCCAGCGTTGCGATCATAGCGACCGCCTCGCGCACCACCCACTGGGTTAATGGGTAGATAACGCCGGTTTGTTCGGCCAACGCCAAAAAACTGGACGGTGTCATTAAGCCGCGGCTGGGATGACGCCAGCGCACAAACACTTCACCGGCTAACACCTGACGGCTTTTCATATCAATTTGCGGCTGCACATAGAGTGCCAACTGGTTATCGGCAATCGCCTGACGCAGCTCTGCCATTAGCGTCAGCTTGTCACTGCTGTAATTGAGCATGCGCGGGCTGAACACCTGGCTTTGCCCCTGCAACCAGCTGTGGTGTTGCAGCGCCAGATAGGCGCGCTCTGATAACTCGCTAAGCAAGGTGCCGTGCTCAGGATAATTGGCAATGCCAGAGTGAAGTTGATAATCAACCGCGCAACCGTGCACTATCATCGGTTCCGGTACATTTTTTTCCAGATTATCCGCTACATATTCGGCCAGATGTTGCTGCTCGGTACTATCGAGCCAGACGGCAAAATCCACGCCACCTAAATGGCACAGCCGGATCGGCAGCTGTTGGCGAAACTCAAAAGTGAGCGCTTCTGGCGTGTCTTTTAACTGTTGGTTAATACGCTGAGCAATCTGGGCCAGGATCAGGTTACTGTTGCTGTGGCCAAGTAACTGATTAATTTGTTCAAACTGACTGATCTTGATCAGTAGCAGGGAGAATTGCTGTTGTGGTGCCCGCTTTAGCAATTCGTCCAGCTGCTGTTGCAGGAAAAATTTGTTAGGAAAACCACTGATATCATCATGTAGCGAGTAAAACCCCAGCGGGTTGGCTTGCTGCTTTTGTTGCTGCTTATTCAGTTTGTGCAAGTCAAACTTAAGTTTAATCAGATAGATAAAACTCAACAGTAATAACCCTGTCAGCAAGCTAAGCAAAGGTAACTGCTCTGTTTCACTCTGCGCCGCAACGGGCCAGCTTAATAACGCCAAACTTAACAGCCGGTAAGACAAGGTGGTTCTCCTGCATCAATACTGCTACTAGCATAATCGAAAACCACCTGTTGTAAAGCAACTTACAGCCGGTGGTTAACCTCTTTACCATTGATTATCAGCTGTTTAAGTGAACTCACACCAAACTGATAACACAGCTCAGCCGGCCGGCTGATGGCGTAACAGGCGAAGTCGGCCCGCTGGCCAACCGCTAAAGTACCGCGGTCTCTAAGGCCCAGCGCTTTGGCGGCATGGCGACTGACACCCAGCAGAGCTTCCTCAGGTGTTAAACGGAATAAGGTACACGCCATATTCAGCATCAGAGGCAGTGAGCACAGCGGTGAGGTACCCGGGTTAAGATCGGTTGCTACCGCCATTGGCACTTTGTACTGGCGTAGCAATGCTATAGGTGGCAGCTGATGTTCACGCAGAAAATAAAACGCGCCAGGCAATAAGACGGCAACAGTGCCGGCTTTTGCCATCGCAGCTACGCCGGCTTCATCAAGAAATTCGATATGGTCGGCGGACAGGCCGCCAAATTCAGCCACTAAAGCACTGCCACCTAAATTTGATAACTGCTCAGCATGGGCTTTTACCGGCAAGCCCAGCGCTGCTGCGGCGTTAAACACTTTACGGCTTTGTGCAACACTAAAACCGATGCCTTCACAAAACACATCTACTGCGTCTACCAAATTAAGCGCAGCTAAGCGCGGCAGCATGTCACACACGGCATCAATATAGTCATCGGCATTGTCGGCATACTCTGGCGGTAAGGCATGGGCGCCCAAAAAAGTTTTTTGCACCGATACCGGGTGATGTTGCGACAGCTCAGCAGCAACTTCGAGGATTTTCTGCTCACTTGCCAAATCCAGGCCATAGCCAGACTTAATTTCCACCGTAGTTACGCCCTGACTTAACAGGGCGTTAAGCCGGGCTTTGGCCAACACAAACAGTTGCTCATGGCTGGCAGCGCGCGTTGCGGCAACCGTAGCTTTAATACCACCGCCGGCTGCGGCTATTTGCTGGTAGCTGGCACCGTTTAGCCGCAGTTCAAACTCATTGGCACGATCACCGGCGTATACCAAATGCGTATGACAATCAATAAAGCCCGGTAAAAGCCACTGGCCAGCCACGTCATACAGCGGTGTTGCCAGCGCATCAAAAGCCGGCAGTTCAGCACGGGGGCCAACAAAGGCAATATGGCCGTCTTTTACCGCCAGTACTGCATTTTCAATGGTGCCATAAGGCTGCCCATTGTCGGTCATAGTGGCAATATTGGCATTAACCCAGATCGCATCAAATTGCTGCATCAACATCTCCTGTAAGCGGGCGGACACTAATTTTACACCAACGACTTGTCTATACAACAAAACTGCAGTATTTGTTATGCTGGTATCATTACGGAGCTTAACGTGGCCAAATTTGCCCAGATCAAAGAATACATTCTTAGCCAGATAGAAATTGGTGCCTGGCCCGAGCACAGCAGGGTGCCCTCAGAGAATGTGTTAGCTGAACAATTCAGCGTCAGCCGCATGACAGCGCGTCGCGCACTGCAGGAGCTGACCGAGCAGGGTATTTTATACCGCACCCAGGGGGTGGGCAGTTTTGTCGCGGCACTTAAATCGCAATCCTCTTTGCTGGAGATCCGCAATATTGCCGATGAAATACACAGCCGCGGTCATGCCTATAGCGCCCGTCTGTTACAGCTGACCGAACTCCCCTGCCCTACAGTTATTGCTAGTGCGCTGGGCCTTAAACGTAATGACGCGGTGTATTTTTCCCTGATCGTGCACCTGGAAGACAACCAACCATTACAGTTAGAAGCCCGTTATGTCAGCCCCCGCCTGGTACCGGATTATGTCAGGCAGGATTTTAACCAGCAAACACCCCATCAATATTTAAGCCACATCGCGCCGCTGACGGAAGCAGAACATTTGGTAGAGGCGATATGGCCGGATGACTTTACCTGCCGGCATTTACTACTGAAAAAACCTGAGCCCTGCCTGCGCCTGACCAGGCGCACCTTCAGTCGGGAAGGCGCAGTAAGCCTGGCTTACTTAACTGCACCCGGTAGCCGCTATCGTCTGGGCGGATACCTTAATTTTAACCTACCGGCCAGTCGCTAGCATTTTGGTATCTGCCGACATGTTGCCGCCAGCTCGCTGCAGCTGACAGTTTTTTTGTTGGTTCCCTTTTTCTGGCTAGACCAGCCAGGATTTCTTTGTTAACGTCAACTTGTTAAGCAAGCCGCTGCTGTCTATGTTTAGGGCTCAGCTTGGTCGCGGAGTACACACCTTTGATCCAGTTAAAAGTTGCACATAAAGTTATTCTCGGTTTTGGCTTTATTGCCCTGTTGTTATTATTGTCCAGCGGCTCAGCGTTATTAAGCTTCTCTGCAGTTACACATTCCAGTGAGCGGGTAAATCAGTTAGCTGTGCCGGTGCAACAGCAAAGCAACGCCGCACAGGTGCAGTTATTAAAACTGGCTAAACTCTCTGCATTGGGGTTTACCGCTGAGCAGGACACTGATATTAGCCAGTACCAACAACAGTTCAATGCTGGCAGTAACTCCCTGCGTCAACAGTTAGCAACCTTATCCAGCCTGACTAGCGGTGAAGCGCAGTTCACCAGCACGCTGGCCGATATCGACAACCGATATCAGCAGTACGCCAGCGCCGTTGAGGCGATGTTCAACGCCAGGTTACAAAGCCTGGCATTACAGCATGATGCGCTAAAAGAGTTTACCGTACTGGAGCAGCTGGTCGACAGTATAGGAGCAAACCTGTTAGATCTGTCGTATCTGCAGCTACCTGGCGGCGCCCGCCAGATGGAGCTGATCGCTGGCAGTGCCAACCGTATTGATGGCCAGTTGCTGGGACTATTAAATACCTTTAAAGAAGTGGCGGCTTATAACGATGTCGCGCAGGCCGAAGCCGGCCAGGAAAACCTCAGTTTTGCCCTGAGTGATATGCAGGTCAATATCGACTATATGGCTAACCAGGTTGCCACACTGAATACTGACGGCCTGTGGCAGAGTATCACCGGGCAATTGTCCGAACTGACCAACCGGGTAGAAGATCAGAACAGCCTGGCCAGAATAAAGCTGGCTCAGGTTGAGGCACAGCAACAAGCCCGCCAGCAGTTAACCCTCTCCGAGCAGCGGGTAGAACAAGTCATCACGGCGTTAGACACTTTGCAAAGTGCCGCTGATCAGCAGTTTGCTGCTTTACAGCAAAACGTTTCTGACTCGGTCAGTTCAGGTAACACCCGCACCCTAAGCCTGATGCTGGTACTGATCTTACTGGCTGTCGCAGCCGCCTATCTGACCATTAACGCCATGCTACGACCACTGGCAGACATTAATAAAGTACTGACCGACGTGGCCAAAGGAAATTTGACCCGTAAGCTGCAAGTGATGCAACAAGACGAATTTGGTGCGCTGGCAGATAAAGTGAATAGCCTGACCAGTGCCCTGAGTAGCCTGATTATCGATATTCAACACAACGCCAGCGAGCTGAATCAGAATGCCAGCCAGTCAGCTTACGAGGTGGGTGAAATTAACGATTCGCTGCAGCATCAGCAACAACAAATTGCCGACGTGAACGACATTACCCGTCAGTTAGCTGACAGTACCCGTGATATTGCCAGCCAGTCTGCTGAAACAACACATGCCATGCAGCAAGCGCTGACTCAGGGCAAACAAATAGACCAGATTGCCCGGCAAAATAGTGACCGCATCACCCATCTGGCGCAGCAACTCACCAGCACCAGTGCGGTAATGAGCCGGGTGAATGATGAAGCGAACAATATCGGCAGCATACTGGCAACCATTCGTAGCATTGCCGAGCAAACCAATCTGCTGGCACTAAACGCCGCGATAGAGGCGGCCAGAGCCGGTGAGCAAGGCCGGGGTTTTGCTGTGGTAGCAGACGAAGTTCGCTCTCTGGCGGGGCGCACACAACAAGCTACGGATGAAATTCGTCAGATGATTGAGACGCTACAGCAACAAAGTAAACAGGCTGTACAGGCTATTAGCAGCGGCAAAACCGATGCAGACAGCTGTGTGGCCCAAACGCAGGAGCTGGCCAGCGCACTTAGCCTGGTTATACAAGCGTTAGCGACAACACAGGATATCAGTAGCCGCGTCACAGCAGCTACCGAAACACAGCTGCAACTGGGCAGTACCATAGACCAAAATATGCAGCAAATGGTTGAAGTGGCTCATGTCAGTAGCGAAAAAGCCGAGCGGACTTTACAACATAGTGATGGCGTATCACGCCTGGCTAATGCACTGCAAAAAGCGGCTGGCGCCTTTAAAATTTCCTGACAGGCAAACAAACCCTATCAGGGGGCGGCGTCCTGCCGCCACATTCGCCATTTCCTTCAGCGTTAACCGGCATCGTGCCGGCATGTCACTGCTCCGTAGCAAGGGCAACTGCCCTTTTGCCATTCCGTAGCCAAGAAAAAGGCTGGACGTAGTCCAGCCAGGCAGGAAGTATTTTCGCATCCTGTTGTTTTTCTCGATTCCCTTCGCCAGCTAGTGTGCCAAATTAGGGAGAAAAAACCCGATGAAAAGATGATATCAGCATCAAACTAACGCAAATTGTTGTTCCCGATACTTTTTCTGCTGTTTTTTTAAACTCTTTGCATCTAAAAGCTCAATATTTGCTTCGCGGGCAAAAATCCAGGCCTGACTGCTAAAGCCAGCATAACTGACGACAATACCGCTGTTAAAATCGGCCGCCAACATCTGCTGAAACAAAGCACGGATCTGATTAATATCGACCACCTGATTCGTTTGCTGCATGAATACCAGCTTTTCCTGCTCGCCCTGTAAGCATTGATACTCAGCACTGACCCGCTCTGAATAAGCTAACTTGCCCTGATGCAATAAAAACCGTTCAGCATCCTGTAAAAATTGCTGCTGTTTATCGCTACCTGACAGAAAAGGCTTTAACGGTAGCGAAAAACCAAACACCCGGTACTGCTCATCCAGCTCAAAAAACGCCAGTACGTTGAAAATCAGTGCGACGACAAACATCAACACAAAGCTCCATAGCATAAAAGCAGACCAAAATGCCGACATGACCCAGGTGTTGTTGCTTAGTAATAAAGAATGCTCAGCAAAGAATAGATATAACGCACCGGCAATCACGCCAAGCGCGGTACTGACCGAGGAAATCACCAGCCATTTGTTTTTCATAATGCCCTCAACTCCACCTGTTGAGCGACAAGTATGTGGCGATGGGTAAAAATAATCCTGATAAGCCGCTGATAAATGCTTTATAAAAGCTTATTTGGTGACAAAAGCGTCAATCACAGTGCGCTAAAGCAGCAGTGGCGCGGCTAAATTGATACTGAAAGCCAAAGCGTTCAATAAACGCCTGCGCCATCACCCGGCGCTGTTTCTCTGTCGTGCCGGCGAAACTTAGCGTGCTACCGGCAAGCCTGGCTGCTTGCTGATAAAACGCTATGCGACTTACCCGTTGCGGGCAAACCAGATTATAAGTGCACGCAGGTAAGCGAGGATAATCCAGTAGCTGCATCACAGCACGGCAAATATCAGCACTGTGCACCATATTCACGGCAGCATCAGCATCGGTTAGCACTTTAGCGGCACTAAAACGAGCCGGATGGCGCCCCGGCCCCATCAGACCGGCCAGACGCAAGGTAACGCAAGGCTGAAATTGCTGCAGTGCCTGCTCGCCACTGTGTAAGCGTGCCACCCTGGGCTCAGTCAGCACAAGTGTACTCTGCTCGGTCACTTCCCCGGCTAAGCCCTGATAAATACCGGTCGAACTAAAATGGATTACGCCGCGGCTACCGGCCTGTTGCAACAACGCGGCCAGCTGCGCCAGCGAATTGCGGTAACTGTCATCCTGGTCCTGCCGTCCTGGCGTAATGGCGCATACCACTATGGCGTCGGCAAACAGCTTCACTATGGTCGCGGGATCCGCCAGTGGCTGGGCTAAATCAAGCGGCACAAAATCAACTGTCAGCCCAGATAGCGGTGCTGAGCCTTCACGACGCCGCGTTACCGTAACTTTGTGCCCGGCTGCGACTAACACCTTGGTTAACTGACTCCCCAGCCAACCGCAGCCAACGATAACAATTTTCATCTCAGCCTAGCCACCTAATCAACGCAGCTTCCTTATCAACTTAGCTTTGTATTGTTGTTAGAGGCCGGCAACACCGCATAACGGCCGCTGAATTCAGCAGCCAGGGTATTGTCACAATAAATGCCAACCCGAATGAGCTGCACGGCTTTTTTACCCTCTGCCAAAAGGCTTAGATCGCCACTGCATTGCTGCAGCACACAGCGCGCTTCGGGTGCGGCATTAATCGGTTTAATATAACGAATATTGGCATCGGCTAATACCTGATGGCCAGATAAGCCAGCCGCCTGCAATTGCAAGTACAACATACCCCAACCGGTTAACGTTGCCAGCGTATAGATACTGCCGGCAAACATAGTCTGATGCAGATTAATATTCGGTGCCAGCGGCGCAGTACAACACAGTGTATTGCCATCAAAGCTGCTTATATTCAGCTGCATGTACTGGCTAAGCGGAATGGTCTGCTGCCAGGTAGCACTTAGGGTATCGCACCAACTGGCAAACTGTTCGGTACTGCCAGATAAACGCAGCCTCTTATACATGTGCAGATGTGCAATACCAAATAAGGCAGACGCCTGCTGCCCTTTACTATAGCCCTGACGCTGATAAAAACCGATGGCACTGTCGCGCGCATTCAGCTGAACCATACTGCAGCCCCACTGCGCGGCTTCACGTTCTAGCGCGTCTAACAGGCGCTTACCGGCACCAGAGCCACGATAAGCCTCAGCGACCGCCATATACCTTACCTGTGCACTGTGCTCATCACAGCGGTGCAAACGTCCAACCGCTGCCACCTCACCTTGTTCGGTTATCAGCATTAAATGGTAAGCGTCTGATTCCAGCGCATCGCGCTCAGAACCGGGTGGTTGCTGCCAGGGTGCGCGTAGCACCTGATAACGTAACTGATAATATTGCTGCCATTCATCCGCGGTTTGTGGAGTACGTAGTTGCCAGTGCCGCATAATGTCTCCTTGCACGTCAGCTATGCAGCAGAAAAGTTACCGGGCCGTCGTTGACCAGGCTAACCTGCATATCGGCGCCGAAGCGGCCGGTGGCAACAGTAAGCCCCTGCGCCTGACAATAATCGATAAAAGCCTGGTAAAAAGCACGGGCTTTATCCGGTGTTGCCGCTGGGGTAAAGCTGGGCCTAAGGCCCGATTGTGTATCCGCCGCCAGCGTAAACTGTGATACCAGCAATAGGCTGCCACCGGCCTGCTGTACATTTAAATTCATTTTACCGTTGGCATCGGCAAATACGCGATAATGCAGTACCTTGTGCGCCAGTTTAGCGATGTCCGCTTCACTATCCTTAGCTTCAACGCCCAACAGCACCAGTAACCCCCGGGTTATTTCACCGACAACTTCAGTGTCAACCCGCACGGCCGCCGAGCTAACCCGCTGAATTAATGCTTTCATGTTAACGACTTACCTCTGAATTTTCCTCAAGCTGATCAGGATCGTCCGGCGCAGCAGGTGCTGTATCGGCCGCCAGCTGTTGCAACAACGCAGTAAGCTCTGCGCCAAGTAGCACCACCAGCCAGCATAAATACACCCAGACAAATAAAATCGGCACCAGTGCCAGCGCGCCATACAAGGCATCGTAGGCTGGAAAATTGGTAATATAGAAAGCAAAACCTCGTTTACACAACTCAAACAATAACGTTGCCAATAGCGCGCCCCACAGCGCATGGCGGGCCCGTACTTTAATATTGGGTACCAGCAGATACAAAATAAAAAATGCCACTAACGACATCAGATACGGCACCAGACCTAACAACAGGGTAGAAAAGCCTGGCGTGTAATCATCGGCAAACCGCGACAGACTAACCAGGTATGAGGTAACAGCAATAGAGGAGCCGAACAGTATCGGCCCCAGCGTTAAGATCATCCAATAGATTGAAAACGAAATAATCGGTCTGGGTCTGCGCTGTACCCGCCAGATTTTATTCAGTGTTTTGTCGATATTATGAATAAGTAGCAACGCCACACCGACCAGTGCTAACACCCCGACAGCTGTCATGCCCCCGGTGTTGCCAATAAACTGACTGACATAGGCCTGAATTTCTTCACCGCGTGACGGTATCACATTAGCATACACAAAGGCCTCAATGCCCTGGCGAAACTCGCTGAACATTGGAAAGGCTTTTAGCATCGAGAACATTACCGCCACCAGCGGAACCAGCGACAATAAAGAGATATAGGCCAAATAACCAGCAACCACATTAAGTTGGTCATCTCGCACCCTTTTAATCAGCAACACCGCAATAGTCTTTACCCTACTGAGTCCTTCAATTAAGTGATTCGCCATGGTTTGAATCCGCAAATAAACAAATTTATCAACATTTTGTTACTTATTTATAAAGATACAAGAACTAATTCGATTTAGATTCCGTTCGCGGTTGAGCCGCTATCAACTGCAAAATGTGTTTAATAAAATATACAAAAGGACTGAAAACTTTATGTTTAAATTAAAAAAAACTCTTATAACTAGCGCACTGCTTTGTTCCACATTTACAGTCTATGCTAATAATCAGCTACCAACGGCGACGATAACCGATGGTACTATTGAGTCAGAAACTCAGCAAGTGCAGCCAGCTGCAGTTCAAGCTATCGGTGCATTTATTCTGGCAGAGGCCAAGAGTGCATTAATCTCAAAAGCTAAATCTTTCATTAAAAATGCATTATTTGGATCTGGTGGTTCAGCAGGTCCGAGCATCGTATTACTGCACGAAAATTCACTGGCTCAGATTGAGTCAATTGTACGTGATGCCATCTTACGCTCTGATGTTGCGCAATTTAGAGCCAGCTTCAATACTACTTCAGCTAATTTGACCGACTACCATGAAGTATTAAACAACAACATCGAAGATTTTTTACTTCTGGCTTTGCTGACAAGTGACGTGAATAGTCTGAGAATGCATCACGCATTTGACACAGATTATAACCCTACTAGTTTCTATTTAACTCGAAGTTATGGCTTAGTTGCTGCACTAACTATGTCTGTTATGACTGAGAACGTATTGAAAAATCGTTTCTCAGAAGCTTATGCGCGTACTGTTGCCCGCAGCCTGGCAACCAAATTATCACAGCTTGGCTCTGCTGCAGATGTAAAAATCAGTCAGTCAGTCAGACTTACAGGCCCAACAGGAGACTGCAGCGGTATTATTATTTATTCTGAGAAAGACAATAAAAAAGAACAACTTCCATCTGATTGGGAAGCAGACTACAACTTCGATGTAACACCGTCATTTCGCCGCGACTGTGCTTATACCGTAACTGATTCGCTATCAAACCGTAGCCAGCGTTTTGATTTTGCCTTATATGGCGAGTATTTGGCAGCCAATCAGGCAATGGCACTGTATAACACTTGGCAGGACGAACATAGAACACGCATCAAAGGCAGTGACTATGCAACTCTGTTAAGCAGACTAAACAGCTATTAATTCAGATTATAAAATATGCAAAGGCCAGCAAATTGCTGGCCTTAATCATTACCGTACGGTGTTAATCAGCGCTGCGGCTGGCACGCTTACGGTCACTTTCGGTTAAATGACGCTTACGGATACGGATAGATTTTGGTGTCACTTCTACCAGCTCGTCATCGTCAATAAATTCCAGTGCCTGCTCCAATGTGTAGCGAATTGGCGGCACTAAGTTAATGGCTTCGTCTGTACCTGAAGCACGCACGTTAGTTAACTGTTTACCTTTTAAGCAGTTAACCGTTAAGTCGTTGCTACGGCTGTGAATGCCAATAACCTGACCTTCGTACACCTCTTCGGCGTGGCTGATAAACATGCGGCCGCGCTCCTGCAATGAGAAAATGGCGTAACCGGCCGCTTTACCCATGGCATTAGAAATCATAACGCCGTTAGTGCGCTGGCCGATAGAACCGCCTTTGTGCTCACCGTAGTGATCAAAGCTGTGGTACATCAGACCGGTGCCTGAGGTAATAGTCATAAATTCAGTACGGAAGCCGATTAAACCACGGCTAGGCATGGTGAAATCCATACGGATACGGCCTTTACCGTCTGGCTGCATGTTGGTCATTTCAGCCTTACGTTCGCCCATGCGCTCCATAATAGAACCCTGATGCTGCTCTTCACAGTCGATGGTAACGTTTTCCATCGGCTCCATCTTCACGCCATCGACGGTCTTCATGATAACTTCCGGCCGCGATACCGCCAGCTCGAAACCTTCACGGCGCATGTTTTCAATTAATACACCCAGGTGTAACTCGCCACGGCCTGACACTTTAAACTTGTCGCCATCGTCAGTTTCTTCAACCCGCAGCGCGACGTTATGTTTCAGCTCGTGCTGTAAACGCTCTAAAATTTGCCGTGAAGTAACAAACTTACCTTCTTTACCAGCAAAAGGTGAAGTGTTTACCTGGAACGTCATGGTTACGGTAGGTTCATCTACCTGCAGCGCCGGTAAGGCTTCTACTTTGCTGGTTGCACAAATGGTGTCAGAAATTTTCAGCTCACCCAAACCGGTAAAGGCGACGATATCACCAGCGGTGGCTTCCGTAGTCTCTACCCGCTCTAAGCCTAAGTAGCCAAATACCTGGCCGACTTTACCATTACGTTTGCTGCCATCAGCGCCAACAATAGTTACCTGCTGGTTTGGCTTTAAACTACCGCGTTTAATACGGCCGATACCAATAATGCCCAGGTAGCTGGAGTAGTCCAGCTGCGAAACCTGCAGCTGTGTTTCGCCGTCCAGTTCTACTGCCGGTGGCGCTACGTGATCAACAATGGCCTGGAACAAATCGTTAATGTCGGTTTTCGGCTCATTGTAATCCAGCGTGGCCCAGCCATTTAAGGCTGAGGCGTAAACGATTGGGAAGTCCAGCTGCTCATCGGTGGCACCTAAGTTGTCGAACAGGTCAAATACCTGATCGATAACCCAATCCGGCCGCGCACCCGGGCGGTCAATCTTGTTTACTACCACTATGGGCTTTAAACCGTGCGCGAACGCCTTTTGCGTCACGAAGCGGGTTTGTGGCATAGGGCCGTCTACTGCGTCAACCAGCAGTAATACCGAGTCTGCCATTGACAGAACCCGCTCTACTTCACCACCAAAGTCGGCGTGGCCGGGCGTGTCCAGAATATTAATGTGATAGCCGTTCCAGCGTACTGAGGTGTTTTTTGCCAGGATAGTAATACCGCGCTCAGATTCCTGCGCGTTAGAGTCCATCACGCGCTCTTGCATTTTGGCGCGGGCATCGAAGGTGCCAGACTGCTGCAGCAGTTTGTCAACCAAAGTGGTTTTACCATGGTCAACGTGCGCAATAATGGCAATGTTGCGCAGCTTTTCTAAATTTGTCGCGGTAACGCTCATGTAACTTATCCTCTGTGGCACTAGATGACCATAATGACCACCAGGCAAATACGAACTGAAACGAAAGGGCGCATATTCTACTCTGTTTTTCAGTGGAAAGAAAAACCGCATTAGCGGTTTCGCTGATTTTTTTTCACAGCATGTCACGCAGCCGCTACACTTAGCTCAGCCACAATTGCACCATAACAAGGCGACAAAGCGCCATTTTGGTGCAGCACAACATTACTGCGTCAACGTAAA
>JAANMY010000739.1_pt1 | contig 42930 bp, 36 predicted proteins | sample 7279691 | NCBI WGS metagenome assembly JAANMY01 (sample SAMN14094543, study PRJNA606508) | bioreactor metagenome | isolation source: A lab-scale SPAN reactor treating ammonium-rich wastewater day 388 | place: Ireland: Galway | collected 2018-02-07 | reverse complement strand
AGCTTCCGCTTCAAGGATTTCAGCGCCGCCTTCGGCTGGATGACCCGCGTGGCGCTGGCGGCGGAAAAGCTGGACCATCACCCGGACTGGTCGAATTCCTGGAACCGGGTCGAAGTTTCTCTCAGTACCCATGACGTCAAGGGCCTGACCGAGCTGGATCTGGCACTGGCCCGGGTGATGGACGTATTGTCGTAGGGTGCGTGCTCGCACGCACCCTGCCGGATTGGTTCGGCCGGTTCAGAGCGCCTCGACCATCGCCTCGCCGCCGGAAATCTCGCAGCCCTTGCCGGTTTCCGGGTGATAGACCTTCACCACCCCGTCCTCGACCATCATCGCATAGCGTTTCGAGCGGCCCATCAGACCGATGGCCGGCGCGTCAAAGCTCAGCCCCAGCTTGCCGGTCAGGTCGCCCGCGCCGTCCGACAGCATGGTGATCCCCGCCGCCGTCGCCCCGGTGGCCTCGCCCCAGGTTTTCATCACGAAAGCGTCGTTGACCGCGACGCAAACCACCTCGTCCACGCCCTTGGCTTTCAGCGCGTCGCGGGTGCGGATGAAGCTGGGCACATGCGCCGAATGGCAGGTCGGCGTGAAAGCCCCCGGCACGGCAAAGATGACAACCTTGCGCCCGGCGGTCAGATCCCTGACGCTGACCGGCTCCGGCCCGGCATCTCCCATACGGATCAAGGTGGCATCGGGCAGCGTATCGCCGACGGAAATGGTCATGAGGCGCGTCTCCTGGACTGGGTTTGATCGATGGCATGCGATATAGGGTTCGCAGGCGCACGGTCCAGTGCGCAGAGCAGGAATGCAAGCGAGGAGAAGGGGATGGCGGGAATCGTCGTGATCGGGGCCGGGCAGGCGGGGGCCTCGCTGGTGGCAAAGCTGCGGGCGCTGGGCTATGTCGGGGAACTGACCCTGATCGGCGACGAGCCGCTGGTGCCCTATCAGCGCCCACCGCTGAGCAAGAAGTATCTGCTGGGCGAGATGGATCTGGAGCGTCTCTTCCTGCGCAACGCGGCGTTTTATGCCGAACAGGCCATCACCCTGCGGCTGGGGGCCCCGGTCTCTGCCATCGACCGGGCGGCGCGGGTCGTGCACCTCGGCGATGAGGCGATCCCCTACGACCAACTGGCGATCACCACCGGCGCCGATCTCCGGCGCCTGCCCGCGGCCATCGGTGGCGACCTCAAGGGCGTGTTCGGCGTGCGTCGTCTGTCCGACATCGACGCCATGGCGCCCTATTTCACCCCGGGCAAGCGGTTGCTGATCGTCGGCGGTGGCTATATCGGGCTGGAGGCCGCAGCGGTCGCGGCGCAAAAAGGCCTGAGCGTGACATTGATCGAGGCGGCGCCGCGCATCCTCGGCCGGGTCGCCGCGCCGGAAACCGCGGATTACATGCGCGCGCTGCATCAGGCGCATGGCGTGACGATCCGCGAGGGGCTGGGGCTGGTCCGCCTGACCGGCGAGGACCATGTCGATGGCGCCGATCTTGCCGATGGCAGCCATATCGCCATCGACTTTGCCATTGTCGGTATCGGCATCACCCCGGGCGACCGGCTGGCCGCCGCCGCCGGGCTGACCATCGACAACGGCATCAGCACCGACGCGCAGGGCCGCACCTCGGATGCCGCGATCTGGGCCGCCGGGGATTGCGCCAGTTTCGTCTACAAGGGAACGCGCCTGCGGCTGGAGAGCGTGCAGAACGCCATCGACCAGGCCGAGGCGGTCGCGGCCAACATGCTGGGCGCGGGCCGGGCCTATGCGCCGATGCCGTGGTTCTGGTCGGATCAATACGACGTCAAGCTGCAGATCGCCGGGCTGAACACCGGTTATGACCGGATCGTCACCCGGCAGGTCGGCGCTGCCCGCAGCCATTGGTATTTCCGGGGCGAGAGCTTTCTCGCCGTCGATGCGATGAACGATCCGCGCGGCTATATGGTCGGCAAGCGGCTGCTCGAGGCGGGCAAGACCCCGGATGCGGCGGCGCTGGCCGATCCGGCCACCGATCTCAAGACCCTGCTGGCATGAGGATCGTCGGCGGCAGCCACCGCGGGCTCGTGCTGGCCGAGGTCGGTGCGGGCGATCCGGCGGCGCATCTGCGCCCCACCGCCGACCGGGTGCGCGAGGCGCTGTTCAACGTGCTGTGCCAGGGCCGCTGGGGCGATCTGGTGCGCGGCCAGCGGGTGCTCGACCTCTTCGCCGGTAGCGGCGCGCTGGGGCTCGAGGCGCTGTCGCGCGGCGCCACGCAGGTCACGCTGGTCGATGACGGGGTGGCGGCGCGGGCGCTGATCCGCGCCAACATCGAAAAGATGCGGGCGATGGGCGTGACCAATCTGTATCGCCGTGATGCCACCGCGCTGGGCCCCAACCGCGGCCCGGGTTTCGGCCTCGTGTTCCTCGATCCGCCCTATGGTCTGGGGCTGGGCGAACGGGCGCTGGCCTCGGCCCGCGAGGGCGGCTGGATCGCCCCCGGCGCCACGCTGGTCTGGGAAGAAAACGCCCCGCAACCGGCGCCCGAATCCTTCGAGACCCTCGATCAGCGCCGCTACGGCGACACCTGGATCACGCTGCTGCGCGCGGCCTGAGCCTGCTCCCGGGCGTGCGGGGGGCGAGCATCCCCCCGCCGTTGCTACAGCACGAAGCGGAACTGCCCGTCCAGCGGCAGTTCCCGTGCCCGCACCCCGGTCAGCGCGAACAGCGCGTTGGCGAGCGCCGGTGCGGCAGGGGGCGTGCCCGGCTCGCCCGCGCCGCCGATATGCGGGTTGGTGGTCAGAATGCGCGTTTCCAGCCGGGGCGCACCGGATATGCGCAGCCCGTCGGTATCGGGAAAGTTCTGCTGCTCGACCATCCCGTCGGCAAAGGTGATCCGCCCATGCACCGCCGCCGACAGGCCAAAGAGCATGCCGCCCTCCATCTGCGCGCGCAGGATGCCGGGGTCCAGCGCCATGCCGACGTCGCAGGCGATCCAGCCGCGGGCGATGCGGATCGCCCCGCCCTCGTCCACCACCTCGACCACCTGCGCCACTGGCGTTCCAAAGGACCAGACCATCGCCACGCCCAGCCCGGTGCCCGGCGCGCGTGGCGCGTCCCAGCCCGACATCTCGCGCACCGCCTCCAGGACCCCGGCGGCGACGGCGCTTTCCGGGCGCACCAGATCCAGCCGGAAATCCATCGGGTCGCGCCCGGCGGCATAGGCCATCTCGTCGATAAAGCTTTCGTGGACGAAGCCGTTGTGGCTGGAGCCGACCGAGCGCCAGAAGCCCACGGGCAGCGCCATCTCCACGGTATAGCCGCGCACCCGGTAGCTGGGGATCGCATAGGGCTGATCGAACAGCCCCTCGACCAGCGCGCGGTCAGGGCCAAAGCCCGGCAGACCCATCAGACGCGGCACCACCTGACCCATCATGCCCTGCCCGGCGATCCGCGCATCCATCAGCTTGGCTTGCCCTGCGTCCACCACGCCGCGCATCCGCGCAATCACCGCCGGGCGGTAGAAATCATGCGTCATGTCCTCTTCGCGCGACCAGACCACCTGCACCGGAACGCCCGGCATCTGCCGCGCCACCCGCGCTGCCAGCTCGGAATAATCCGATTCGCCGCGCCGCCCGAAACCGCCGCCCATCGCCGTCGTGTGGACAGTGACCGCCTCGGCCTCGATCCCCGCCCCGCGTGCAGCGGCCCGGCGCTGCACCAGCGGTGCCTGATTGGGCGACCACAGCGTCAGGCGCCCGTTCTCGAACAGGGCGGTGGCGTTCTGCGGCTCCATCGGGGCATGGGCGAGATAGGGCAGGCGGTATTCGGCCAGCACCTCGGTGCCCGGCTGATCCTCGGGACCGTCGTCGCGCATCGTCGAATTGGGGCTGTCATCGAACCCGGCCTCGATCGCGGCAAAGATCGCTGCGCTGTCAGAGGGATAGGGCGCCGGGCCCCAGTCGATTGTCACCGCCTGCGCGCCCTGCATCGCCGCCCAGGAATTGCGCGCCACCACGGCGATGCCGCCGTCGATGTCCAGCACCCGCTCCACCCCGGGCAGCGCCAGCGCGGGCGCCGGATCGAAGCCGGTCATCGTGCCGCCCAGCCGCGGGTTCATCCGCACGCTGGCGAATTTCATGCCGGGCAATCTGGTGTCGATCCCATAGGCCTGCGTGCCCGTCACCTTGGCCAGCATGTCCGGCCGCGGCAGTTCGGTGCCCAGCAGCCGCCAGGACGACGCCGGGCGCGGTTCCACCTGTGGCGGTTCGATGCGCGCGGCGGCCTCGGCCAGATCGGCATAGGGCAGGCTGCTGCCATCGGGGGCGATCACCGCGCCCCCCTCGGTGCGCAGCCGATCCACCGCGACGCCCAGCCTTTGCGCGGCGACCAGCTTCAACGCCTCGCGGGCGCTGGCCCCGGCGAGCCGCATCTTGTCGAACCCGTCGCGGATCGAGGTCGATCCGCCGGTGATCTGCAGGCCCAGCAGTTTGCCGACCTCGCCCATGGCGCCGCCGACCCGGCGCTGCCAGTCGGGCATGGCATAATCGGCGCTGGGCATCATGCCCTCGCCCATCGCGCCGTTGTAATAGGCCGCCGAAGCCGGGCCATGGGCCAGTTTCACGCTGGACCAATCGACATCGAGTTCCTCGGCGACCAGCGCCGCCAGCGTGGTCTGCGCCCCCTGGCCCATGTCGGCCCGGCCGCTGACCACGGTGATCCCGTCCTGGTCGATCACCAGAAAGGCGTTCATCGCTGCGCCCGAATCGGGGTTCAGCGGATTGGGCACCGGTTGCCGCACTTTCCAGACGCCAAAGGCGACGCCCCCGGCGATCGCGGCGCTGCCGACCAGAAAGGCGCGGCGGGTGATCTTTCCGGCCCGGCTCATTGCGCGACCTCGCGCAGATCGGCGGCGGCGTCGTGGATCGCCGCCCGGATACGCCCATAGGTGCCGCAGCGGCACAGGTTGCCCGCCATCGCCGCGTCAATCTCGGCATCGGTCGGGTCGGGCACGCGGGCCAGCAGATCGGCGGCCTGCATGATCTGCCCCGACTGGCAATAACCGCATTGCGCCACCTGATGGCGCAGCCAGGCGGCCTGCAGCGCATGCGGTGCCTCGGGCGTGCCAAGCCCCTCGATGGTGGTCACGGCACCCCAGACATCGGCCAGCGCCACCTGACAACTGCGCACCGCCTCGCCGTCGATCTGCACGGTACAGGCACCGCAGGCGCCGATTCCGCAGCCGAACTTGGTGCCGGTCAGGCCGATTTCATCGCGCAGAACCCACAGCAGCGGGGTGTCGTCAGGGGCGTCGATCCGGCGCTCGGTGCCGTTGATGGTCAGGACGGTTGGCATGGGGCTCTCCGATTCCAAGGCTTCTGACAGTATGGATCAATAATGTCAGTGTGTAAATTGACAAAATGGACGCGAACTGTCACACCCTGTGCATGTCCACAGCGCCCCTGCCGATCCCCGATGCCGATCCCCGCCGCGCCGCGATCCTCGCTGCCGCGTTCGAATGCTTTGCGCGCTACGGATTTCGCCGGACGGCGATGGAGGATATCGCCCGCGCCGCCGGGATCTCGCGCGCGGCGCTCTATCTGCATTACCGCAACAAGCCCGACATTTTCCGTTCGCTGGTGCAGGCCTATTTCGATCTGGCCGAGGTGCGGATGATGGCGGCGCTGCAACCCGGCCTCGCGCCCGAGCAGGCCCTCGCCGCCGCCTTCGCCGCCAAACTGGGCCCCGAAGTCGCGCCGCTGTTCGATTCGCCGCATGGGGACGAGTTGCTGGACGCCAATTTCTCGACGGCGGCCGATGTCGCCCTTCGGGGCGAGGCCCGCATCGCCGCCATGCTGACCGACTGGTTGCAGGGCGAGGCCGCGGCGGGGCGCATCGTCTTGCCGGGCGGCGATGCAGCGGCGCTGGCGGAAACCATGGTCGCGGCGCTGGGCGGGCTGAAGCAGCCCGGCCGCCGCTATGGCGATCTGCAGGCCGGGCTGGCCCGGCTGGCGCACTTGTTCGGTCGTGGCCTCAGGCCCTGAGCTGCGGCATCTCGCGCAGCACCGACACGCGGGCGCCATCGGCGACGCGGTCATAGAGGTCGATCACGTCATGGTTGATCATGCGAAAACAGCCTGACGAGGCCGCGCGCCCGATGGAGCGCCAACTGGGCGTGCCATGGATACGGATCCCCTGATCGGCCCCGTTCGCCACATTGCGCAGATAAAGCGCCCGCGCGCCCAGAGGGTTGCGCGGCCCGCCTGGCTGCCCGTCAGCCCATTGCTCCAGCGTCGGATCGCGGGCAATCATCGCCGGGGTCGGTGTCCAGCCCGGCCAGCGGGCGCGGCGATAGATCTCGGCCTCACCGTACCAGCCCAACCCCTCGCGCCCGACGGCGATGCCATAGCGCAGCGCATAGCGTTCATCGAGGGCCAGATACAACGCGCGCTGGTCGGGGATTATGACGATGGACCCGGGCGCAAAACCGGCGGCAAACGGCACCACCTGCCGGTGCAGCCCCTCGGGCACCTGCTCGATGGGAACCGCGGCCAGCCGGTGGCGCCCGTCCTGGCGGCTGGCATAGTCGAGCGGCTCGAATTCAGGCGGCGGCATCAGGATCGCACAACCGGCGAGCGGCACCGTGGCGAGGGCGGCAAGCAGGGCGCGGCGGCTGAGGAGGGACATGCGGGGCTCGCTGGATCGGGAACACATCCACACCAATGATGCCCGCCCGCCATCGGTTCCCGCCGCCGCGCCGATTTCTCAAAGACTCGTGCGCAAATGCCACAGTTCGGGGAACAGCTCGACCTCCAGCATCCGCCGCAGATAATTCACCCCGGCAGTGCCGCCCGTGCCGCGCTTGAAGCCAATGACCCGCTCGACGGTGGTGACATGGTTAAAGCGCCAGCGGCGGAAGTAATCTTCGAAATCCACCAGCTTTTCGGCCAGTTCGTAGAATTCCCAATACCGTGCCGGATCGCTGTAGATCGTCCGCCAGGCGGCCTCGACCCCGGCGTTCACCGCCCAGGGCTGGCGCAGGTCGCGGGTCAGCACGGCTTCGGGAATGTCGAACCCGGCCTCGGCCAGCTTTCGCACCGCGACGTCATAGAGCGAGGGCTGCGCCAGCTCGGCCTCCAGCGCGGCGGTCAGATCGGCGCGGTGGGCATGCGGCTTCAGCATCGCTGCGTTGCGGTTGCCGACGGCGAACTCGATCAGCCGGTATTGCCAGGACTGAAACCCCGAGGATTCACCCAGCGCGCCGCGAAACTGCGTGTATTCGCTGGGCGTCATGGTGCGCAGCACGTCCCAGGCGCCGTTGAGCTGCTCGAAAATCCGCGCCACCCGGGTCAGCATCTTGAAGGCTTGACGGGTCTCGCCTGACGCCAGATGCGCGCGCGCCGCGCCGATTTCGTGCAGCGCCAGCCGCATCCACAATTCGCTGGTCTGGTGCTGGATGATGAACAGCATCTCGTCATGCGCGGCGCTGCGCGGGTGTTGCGCGCTGAGGATCGCGTCGAGGCCGAGATAATCGGTATAGGACATGCGGCCGTCAAAGGCCATCTGCGCGCCGTCGCGGGCAGGATCGTAAGCGGTACTCATGGGGGATCTCCGGGTTTGCAGGGACAGGGAAATGGCAGGGTTCAGCCTGCCAGCCGCCCGTCCCGCGCGCCGATCCGTGCCAGCCGCCGCCACATTGCCACCCAACCGGCCGGGCGACAAAGGGGCGGCAGCCCCGCCATCTGTCCAATGATATCGAGGGACTGCCCAAGGGGCGGTGCCCCCTCTGGTGCGGGGGAAACGCGGCGGCGAACCGCCTCGCTGTTTTCCCCGCCCACGTTCATGTTACCTTGGCCCGGGTCTTGAACTCGGGCCGGTCCCAGCCATCGCTGGCCATGATCTCGGCCAGGATCGCCACGGCGCCCTGTACATCGTCGAGCCCGACATAGAGCGGCGTGAAGCCAAAGCGCAGCGTATCGGGTGCCCGGAAATCGCCGATCACGCCCCGGGCGATCAGCGCCTGCATGATCGCATACCCCTCAGGGTGGCGAAAGCTGACCTGGCTGCCGCGCCAGCGGTGCTCGCGCGGAGTGGTCAGGGTCAGGCTGGGGCAGGTGGCCTCGACCCCGGCGATGAAGGCGTCGGTCAGTTCCAGCGAGCGGGCGCGCAGATCGTCGATCGACACAGCGTCCCAGACATCGAGCGCGGCATCCAGCGCCGCCAGTTGCAGCACCGGTGGCGTCCCGACGCGCATACGCTCGATTCCGGCGCCGGGGCGATAGGCGAGGTCGAAGGCAAAGGGCGCCTCATGCCCCAGCCAGCCCGACAGCGCCGGGCGCGCCACCTCGGCATGGCGCGGCGCGACATAGATGAAGGCCGGGCCGCCGGGGCCAGAGTTGAGGTATTTATAGGTGCAACCGACCGCGAAATCCGCACCGCCCTTGGCGACCCTCACATCCGTGGCCCCGGCCGAATGCGCCAGATCCCAGACCGCCAGCGCGCCCACCGCATGCGCCTTGGCGGTCAGCGCGGGCATGTCGTGGCGCCGCCCGGTGCGGTAATCCACTTCGGTCAACATCAGCACGGCGACGCTGTCGTCAAGGGCGTCGGCTACGTCCTCGGGGGCCACGGTTTTCAGGCTGTAGCCCGGCCCCAGCGTGCGGCACAGCCCCTCGGCCATATAGAGATCCGAGGGGAAGTTGCCGGTGTCCGACAGGATCACCCGACGCGCCGGATTCATCTCCAGCGCCGAGGCCAGCGCCTGATAGACCTTGATCGACAGCGTATCGCCCAGCACCACATGCCCGGGCTCGGCGCCGATCAGCCGGGCGATGCGGTCGCCCAGCCGCGTCGGCAGTTCCATCCAGCCCGCCCGGTTCCAGCCGGTAATCAGCATCTGGCCCCATTCCTGTGTCACCGTCCGCGCCACGCGGTCGGCGACGGCGCGGGGCAGCGGGCCCAGCGAATTGCCGTCGAGATAGATCACCCCCTCGGGCAGATCGAACTGGCTGCGGGTGGCAGAGAAATCGGTTGGCATGGGCGCTCCTGCGTTCGGCGAGAGGCTAGCGCCGGGGCGCAGGTATTTCAAGCTTGAAATTCATGGTCAGAGAAAAGGGTGCAGGGTCTGGAGTCCCTGCACCCCGCTCCGGACCCTCACCCGGAACCCCCGACAGAATCCCGATCAGGCGGCGCGCTTGAGTACCGGGCGCCCGGCATAGGTCTTGTCGCCGACGCGGACGACGACAAGGCCATTGGCCGTGGTGCGGACGAATTCGCCCTGGATGCTCAGGTAGCGGCCGATCATGATGGTTTTCAGCATGGTATGTCCCTCGTTTACCTTGCCCCATTTGTGCCACATTCCCAGCCTTCAGGCCAGAAAAACGTCGGATTTATCGTTCCGGCACAGGAACTTGACTGTTTCACTGTTGCCCGGGCGCAGTACAATGCCGCCCCATCCGGACCGGTGTTTCCGAATCCTACAGCCAGTCGCGCAGGATCGGGATCAGCGGGATATCGGCCGGCGGCATCGGGTATTTCGTCAGATCGACGGCGCGAACCCATTTCAACGCCTGCCCCTCGCGCGGGGTGACGATTCCCTGCCAGCGGCGGCAGGCGAACAGCGGCATCAGCAGATGGAAATCCGCATAGGCGTGACTGGCGAAGGTCAGGGGCGCGAGGCAAGAGGTCCAGGTCTCGATCCCCAGTTCCTCGTGCAATTCGCGGATCAGCGCCGCCTCGGGCGATTCGCCGGGCTCGACCTTGCCGCCGGGGAATTCCCACAGCCCCGCCATCGACTTGCCCTCAGGGCGCTGCGCCAGCAAGACGCGGCCATCGGCGTCGATCAGGGCGACGGCAGAAACGAGGACAATCTTCATGCGGGGGCTCCGGTTGGAGAGCGCCGGGGGGCCTTCTGCCCCCCGGACCCCCCGAGAGTATTTGCGGCAAGATGAAAGGGCGCGCGCGGCCTGTGCCGACTATGAGCGATAATCGGCGTTGATGTCGATGTAGCGGTGGGTCAGGTCGCAGGTCCAGACCTTGGCCTTTCCCTTGCCGAGGCCCAGATCCACGCCGATCTCCAGATCCTCGTTCTTCATGTAGGCCGCGCCCTCGGCTTCCTGGTAATCGGGATCGACGAGGCCACCGCTCGCCACGGTGATCGGGCCGAAGGTGATGCCGAGGCGGTCGCGGTCTGCCGCAGCGCCGGACTTGCCGACCGCGGCGACGATGCGGCCCCAATTGGGATCTTGTCCGGCGATGGCGGTCTTGACCAGCGGCGAATTGGCGATCGACAGGGCGCAACGCTTGGCATCGGCGTCGGTTTCAGCACCGGTGACGGTGATGCCGACGAATTTGGTCGCACCCTCGCCGTCGCGGATCACCTGATGCGCGAGGTCCATCATCACCGCACCCAGCGCCCGCTCGAAGGCCTTGGCCCCGGCCGTGCGCATGTTGGTCAGCGCCGGGCCCTGGCCCGTCGCGGCGATCAGCAGCGTGTCCGAGGTGGAGGTGTCGCTATCGACGGTGATGCAGTTGAAGCTGCGGTCGGTCAGGCGGCTGACGATGGCTTGCAGCGGTTTGCGGGCAATCTTCACGTCGGTGAACAGATAGACCAGCATGGTCGCCATGTCGGGGGCGATCATGCCCGAGCCCTTGGCGATACCGACGATGCGCGCGGTCTGGCCGTCGATCTCGACCTCGGCCATGGCGCCTTTGGGGAAGGTGTCGGTGGTCATGATCGCGCGGGCAGCGTCGGCGATGCCCCCGGCATCGAGACCGGACACCAGCCCGTCGAGCGCGGCTTCGATGCGATCATGCGGCAGGGGTTCGCCGATCACCCCGGTCGATGAGGTGAAGACCCGGCTTTGCGGCACGCCCAGCCGGTCGGCCACCGCCGCCGACAGCGCATTGACGGATTCCCAGCCACGGGCACCGGTGAAGGCGTTGGAATTGCCCGAATTGACCAGGATCGCCGCGCCCTGGTCGGCGCCGTCCCTGAGGTCGATCTTGGCCTGACAATCGAGCACCGCGGCCGAGCGGGTGGCCGAACGGGTAAAGGTGCCGGCGATCACCGAGCCGGGCGCCAGACGGGCCAGCATGACATCGGTACGGTTCTTATAGCGCACCCCGGCCTGCGCGGTGGCGAATTCGACCCCGGCGATGGCGGGCAGCAGCGGGAAGCCACCCTTGGGCGCCAGCGGCGAGACCAGCGTGACCTTGGCCTTGGGCGTGGCGACCGGGGTGGCGGCGAGCCGGGTCTCCAGCGCCTTGGCGCGGGCTTTCCACTTCTTCGCCTTTTCCTTGTACTTCTTGGCCATCGGGTGATCCTTCCGGGCTCAGTCACTAACGGGAACGGCCCGCAGCCCCGGGCGGGGAGCGGGCCGGTTTGCGCGTCAACCTACCGGGGTTGCGATCACTCGTCCAGCAGGGCTGTCTGGCTCAGCAGCGCCGGATCGAGATCTGCGGCAAGGTTCTCGGTGGCGGCGCCTTCACGCAACTGCTCCACATGGGCGCGGGTCGCCTCGCGCTGGATCTGCGTCACCAGCTCTTCCTGAACCGCCTCGAGCGGCGGGACCGAAGCGGTGCGGGTCTCCAGCAGCGTGATGACGTGCCAGCCAAAGCGGGTCTGCAGCGGTTCCGAGACCTGTCCCGGTTCCAGGGCCTCGACCGCGGCCTGGAATTCGGGGATCATCACCCCGGCGGCAAACCAGCCCAGATCGCCGCCCTGCTGGGCCGACCCATCGACCGAGAATTCGCGCGCCACCTCGGCAAACGCGCGGCCCTCGGCCAGGGCGGCGACCACCTGATCGCGCGCCGCCTCGTCGCGCACCAGAATATGCGCGGCGTGATATTCCGGCGCCGGCTCGCCCTGCGCATAATCGGCGGCAAAGGCCTCATATGCCGCGGCGATGCTTTCCGGGGTGACGGCGGCGGTGGCGACCTCGACCAGCGCGGCATTGGCGAGGAAATTGCGCGTCTCGTTCTGCAGCATCAGCCCGTCGCGGGCCGAAAGCCGGTCGCGCTGGGCCTGTGCCAGCAATTCCTGTTCGATCAATTGCTCGACAATGGCGGGAAACAGCGTTGCGTCCGGCACCTGCGCGAATTGCGCCGGAAGCTGCGCGCGCAGGGCGATGGCATGGCCCAGCGTGATCTCGGTCTCGCCGACGCGGGCGATCACCGTCGAGGCGTCCTGCGCGAAGGCGGGCGCGGCCAGGGCGGTGAAGATTGCCGTGGCGACGGCAAATCGAGCGTTTTTGAACATGCTTGGCTCCTGAATCGCGCCCCGGGGGGCCGCTGTGATTGACACCATGATGACCGGCCCTTACATGCCAGAACGGTTCATTTGAAGGGCTGGTCAGCCGCGCCTTGTTTAGGAAAGCCGCCGCCGACCGGCAACCCCGCCGGTGCAATCAGCCGGTCACACAAAGGCGAGCGGAGAACAGATGTTGGGCCTCGGAACTCTCAGCCGGAAGATTTTCGGCACCGCGAACGATCGCAAGGTCAAGGCCGTCCGCCCGCTCGTCGCCCGGATCAACGCGCTCGAAGACGAATTCATGGCGCTTGACGATGCCGGGCTGGTGGCACGCACCGAGGCGCTGAAAGAGCGGGCAGCGGGCGGCGAAAGCCTCGATTCCCTGCTGCCCGAAGCCTTTGCCAATTGCCGCGAGGCCGCCAAGCGGGCGCTGGGCCTGCGCGCCTTTGATGTGCAGTTGATCGGCGGCATCTTTTTGCATCAGGGCAACATTGCCGAGATGAAAACCGGCGAGGGCAAGACGCTGGTGGCGACGTTTCCCGCCTATCTGAACGCGCTCAGCGGCAAGGGCGTGCATGTGGTCACGGTCAACGATTACCTCGCCCGCCGCGATGCGGGCTGGATGGGCAAGGTCTTTGCCAAGCTGGGCATGACCACCGGCGTCGTGGTGCCGCATCAGCCCGACGACGAGAAGCGCCGCGCCTACCTGGCCGACATCACCTATGCCACCAACAACGAGCTGGGCTTCGATTACCTGCGCGACAACATGAAGACCGATCTCGGCCAGATGATGCAGCGCGGGCATCATTTCGCGCTGGTGGACGAGGTCGACTCGATCCTCATCGACGAGGCGCGCACGCCGCTGATCATCTCGGGGCCGATGGCCGACAGGGTCAATCTCTACGTCAAGGTCAACGCCTTGATCCCCTCGCTCGCCGACAGCGACTTCACGATGGACGAGAAGGCGCGCACGATCACCTACACCGACGACGGCAACGAACGGATCGAGCAATTGCTCTCTGACGCCGGGATTCTGCCCGAGGGGCAGGCGCTGTACGACCCGGAATCGACCACCATCGTCCACCACGTCAATCAGGCCCTGCGCGCGCACAAGATGCTGCACAAGGACCAGCATTACATCGTGCGCGACGGCAAGATCGTGCTGATCGACGAATTCACCGGCCGGATGATGCTGGGGCGTCAGTTGTCGGAAGGGCTGCATCAGGCGGTCGAGGCCAAGGAAGGCGTGCAGATCCAGCCTGAGACGGTGACGATGGCGTCGATCACCTTCCAGAACTATTTCCGCATGTACCAGAAGCTGGGTGGCATGACCGGCACGGCGACGACCGAGGCCGAGGAATTCAAGGAAATCTACAATCTCGGCGTGGTCGAGATCCCCACAAACCGGCCGATTGCCCGGCTTGATGAACACGATCAGGTCTATAAATCCGCGCGCGAAAAGTTCGACGGCATCCTGGCCGAGATCAAGGCCGCGCACGAAAAGGGCCAGCCGGTGCTGGTCGGCACCACCTCGATCGAGAAATCCGAGGAACTGGCAGCGATGCTGACCCGGGCGGGGATCGTTCACAACGTCCTCAACGCCCGCCAGCACGAACGCGAGGCGCATATCGTTGCCGAAGCCGGGCGTCTGGGCGCCGTCACCATCGCCACCAACATGGCCGGTCGCGGCACCGACATCCAGCTCGGTGGCAACGTCGACATGCAGGTGATGGACGCGCTGGCCGCCGACCCCGAGGCCGATCCGGTGGCGCTGCGCACCCGGATCGAGGCCGAGGTGGCCGACGAAAAGCAAAAGGTTCTCGATGCCGGGGGCCTGTTCGTTCTGGCGACCGAGCGGCATGAATCGCGCCGTATCGACAACCAGTTGCGCGGCCGTTCGGGGCGTCAGGGCGACCCCGGGCGCTCGGTGTTCTTCCTGTCGCTCGAAGACGATCTGATGCGCATTTTCGGCTCGGAGCGGCTGGAAAAGGTGCTTTCGACGCTGGGCATGAAAGAGGGCGAGGCGATCGTTCACCCCTGGGTCAACAAATCGCTGGAAAAGGCCCAGGCCAAGGTCGAGGCGCGCAACTTCGACATCCGCAAGACGCTGCTCAAGTTCGACAACGTCATGAACGACCAGCGGCGCGTGATCTTCCAGCAGCGGCTGGAGATTCTGGAATCCGAGGATCTGTCCGAGGTCGTCGCCGACATGCGCCACGGTGTCGTCGAGGATCTGGTGACGCGCTTCCTGCCCGCGGGCAGCTATGCCGATCAATGGGATGTGGACGGTCTGTCCGCTGCCCTCAAGGACAAGCTGTCGCTGGATCTGCCGGTTGCGGACTGGGCTGCCGAGGACGGCGTCGATCAGGAAGTGGTGCGCGAGCGCATCACCGAAGCCTCCGACACGCTGTCGGCGCAAAAGGAAGCCTCGTTCTCGTCCGATACCATGCGGTTGATCGAAAAGCAGTTCCTGCTGCAGGTGATCGACGCCAAATGGCGCGAGCATATCGTCACGCTGGATCATCTGCGCTCGGCGGTGAACTTCCGTGGGCTGGCGCAGCGCGATCCGCTGAACGAGTACAAATCCGAAGCCTTCGTGCTGTTCGAGCATATGCTCGGCGCGCTGCGCGAGGACATCACCCGCCAATTGTCGCGCGTGCGCCCGGTCAGCCCCGAGGAACAAGCGCAGATGATGCGTCAGATGCAATTGGAAGCCGCCGCCGCGCGCGACGACGGGCGCCTCGACACGCCGATGGATCTGCCGCGGCTGAACCCGGCGCCCGCTGCTCCCGCCGCCGCGCCGACCGGCACGCCGCGCCCGGGCTTCGACGAGAGCGACATCGCCACCTGGGGAAACCCGGGGCGCAACGATCCCTGCCCCTGCGGATCGGGCGCCAAGTTCAAGCATTGCCACGGCCGCCTGGCCTGACACCTGACCGAAAGACGTGATCAAAGGGCCCCGCGAGGGGCCCTTTTTCCTGTGCGCGACCGTCCGGAAGTGATGGTGCGATGCCGGGATGTATCGGCGACAGTTTTGCGCATGGCGTCGGGATTGCGCCCCGCCCGCCGTTCCCACGCCGTGAAACGACCCCGCATCTGCCCCAAAGCTGCCTGTTTTCGGGGCGAAAACACGGCAAGTCCCTCAACGAGTCGGAGTCGGTCATGAAAAGGGTTCGCATTGTTGCCATCGCCGCTGTCGCCCTCGGGGCGGCGGTTACGGCGGGTACGCGGTTTCAGCAAGCGCGCGAGCTTTCCCTCGACGGGGCGGCTCCGGGCGCGGTTTCTGTCGCCGCCGCTGTCGCCACCCGGGCGCCTGCTGCCGACGGGGGCAGTGTGACCTCGCTCGCGGCCCTCGCGCCGGATGCGGCGCCCCTCGCAGCCCCTGTGGCGGCCGCTGAACCCGTTGTGGCCACGACGGAAACCGATGCTGCCCCGGCGGCCAGCCTCATGCAGGCCAGCGTCGTGCCGCCGGTCGTGGCAGCCGTGCCCGAGGCCACGCCCGTCGCGGATGCCGAAACCCTGCGCATGCTGGCCGAGGCGCGCCCCGAACCCGCCGCGCCAGCGCCGCTCGATCCCGAGTTGCAGGCCGAACTCAACGCCTGTGCGGTCTGGCTGGTTGTCACCCCCGCGGCGGGCGCCATGCTGGAAACCAGCGTCTACGCCCCCTGCGATGGCGATGCTGTCGTGTCGATCAGCCATGCCGGTCTGACCTTCGACACGCGGATCGGCGCCGATGGCCAGATGATGTTGCAGGTGCCCGCCCTCACCGAAGAGGCGACCGTCACCATGACCTTTGCCGATGGCCGGGTCGAATCGGATACGACGCCGGTTTCGGATCTCGCCGCGCTCGAGCGGGTGGCGCTGCAATGGCAGGGCCCGGCGACGCTGCTGCTGCATGCCTATGAATTCGGCGCGCTTTATGGCGAGCCGGGCCATATCCACGTCGGCGCGCCGCAGGCGCCGGGCGTTCCGGGGCAGGGTTTCCTGACCGTGCTGGGCGATCCGGCAATCGACGGCGCCCATCTGGCGCAGGTCTATTCCTATCCGCGCGGCGAAACCCCCCGCAACGGCCAGGTGACGCTGGAAATCGAGGCGCCGATCACCGAGGCAAGCTGCGGCCAGTCGCTTGCCGCCCATACCATCGAGCTGCACGGCACCGTCTCGGCGCAGGTGCGCCAGATCCGTGTGGACATGCCCGAATGCGACGGCAACGGCGGCTATGTGGTGCTGCCGGGCGTGCTGCCGGAATTGCAGATCGCCCTCAACTGACGCTGCGGGCCGTCGGTGCGGATATGAGCGCCCATGCCCACCGGGCACGGGCGGTTTGTTGTCGGGGCGCGCGGCGGGTCAGAGCATCCCCTCGGCCCGAAAGCTGAACTCGCGCGATTTGCCGATGATGAGATGATCGTGCAGCACCAGGGACAGAACCTCGGCGCCGTCGCGGATGCGTTCGGTCAGCGCGATGTCCTGCTGGCTGGGGGTGGGATCGCCCGACGGATGATTATGCACCAGAATCAGCGCCGAGGCTTCGAGGTCCAGCGCCCGGTGCAGCACTTCGCGCGGATAGACCGGCACATGATCCACCGTTCCGCGGCCCTGTTCCTCGTCGGCGATCAGGCAGTTCTTGCGGTCCAGATACAGCACGCGCACATGCTCGACGCTGCGATGCGCCATGGCGGTGTGGCAGTAATCCAGCAGCGCGTCCCAGCTTGAAATCACCGGCCGGTTCAGCACCTTGGCCCGGGCAAGTCGCAGGGCCGCGGCCTCGGCCAGTTTCAGCGCTACCAGCACGGTTTCGCCGACGCCCTCGACCTTGAGCAATTGCGTAGGGGGTGCGGTGACGACCCCGGCGAAGCCGTCGAAACGATCCAGCAGCCGGCGGGCGAGGGGTTTGACATCAGCCCGGGGGATGGCGCCGAACAGGATCAGTTCCAGCAGTTCATAATCGGGGACCGCCGCAGCCCCGCCTTCCAGAAACCGGGCGCGCAGGCGCTTGCGGTGGTCCTTGAGATAGGACGGGAGCCTGTCGCCAGCCACCGCATGGGCGTCGGCGAAGAGGGGGAGCGGGGGCTCACAGAGGGAGGCGGGGCGCGGCATGGCCCAACCTGCGGTGATTCTGGTTGAGGAAGGGTTAACAACAGGGGGAAAGGGCGAACAAAAGCCGGGCGAGGGGCGTCTGGCGGCCTGCGCCCCGGGCGGTTTCGCCCCGCCGCCGGGGCGGCAGGGCCGGGCATCAGCCCTTCATGCCATCCCAGAAGCTTTTGACCTTGCTGAAGAAACTGCTGCCCTCAGGATGGTTGTCCTGCGACAGCGATTCGAATTCGCGCAGCAATTCGCGCTGCCGCGCCGTCAGGTTCACCGGCGTCTCGACGCTCAGCTCGATCATCATGTCCCCGGCACCGCCGCCGCGCAGGGCGGGCATGCCCTTGCCGCGGAGCCGCATCTGCTTGCCCGATTGCGCCCCGGCCGGAACCTTTACGCGCGAACGCCCGCCGTCGATCGTCGGCACCTCGACCTCGCCACCCAGGGCCGCCGAGGCAAAGCTCACCGGCACCCGGCAATGCAGATCCAGCCCGTCGCGCTGGAAGATCGGATGCTCGCGCACCTCGATGAAGATATAGAGATCGCCCGCCGGACCGCCACGCAGCCCGGCCTCGCCCTCGCCCGACAGACGGATGCGCGTGCCGGTTTCCACCCCGGCCGGGATGTTGACCGAGAGCGTGCGCTCCTTCTCGACCCGACCGGCGCCTTTGCAGACCTTGCACGGGTTCTTGACGATCTGGCCCAGTCCGCCGCAGGTGGGGCAGGTGCGTTCAACGGTGAAAAAGCCCTGCTGCGCCCGGACCTTGCCCATGCCCGAACAGGTGGGGCAGGTCACAGGCTCGGCGCCGCCCTCGGCCCCGGTGCCGCTGCAGGAATCGCAGGACGACAGGGTCGGCACGCGGATCGATTTCTGCGCGCCGGTAAAGGCCTCTTCCAGCGTCACGCGCAGGTTATAGCGCAGGTCGCTGCCGCGGCTGGCGCGCTGGCGCGCTCCGCCCGCGCCGCGGCCGCCCATGAAGTCGCCGAACAGATCCTCGAACACATCGGAAAAGCTGGACCCGAAATCGCCGCCGCCGCCCGGCCGCGCGCCGCGCGCCGCGCCGCCGCCCATGCCACCGTCGAACGCGGCATGGCCAAACCGGTCATAGGCCGCCTTCTTGTCGGCATCCTTGAGAACCTCATAGGCCTCGTTGATTTCCTTGAACTGGGCCTCGGCGTCAGGATTGTCTTTGTTGCGGTCGGGGTGAAGCTCTTTGGCCTTGGTGCGGTAGGCCTTCTTCAGTTCCTCGGCCGAAGCCCCCCGGGCCGCACCCAGGACCTCGTAATAATCGCGCTTGGCCATTTCGGGACCTCTTGTTCAAAGGCAAGGCCCCGGTCCGGCTGTACCGGCCGGGGCCCCGCGTTTCATCCCGCGTCAGCCACGACGCTTGTTGTTGTCGAGATCCTCGAAATCGGCATCGACGATGTCGTCATCCACCGGGCGCGGCTCGTCCGACGCTTCGCCGGTTTCCTGCTGCGCCTTGTAGATAGCTTCGCCCAGCTTCATCGAGGCGTCGCGGACATTGTTGATCCCCGACTTGATCTTCTCGGGATTGTCGCCGTCCAGCGTGTCCTTGAGCGCGGCAATCGCCAGTTCGATCGCCTCGGCCGTGGTCGGGTCCACCTTGTCCTTGTACTCGGCCAGCGATTTCTCGGTCGAATGGATCAGGCTTTCGGCCTGGTTCCGGGCTTCGACCAGTTCCTTGCGGGCCTTGTCGGATTCGGCGTTGGCCTCGGCGTCCTTGATCATCTTCTCGATATCGGCGTCCGACAGACCGCCCGACGCCTGGATGGTGATCCGCTGTTCCTTGGCCGTGGCCTTGTCGCGGGCCGAGACGTTGACGATGCCGTTGGCGTCGATGTCGAACGTCACCTCGATCTGCGGCATGCCGCGCGGCGCGGGCGGAATCCCTTCCAGATTGAACTGGCCGAGGATCTTGTTGTCGGCCGCCATCTCGCGTTCGCCCTGGAACACCCGGATCGTCACCGCGTTCTGGTTGTCCTCGGCGGTGCTGAACACCTGCGATTTCTTGGTCGGGATCGTCGTGTTGCGGTCGATCAGCCGGGTGAACACGCCGCCCAGCGTCTCGATGCCCAGCGACAGCGGGGTCACGTCGAGCAGAACCACATCCTTGACGTCGCCTTGCAGCACCCCGGCCTGGATCGCCGCGCCCAGCGCCACGACTTCGTCAGGGTTGACGCCTTTGTGCGGCTCCTTGCCGAAGAACTTGGTCACTTCCTCGATGACGCGCGGCATGCGGGTCATGCCGCCGACCAGAACCACCTCGTCGATGTCGCTCTTGGACAGGCCGGCATCCTTCAGCGCCTGCTGGCAGGGCTTCATCGACTTGACGATCAGATCGCCGACCAGGCTTTCCAGCTTGGCGCGGGTCAGCTTCATCACCAGGTGCAGCGGTTGGCCGGTGTTGCGGTCCATCGAGATGAACGGCTGGTTGATTTCGGTCTGCTGGCTGGACGACAGTTCGATCTTGGCCTTTTCGGCGGCTTCCTTCAGCCGCTGCAGCGCCATCTTGTCGAGCGACAGGTCAACGCCGTGCTCTTTCTTGAACTCGTCGGCCAGATACTGGACGATGCGCATGTCGAAATCCTCGCCGCCGAGGAACGTGTCCCCGTTGGTCGATTTCACCTCGAACAGGCCGTCGTCGATTTCCAGAATGGTGATGTCGAACGTACCGCCGCCGAGGTCATAGACCGCGATGGTTTTCGTTTCTTTCTTGTCGAGCCCATAGGCCAGCGCCGCCGCCGTCGGCTCGTTGATGATCCGCAGCACTTCCAGACCGGCGATCTTGCCCGCGTCCTTGGTCGCCTGACGCTGGGCGTCGTTGAAATAGGCGGGGACGGTGATGACGGCCTGCGTGACGGTCTCGCCCAGATAGGATTCGGCGGTTTCCTTCATCTTTTGCAGGATGAAAGCCGAAATCTGGCTGGGCGAATATTTCTCGCCGCGCACCTGCACCCAGGCGTCGCCGTTGCCGCCGTCGGCGATGGTATAGGGCACCAGCTTCTTGTCTTTTTCGACTTCGGCATCGCCCAGACGGCGGCCGATCAGTCGCTTGACGGCGAAGACGGTGTTGGTGGGGTTGGTGACGGCCTGGCGCTTGGCGGGCTGGCCGACCAGACGTTCATTCTCGGTGAAACCGACGATCGACGGCGTGGTGCGCGCGCCTTCCGAGTTTTCGATAACCCGGGGCTGCGAGCCTTCCATGATGGCCACGCAGCTGTTGGTCGTCCCGAGGTCGATCCCGATGACTTTAGCCATGATGCTTACCTCTTTCCTTCGGCGATGTTGTGGGGCGGCGATCCTGTCAGGCTTCGCCCCCCCGATCCCAGAGCCGGGCCTCCCCTAGGGGCGTTGTCCCGGCTTCGAGGGCTATATAGGCAGGGGTCCGTGGGGCTGCAAGCGCCCGCAAGAGGCCAATTTCATCGAGGTTTCACAGTTCAGCCCGTGAATTGCGCCAGGATCAGCGGCAAGGTCAGTACACTCAGCGCCGTCGAGATCAGGATTGCCGCCGATACCCGGGCCACGCAGACCCCGTAATGCTGCGCCAGGATATAGACATTCCCGGCAACGGGCAGGGCGGCCGCGCTGATCAGCACCCCGGCGGTGAAGGGATCGACATGGAAAACCCACAGCGCCGCGCTGCCCACGGCGAGGGGATGCAGCACCAGCTTGGCAAAGCTCAGCCAGCCGGCGACCGTCAGGCGTTCGGCGCGGCTGTTCGACAGGCTGGCACCAATGGCGAACAGGGCCCCGGGGGTGGCGGCGGCGCCCAACAGCGCCGTCGTCGCGCTGACCGGCCCCGGCAGGGCCAGCCCGGTGGCCGACCATGCCAGCCCCAGCGCCATCGCCACCACCATCGGGTTCTTGACCAGCCCCAGACCGATCACTTGCGGCAGCTCGGGCGACAATCGACCTTCGCGCGCCAGCGTCAGCACAATGGTCAGCAGGCTGGAAAACACGATCAGGTCGATGACCAGCACCAAGATCACCGTGCCTGCCGCCTGCGGGCCCAGCAGCAGCACCAGCATCGGCACACCCAGAAAGCCGGTGTTGCCGATGACGGCGGTATGCGCCTCCATCACCGCCTCGGTCAGCGGGCGCATCCGCACGAACGCGACCGCCAGCGCGATCAGATAGACCACGCCGCAGCCCCAAAGATAGGCCGCCGCAGCGCGGGGATCAAAGATGTCGCCCAGCGACATGCTGGCGGCAAAGCCGAACAGCATCGCCGACAGCGCGAAATAGAACACGAATTTGGTCAGCCAGGCGGTGGCCTGGGGCGGGAAAAAGCCGGTCCTGCCCGCGCCATAGCCCAGGCCGATCACCGCAAAGAACGGCAGGGTTTGTACAAAGACCGCCAGCATGGTTCCCGCCTAGCACAGCGCCCGTATCGCCGCCAGATCGCGGCGGTTCCCCGGGCGAACCGATGCCCGTCATCTTGTCCCCAATCCGCACGGGGGGCTTGCGTCGCGGCCCATCGCCCACTGGAGGATGGGCTTTTCGCTCCTCACCCTTGAAGCAGGGGGTATCGGGGGGCGGCCGCCCCCGATACCTGTTGGCTCAGAACGCCAGCGACACGTCGCGGTGATGCGACAGGCAGCTTGCCACCGCAATCGCCAGCGGCCGCGGCAAGCGTTCCTGCTCGCGCAGGCCCAGGGTCTGGCGGGTCTCCTCCTCCAGCGCCTGCAGCGCGGTCAGGAGTCCGGCCTGCGCCGCCGCCTGCCGCCAGGCGATGTCAGCGTCAAGCTGCACCATGACCTCGGGTGCGGCTTCCAGCGCCTGCTCAGGGTTCGCGCGGCGACCGGCCAGAACGCGGCGCAGATCGGCCAGCGCGCTGCGCAGATCGCCGGAACCGGCCAGCCCGTCGAGCTGCGCTTCGACGGCGCTTACCTCCAGCGCCAGCGCCTCGCCGTCCTCCTGACCGACGCGGGCCAGCAGGCTTTCCACCTGTGGCCTGAGCGCGGCGAAGCCCTCGCCCGAGGCAGCCTCGGCAGCGATGTCGCGGATGGCGACATAGGATTGCTCGCTGGCCTGCCGGAAGGCCCTGCGCGCATCGCTCTCGGCCCGGGTCAGGGTACGGAACTCGTCATGCGCGCCGGTCCAGCTTGTCGGGATCTGCGCGTCCAGCGCGGCGATCCGCTCCTGCAGCGCGGCGTTCTCGGCCTCCAGCTCGGCGCGTTCCTCGGCCTGTTCGGCACTGCGCAGCCGCTCGATGGCGGTGGCGTTGCGCTCGATCCGGTCCTCCAGACGCTCGCGGTCGGCGTGCAACTGGCGCACGATCCGGTGCAGGGGGGCATAGCCAGGGGTCGCCGTCGCAATCGCCGACTGGGCGTCGGCGAACCGCGCCAGCAGATCATAGCTGCCCGCATAGCCATCAAGCGCGCGCTCCAGATCGCGCTGGCGGGCCCTGGGCAGCATGGCGGCATCGGCGGCCTGAACCCGGGCGATCAGTTGCTCGACAGTGTTGCGCTGCGCCGGGACCGAAACCGCGAGATGCTCCTCGATGCACCATTGCAGACGCGGGTTGCGCGGCGGCGGCGCGGTTTCGCTGAGCAGCGAAACGCGCGAGGGCAGGTAGTTGGCCAACGACGGGAATACGCCGACAATCCCCAGCGCCATGAGCTGCATGGCAATGAACGGGATCACCCCCTTGTACATGTTCAGCGTCTTGACCGCCTTGTCGGCAACCCCGCGCAGATAGAACAGCGCAAAGCCGAAGGGCGGGGTCAGGAAAGAGGTCTGGATGTTCACGCCGATCATCACCCCAAGCCAGACAGCGGTGACATTGGCCTCAGGGTTCATCAGCAGGATCGGCGCGGTGATCGGCACCACGATGATGGCGATTTCGATGAAATCGAGAAAGAAGCCCAGAACGAAGATCACCACCATGACGATGGCGAATTGCGCCCAGAAGCCGCCGGGCAGCCCGGTCAGGTATTCTGTCACCAGATGGTCGCCGCCAAAGGCGCGGAACGCCGCGATCAGCATCGCCGCGCCCAGCAGGATGATGAACACCATCGACGAGGTCTTGGCGGTTTCCACCATCACCTCATAGAGCGTGTTCTCCAGCTTCCAGGTGCGCCAGGTGCTCCAGACCAGCGCGGCGACCAGCGCCACCACGGCCAGGGCGGCCAGCGCCACCCCCATATGCGCGCCAGAGCTGTCGAGCTGGCGGATGTTGAGGTTATAGCTGCGCGACAAGACGGCGATGGCGGCCAGCGAGCCGATTGCCAGCAGCGCCGGCCAGAATTGCCTCGGCCCTCTGTGCAGCTTGTAGCCGGCCATGACGGCCGCCCCGGCGGCGCCGACGGCGCCCGCCTGCGTCACTGTCGCCACGCCGGTCAGGATCGACCCCAGCACCAGCACGATCAGCAAGAGCGGCGGCACCGTGGCCCAGAACACCTCGACCCAGAAGGCGCCGTCCATACGGCCCTCGATCGGCACCGACGGCGCGTTTTTCGGCCTCAGCAGCGCATAGCCGAGGATGTAGACAATATACATCGCCACCAGGATCAGCCCGGGGATCAGCGCGCCCATGAACATGTCACCGGCCGAGGCCGGGATGACCCCCAGTTCCGAAGGCATGGCGAATTCGCCGGTCGCCGCCTGATATTCCGCCAGCCGCAATTGCCCGGCGGTATCCACCGCCGAGGAAAGCTGGTCGGCCAGGATGATCAGCACGATCGACGGCGGGATGATCTGCCCCAGCGTGCCCGACGCCAGGATCACCCCGGTCGCCAGCGGCTGCGAATAATTGTTGCGCATCATCGCGGGCAGGCTGATGAGGCCCATGGCCACCACGGTGGCGCCGACAATGCCGGTGGTCGCCGCCAGCAGCGCGCCGACCAGCACGACCGAGATCCCCAGCCCGCCCGGCAGGCTGCCGAACAGCTTGGCCATCGTGACCAGCAATTCCTCGGCGATGCGCGAGCGTTGCAGCATGATGCCCATGAACACGAACAGCGGAATGGCGATCAGCGTGTCGCGGTTCGCCTCCCAATAGACGCCGCGAAAGTTCATCACCCCCGCCGTCATCCATTCCCCCGCCGAGCCGGTGGCGAAATAGGCGGTGCTGTCGGCGGCAAAGACCCAGCCCGAGGCGGCGGCCAGCGCGATGGTGACAAGGGCCGAGCCGGGCAAGGCAAAGGCGACCGGAAAGCCCAGCCCAAGGCCGAGCATCATCATCAATATCAGAATCGAAAGGAAAATCAGGTCCATGTCGCTCAGTCCGCCTTGGCCGCGTCGGTGTCGGGTTCGTGGCGCCAGTCGGCCCCGGCCTTGAGCACCTGCGCCGCGAATTGCACCATCATCATCACCGCAAAGATCGCCAGATAGGCGGCCATCCAGTATTTCGTCGCCAGGCCATAGGTCTGCTGGCCCTGTTCATAGCGGATGAAGGGGCCGATGATCGGGCTGGCGTTGGTCGCCGTGCCCAGCACCAGAATGACCCACATCAGGCTCATGCCCAGAACGATCGATCCGATGCCGTTGACCAATGCCTTGGCGCGCCGGCTCATCGCGGCATAGAACACATCGACGCGCACATGCCCTTCCTCGACCAGCGTATAGGCCGAGGCGAACAGGAACATCGCCGCGTACCACATGCGCACCAGATCGCTGATGAAGGCCTGCTCATAGGAAAACACAAAGCGGCCGATGACGATGATCAGTTGCACCACGACCACCAGCAGCGTCAGCCAGATGAACTTCACCCCCCGCGTCGCAAGGCCCAGCATCAACCCCAGCACGGCCAGCGGCATGTGGATATAGGGCCCGCGCCATTGCGGCAGCGCCAGTTGGTTGGCCATGGTCTCGCCGACCAGGCCGGGCAGAAATCCTTCGACGCGCAGAAAGCTGATCGCCGAATCCGCCACGCCGATCAGCAGCATCACCCAGAAGGCGGCGCGGGCGATATAGGCGGCAATCGCCGTGATCCGGGCGCTGTCACCGCGCAATCCGCCTGCCGAGGGGCGCAGCGCCGCCGCCACCGCCAGCCCGGCGGCCAGCGCATAGACCGCTACCGCCAGCGAGAAATCGCCTGCCGCGAGGGCGGAGCGCGCGCCTTGCAGGCCGCGCCAGTGAACCAGCCAGTTCTCGATCAGGAAAGCAAAGGTGACAAAGACAGTTCCCCAGGCGATTAGTCGCAACAGGAACGCCGAGGTGCCCCGCGCGGCGGCGGGCGCATGGATCGTCGCTGTGGTCATGGTCTGGTCCAGTGGGTCGGAAGCCGGGGCAGGCGCGCACCGGGATCGGGTGTGCAGGACCGGGCGCGCGCATTGCGCACGCCCGGTCCCAGGACGCCGGGATCAGAGGGTCACTCGATGCCCAGAACCCGGTTGCGCTGGCGCAGATAGGCCACATCGGTGATGTTCAGCCAGCCGCCGACATTCTCGCGCGCCGCAACGAAGGATTCGTGGAAGCGGTTGGCCAGATCGTCGTGCTGGGTGATGGTGTCGAAGGTCGCCTCGGCGGCATCCCCGAACGCATCATAGATGTCTTCGTTGAACTCGCGGAGCTGAACGCCATGCTCGTTCACCAGGCGCTGCAGATACGAGCCGTTGTTGGCGTTGAACTCGGCCAGCATGCGGTCGTTTTCGGCGGTGCAGCAGGCCTCGATGACCTTCTGCTGCCAGGTCGGCAGGCTGGTCAGCCAGGCCTTGTTGAAGCCCATCGACAGCGCCGCGCCGGGCTCGTGCACGCCGGGCCAGTAATAGTAGCGCGCGGCCTGGTGCAGGTTCAGGAAATAGTCGTTCCACGGGCCGACCCATTCGGTCGCGTCGATGGCGCCCGAGACGAGGTTCTCATAGATCTGCCCGCCGGGCAGCGAGACAACCGAGACGCCCATGTTGGCCATCATGTCGCCGCCGATGCCGGGAATGCGCATGCGCAGGCCACGGAAATCCTCGGGCGAGTTCATTTCCTTGTTGAACCAGCCGCCCATCTGCAGGCCGGTGTTGCCCGCGAGGAAGCCCTTGATGCCGAACTGGTCGCCCAGCTCGTCCCAGAGCTGCTGGCCGCCCAGATGGTGGATCCAGGCGTTCTGTTCCGAGGCGACGAGGCCGAAGGGAACGGCGGTGACATAGGCCCAGGCCGGATGCTTGCCTTTCCAGTAGTAATCGGCGCCGTGATAGGCCTGCGCATCGCCCGCCGACACCGCGTCAAAGGCGTCGAACGCGCCGACGCGCTCGCCCGCGGCATAATATTCGGTGACAATGGCGCCGTCGGTGGCGTCGGTGATGGCAGCGGCCAGACGCTCCGCGCCGGTGCCGAGGCCCGGCAGGCCGCGCGGCCAGGTCGAGACGATGACGCAGGTGGTCCGGCTTTGCCCGATCGCGGGGGCGGCCAGCGTGCTGGCCGCAGCCGCGGCACCGCCGACGGTCGAGGCGCGCAGGAATGAGCGACGATCCATGTAGTTCCTCCCATATGGTAGCCTTTGGTCATATTTTTTGACCAATAGGGCGCTTTATACACGGCTTTCACACCGTGAGAACCCGCTTTGTCAACGGCAGCGCGCCAACGCGCGGGCTGCCTGCATCCTAGCGCAGCCGCCAAACCAATCCAGCATTTTTCGGGGTTCAGGAACGGGCAGGACGCCGCGTGCTGGCGCGTAAATTCCAGAAGTTTGCTGAAAAAATGATCGCCGCACCCAGAAAGACCCAGGGGTCCAGCGACTCGGCGTACAGCCAGACACCGACCAGTGCCATGATCGGCAGGCGTGCGAACTCCATCGGCGCCACGATTGTCGCCGGGGCGAGGCCCAGCGCCGAGGTCAGCGAATAATGCGCGGTCAGGCCGGTCAGGGCGATCACCACCAGCCAGGGCGACAGCGCCAGACTGGGCCAGGTGAAACCGACCGCCAGCGCCAGCACCAGCGCCATGAAGGTCTGGCTGAGCGTCATCCAGAACAGCACGCAGAGCACCTGGTCGTGCTGCATGATCTTGCGGGTGAAGATCAGGTTCACCGCAAAGCCGACCGCCGCCAGCAGCCCGGCCAGATGCCCCAGATTGAGCGGCTGCACCCCCGGCTGCGCCACCACAAGCACGCCGAGAAAGCCCATCAGCGTGGTCGCCAGCTTGATCCCGGTCAGCCGCTCGCCCAGAAAGAACGGTGCCAGCAGCACCACCCAGATCGGGTTGGTGAACTCCAGCGCCACCAGTTGCGACAGCGGAATCAGGATCAGCCCGTAGAACCACATGTTCTGGCCAAAGAAGTGGAACAGGTTGCGGGTCAGGTGCTGGCCCCAGTGCCGGGTGCGGATCAGCGCGAAATCGCCGTGCCGGGCCCTGATGATCGCCGCAACGATGACAAAGCCCAGCAGCGAACGCCAAAACATCAGCTCGAAGGTGTTGAGTTCCACCTGCACGGCGCGCCCGGCCACGGCCATCATGACGAACGAGGCAATCGCCCCGCACATCCACAGCGCCGCTTTCAGCGGCTGGGGCTGTGAGCTGGTCATGTCGGGTTCCTCCGGGCTGCGCCAGACGATGCATAGGCCCGGCGCACTTGCCAAGGCAACCCCTCCTTCGCAGGTTAAGGAATTCGGCCGCAGGGGGGCGGGCGCTCGGGGGCATCTTGCGTTGCGGGCAATCGTCCACGGGACGATTGCCTGATCGCTCCTCACCCCTCGCGCCCGGCGGGTTGCCACCCGCACCCGCCCGGGGGGAGCACGCTCCCCCCGGACCCCCCGTGAGTATTTCGGGCAAGATGAAGGGGCGGCGGCGGGCTGGCCTGCGGCAATTGGTGCTCTGGTCTGGGTGCGAGATATTGATAAAAAGACTCGGGTTAACCGGAGGGCCGCCATGGACCGTCGCCGTTTCCTGATTGCCTCGGGTCTGTGCGCCGCGGGCGGGTTGAGTGGCTTTGCGCTGGCCGGGCGTGCGCAGGCAGCGCCGCTGTCGCTGGTCATCCAGCCCGCCCGCTATGCGCTGGAATCCACGCCGACCGAGGGCATGGTCAGCCTGTCGCCCGATGCCCCGCCGCCGGTGCTGCGCCTGCGCCGGGGCGAGCGGTTCGTGGCCCGCGTGACCAACACGCTGGACGATTACACGGCGATGCACTGGCACGGGCTGCGGATTGCCAACGGGATGGACGGCGTGCCCTATCTGACGCAGATGCCGATGGGGCAGGGCGACAGCTTCCGCTATGATTTCACGCCGCCCGATGCGGGCACCTTCTGGTATCATCCGCATTGCAACACGATGGAGCAGATGGCCCGCGGGCTGACCGGGGTGCTGATCGTCGAGGATGATGTCGATCCCGGATTCGATCTGGATCTGCCGGTGAACCTGCGCGACTGGCGGTTGGGCGGGGACAGCCAGTTCGTGGATTTCTATACCGCGCGTGGCGCGGCGCGAAACGGCACCTTCGGCACGCTGATGACCGCCAATTGGGCGCAGGCCCCGGTGCAGGAGGCGCCCGCAGGCGGGCTGGTGCGGTTGCGGCTGGTGGCGAGCGATACCACCCGCATCTACCGGCTGCATCTGCCGGGGGCGCAGGGGCAGGTGATCGCGCTGGACGGGCATCCGCTGCGCGTGCCCGTGCCCTGGCCGGGGCCCGAGGCGCCGCTGATCCTCGGCCCCGGTCAGCGCGCCGATCTGGCGATCCGGATGCCGGGGACCGAGGGCGCCGAACTGGCGTTGCTCAATGAACAACCGGGCGGGCCGCGCGTTTTGATGACCCTGCGCGCCACCGGCGCCGACAACCGCCGCGCGCTGGCCGAACTGCGGCCGCTGAGCGCCAATCCGCTGGCGATGCCGGATCTGGGCCACGCCGAAGTGCTGGAATTCGTCTTTGGCTGGAGCCCCTCGGACACCGTCGAGAACAACGGCTTTTGCGGCACGCTGGGCTATACGTTCTGGTCGATCAACCGGGTCGCCTGGCCCGGCGACGCCTCGGGCACCGGGCCGCTGGCGGTGATGGAACGCGGGCGCACCTATATCCTGCGGTTGCGCAACGAGAGCCCGAATGTGCATCCGATCCACCTGCACGGGCTGGCCTTCCTGCCGCTGCGCTCGAACCGGCGCGAGGTCGCGGCCAACTGGCTCGATACCGCGTTGCTGCTGGACGGCGAGACGATGGATGTGGCGCTGGTCGCCGACAATCCGGGGGACTGGGCGTTTCACTGCCATGTCATCGAGCATCAAAAGACCGGCCTGACCGGCTATCTGCGCGTTACCTGAGCGTCAGCCGCCGAGCGTGGCCTGCAGCTTTTTCGACAGGCCCGCGCGCACCAGCCGGTACGACGATTCGATCCGGTGGCGCAGCTCGCCGGGATCGGCCGTCAGCGGCAGGCGCACCCAGCTTCGATGCAGATAGGGCGCCTTGACGCCGACACCGGCGGCGATCAGCATGTCGGCAGTTTCCACGCTGTCGGTCTTGACACTGACGCCCGGGTCCACCGCGCCCATGGCGGCGAACATCTTGCCGCCGACCTTCCACACCTCATGCCCGCCGCCCCAAGGGTCCGACACCTCGGCTCCGGGCATCGCGGCGCATATCTGGCTGACAAGGGCGTGGTCGGCATCCATCCGCGCAGGATAGCACGAATTCCGCCGGGGGAAACCGCCGGGCGAGGGGATGCGCATTGAACCCCCGGGCGCGATGCGGTAACGCGGCGAAAACCACCTCGGGGGACGCGATGACCGGGACCAAGGGACTGACCTATGCACAGGCGGGCGTCGATATCGACGCCGGGAACGCGCTGGTCGAACGCATCAAACCCGCGGCAAAGCGCACGCGTCGGCCCGGCACTATGTCAGGCCTCGGCGGTTTTGGCGCTTTGTTCGATCTCAAGGGCGCGGGCTTTGTCGATCCGGTGCTGGTGGCGGCCACCGACGGGGTGGGCACCAAGCTGCGCATCGCCATCGACACCGGGCTGGTCGATACGATCGGCATCGATCTGGTGGCGATGTGCGTCAACGATCTGGTGTGCCAGGGGGCTGAACCGCTGTTCTTCCTCGACTACTTTGCCACCGGCAAGCTGGACGTGGATCAGGCAACGCGGATCATCGAGGGCATCGCCGAGGGCTGCGCGCAATCGGGCTGCGCGCTGATCGGCGGCGAGACGGCGGAAATGCCGGGCATGTATCACGCGGGCGATTTCGATCTGGCCGGCTTTGCCGTCGGCGCGATGGAGCGCGGGAGCGACCTGCCGCAGGGCGTGGTGGCGGGGGATGTGCTGCTGGGGCTGGCCTCGAACGGAGTGCATTCCAACGGCTATTCGCTGGTGCGCAAGGTGGTGGAACGCGCCGGTCTGCAATGGTCCGATCCCTGCCCCTTCGAGGCCGGGACCGTGGGCGAGGTGCTGCTGGCACCGACCCGGCTGTATGTCCGGCAGGTGCTGGCGGCGGTGAAGGCGGGCGGCGTGCATGCGCTGGCGCATATCACTGGCGGCGGTCTGACCGAGAACCTGCCGCGCGTGCTGCCCGAAGGGCTGGGCGCCACCATCGATCTGACCGCCTGGGAACTGCCGCCGGTCTTTGCCTGGCTGGCCCGCACCGCCGAATTGTCCGAGGCCGAGCTGCTCAAGACCTTCAATTCCGGCATCGGCATGATCGCCGTAGTTGCCGCCGATCGGGCCGACCAGGTGGAAACCCTGCTGATCGCCGCCGGCGAGACGGTTCACCGCCTCGGCACCGTCACCCCGGGCGAGGGCGTCAGCTACACCGGCCATATCCTTTGAGCCAGACGCCGAAACGGGTGGCGATGCTGATTTCGGGCGGTGGCTCGAACATGGTTGCCCTTGCGCAGTCGATGCAGGGCGATCATCCGGCCCGCCCGGTTCTGGTCCTGTCGAACGATCCCGCCGCCCGGGGCCTGCTGCGTGCCGCCGACATGGGGATACCGGCGGCGGCCGTCGATCACCGGCCGTTTCGCGGCGACCGTGCGGCGTTCGAGGCCGCGCTGCTGGAGCCGCTGCTGGCGGCGGAACCCGATGTCATCTGCCTCGCCGGGTTCATGCGCATCCTGACCCCGGATTTCACCCGCCGCTTTGCCGGGCGGATGCTGAACATCCATCCCTCGCTCCTGCCGAAATACCCCGGCCTGCATACCCATCAGCGCGCGCTGGACGCGGGCGATACCCAGGCGGGCTGCACCGTGCATGAGGTGATCGCCGATCTCGACGCCGGGCCGATCCTGGGGCAGGCCCGGGTGCCGGTGCTGCCGGGCGACGATGCCGATGCGCTGGCGGCGCGGGTGCTGGTACAGGAGCACAGGCTCTATCCGGCCGTGCTGTGGCGCTACGTGTCGGGCGACCGGACTCCGGTCATTCTGTAGCCCGCCAGGGCACCGCCGCCATCAGCGCCAGCGAGATCGCCGCCAGCCCCGCCGCCAGCCACAGCGTCGCGGCGGGGCCCAGCAGGGCCAGCGATCCGGCCATCGAAAACGGGGCCACGGCGGCAACCAGCATCCGCAGGCGCGCCAGCTTTCCCAGCCGCGCCGCATAGCCCGCCAGCCCGAACAGCGCCAGCGGCACCGTGCCCCGGACCATGGTGGCCAGCCCCTGACCGATGCCGAACAGCACGGCAAAGACAGAAGCCGCCAGCATTCCGACCGGCGCCAGCACCAGCACCACCACCGCCAGCGTCAGGCAGGCCATGGCGATCAGCGCGGTGATCATCGGGTGGCGATGCCCGGCGAGCAGCATCTCCAGCAGCCGCGCGCCGACCTGCGCAGGCCCCATCAATGCCCCGGCGGCGACGGCGCTGGCCTGCGACAACCCCAGCGCCCCCAGCACCGGCACCCATTGCGCGCTGAACGCGGCCATGACCATCCAGCTCAGCGAAAAACCAAGCCCCAGCAACAGCATGGCCTTACCATGCAGCGCGGCGGGCAGCGGGACAAAGCCGGTATCGTTGCCCGCCTGCGCCGGATCGTCCTGCGGACGGCGGGGCAGCGACAGGTGCAGCGGCAGGCACAGCAGCAGATGCAGCGCGGCAAAGGCCAGATAGGCGCCGCGCCAGCCCCAGGCCTGTTCGAACGCCAGCGTCAGCGGCCAGAACACTGTGGAGGCAAAGCCGCCGATCAGCGTCATCAGCGTGATGGCCCGGCGGGCCCGCCGGGCGCCGACTGCCTGCGCCAGCGCGGCAAAGGCGGCGTCATACAAGACCAGCGCGGCCAGCACCTCGATCAGCGCCAATGCCGCGAACAGGCTCAGCCCGCCATTGACCTGCGACAGCACCGCGAAACCGGCGGCCGTGACCAGCGACCCCAGCGCCATCATCGACCGCGCGCCGTGCCGGTCGATCAGCCGACCGGCTAGCGGTGCCGACAGGCTGCCGACCAGCAGCGCCGCCGACAGGGCGCCGTAAGCCAGCGGTGCGGAAAGGCCCAGATCGGCGCGCATCGGGCCGACCAGTACGCCGAAAGCATAATAGATCGAGCCGAACCCGACGATCTGCGTGGCGCCCAGTGTCAGCACCGGTCGCAGCGGTGCCGAGGGTGTCCAGAACCGCCGCGAAGCTGGTAGCGCCGCCATCGGGCTTGAGTCTCTCCGTACGGGCGATCACGCTCGACGTTGATGTGATCACACATTTTCGGGCCGTGATCACAAACGCAAGAAAAACCCGGCTTGCCGAAGTTTTGCACGATTTATTCATTTGTGCCATGGCTGTCTTGTGCCATTACACCGCCAAATTCGCAGCAGACGGGGACAGTTCCGTGAACATCCATGAATACCAGGCCAAGGCGCTGCTTCGCAGCTACGGTGTACCCGTTTCGGACGGCCGTGTCGTCTTGCGGGCCGAAGAGGCCAAAACCGCAGCCGGCGGGCTGGACGGCCCGCTGTGGGTCGTCAAGGCCCAGATCCACGCCGGCGGCCGCGGCAAGGGCAAGTTCAAAGAGCCCGAAGCCGGCGAAAAGGGCGGCGTGCGCCTGGCCCGTTCGGTCGAAGAGGCCGAAGCGATGACCAAGCAGATGCTGGGCCGCACGCTGGTCACGCATCAGACCGGCCCGGCGGGCAAGCAGGTCAACCGCATCTATATCGAAGACGGCAGCGACATCGCCCGCGAACTCTATCTGGCGCTGCTGGTGGATCGCGGCACCTCGCGCGTGTCCTTCGTCGTCTCGACCGAGGGCGGCATGGACATCGAGGAAGTCGCCGCGCACACGCCGGAAAAGATCGTCACCTTCAGCGTCGATCCCGCCTCGGGCCTGTCGGATTTCCATGGCCGCCGCGTGGCTTTCGCGCTGGGGCTGACCGGCAATCAGGTCAAGCAATGCGTCGCGCTGATCCGCAATCTCTACCGCGCCTTCATCGAGAAGGACATGGAGATGCTGGAGATCAACCCGCTGATCGTCATGACCGACGGCAACCTCAAATGCCTCGATGCCAAGGTCGGCTTTGACAACAACGCCCTGTACCGTCAGCCCGATGTAATGGCGCTGCGCGACGAGACCGAGGAAGACCCCAAGGAACTCGCCGCCTCGAAATTCGACCTGAACTATATCGCCCTCGATGGCGAGATCGGCTGCATGGTCAACGGCGCCGGTCTGGCGATGGCCACCATGGACATCATCAAGCTGTACGGTGCCGAACCGGCCAACTTCCTCGACGTCGGCGGCGGCGCCACCAAGGAAAAGGTGACCGAGGCGTTCAAGATCATCACCTCGGATCCCAACGTGAAGGGCATCCTGGTCAACATCTTCGGCGGCATCATGCGCTGCGACATCATCGCCGAGGGCGTCATCGCTGCGGTGAAAGAGGTCGGCCTGCAGGTTCCGCTGGTGGTGCGCCTTGAGGGCACCAACGTCGAACTGGGCAAGACCATCATCAACCAGTCCGGCCTGAACGTCATCGCCGCCGACAACCTGTCGGACGCGGCGCAGAAGATCGTCAAGGCGGTCAAGGGGTGATCGTGGCACTCCTTCTGAAAGTGAAACCCGAGTCCCTGAACGACGGCGTGGCCATCGTTCCCCGGATGAAATCGGCGGCGCTGACCGCCGAGGACACCGGGGCGGTGGTCTATGTCTGGCTCGGCAATCACCCGCAGAAGGGGGCCCTGAACGCCGTCGCCTCGCTGACCGGGTTCGAAGAGATCACGGTCGCGCAAGAGCGCGATCCGACCAAGAAGCAACACGCCTACCGCCTCACGCTCGCGCCCTCGGCGGCCCAGCTTGTCCAGCCCCTCGGGGCGCGGGATCTGGGCTCTGCCGATTTCGTCGAGGGGGCGGATGGCATCGAGAGCCTCGGCCGCATCTACCGCGACCGAAATGACAAGATCATTCGCCTCACCGGCGCCGAAGCCGCCGTTCTCGCTGAACGTTTCCGGCACTAAGGACATCATCATGGCCATTCTCGTCAACGAAAACACCCGCGTCATCTGTCAGGGCTTCACCGGCTCGCAGGGGACGTTCCACTCGGAGCAGGCCATCGCCTATGGCACCAAGATGGTCGGCGGCGTCACGCCCGGCAAAGGCGGCGGCACCCATCTGAACCTGCCGATCTTCAATTCGGTGCACGAAGCCAAGGCGATGACCGAGGCCAACGCCACGGTGATCTACGTCCCGCCCCCCTTCGCCGCCGATTCGATCCTCGAGGCCATCGACGCCGAGATGGAACTGATCGTCTGCATCACCGAGGGTATCCCGGTGCTGGACATGATGAAGGTCAAGCGCGCGCTGATGAATTCGAAATCGCGGCTGATCGGCCCGAACTGCCCCGGCGTGATGACGCCCGACGCCTGCAAGATCGGCATCATGCCCGGTTCGATCTTCAAGCGCGGCTCGGTCGGTGTGGTGTCGCGCTCGGGCACGCTGACCTATGAGGCGGTCAAGCAGACCACCGATGTGGGCCTTGGCCAATCCTCGGCCATCGGCATCGGCGGCGACCCGATCAAGGGGACCGAGCATCTCGACATCCTGGAAATGTTCCTCGCCGACCCGGAAACCCAGTCGATCATCATGATCGGCGAGATCGGCGGCGCCGCCGAGGAAGAGGCCGCCGAATTCCTGGCCTCGGAAAAGAAAAAGGGCCGCTGGAAGCCGACCGCCGGGTTCATCGCCGGGCGCACCGCACCCAAGGGCCGCCGCATGGGCCATGCCGGGGCGATCGTCTCGGGTGGCAAGGGCGACGCGGAATCGAAGATCGAGGCGATGAAATCCGCCGGGATCATCGTCGCCGACAGCCCCGCCACGCTGGGCGAAGCGGTGATGAAAGCGATCCGGGGCTGACCTGAATGTCTCGTTCGGCCGCCTGCGTGCTCCGTATTGTCGCCCCCGCCTTTCTGGCGGGGGCGCTTGGCGGTTCGTGTCTGGCTGAAACGACCCCGGCGGCAGAGGCCGTCGTCGCCCAATGCGCGCGGCTGTTCTCTCCCGCGACGGCGCTTCAGGACAGCCTCGATGCGGTCCCCGGCCTGACGCGTCTGCCGATGGACAGCTTCGCGCCCGCGGGCGAACACGGCCGGGCCTTGCGGGTGGCGCTGGCCTATAACGCCGCGCTGGAAGGTATCATCGGCAGCGATCTGATTGCGCCGGTGGATCAGCTCCAGCGCGCGCTTGCGATGATCGAGGCCGATACGCCCTGGCTCCACTCCTTGCCCGGCGAGGGCAGCGGCGTCGCCGCCTATGCCGACGACGCAGGCACCCTGTTTGTCGTCGAACGCGCTGTCACCACCGGTCGGCAGGGCCGACAGACGGTGCGGTGTCTGTTCATCGCGCCCGCGGGCGCGGCGCCCCTGACGCCCGGGTTGCCCGACACGCTGGTTGTCTCCGGCACCCCCTCGATTTCTTCCCGGGGCTTTTCTGTCAGCGCCTTCCAGGGGCAAATCCCCTATGACGGCGCTTCGCAGCCTGACGCCAGCGCCGGGTTCTCGATGGTTACAATGCCGGTCCCGCCGGGAACGCCGCTTTCCGACTTCGCCGAAATCGGCGGTGTCACCATCTTCCGGCAAAGCACTTCGAACCGCAGTTCCGAATAGTTTCCTTCCCTCACCCCGAGGACCACAGCCATGAACGACCAAAGCCCCAACAACGCCCTGCACGCGACCTCGTTCCTCGACGGGGCCAATGCCGGTTACATCGACCAGATGCAGGCGCGCTATGCGCAAGACCCGTCCAGTGTCGATGCGGCCTGGGCGCAGTTCTTCGAGGTGAACGGCGACGATTTCGTCACCGCCACCCGTCAGGCTCAGGGGCCGAGCTGGGCACGCACCGACTGGCCGCCCACCGCGAGCGACGATCTGACCGCGGCGCTGACCGGCCTGTGGCCCGCCCCCGCCAAGGAAAGCAAGGCCGCCGGCGACAAGATCCGCGCCAAGGCCGCCGAAAAAGGGGTCGAGATCAGCGATACCCAGGTGCAGCGCGCCGTGCTCGACAGCCTGCGCGCGCTGATGATCATCCGCGCCTACCGGATTCGCGGCCATCTGATCGCCAACCTCGACCCGCTCAGCATGCGCGACGAATCGATGCATCCCGAGCTGGACCCGTCGGCCTATGGCTTTACCGAGGCCGACATGGACCGGCCGATCTTCATCGACAACGTGCTGGGGCTGCAGGTCGCCTCGATGCGGCAGATCATGGAGATCCTCAAGCGCACCTATTGCGGCACCTTCGCGCTGCAGTTCATGCATATCTCGAACCCGGCCGAAGCCGCCTGGCTGAAAGAGCGCATCGAGGGTTACGGCAAGGAAATCACCTTCACCAAGATGGGCCGCAAGGCGATCCTGAACAAGCTGGTCGAGGCCGAGGGCTTTGAGAAGTTCTGCCACGTCAAGTTCATGGGCACCAAGCGGTTCGGTCTGGACGGCGGCGAGGCGCTGATCCCGGCGATGGAACAGATCATCAAGCGCGGCGGCGCGCTGGGTGTGAAGGAAATCGTCATCGGCATGCCGCACCGCGGGCGCCTGAGCGTGCTGGCGAATGTGATGTCGAAACCCTACCGCGCGATCTTCAACGAATTCCAGGGCGGCAGCTTCAAGCCTGACGAGGTCGATGGTTCGGGCGACGTGAAGTATCACCTCGGCGCCTCGTCGGACCGCGAGTTCGACGGCAATGTCGTGCACCTCAGCCTGACCGCCAACCCCTCGCATCTTGAGGCGGTGAACCCGGTCGTGCTGGGCAAGGTCCGCGCCAAGCAGGATCAGTTGAACGACCCAGAGCGCCGGTCGGTCATGCCGATCCTGCTGCACGGCGACGCGGCCTTTGCCGGTCAGGGCGTGGTGGCGGAATGTCTGCAATTGTCGGGGATCAAGGGGCATCGCACCGGCGGCTGCATCCATATCATCGTCAACAACCAGATCGGCTTTACCACGGCGCCGCATTTCAGCCGCACCTCGCCCTATCCGACCGACATCGCGCTGATGGTCGAGGCGCCGATCTTCCACGTCAACGGCGACGACCCCGAGGCCGTGGTGCATGCCGCCCGCGTGGCCACCGAATTCCGCCAGCAATTCGGCAAGGATGTGGTCATCGACATCTTCTGCTATCGCCGCTTTGGTCACAACGAGGGCGACGAGCCCATGTTCACCAACCCGGCGATGTACAACCGCATCAAGCGTCACAAGACCACGCTGCAATTGTACACCGAGCGTCTGGTGGCCGACGGGCTGATCCCCGAGGGCGAGATCGACGACATGAAGGCCGCCTTCCAGGCGCATCTGAACGGCGAATTCGAAATCGCCAAGGAATACCGCCCCAACAAGGCCGACTGGCTGGATGGCCGCTGGAAAGCGGTCAAGGCCAAGGACCGCGAGCTGTATCAGGCCGGTCAGACCGGCATCAAGGCCGAGACCCTGGCCGAGATCGGCACGGGGTTGACCACCTATCCGGCCGATTTCGACATCCACAAGACCGTCGTGCGCCAGCTCGAGGCCAAGAAGAAGATGTTCGAAACCGGCGAGGGCTTTGACTGGGCCACCGCCGAGGCGATCGCCTTCGGCTCGCTGCTGGTCGAAGGGTTCCCGGTCCGTCTGTCGGGGCAGGATTGCACGCGCGGCACCTTCTCGCAGCGTCATTCGGGGCTGATCAACCAGACGACCGAGGAACGTTTCTACCCGCTCAACCACATCCGCGCCGGGCAGTCGCGCTATGAGGTCATCGATTCGATGCTCTCGGAATACGCGGTTCTCGGGTTCGAATACGGCTATTCGCTGTCGGAACCCAACGCGCTGACCCTGTGGGAAGCCCAGTTTGGCGATTTCGCCAACGGCGCGCAGATCATGTTCGACCAGTTCATCAACTCGGGCGAATCGAAATGGCTGCGCATGTCGGGCCTCGTGGTGCTGTTGCCGCACGGCTTCGAAGGGCAGGGGCCCGAGCATTCCTCGGCCCGCATGGAACGCTTCCTGCAGAACTCGGCCGAGGAAAACTGGATCGTCGCCAATTGCTCGACGCCGTCCAACTATTTCCACATCCTGCGCCGCCAGTTGCACCGCGATTTCCGCAAGCCGCTGATCCTGATGACGCCGAAATCGCTGCTGCGTCATCCGATGTGCGTCAGCAAGGCCGAGGATTTCACCGAAGGGTCAACCTTCCACCGCGTGCTGTGGGACGATGCCGAACGCGGCACCGCCTCGACCCTGACGCTGAAACCCGATGCCGAGATCAAGCGCGTGGTGCTGTGTTCGGGCAAGGTCTATTTCGACCTGCTGGCCGAACGCGATGCGCGCGGGCTCGATGACGTGTATCTGCTGCGGGTGGAACAGCTCTATCCGGTGCCGACCCAGTCGCTGCGCAAGGAACTGGCGCGCTTCAAGGATGCCGAAATCGTCTGGTGTCAGGAAGAGCCCAAGAACTCGGGCGCCTGGTCGTTCATCGAACCGAATCTGGAATGGGTGCTGACGCAGATCGGCGCCAAGCACACGCGCGCCCGCTATGCCGGTCGCGCCGCTTCGGCCTCGCCGGCGACCGGCCAGGCCAGCAAGCACAAGTCTCAACAAGAGGCGCTGGTGATCGAAGCGCTGACGTCGGAAGGGAACTGAGTTATGAGCATCGAAGTCCGCGTGCCCACCCTGGGCGAGAGCGTTTCGGAAGCCACCATCGCCACCTGGTTCAAGAAACCGGGTGACACGGTCGCCGCCGACGAGATGCTCTGCGAGCTGGAAACCGACAAGGTGACGGTCGAGGTTCCGGCCCCCTCCGCCGGCGTTCTGCAGGAGATCATCGCCAAGGAGGGCGAAACCGTCGGCGTGAACGCCCTGCTGGCGATCATCGCCGAAGGCGCGGGCGCTGCCGCGACCCCCTCGGCCAAGCCCGCCGCCGAGGCTCCGGCGCCGGCCGCCGCCCCCGCGCCCGCCAAGGCGGTCGAGGATGCGCCCTCGGCCAAGAAGGCCATGGCCGAGGCCGGTCTGACCCCGGCGCAGGTCGAGGGTACCGGCCGCGATGGCCGCATCATGAAGGACGATGTGCAGCGCGCCGTCGCCGCCCCCGCCGCCCCGGTAGCCGCCGCCCCGGCGCCGCTGTCGATGCCGCGCGGCCCGGTGCATGCCGACGATGCCGCCCGCGAAGAGCGCGTGCGCATGACCCGGCTGCGCGCCACCATCGCCCGGCGCCTGAAGGACGCGCAGAACACCGCCGCCATGCTGACCACCTATAACGAGGTGGACATGTCGGGCATCATGGGCCTGCGCAACGAATACAAGGACCAGTTCGAGAAGAAGCACGGCGTCAAGCTGGGCTTCATGTCGTTCTTCGTGAAGGCCTGCTGCCACGCCCTGCGCGAGGTGCCCGAGGTCAACGCCGAGATCGACGGCCAGGATGTGGTCTACAAGAACTATGTCCATATGGGCGTCGCGGTGGGCACGCCGACCGGCCTTGTCGTGCCGGTGGTGCGCGATGCCGACCAGATGGGCTTTGCCGCCATCGAGAAGAAGATCGCCGAACTGGGCCTGCGCGCCCGCGACGGCAAGCTGACCATGGCCGAGATGCAGGGCGGTTCGTTTACCATCTCGAACGGCGGGGTCTATGGCTCGCTGATGTCCTCGCCGATCCTGAACCCCCCGCAATCGGGCATCCTGGGCATGCACAAGATCCAGGACCGTCCGGTGGTGGTGAACGGGCAGATCGTCATCCGGCCGATGATGTATCTGGCGCTGTCCTATGACCACCGCATCGTCGATGGCAAGGGCGCCGTGACCTTCCTCGTCCGCGTCAAGGAAGCCCTGGAAGATCCGCGCCGGTTGCTGATGGACCTGTAAACAATGGCGCTCAGCGGCAAGACGTTGCTTTCCAGACTCGCCGAAAATTGGGTCTATGGTGGCGTGCTTGCCGCACCCATCCCGCTGATCTTGCTGCCCTTCCTCGACATTTCGGCGCCGGGGCAGGGGGTGGTCCTCGCGCTGGTGGTCTATATGCTGCATCAGTACGAAGAACATGATGACGACCGCTTCCGCCGTTTCGTCAATGTGCTGTTCGGACCGGCACGGCGCGGGCTGACCAGCCTTGACGTCATGCTCATCAACGTGATCGGCGTCTGGGCCCTGCTGCTGGCCACCCTCGTCCTGACGGAACGCGTGGCGCCGGGATGGGCCGCGATCGCCGCCTGCCTGCTGGCGGTCAACGGGTTGGCGCATGTCGGTCAGGGCCTGGCGCTGCGGCGCTACAATCCCGGGCTGATGACGGCGGTGGTGCTCTTCCTGCCGCTGGCGGCGATCCTCTTCAGCCGGATCGCCGGGGTGGCGAGCATTGCGCAGCATCTGGCCTCGGCGGGGCTGATTGTCGCGCTGCATGCTGCGATCCTCATTGTTGCCCGCCACCCTGTCTTGCCCCGGATTGTGCCATGACCCCCGAACTTCTCGTCCTTACCCTCGCCGCGTTGCTGCAATGCGCCCAGTTCGGGCTGATGTCGCTGGCGGCGAACCTTGATGTCGGCCCGGCCCGTACTATGTCGCCGCGCGATCCGCAGCGGCTGGGCAAGCCGCTGGCCGAGATGCTGGGGGTCAAGTCGGGCCGCCTCTACCGCGCCTTCAACAACATGTTCGAGGCGTTGATCCTGTTTACCATCGCGGTTCTGGTGATCGCGCTGACCGACCAGTCCACCGCCGTCACCCAGACCGCCGCCTGGGTGTTCCTGGCCGCTCGTGTGGCCTATGTCCCCGCCTATTACTTCGGCCTCGCGCCGGGCCGTTCGCTGATCTGGTTCGTGGGCTTCCTCGCCACGCTCACCCTGCTGATTGCGGCCCTGCTCTGATGCCCTATCCTCTGACCGAAACGATCCCCGGGGTGTGAGGCGCGATCCGCGCCGACGGGGCGAAATGTCCCCTTTCCCCGGCTACCACAGGAGACCAATTCATGGCTGACTTCGACCTCATCGTCATCGGCGCCGGGCCCGGCGGCTATGTCTGTGCCATCCGTGCCGCGCAACTGGGCCTCAAGGTCGCCTGCGTCGAGGGCCGCGACACGCTGGGCGGCACCTGCCTGAACGTCGGCTGCATCCCGTCCAAGGCGCTGCTCAACGCCACGCACCAATTGCACGAGGTGCACGAGAATTTCGAGAAGATGGGCCTGATGGGCGCGCATCCCACCGTCGATTGGGCAAAGATGCAGGCCTACAAGCAGGATGTGGTGAACGGCAACACCAAGGGTATCGAATTCCTGTTCAAGAAGAACAAGGTGACCTGGCTCAAGGGCTGGGCCTCGATCCCCGCCGCCGGTCAGGTCAAGGTCGGCGACGAGGTGCATGGCGCCAAAAATATCGTCATCGCTACCGGGTCCGAGGCGGCCAGCCTGCCGGGCGTGCCGGTGGATGAAGAGGTGATCGTCACCTCGACCGGCGCGCTGGCGCTGGGGGCGGTGCCGAAATCCATGGTGGTGATCGGCGCCGGGGTGATCGGGCTGGAGATGGGCTCGGTCTATGCCCGTCTGGGCGCCGAGGTGACAGTGATCGAATACCTCGATGCCATCACCCCGGGCATGGACGGCGAGGTTGCCAAGGCCTTCCAGAAGATCCTGACCAAACAGGGTTTCAAGTTCACCCTCGGCGCCGCGGTGCAAAAGGCCGAGCGCACCGACAAGGGCGCCAAAGTCACCTATAAACTGCGCAAGGACGACAGCGAGCATTCGGTCGAGGCCGAGGTGGTGCTGGTCGCCACCGGTCGCAAGCCCTTTACCGACGGGCTGGGGCTGGAGGCGCTGGGCGTCGCGCTGGAAAAGCGCGGACAGGTCAAGATCGACGCGCATTGGGCGACCAGCGTGAAGGGCATCTATGCGATCGGCGACGCCGTGGTCGGCCCGATGCTGGCCCACAAGGCCGAGGACGAGGGCATGGCCGTCGCCGAGGTGATCGCGGGCAAGCATGGCCACGTCAATTTCGACGTCATCCCCGGTGTGGTCTATACCACGCCCGAGGTGGCCTCGGTCGGCAAGACCGAAGAGCAGCTCAAGGAAGCGGGCGTGGCTTATAAGGTCGGCAAGTTCCCCTTTATGGGCAATGCGCGGGCCAAGGCGGTGTTTCAGGCCGAAGGCTTTGTCAAACTGCTGGCCGACAAGACCACCGACCGCGTGCTGGGCTGCCACATCATCGGCCCGGGCGCGGGCGACCTGATCCACGAGATCTGCGTGGCGATGGAATTCGGCGCTTCGGCGCAGGACATCGCCCTGACCTGCCACGCCCACCCCACCTTCAGCGAGGCGGTGCGCGAGGCGGCGCTGGCCTGCGGCGACGGCGCCATC
>JAANMY010000737.1_pt1 | contig 42984 bp, 32 predicted proteins | sample 7279691 | NCBI WGS metagenome assembly JAANMY01 (sample SAMN14094543, study PRJNA606508) | bioreactor metagenome | isolation source: A lab-scale SPAN reactor treating ammonium-rich wastewater day 388 | place: Ireland: Galway | collected 2018-02-07 | reverse complement strand
TGGTTGCGGTGGTAGTTTATCGGGCAGCACATTTACCACAGGTACAGTCACAGCGTCGTGTTCAGTCGCAGCCAGTTTTGAGCTTATTCCTTACACAGTAAGTGCCAGCGCCAGTGCGGGGGGCACCATTTCGCCGTTAAGCCGGACGGTGCTGCATGGTCAGAAAGGCGTATTCACGATAAGCCCGAACGAGGGTTATAAAATTATTAGCATAACGGGTTGTAGTGGTGTGCGTCAGGGGACCTCCTATACAACCGGAGTAATATCTTCGTCATGCTCAATAAATGTTTCTTTTACCTCCATTGGTGAAATTAACACGATCTATCGCTATGACGCACTAGGTAGACTGGAGCAAGTGTCAGATGATCTTAGTTCAGGCGATATCTATGAATATGATCCAGCTGGCAATAGAAAAAAAGTTACTAAAGATGATTAATTTTTAAGTGATGTCAAAAATTAATTGGTCCGCCTCTGCCATCAAATATGTAGATTGGAATTAATTGAATAGTTGGATTTAATACAAGTGAAAATACAATCAAATTTGCTGTTTTTATTTATCATGTTGTCGACATTTGGCAATAATGCTGTGGCCCAAGTGCCAGGGCCACCAGAGGTATCTGTTATGGACGAGGCAGGTATTAATATACTTACCGGCCTCCCTAGCTTTCAACAAACAGATCTTGAAATAGGCTCTGGGTTGAGTAAGTTAACGCACACAATATCAAGTTATGATGCAGGCTATTTTTGGGGATTTCAGGATAATCTTACAGGTAGTGCAGGTACTCAGACTGGAACGGTTGATAGGTACGGTAGCCTTCCCGGCGCGTCACCACAGCGGTTTAGGCCAAATGGTTCTGGCGGCTTTATGCCAACTAATCAAAATGGAGCAACATTACTACAGCAAGCGAATGGTTCTTGGTTATATACAGCAGCAGATGGTACCAGGGTACTAAGTCAAGGCGATATTCGTAAAACAACCTTTCCAAATGGATATGAAATTACTACTTATTTTGGTGATCCAACTGTCAACCCAAATACAGGGTTAACAACAAAGAGGAAGGTGTCACATACAACAAATACTGGGCTGCAGTTAGCTTATAAATATGAAGGGAATACTCATGCAAACAGCAAATTCTACTTGCCATCATCGTCTGTAGCACTCAACAATGCTTTTGAATATTGCTCTCCGACATCAAGTCTGTGTCAAGTAAATCAGATTTGGCCAACGTCAACTTATACATGGCCAGAGCAAAATGTGATGTTTGCTAAGCATTCTGAAGGTGCAACTACTGCTACCGGAGAATTTGTTGTGATCGACGCAAAAGGCAATGCAACTCACTATGTACATAAACGTTTTTCAAAAAATGCTGACAATAATTTAGGTATGCATTTTCCTCCATCCTTAGACCCAGAAGGCAACCCCGTTTATGTTACTCGGTTAACTGAAATTTATAATGGAGCTATATCTGGGGAGCCTATTAAGAAGTATAGCTATCAGAATTTTGTACAAAGATTCCCCGTTCCTGGTGGTGGACCAGGGTCAGAAGGAGGCTGGCGATATGAGCTAAAGCATCAACTCGTAAAAGAATCATCAGTTGGTGATGCTAAGTGGACATATAACCACAACCAGCCTGATACTCAGTATCGGAGCACAGGGGAAAGTAACGGCCCTCGGGAAAGGATTACCGCAGTGATGGCGCTGGGTGGCTCGGTTTCACGCTATTTAAGTGTAACGACACCTTCAACGGGTGTTTACTACGAGGATAATGAGGCCAATAGGGTTGACAGTGCCTATGAGAACGGCTACGAGTATCTTTACGAATACGATACTCGAGGTAATGTTACTAAGCGCACACAAGTGGGCAAGGACGGTGAGGCCGATCTTATTTTGACTGCAGGTTACGACACTACTTGTAGCAACCTCAAAACCTGTAATAAACCAAATTGGACCAGGGATGCCAAAGGAAACCAAACCGATTATGAATACCATGCACAGTCGGGACAGTTATCAAAAGTAACAGGCCCTGCAGATCACAACGGTGTCAGGCCACAAACTCGTTATACCTATTCACAAAAATATGCCTGGTTCCTGAATGCCTCGGGTAGTTATGTAAAAGCCGCCACGCCTATTTGGCTGCTCACCAGAGAAGCATATTGCAGAAGTTCCTCCGCTACTGAAACAGGCTGCAGCCTAGCTGGGGACGAGGTTGTAACAACCTACGATTATGGTCCTAATGCAGGCCCCAACAATCTATTTTTACGCGGCATCACAGTGTCCGCAGATGGTCAGTCGCAAACAACTTGTTATGACTACGACCGGTTTGGTAATCAAATTGCTGAAACTAAGCCAAGAGCTAATGTTGCAAGCTGTTATTAAGGGATGAAGATGAAATATATTGCAGCACTATTTACGGTCTGTCTTCAGGTGTTGTCGACTTTATTTAGCTTCTCAACCGATGCAGCTGTAACAGATTTTACTGTCGAGAAACGTTATAACATGGGTGGCCAAGTAACCGGCATTATTCAGCCAGATCCGGATGGCTCTGGTCCGCTGGGCTACCCCGCAACCAGAAATACCTATAATTCAAAAGGCTTTTTAGTTCGCATTGAACAAGGGCAGCTAACCGCAAGGCAGCCTGTGGCAAGAGCACCTGCCAACTGGTCTGGGTTTTCGATAAATAGAACAGTACATTACACTCATGATATTTGGGGTAGGGTCCTGACGGAGAAAGTTGCTGTGGGCAGCACTAGCTATACGCTTACGCAGTTTAGCTATGACACTCTAGGGCGTGTACATTGCAAAGCGATTCGGATGAACCCTTCAGCATACGGTTCGTTGCCTGCAGATGCCTGTGAGCTGGGTACAGAGGGAGACTTTGGCCCTGACCGCATTACCCGTTTTACTTATGACAGCAGAGATAATGTGTTGACCGAGGAGCGTGCAGTTGGTACCTCGTTACAACAAACGCATGCTGAATTTACCTACAATGCATACAACAAGAAAACCAGCGTCATTGATGCTAACGGTAATTATGCTGAAATGCAGTACGATGGCCACGGGCGCTTAGAGTACTGGTATTTTCCTAACCCAAATGGCAGCGGTATTAACAGTAGCGATTATGAGCAATATGGCTACGACGAGAATGGTAACCGCACTTATTATCGCACCCGTAGCGGCCGCGTTATCAATTATACCTACGATAATTTAAACCGGATGCTGACTAAGGACATTCCGTCGTCGACGGCGTTGGATGTTTACTACGGCTATGACTTACGTGGTCTGCAAGTGTATGCTCGTTTTGCTTCACATACAGGCAATGGTGTCACAAGAACATATGACGGCTTTGGCAATTTAATGTTGGAAACAAATAACACTTCTGGCACCAGCCTCACAGTGAAAAGTGAACATGATGCTCACGGTAATAGAACTATACTAACCTATCCGGATAATAAGTACTTTACTTATGATTATGATCGGCTAGATAGACTAACCGACGTAAAAGAAAACGGTAGTGAAGTTGTGTTTGAACGAGTTTACAGCAGTGATGGCACTTTAAGCGCTGTAACCAATTCAAACGCTACGGCATCGGGCTACCTGTTTGATACAGTTGGCAGGCTGGAAACTCTACATCAATATATTTCTAGTTCGACGACTGATTTGACCATTAACTTTGGCTATAACCCAGCCAGCCAAATCACGTCACAAATTTTCAGCAACTATCGTTATTATTACAACAAACTGGGTACTCAGGTTAGCACAAGCTATGAGGTGAATGGCTTAAACCAGTACACCAGTGTTGCCGGCAAAACCTTTAGCTACGATACGCATGGTAACCTCACCAGCGATGCCAGCACCACATTTACCTACGACGTAGAAAACCGCTTAACTTCAACGACAGGTTCAGCCTCTTCCAGCCTAAAGTACGACCCGTTGGGACGTTTGTACCAATTAGTCATTGGCGGTGCTACCACTAACTTTATTTATGACGGCGACGCCGTTGTTGCAGAATATAGTGGTAGCACGCTGAATAAGCGTTATTTATACACCAGCGGTGGTTTAACGCCGGTGGTGTCTTATGCCGGTAGTGCAGTTGGTGCCAGCAACCGTAATTTCCTGCACCATAACCATCAGGGCTCGGTTATTGCTGAAACGAATAGCACTGGTACGCCGGTATACATCAATACCTATGACGAATACGGACTGCCAGGCAGCAGCAATGGCGGACGCTTTGGTTATACCGGGCAGATGTATTTAAAAGAACTGGGCCTGTATCACTATAAAGCCCGCATTTATTCACCCAAGCTGGGGCGCTTTTTGCAAACCGACCCTGTGGGCTATGAAGACCAGATTAATCTATATGCTTATGTAGGGAATGATCCCCTGAATATGATCGACCCGAGCGGGAAGTGGATTGTGCCGTTGTTAAGAGCTTTGTGGGAAGGTGGCAAGGCCATTTATACTGCTTACAGGGCCGAAGTGGCAGTTGTGGCAACTGCAGCAACCGCTACTTCAATTGGAATTGAGCTTAAACAGCTTGGCGAGGCTGCAAATGAGAACATTTCTCTAGGCGATAACAACTCAGGAGATCTAAAAACTCAAGTACAAAACCACTTGGAAAGAAGGCAACATTTTAAAGATAAGGTATTGCCTAAAGCCGTTGATGCAGGTCAAGCTGCGTCCGGAATTTATAATGGCCCGAGTTTACCTGCAGATCTAATATCAATAAAAGGTGGTTTGGAGTCTGTTGCTGATGAAGTTAGCGAATCTTCAAAAAAGGGAAATAACTCTTCGAACCAAACAACATCAAATCATTCAAGTTTCGAAAGGCAGTCTCGTGGCGCAATTATTTGTGATAATAATATAATACGGTGTTGATAATCCAATGATGCTTCATGAGGTTATAAATTGAAGATTTTTTTTTCCAAATACGCAAACGTGCTTGTTGTGCTATCGGCACTTTGGTTTATTGTTTACATCTTTTTCCCTGATGTGATCGAAGACAACTATTTCCGTCTAAAATACGGTCGTGACTTGCCGGGGAATGGTCAAATCATGTTGAATACTGACCTATTTGTTATTACACAAAAAAACGCCGACGACGTGACGCTGAAACTGAGAGGTGATAGTTTTAAAGACTTAAAAGTAGAGCTTTCTCTGATGGATAAAAGCTTAAGAAGTAATTATGAACTGCTCGAACAAGACAATGTCATATTAAATATTGAAAGTTGCTTTGCACTGAATATGTATGTCGACATGAGTAAAAAATACATTTTTCTGATTCAACATGAAAAATCAGGGTATACCTTTTTATTTGACAGAGTATTAGATAAAGACTTGACCGAGAAAATCTGCAACGAAGCACTTATCTATATTTAGAGCTGTCCTGTATGCCTCCGTATGGGAGGGCACTTCTACCGCTGCGGCGCATTATTCCACAAATTCTGGTGCTCGGCTTGCTGGAAAAACTGCTCCGGGTGCCAGCAACGTGGAATAAAGCTGCGGATTTGGCCCGGTTGCCAGTCGGCACTGAGCTGGGTCAGTATGTCCTGCAGCCGCTGTTTTGGGATGGTGGCTAAGCGCTCACGCGCCGGCTTAAAGTACAAATTGTGCGCAATACTAATGCGGATATTATGGCCGCCACGGCGGTACTGCAGGTTGCGGCTCACCACCCGGCATAGCGGCTCGGCAATATTCGGCGGATACAACTGGTTTACAATGGCTAGCTCGTATCTTTCCTGCTGGCTGCCATCGTGCTGCTGTGGTGTAAAAGCAATGCCAAAGCCCTGCGGAAATACGCCGGTGATCTGTAAAAAATGCTCTACCAGAGTGCTGTGCAGCTGGCCACGGCGGGCGCTGTCTTTAAGCAATAAGCTGGCTTTAGGCAGCGCTTCATACATATAACGCTGCCGGCCAGGTAACACCATGGAGCTGTATACCTGCGGAATTTTCAGCAGGTTACCCAGCAGGCTAAGCGGCTGTTGCTGCTGCTCTAGTAACAAGCGTACCAGTGCCAGTTTCTGCTGTTCGCTGTGTTGATGCTGTTGCCGCTGTTGTTTGTCATTGCCCCGATACGGCAGCACCACTAATGCCTGCTGTGCTAAGCGCTGGCTGCCATCCTGTATCAGCTGTAAATATTCTGTGCGCTCTTCGATAGACAGGGCGCGGCTGCTATCAAGCTCGCCACTATAACCGGTAAGCAGGCGCTGGGCTTTGCCGTCCAGCTGGCCGGCATCAAGCAGCATCAGTGCCACCAACAGCGGCATTTGCACCTGCAGCCGGTAGTTGCAGTCGGGGTTTTGCTGCTGGCGCTGGCTAAAGTGCAGCAGCAGGGTGGGTTCAGTAATCAGCTTATTTGCCAGCGCATGATCCAGCAAACGCAAGCTCAGGGTGGCCCGGTAAAGCAGCTTGTAGCCAAATTGCAGCTCGCGCCAGCGCCTTGGCGACACTGGCGCGGTCAGCTGCAGGCAGCCCAGCAGCCTGGCTGAGCGGACAAGCGTCTCCGCCGGGTTGCCGCCCTCAGTCAGGCCGAGTATCTTTTCGGCTAAAAACCATAACTGCGCCGTTAACGCTGGTTGGGTCGCAGGGTTGTCGGGCAGCTTCTCGCCAGCAGCGCCGCTGGCAAAGCTGCTGTAGCGCAGGTTGTCACTAAACAAACTGACCAGACTGTCGGCATCCGATACAGCGCTTAACCGCGTCAGTAACCGCTTGAGTTCACGTATAAAGCTGCTGTCGGCAGCAAGTTTCGGGGCTGGGTTACGCAAACGCTGTCCTTGTGAAAATGGCTGCCATCACCTTACCGCAAAGCGCTGAGCTAGAAAAGAGTCAACTCCCCATCGCCTGCCGTTGCACCCTTTTGTGACAGCTTTGTGGTGAAATGCGCCAAACTGGCGCGTTGAATACGTATTCATCTTGCGGTCTGCCCCATTACGGTTAAAAACTGTACACAGTACAAACAGCGGGCAGCAGTTCATGCTGGTGGCATGGAAGGCAGCACCGATAATAAAAACACACGGGGAAACAGGGCATGAATAAGTTCAGGCTTAGTCTGCTCACGCTTGCTATGGCAGGGGTGGGTGGTCTGGCGTGTTCTGCTGTTGCACAAACAACAGAGCAGACGCCGCAATCAGCAATGCAACAAACTAGCAACGACAGTGCCGCCACCGAGCAGGCGCTGGACGGTGTTGAAGTTATACAGGTACGTGGCTTTGCCAGCAGCCTGTTTCGCTCATTAGACGCTAAACGCTTTGGCGATACGGTATCAGAAACCATCTCGGCCGATGATTTAGGCGCCTTGCCTGATGTCTCAATGGCCGATGCGCTCACCCGCTTACCGGGTATCTCCGCGGTACGCACCGGTGGCCAGGCGGCCGAAATTAATATTCGCGGTATGTCGGGTGGCTTTGTGTTTTCTACCCTCAATGGCCGCGAGCAGGTATCGACCAGCGGCAAGCGTAACATTGAATTTGACCAGTACCCGTCAGAGCTGATTAGTTCTGCCGCGGTGTATAAATCTCCTAAAGCCTCGCTGATTGAAGGTGGTGTCGCCGGTACCGTTGAGCTGCAAACCGCCAGCCCTTTGCGTAACGAAAAGCAGCATACCTTTACCGTTAATGCCCGTGGCATGTACAACGACCGTGCTGATGAAGTGCCGGACGGTGTCGATTTTGGCCACCGTTTCAGCCTGTCGTATCAGGGTAAATTTTTACAGGATACCTTAGGTGTTGCCGCCGGTTACGCCCGCCTGTATCAGCCCAGTGTGGCCACGCAGTTTGTGGGTTTGGCTTATAACGGCCAGAAAGACACCAATGATGATGGTGTAAACGAATTTATCAGCGAAGGCTTTGAAATTCAGCACAAAGGCGGCGAAGAAACCCGTGATGGCTATATGGCTGCACTGGAGTGGACGCCGCATGATGCCTTTACGCTAAAAGCCGATGCGTTTTTATCGAAATTTGACAAAGAAGCCTTTGCCCGTGGTTTTCGGGTGAAGTTTGGCGGGCCGACGGCAGCGCTGGGTAACCCGGCGCTGAACGGCCGCTCGGTGATTGGCGGTACCTTTAACCGCACCAGCAGCAGCTTTACCCGGGTTGAAATTGTTAACGATGACAACCGCGACTACGACGAAGTACGCAGTTTTGGCATTAATGCCGACTGGGATGTCACCGACTCGGTAAATCTGAGCTTTGATGTATCGCATTCCAGCGCCAAGAGCGATTTCCGTAACGGTTTGCTGTGGGCCTTAGTGGCAGAAGATGCTAACGCCGAGGTGCCGGTACTGGATACCAATGTGTCTATCTCCTATCTGTTAAACGGTTTAAACCTGCCCAGCGTGGGCTTTAACCAGGCACAGGCGTTCTCAGATATCGACAAGGTAATGGTAAGCAAATACGGCATTTATCCATTTGTGAACGAGGATGAGGTAAATGCCTATCGGCTGGATGCTACCTGGTTACTGGATATGCCGGTGGTCGCGTCTCTGGAGGCCGGTGTACGTTATTCTGAGCGTACCTATAAAAATGACCGTTCTGTATTTGAATACGGCAGTGACGGTGCCTTCTTAAATTCGCAGCCGCCGCTGCGCTTAACGGCCGATATGGTTGAGGTCGTCAACTTCAGCGGCGATTTTGCCACTTACCCCAGCTATTTAGCGATCGATCTGGACAAGGCACTAAATGCCTGGTTCCCAGAGGGGATTCCGCAGCCGGTACAAACCTGGGGCATAGGTAATCCTGACGTGATTAATAGCCCAACTCCAGGTTTAGGTCCTAACACTGCATGGTCTGTGCAGCAAAGCGGCGATGTATATGAAGACGTATTGGCCGCCTACCTAATGGCAAATTTAAACGCTGAGGTTTTTGGTGTTCCGCTGACAGGTAACATAGGTTTTAGAGTCGTTGAAACAGATCAACGCGCTACAGATTTGGCTGATGTAGGGGGAGATCCGCTACGCGGCGCCCAGAATATTGTCGATGAAGCGGGTCTGGTTAATATTCGATATGCGCCTGGCATTGTTGGTATTAAATACACAGAGGTATTACCACAGTTAAACCTTAACTTCGGTATTACTGAAAATGCTCAGATCCGTTTTGCTGCGGCAAAGGTCCTGTCTCGCGCACCAATCAATCGGTTGGCGTCTTCCAGCTCAATTTCATTCAGTGATGACGGTGAAGTAAATGGCGACAGTTCGAATAGTCCTTTTTTAAGACCATTTGAAGCCAATCAGTACGATATATCTTATGAATATTATGTACCTTCAGGTGCGATATCTTTTGCACTGTTTTACAAGGACATTATCAGTTTTATTCAAAACGATACTATTGAGAACTTTGACTTCAAAGGCGCGGGTTACCCGGTTCCGGACGTTATTTATCCTGATCCGATAAGCCAGGTTCCCGTTGCGACCTTTAACGGTTCACTCAATACAGTAGTCAATAACGGCGAAGGCGGTTATATCCGCGGTGCTGAGCTGGCTTTTACCCGGGTGTTTGATTTCCTGCCGGAAATTTGGTCTGGCCTGGGGGTGTCGGGTAGTTACTCCTACACCGAAAGCGAAGTTAGTCTGATTAACAGCTTAGGTGGTGAGCCAATTGAAACCACCTTTGAAGGCCTGTCGCAAGACGTGTTTACCGGCACCATATTCTGGAACTACCAGGGCTTTGATGCCCGTGTCAGTGCGCGTTACCGCTCGCCTTTCGTGTCGTCTCAAGTGGGTATAGATGAGCAAATCACTAACTTCGACAGCGAAACCGTGATCGACATGCAAACCTCTTACGACATTAACGACAACTTTAAGCTGTTGTTCCAGGTAAATAACCTGACCGACGAGCCAACCAAAAGTTATTTCGGTGACAAAGCGCAAACCGGCACTATCCAGTTCTTTGGTCGCCAGTTCTACTTTGGCGCGGTGTACACCTTTTAAGCGGATTTTGGAGCAAGCATAATGAATAGCTTTAGCCTAATAAAACTCAGTACCCTGGCGCTGGCAGTGCAGCTGCTGGCCGCTTGTGGCGGTACTGACTCGACCGAACCCGGTGAGGTGTTACTCACCTGTAATGTACCGCAAATCCCTGATGCCAGCGGGTCCAGCTGTATCGACCCACCACCGATCTTCTGCCCGGCACCCACGGTGCCGGATGCCGCGAATGAAAGCTGTATTATTGGTAAAGACCCTAATGCACCGGATCCGGTGGTGTTTGCCGGCGCTAATCAGGCAGTATTGTTTTACAAACGGCCACAAGATGGTGTTTACGAAGGTTACCGGCTGCATACCTGGAACAACGAAACCTGTGATGCTTATCAGCCTTCCTCTATTGCGCCATCCTGGGACAATGGTCTGGTGCATAACGGCGTGGACCCCAACTATGGCGCTTACTGGATCCTAAATCTAAAGCCCGGTTATGCCGGTACTGAAGGCGCTTGCGGTAACTTTATTGTTCACATTGGTACCGATGATGCCGGTAAAGACCCCGGCCCGGATATGCAAATGCCGCTGTCACAGGATGACCCGGAATTTGCCCGCATGAACTGGATATTCTCCGGCGTGAATGGCGTATTTGAATTCCCGGTCGTGTCACTGGGTGTTAACGTACAAGGCGCGGCAGCGCACTGGATTGGCCAGAACACCTTTGTCTGGAATGGTACTGTGGCACCATCGAGTATTGTTAAGCTGCATTACTCTGCCGATGCCGATCTGGAAATCGATCGTGATGGTAATTTGTCTGGCAGCAGCGTAGAGCTAATGCCAGCCGATTTAACCGATGCCGAAAAAGCCCTGGTGCCCCATCTGGCTGACAAACCGGCCTTTAGTGCTAACTTTACTGCCGATGAAGCCAAAGCCATGGTGCAGAACCAGCTGGTACTGGCCGCGACCGATGCCGATGGTGAGCTGTTGGCCGCTACCTACGTGCAGGCTGCCAAGGTATTGGACGATTTATACACCAAAGGCGATGATGATGCCGATGAAGCCAGCCTGGGTATTCAGTATCAGGACGGTGGCATTACGGCCAGTGTTTGGGCGCCGACTGCCCGTAGCGTTAAGCTAAAAGTGTATGACGCCGGCAAAAGCTTAACCGCTACCCACGACATGACGCTGGATAGCCTGACCGGCATTTGGCGTTACGAGGGTAGCAGCGCGCTGGACCGGCAGTTCTACCGCTATGAGGTTACGGTATACCATCCGTTAACCCGTAAGGTAGAAACTATTGAAAGCACCGACCCTTACTCGCTAAGCCTGTCAACCAACGGCCGTTACAGCCAGTTTGTTAACCTGAATGATGCCGACTTAGCGCCAGAAGGCTGGAGCGAGCGCACTGTGCCCACAGTGGCCAAGCCTGAGGATATCGTGATTTACGAAGGCCATGTGCGCGATTTCTCCATTCGCGATCAAAGCGTTAGCGCGGCGAATCGTGGTAAGTATCTGGCGTTTACCGAGATGGACTCGCTGCCGGTTAAGCATTTAAAGTCGCTGGCCGACAATGGCTTAACGCATTTTCATCTGCTGCCGCTGAATGATCAGGCCAATATCAATGAAGATGCCAACCGTCGTATTGAGCTAAGTGATACGGTAGCCAAGCTGTGTCAGTTAAAGGCCGATGCACCGGTATGTGGTAATACCGACGCCAATGCTACCTTGTTATCGGTGCTTGAGAGCTACTCACCCTTTGGTGAAAAAGCCCAAGAGCTGGTAGAAGCCATGCGTAGCATTGATGGCTTTAACTGGGGTTATGACCCGCAGCACTTTATTGCCCCAGAAGGCAGCTATGCCTCTAACCCAGACGGCGTGGCACGCATTAAAGAAGTGCGGGCGATGAACAAGGCATTAAATGACCTGGGCCTGCGCACCGTGCTGGACGTGGTGTACAACCACACCAGTGCTTCGGGCCTGAACACCACCTCAGTGTTTGACAAAATTGTGCCGGGTTACTACCACCGTTACAACGAAACCACCGGCGGTATTGAGCGTTCAACCTGCTGTGAAAACACCGCCACTGAGCATCGGATGTTCGATAAGTTTATGCAGGATTCCTTGCTTATTCTGGCGCGCGATTTCGGCTTTAACGACTTCCGCTTCGACATTATGGGCCACTCGCCCAAAGACAGCATTTTGGCCGCGCGTGAGGTAGTTCGCAGCTTCGATCCTACGGTGTACTTCTACGGTGAAGGCTGGAACTTTGGTGAAGTGACCAATAACCGCTTATTTGTTCAGGCCAAGCAGATTGATATGGCCGGTACAGAAGTCGGTACCTTTAACGACCGGCCGCGTGATCCGATTCGTGATGCCGTGCTGTTTAGCACTGAGTTATCGGATGAGAATCTGCGCAAACAGGATTTAATCCGCATAGGCCTGGCCGGCACGCTAAAAGACTATGTACTGGAAAGTTATCAGGGTATTGCCGGCCCGGCGTCCAGCTTTGGTGGTGCCGGCTATGCAGCAGATCCGGCTGATATCATTAACTATGTGTCCAAGCATGATAATGAAACGCTGTGGGATAAGCTGCAGTACAACCTGAACGAAACCATGACTGCTGAAGAGCGGGTGCGGGCGCAGAATATTGCTATTGCCATTCCGTTGATGAGCCAGGGCATTCCGTTTTTACAAATGGGCGGTGACTTCCTGCGCTCGAAATCGATGGACCGTGACAGCTATGATGCCGGCGACTGGTTTAACTTTGTCGATTTCACCATGCAAACAAACAACTTTGCCGTTGGTTTACCACTGGCAGAGAAAAACCGTGATAACTGGACAGCGATAGGGCAAATCCTGCTGGATCCTAATGCCAAGCCAGAGCCTGAACAAATCAGCTATGCAAGCTCAGTGTTTAAAGAGTTTTTAAGCATCCGCTCGGGTAGCCCGCTGTTCCGCCTGACGAGCGCGCAGGATGTTATCGATCGGGTTGGCTTTCATAACACTGGTAAAAACCAAACTCAGGGTCTTATTGTAATGAGCATTGACGATGGTGTCGGTTTACCCGACCTGGACCCAATGCACGACGCCCTGGTGGTGATGATTAATGGCAGCGGCCAGCAACAGTCGCACACCATACCTACCGCCGTGGGTTTTGATTTACACCCAATTCAGCAAGCCTCTGTGGATAGTAGTGTTACAGCAGCCAGCTTTACTGCCGGCGCAGATGAAGGCACCTTTACCGTGCCGGCTTACACCATGGCGGTATTTGTTAAAGCCCAGGGAGCCACGCAGGGAGCGGGCCTGGCAGCAGATGCCACCAGCGGTGCCCCGGATATCCCACCCTATGAAGCCACCACTATTTATGTAAAGGGCGAAATGAATGGTTGGGGTGCTACTGATGCGATGACTTACGATGGCGAAGGTATCTATTCGTTGGCTCTGCAGCTAAATGCGGGCAGTTATAACTTCAAAGTAGCCGATGCCGATTGGACTACACCCATTTTTGGCGGTGGTGCAGACGGTAACAGCGTTACTTTGGGCGTTGCGAAAACACTGGCCAGTCCGGGTGGGGATCTGAATGTGGTAATCCCGAACAACGCAACGTATGTGTTTACGCTGGATGCCAATAATAAAGATGCACCGGTATTAACAGTGCAGGAGTTACCGCCTTATGGCGTGGGCACTACGGTTTATCTGCGCGGTGCGTTAAGTTGGGACCCGGTTGATGCTATGGCCTATGTTGGCGCTAATACCTATCAGGTAGATTTGGTACTCAACGAAGTTAAGCAATACAACTTTAAGTTTGCTGACGCCAGCTGGGGGGCCATTAACTATGGCGCAGCGGCGGGTGCGATGACATTAAATACTGGTAAAACACTGGAGTACAATGCGGGTGACTTATCGCTAAGTGTTACCGAAGTGGGCACCTACCGCTTTAGTGTCGACGCCAGCCTGCCCGAGGCTCCGGTAATGACCATCACCAAACTCTAACTTCCACCTTATGCCCGGCGAGAGCCGGGCACTTCCTGGACACTTTAGCCGCATTAATAACCCGGTTTAATGGTTCTGTAGCGGCTTTTGCTGTATGCTGCGCCCCCTTCGTTTGGAAGGCCACTGCAGCTGCGGCAGTTTTATTTCGCAGCCTAACTGCGGGATCTCGCATGCAATTTACTGATTTAAACCTGTTACCTGAACTGTTAAAAGCCATTGATGAAAAAGGCTACAGCAGCCCTTCCCCTATTCAGCAACAAGCGATACCGGCGGTATTAGCCGGCCGTGATTTAATGGCTGCGGCGCAAACTGGTACTGGTAAAACCGCTGGCTTTACATTGCCATTGTTACAACTTTTGGCTCAGGGCCAGTTGCAGGGCCGTAAAGTACAGTCGAACCATGTACGGGCGCTTATTTTAACGCCCACCCGTGAGCTGGCGGCACAGGTGGCAGAAAGTGTGACCACTTATGGTAAGCACTTACCACTTCGCAGCACCGTAGTGTTTGGCGGGGTAAAAATTAACCCGCAAATGATGGCGCTGCGCCGCGGCGTAGATATTCTGATCGCCACGCCGGGCCGCTTACTGGATCTATATCAGCAAAATGCGGTCAAGTTTGGCCAGTTAGAAGTGTTAGTGCTGGATGAAGCCGACCGCATGCTGGACATGGGCTTTATTCACGACATCAAAAAAATTCTGGCATTATTGCCGAAAAAGCGCCAGAACCTGCTGTTTTCCGCCACCTTCTCGGAAGAGATCCGCACCTTAGCCCGTGGTCTGGTGGCTAACCCGCTGGAAGTTTCCGTCGCGCCAGCCAACACTACGGCCGAGCGGGTAGAGCAGCTGATTTATCCGGTAGATAAAAACCGTAAAGCGGCGCTGGTCACCAAGCTGATTAACGACAACAACTGGCAGCAGGTGCTGATTTTTACCAAAACCAAGCATATGGCGAATAAACTCAGCCTGCATTTGGACACCGCGGGTATTAAAGCGGCGCCTATTCATGGTAATAAAAGCCAGAATGCCCGCACCAAAGCGCTGGCCGACTTTAAAGCCGGCAGCATTCGCGCACTGGTCGCCACTGACATTGCCGCCCGCGGCCTGGATATTGACCAACTGCCACAGGTGGTGAATTTTGAACTGCCTAACGTGGCCGAAGACTACGTGCACCGTATTGGCCGTACTGGCCGTGCCGGCGCTGCCGGTCATGCTATTTCACTGGTCTGTGCCGATGAAAGCAAAGAGTTGGCCGGTATAGAACGGCTGATAAAACAGCAGCTGCCACGCCAGCTGATGCCCGGCTTTGAGCCGGTGCACCCGCTTGCTGAGTCAAAGCTGAATAGCAAACCCTATAAGCCGAAGAAACCTAAGGCACCGCGCAGCGGCCATCGTGACGGGCAACGTACACCTGCTGCTAAAGTTACAACAAAAACAAACAGCTAACCTCAGGTTTCCAGCAGGTAAACAGGGCAGAATTAAAATGGCTCTGCTAGACTGACGCTATGGTTACACGCCCGCCAGGATGGCGGGCAACTGACGAGTCTGATTGCAACCGTGAATAATTCGTTACTTTTCGCTGCTGTTATGTATAAGGCAGAGCCCTGATGCGTTGGCTCTGGCTACTCTGTCTGTGTTGGCACAGTGTACTGGGTGCCACTACTGTGCTGGTGCATCCGGGGGTGCCGGTCGACAGCTTAACACAAAGCCAGCTGCGCAATATTTTTACCCTGCGTCAAACCCAATGGCCGGATGGCACTGCTATCCGCGTGCTGGTACTGCCAGAGCAGGCAGAACTGCACCAACGCTTCAGTCGTCAGCAACTGCGCTTATTTCCTTATCAGCTAAGCACCTTGTGGGATAAACATGCCTTCTCCGGCACCGGCAGCCGGCCACAACAGGTGGCTGATAGCAGTACTATGCTGGAGCTGCTGAGTGTCACCCCAGGTGCCATTGGCTACGCCGAATCAGGCATGTTGCATCTGCCTTTAAAGGAGATCCGTCTTGAACATTAATGCCGCTATGGCTTTAACTATCCTGTGCAGTGGGGCTGTGCTGGCGGAGTCTGAGCTGAGCTGGCAAGGGTTTGTTGCGCAGGGGCTTATTCAGGCGCCGGACAGCGGCTTTGTTAACGATGATGGCAAGCTGTCAGCAGAATTGACCGAAATTGGGTTGAACGGGCGTTACAGCTTGTCACCGTCCTGGCACCTGGCCGGCCAGGTGGTTTACCTTGATGGCGGCAACCGTTATCCAACTGGCGCCCGGCTGGATTATTTGTTTGTCGACTGGGCGTTTTATAACAACAGTGACTGGCAGGCCAACCTGTATCTGGGCCGGGTAAAAAACCAGCACTGGCTATATTCCAGCACCCGTGATGTGCCCTTTACCCGCCCTTCTATTGTGCTGCCGCAATCAGTGTATTTTGATGGCTTTCGTGATGTGGCTGTTGGCTCGGATGGGGTGGCGTTGCAGCTACGCCACTCGGCTGCTATTGGCGATCTTACCTTTAACTGGAGTTTGGGCACAGTGCCCATCTCATCCTCACAAAGCCGCTTGCTACTGGGGCATAGTGTGAGTGGCGATACCGAACTACAGCGTGACCACAAAGCCAGCCTGTATTGGCAGCCGACCTTCAGTGCCTTTCATGTTGGCCTGATTGTGCAGGATGCCGCTTTTGATTATCAGCCCGGTGATGCTGAGCCACTATATGCTGCTAATTTCAGGGTGCAGCGGGTCATGCTGAACCTGCGTTATCAGGGCGAGCGTTGGGAGCTGGCAACAGAGCTGCAACAGGAGCGGGTAGTAACTCAGGGCTTTTTTAGCCCACAGTTTGACCGTCAGCAATTGGGCCAGGGTGGCTATGTGCTGGCGCAATACCGTTTAACCCCTGACTGGCGGTTGTTTAGCTGGCTGGATTACACCGTACTGGAAAAAGACGATCGCTGGGGCCGGCAACTCAGTGCCCAGACTGGCGGCTTACTGCCAGCCTATTTTGGCTATCAACATACGCTGGCCAGTGGTTTTAGTGTCGATTTAACCACGCAATTAAGGCTACAAGCCGAGCTACATTGGAACCGAGGCGCAGCACGCTTAACCCCGGTGATCCAGCCGGATGTGCTGATCAACAATCGTGAATACTGGCAGTTGTATGCACTGCAGTTAATGTACAGGTTTTAACCATGCCGCGTTACTTAAGCCTGTCATGGAAAATGTTATTATTGCTGCTGTCTATGCTGTTGTTGCTGCTGTTTGGCTTTACCAGCTTATCCTTACTGCATATGAATGAGCAGTTTGAACGCCAGCAAGCGCAGCGCAAAGCCCAGGGCCAACAATACTTTGCGGTGTATAACCGGGCGGTAGAGCAGCAACTACTGAGTTGGCTGCAAAGCTATGCCGAGCTGCAGCGCTTGCATCAGGCCGATAATTTTACCGACTTTGCGTTTGAACTGGTACATCATGGCGAGCTGCTTAACAGCCAGTTTGCCGTGAGCCAGTTCAGTTTATTTGATGCCCAGCAACAACTGTTGTTACAAAGTGGTGCCACGCCTGAGCCATTAGGTGCGGCGTTATTGCTGCAAACCCTGACACAGCAACGGCCATTGGCGCAGATCTTTTGTGACGCAAAGCGCTGCGCCAAGCTGCAAAGCCTGCCGCTGTTAAATGGTTACGGCGAGGTGGCTGTACTGTTGCTCACCACCGATCTGACCGATGTGCTATTCAGTTTGCACCAGACACTGGGCGCAGAAGTGGCCATAGTGCAAGCAACAGAGCAGCCGGTGCCGGTGCTGTTGCAAGCCTCTGATGCGCCACTTATCCGGGCCGCTTACCAGCAACTGGCCGATGACACCGCTATGCAAGCGTTGCAACTAAAAGGCAAAGTGGTGCTGCTGGGGCAGGCTTATTATTACCTACACCTGTTGCCGCTGACCGGCGCCGCCGCTGAGGGCTATTTTTTGCTGCTGCTGGAAGATGTCAGCCAGGTGATGGCAGAAAACCAGCGCTATCAGCACAAGGTGCTGTGGCTGGCTGCAGGCTGTTTTTTAGGTATGTTACTGCTTATTTCATTACTAACGCACCGCATTAGCCGGCGTATCCTGCAGCTGGCACAGGCGCTGCCGCTGCTGGCACAGCGGCGTTATAACGAGTTTCGCCAGCACAGTACCGGCCAGCCTCAGCTGATTGCCGACGAGCTAAGCCAGTTCAATAGTGCGGTACAGCAGCTGGGTGACGATTTAGAAACGCTGGATCGGCAGCTGGCAGAAAAAACCGGTAGTTTAGAGCGGATGGCGATGTTCGATCAGCTAACCGGCTTGGGCAACCGTAATATGCTGCAGTATCAGTTACAACTGGCGCTGGGTATGTTGCAACAACAGCCGGGCTGGGTGGCCATCATCTTTTTGGATCTGGATAAATTTAAAAACATTAACAATAGCCGCAGCCATGCAGTGGGCGATCAGTTGCTGATTGAGACCGCGCTGCGGCTGCGCTCGGCGGTATCGCCTGCCGAAGTGCTGTGCCGTTTTGGTGGTGATGAGTTTGCTATTGTGATGCCACATCTGGCCGAACCGGCCCAGGCCGGCCAGTTGGCTGAACAAGTACTGGCGTTGTTTACGCAGCCATTTTTGCAGCAGCAGGGCAGTTTAATGTTAACTGCCAGCATTGGTGTCAGTGTAAGCCATGACGCTGATATCAGCGCAGAAGAGCTGGTACGGCGTGCCGACTTGGCGATGTATCAGGCGAAAAATAACGGTCGCAATAGCATTGTCTGGTTTAATGACCGGATGTCGGCCGAGCTGGCCAGCCGTTTACAGTTAGAGGCTGAGTTACGTCAGGCGCTGGCGCAGCAGCAATTTAGCTTAAGTTTCCAGCCTCAGGTTAGTTTGTTAACCGGCCGCCTCGCCGGCTTTGAAGCGTTGCTACGCTGGCAGCATCCACAGCGCGGCACGGTGCCGCCAGATGAGTTTATCAGCGTACTGGAGCAAACCCAGCTGATGGTTGAAGTCGGCTACTGGGTGTTTGAGCGTTGCTGTCAGCAGGCGCAAGCGTTTAATGCGCTTGGGTTGACAGACTGTGTGATAGCGCTGAATTTATCCGCCACGCAGTTTTTACAGCCAGAGCTGCCGCAGCGTTTTGCCAGTCTGTTACAGCGCTATCAGCTCAGCGCCAGCGTGTTCGAGCTGGAGTTAACCGAAAGCACTTTGGTCAGTCATGTCAGTGAGACATTAGAGGTTATGCATCAGTTAAAAGCGCAGGGCTTCAGTTTTGCCATTGACGATTTTGGCACCGGCTATTCGTCGCTGAATTACCTGAAGCAAATGCCGGTCGGTACCATCAAAATTGATAAGAGCTTTGTGCAGGGCATGCTGGATAACCGCTCGGATTATCAGATTGTCGCCTCAACCATTGCGATGGTGCATAAACTGGGCTTGCAGGTGGTGGCTGAAGGGGTAGAGTCTTTGGCACATTTGCAGCTGTTACAGCAGCATCAGTGCGATCTGGTACAGGGGTATTATCTGGCGCGGCCGCTGCCGCAACCTGCACTGGCGTCTTTTGTGCAGCAACAGGTGGTGCAACAACACTGGCCTGCGCAGCTGCTGACAGAGGTTGTCAGCAGCCGCCGCTAAGCCAGAGCCTTTCTCGGCTTAATTAGCTACCAATCACGCCACCATCATCTTTGGTAATAATGACTGTCGCTGAACGTGGCCGGCTGCTGCCGCCATCCGGCCAGTGGCTGGTAAAGTTATCCGGGGTGGAGCGATCGCCCGGATGCTGGATATTCACAAACAGCGTTTTCATGTCCGGTGTGGCGGTAATGCCGGTAACTTCACAGTCGTGTGGCCCGACTAAAAAGCGTTTGATCTGCCGGGTAACCGGGTCGGCCACTAACATTTGGTTGTTGCCGTAAGGGCCTTCACCCTGCTGTGAGCCGCTCATATCGGTTTGGATCCACAGCAGGCCATTGGCGTCAAACCATAAGCCATCGGGGCTGGCCAGGTGGTTATCGGCGTCCAGCACTAACTCAGTGCCTGGGGTTGCTGTACCCACATCACCCGCCAGCAGGAAGATATCCCAATCAAAGGTAGTGGCAGCCTGATTATCGCGCTCGTTCCAGCGGATAATATGGCCGGTTCTGTTGTCTGCGCGAGGGTTTGCTGCGTCTACGTCGGCTTCTGTGCGACGGCTGTTATTGGTCAGGGTAAAATACACCTCACCTGTTTCAGGGTGCACAGCGCCCCACTCTGGCCGGTCCATTTTAGTGGCGCCTGCCACATCGGCAGCTAAGCGGGTGTTAATCAGCACATCAGCCTGATCGGTAAAGCTGACGCCGGCTGCTGCAGCTTTGGCCATAAAGTCAGTGTTGTTGATATCCAGCGGTAACCAGTCGCCACTGCCATCGTCGTTAAAGCGCGCCACGTACAGAATGCCGTCATTGAGCAAATGGCCACCGGCGGTATTTTTATAATAAGGTGCGCTGGAGACAAACTTATAAATGTATTCAAACGTTGCATCATCACCGGAATACACCACCACCGGCTGGCCTTCTTCCAGTTTGCCAAAAATAATACCTTCATGACCAAAACGGCCCAGCGCGGTGCGTTTTTGCGGCACGCTGTCGGGGTTAAACGGGTCTATTTCCACGATCCAGCCAAACGTATTGGGCTCGTTGCGGTAGTCTTCTTCCGCGCTGGCGCCGACGGTGCTGGCATTAAAACGCTGATAGCCATCGGCAGAGGGTGTTGCCGTTTCCCAGTAATAACGGCCGTTATCATCTGACACGCCATAGCGGCTATGCTCACGTGGCTGCTCGGCATCGGTATTAACAAAATAGCCAGCCCAGTTTTCTTCACAGGTTAAATAGGTGCCCCAGGGGGTAAAGCCGTTACCGCAGTTATTTAACGTGCCGCGGGTACGGCTGCCATCCGGGCTGTATTTGGTGACCACTTTGTTGCTGCCACGCACCGGGCCGCTAATTTCCATTGGCGTGGCGCCGGTGATACGACGATTAAACGGGCTGTTGGCCACTAAACTCCAGTCGCCGTTGGCCTGGCGTTGAATATGCGCCACAGTAACACCGTGGGCGGCAATTTCTTTACGTACCTGGTCGGCAATACGTGGCAAGGTGTCAATGCCATTAGGGTGAATAAGGTTATTGTCGATGTACTCATGGTTAAACACCAATATGCCTTCTGCAGAATCTGTTGCACCACTGCGCTGGTCTATCGGGAAAAAATGCATACCGTCATGGTGCATACCCACTTGCTGCTCTTGTTCACTGCCGCTGTTGCTGGCGTCAGCCAGAAATGCCGGGTAAGTGCCCGTCAGTGGTGTGCCCCAGGGTAGGAAGGTTTTAGCGGTGTAGCCTGCTGGTACTATAATGCCGTCCGGTCTGGCGGCGGCTACTGCGGTAAAGCCTAACAAGGCCGGGCCGGCAACCGGTGGTACCTGGGTGTCGTTATCATCACTGCTACTGCAACCGGCCAGATTCGCGCCAATAAAAGCGGCAACGGCTGCGCCGACACTGCCTTTTAAAAAGCGACGGCGAGCCATACGGCTGTCCACGATGGCGGCAAAGGTAGGGTTTAATGAAAAGTTGGTTTGTGGATCGACACCACTGTTGTCGATAGCGACCTTGGTTTGTAGTTTTGACATGATCAGGCTCCGGTTAATGTTGTTTTGCACTGGCGGTATTTAAGCGGCTGAAAATGTCATTTGCGTTACATCCAAATAGCATTTTTATGATGATGTGGTGACAAAGCGATGGCCAGCGGCGCTCAGGCTATGGGCAGCAGGCTTTTGCCTCTGCTATAGTGGCGTTTTGATTCGTCAGGGAGCACAGAAGAATGCAATGGCAGGTAGTCACCTTTGCGGAGTTAGACACGCTAACGCTATACAGTTTATTGCAGCTTAGGGTAGATGTATTTGTGGTAGAGCAAAACTGCCCTTATCCGGAGCTGGATGAAAAAGATCTGCATCCGCAAACCCGGCATGTCATTTTAAAAAAAGGCGATAAGGTAATTGCCTACTCACGCGTGCTGGCGCCGGGCGTCAGTTTTGATGGCTTCCCTGGTATTGGCCGGGTTTGTGTGGCGCAAACCGCCCGCCGCTTAGGTTTAGGCCGGGTGCTGGTGGAAAAAACCTTAACCGTAGCGGCCGAGTTGTGGCCCGATACCGATATTCATATCTCGGCGCAGTGTTATTTGCAGCAGTTTTATCAGGACCTTGGCTTTAAACCGGCCAGCGAGCCTTATCTGGAAGATGATATTCCGCACTTAAAAATGATTAAGCCGGTGCTGAATTAAGCTGCGGCCAGACAAGCATTGATGCCGGGCCGGCCGCAGCCTAAGTTTAGGGTAAGCCTACTTCAAAAGTCAGCGTTAAACCGGCTCTGAGCTGATCGGCCAGCGCGGTTGTCACCTCTGCCTGATAGTGGGTTTCCAGCAGATAACGTCCTGCCACCGGCGGGGTAAATTGCAGATAACCCTGAGCGTCGCTATGCAGTGTTTGCCGGCCGGCATCATTACGATACAGCTCGTCCTGGCGCGACAGCTCGACACTTAACCCAGGCACGGGCTTACCGTCAAATAACAACTGCCAGCGGATCGCTTCAGCGGCGACATAATCGGCCGGATGGCTGACAAAATTAACTTCCAGACCTTTGCCGCTTGGCGTGATAGCCGTGCGGTTTGGCGCTTTTACCGTAACCACTGCCAGCGCTTTGCTTTGGCTATAACTCGTCAGCTGCTCGGTGGCGCCGGCGGGTAACTGCGCCTGCGCAGCCCGTTTGTCGGCCGCCAGCCGTTTACGCTCGCCGTTTAACTGATATAACGTGAAGTAGCGCGCTGGCGCGGCGTTTTCCAGCAGGTAGGTACCGGGCTGCGTCAACTGATGGTCGGCCTGTGACTTGCGTTTGCCCTGATAGCTGTGGCTGAATTTATGCCGGCTGCCGTCAGGATAAACAATGGCCAGATGTTCCGGTGATACGCCTTTATCGGCGACAAAGGTCATATTGGCTGCCGAAAGGTCGACCGAGATCCAGCTTTGTTCACTGGATAAGACAAAATGGCTGGGCATCAGCCACAAGGTGTGAGCGACGCTGGTGTGGCTGAACGCTGCCAGCAGGGTGGCACAAAGCAATTTTTTCATCGGGATATCCTTGTTATTTTACGTTAAAGGTAAGCAGGCCCAGCTCTTCTGCTGCCGCTGCACTGGCAGTTTGTGGCGGGCCGCCAAGTTGAAAGGCTATTTTTTGTAAGCTGCGCCCGCCCTGTTCCCGGGCGGCTTCAACCAATAGGGTGTAATGGCCGGCGGGTAAGGGCTGGCCCTGGTTGTCACTGCCATCCCAGCGCAGGGTGTAAGCGCCCGCGGTGCGGGTAGCGCCGGTGCTGGCATCTACCAGCACGTCCTGGCTGCGGCCTATTTTGCGCCAGAAGCGGCGCAGGTCTTTTAGCCAGTCCGGCTCTTTACGCCATAGCGCCAACAGCTTGACCGGTTGTTGCTGCTCATCTTCTATCCAAACGGCCACGTAAGGCCGGTAGTACTGTGCTGTGTCTATTGCCGGTAGCGTCAGTTCAATGCTGACATCGGCAGCCTTGGCACTTGGGTGTAGTAAGGCTGACGCCAGCAACAGTGTCAGGGTGGGGTGTTTCATTAAAATTCTCCGCTTAGCTTGGGTTTAGCATGGGGTTAGCATGGGATAAAGGTTAGGCCAGCGCATAAGCCAGCACAGCCATCACAGCGCCGGCCAGCGCCAGCGCATTGCCTGCCTGTCGTTTCGACGGCATTTTTAGCAGTAAATAAAAGCCGGTCAGCGCAAACACCAGGCAGGCCAGCGCGGTCAGGTCAATTAAGCCTTTCCATAGCGCTCCGCTGTCGCGGCCTTTGTGTAAATCATTCGCCAGTGCCAGATAGCCGTTAAACTGCTGCTCCAGCTCAACCTGCGCGCTGCTAAAATCGACCACGGCCACGGCGTAACCGGCCGGGCGCTTAAAGCTGACTTCGGCCAGCTGCTCATCGTCGTCGAAGCGGGCTTGCCAGCTCACGCCGGTTACCTGGTGTTGCTGTGTTAGCCAGTGCACCAGCGCTGTGGCGAACGCCGTTTGCGCTGCGTCATCTGGCCAGTTTTGCAGCTCATCTGGCAGCGCCAACTGCTGCAGCTGCCGGCTGGCCCCCCACTGGCTTTGCCAGTCGGGATGGTTTAGCGTGATGCCGGTGACAGAAAAAAACAGCAACAGCAAGAGCACCCACATGGCGCTGTAGGTGTGCAGCGCACGCATCAGCCGCGCTATTGCCGCCGCATGGCGAGCTTTAGAAGCGGACATTAATGCCTACCCACAGGTTACGGGCTTTATCTTTGTTGTTGAAATCATCCAGATAGGTAGCGGCATAGCCATTGGCACCGCTGTCATCGGTCACGCAGCTGGCGGCGGTATCGCTACACTCGGTGAAACTGAGGCGGTAAGAGGTGAAATCCTGATCCAACAGGTTGTTAATGCGCGCATTTAAGGTAACGCTGTCGCTGGCCTGATAGGACGCGCCTAAGTGCAGCACGCGATAACCTTTGTAGTATAAAGGGGCATCGGCAATGGCATCCCAACTGCGAAAGCGCTGACTGCGATGCTCGGCAGTTAAAAACAGATCCAGTGTATCCGTGGCCTGCCAGTTCAGCGTCAGGTTGGCCATATGTCTGGCGCTGTTGCCCAGCGGCTGGCCTTGGTTGGCACCACTTTTTTGCTCGCTGTCAGTAAAGGTGTAGTTGGCATTAAGCTTAAGCGCGTCATTTATCGGCCAGCGACCGGCGAGCTCGGCACCTTTAATGGTAACTTTGTCGATATTGACGGTTTTACTGCCAGCGCTATAGCCGAGATCAGCATATTCGCCGCTATCAGCGCAGACAATATCAGTGCCGGCACCACAGGGCTGAGAGGCAATTTTATCGTCGAACTCATTGTGAAACAGGGTGGCATTAAGGTTATGGCCAGCGGCATGGCTCCAGTACAGGGCAATCTCGGCCGAGACACTGGTTTCGGCGCTAAGGTCCGGGTTACCAAATTGCGGTGAGGTACCCTGGCCACCAAAGCCCACTACACCGTCATATAACAGGGTGGTTTGTGGCGTTTTAAAGCCGGTGCTGATACCGCCTTTTACCGTCCACTCGCTGTTTAGGGTATAAACACCGTACAGCCGCGGGCTTAACTGGCTACCAAACACCTGATGGTCGTCATTGCGGATACCTGCAGTTAGCGTAAAGTCTGGTGTGATATCCCAGCTGTCTTCGGCAAATACCGACCACATATTGTTGTCTTGTACGCCGCCGGGCGTGCCCTGTTCCATACCGAAGACACCATCTTCCAGCTCACCGCGTTGCAGTTGTACCCCAGTAACCAGCATATGCTGACCGGCCGCTTCGTACGGGATGTCAAGCTTCACGTCCAGCGTGTACTGGCGGCTGGCCATAACGCGCTTGGGCCTGGGTAAAAAGGTGGCCTCAGCGATGGCGCGCCGCTCATCTTCGCTTAAACCGGTATAATTGCCAGTGGCGTCGATCATGGACAACAACAGTTCGCGTTCGCTGGTGGTAAAAGGCAGGGTGCGGCCATGGTTTTGTGTATCGACATAGGACAGTGAGGTAAAGCTGTTACCAAAACCCCACTTGCCTTCATGCGTTAGTGACCAGCTATCGCGGCTGAATTTTTGCGTGGCGCTGTAACCTACCCTGGGGTTGGCACGGCGGGCCCACTCGCCACCACTCTCTTCACAGGCCGGCTGGCGGGTAGCGGTGGCACCTTTACAGAAATTGCCGGATAGCCAGATACTGTCCAGGTTGTCGACGGTGCCCAGTGGATACTCGCGTACGCCGTCATCATTAATCAGCGGGGTGTTATCGTAATCCTGGCTGGATCGTTCAATATCAAACCACAGGGTTTGTGTCGCGCTGGGGGTCCAGCTTAAGCGCCCACCCAGCACGGTGTTGTCGTTATCAACCGTTTTGCCGCCACTGCCAAAGCCCAGTGAGCGCTGGCGTATTTCACCATTGGGGTAATTAACAGGGGCATACTCTGGTGTCGAGGCCAGCCGGTTATACACGCTGCCACGAATGGCTGCGCCCAATACGCCGGGGATCAACGGGCCCATTACATTAAAATCAGTGGTAATGTCTTCACCAAAGGCATCATCGGTCTGGTGGCTGCGGCTATGGCTGACCGAGCCCTGCCACTGCTCGGTGATCTTTTTAGTAATGATATTTACCACTCCCCCCAGGGCATCGGCGCCATACAGGGTCGAGGCTGGCCCGCGTATTATCTCTACTCGGTCTATGGCGTCTAACGGCGGGATATGGCCGAACTGATTACCGCCAAAATTGTTCGGGTAAATGTTGCCATGGTTATTTTGTCGTTTACCGTCAACCAGAATAAGGGTGTAATCCGCGCCCATACCGCGCAGGCTAATAGTGCCCTGGCCGGTTTTATCTCGGGTTTCACCAATGTCTACTCCTTCCAGCTCCCGCACGGCATCCAGCAGGGTAATGTAAGGCTTCTTCGCCAGCTCTTCGCGGCTGATCACCGAAATGCTGGCGGGTGCATCAACCAGTTTTTGTTCAAAGCCCGAGGCGGTAACCACGATAACTTCCATATTGTAATCTGGTGCGGCGGCGGCCAACTCTGCCTGAGCTGTGGACAATAGTGGCAGGGCGGCAGCAACAGCGTAAGCCAGCGCGGTAGGGCGAAACGACATGATGAACTCCTTTAATAAAACAGGCTGCATAACAGCAGCCGGGTGAGAGAAATTATTTTTGCGAATAGTAATAATTATCATTAGCAAAAGCAATGAGTGTTTTAATCAGTCGTTAACAAGTGTCGGATGGCTGCCGTTAAGCTAGCCCGGAGGTAGTAGTTCTGCATGACAATCTGGGTACATTTAATAGTCGTAGATCAAATGATATTGATTCGCATTATTTGCTGTGTTCTAATTGCGCCCATTGAAAACTGAGCTGTTTATCAACGGAGTTGTTATGCCTCTTAAATTATCCCGTCTTAGCCTGGCGTTAGCCTTAGCGTCTGTATCAGTAGGTGCAGCTGCGCAGCAACAAGCACCGGCAGCTGAAGCTGCAGTTGAGCGCAAAAGCATTATGCCAACACTGGAAGTGATCCGCGTGGTAGGTGAAGCGGTGCCGGTATTGCTGGAACAAACCGGAACTGTAGTTGTGCTGGACCGCGCCCAGATTGAGCAAATTCAGCCACTGTCTAACCAGGACGTACTGCGGCGCATCGCCGGTATTAATGTGAACAGCGAAGAAGAAACCGCCGTAGTGTCTAACTTTGGTCTGCGTGGTTTATCGGCCAGTGAGTCGAAATCACTGGTGTTGGAAGACGGTGTGCCGGTAGCGCCGGGCTTGTTTATCGGTAATGACCGTTATTTTAACCCGCGTATTCAGCGTGTTGAGCAGGTGGAAGTATTAAAAGGCTCGTCTTCACTGCGCTATGGCCCTTCGACTATCGGCGGTGTGGTGAACTATCAGACCAAAACGCCTGACGATGGTGTGAAACTATCAGCCCGTGCCGGCTCTTTTAATATGCGTGAGCTGGGGGTAGAAGCCGGCGGTAAAAGTGAGTCGGGTGATGCTTTTGCCGGTGTGGTTGCCAGCCATGCCACCAGCGATGGTTTTATGGACAAAGGTTATGAAATGACCGATGTGATGGCCAAAGCCGGTGTGGTATTCAGCGATGCGCATAAACTGGGTATTAAGGCGTCACGCCATGAAAACGATGCCAATATTTCCTACCGTGGCATGTTGTTGGCCGACTATTTAGCCGGCGCCGACTATAACCCGGCCCCGGACGACTACTTTTTAACCGACCGTACTGGCCTGGATATCAACCACGAGTGGACTTTATCCAGCACAAGCACCTTGAAAACACTGCTGTACTGGAGCGAAATGACGCGCGATTACTGGCGTTATAACGTGGATACTGCGGCGTCAAATGCTGCAGGTCGCTGGGTATATACCGACGATTTAACCGGCAACAACCGCAGTTTTGACCGTGTGGGTATCGAAAGCCGGTTGAGCGTAGATCATCAGCTGTTTGGCAAAGTGGCCAGCAGTGAGTTTGGTGTGCGCTATATGCAGGAAGAAGCCAACGACACCCGTATCCGTGCTGTGCGCAGCTCAGATCGTACCGGGGTGAATGACCGTCATATCGTCGATTCAGCCGACAGTGTCGCCGCTTATGCGCAAAGCCGTATTGAGCTAACCGAACGTTTTGCCGTGACGCCTGGCCTGCGGGTGGAAAGCTACGAGCAAACCCGGGTTATTTTAACCGACGATAATGCCAGCGCGACCACCAGCAACACTGAGTGGCTGCCCGGTGTCGGTGCCACCTATGATTTAACCGACGCTGCCCAGCTGTACGGTGGTGTGTACCGCGCCTTCTCGCCTGCTTCTAACGGTGTGGCACTGGACGGCCTGACGGATCAGCAGTTAGACGGCGAGCGCTCAACCAACTTTGAGCTTGGCCTGCGCGGTAAAGAAGGCGCGCTAAGCTATGAAGTGGCCGCTTTTGTGATGAATTTCAGTAATCAGGTGGTTACCGGTAACAGCGACCCGACCTTGTCACAGTCCAACGCCGGCAAAACTGAGCACCGTGGTATGGAGTTTATGCTGGGTTATCAGTTAGGTGGCGGTTTTAGCCTGGACACAAACGCGACCTGGGTACCTACGTCAGAGTTTAAAACCGGTGATAACGCTGGCAACCGTCTGCCGTATGCACCGAAGTTTATTGCCAACCTGGCACTAACTTACCAGTTGGAGCAATTAACTGCTGCCATCAGCGCCCACCACCGTGGTGAGCAATATGGCGACCCCAGCAACCGTGAAGATATTCCGGCCAATGCCGCCGGTGGTATCTGGGGTGGCTTAATGCCCTCCTACACCGTGCTGGATGTCACAGCGCAATACAACCTGGCCGATAACGTCACTGTATTTGGTGCAGTGAAAAACCTGGCCGATAAACGTTATATCACCGGTTTACGCCAGGGCATTTATGTTGGTCCGGAGCGTTCATTCGAGCTGGGCGTACGCTACCAGTTCTAACGCACCGTTAAGCTAAAATGGGGTCAGCGTTCTCTGACCCCATTTTTTTTGACCCCATTTTTTAGCGCTGTGGCGGGCCGTAGATCTGTTCGGCCGGGTTAAATAAAATCCAGCTGGTTAAAATATATTTGTCATTTGATACCGGAATGCAGCCACGGTGGGTGTGGGTAAAGTAGGCCGGTGCTATCACCATACGGCCGGTTTTGGGCTGGATGCTTTTATTCTGGTAGTAAAATTCAGTCTGGCCGCCTTCAGTCACGTCATTTAAATAAAACATAAACAGTAGCGCCCTGTGCAGCGGTTCGGTGCTGCCTTGCTGCGGGTAGACTTCACTGTGCCAGTAACCATAGTTACCGACGCCGGCCTGATATTTTTGCGCCTGAATATTACCCAGCCGAAACAATACCCGCATAAAATCCAGCGTTTTCGGCTCGCCAAGCTCGGCAAAATTATCATGGGTAATAGCGACGGGTTTGCCGGTGTCGGGGTGCGCTATGGTTAAGCCGACCGGGCCTATCAGGGCAAAATGGTACTTCTTAAAGTATTCGCAGGCGTACTGGGTGGTGGCCTGCCAGATCACTTTGAGCAAGTCCTGATATTCGGCATGCTGGTACAGGTAAAGGTCGGTGCTGACTTTTTTGCTGGGGTCGACGCCGCCACCGGTGCGGCCCGGCGCCTTGTGCGGGCTTTGCTCAAACACCGTTATCAGCTGTTGGCAAAATTGTTCACTTAACGCATTATCGTACACTTCAATAAAATCGGTCATCGGGATCCCTTATGTGGCAACAGGTTATTACTCCGCGTTTCTCTGACACGGATGCGCTGGGGCATATCAACAATACGGTGTTTGCCGTGTGGTTTGAAGGCGCCAGGCGAGATGTTTTCAAAATTTTTACACCAGAGCTTAATTTACAACAGTGGCCGTTGATTGTCGCCAGCGTAAAGCTGGATTATCACGCCCAAACCCATTTTCATGCCGATGTTGAGCTACGCACCTATATCAGCCGTATTGGCAACAGCTCGTTTGATGTGTACCAGGAAGCCTGGCAAAACGGCGTAAAAACCGTGTCGGGCACCGCAGTGATGGTGCAGTTCGATTACACCAGCAATAAGGCGGTGGCGATTAACAGCGTGCAACAGCAGCAGCTAACCGCCCATGTTTATACTGCATAAACATCGCACCCTGCCTTGGTCTGGTCGTAAACTGCTGGTATGGTAAGGCGCAGCTGGTTAGGGTTTAGCCACAACAAAAAATAGAGAGTCTGTTATGAAACGTCTGTTAGTTGGCTTGGGGGTAGGGTTTGCACTGGCGCTGAGCAGTGGCGCCCACAGCTATGATCGCATTACCGGTAAAGACTTCGCCAGCCGCTCTGAGGTGATTGCGCAGCAGGCAATGGCGGCGACCAGCCAGCCGTTGGCGACCCAGATTGCACTGGATATTATGCAGCGAGGCGGTAATGCGATAGATGCGGCTATTGCCGCTAACGCCGCTTTGGGCCTGATGGAGCCCACCGGTAACGGTATTGGTGGCGACTTATATGCTATTGTGTGGGATGCAAAAACGCAGAAGTTGCACGGGTTAAATGCGTCTGGCCGCTCACCGCTTAGCTTAAGCTATGAAATGCTGGCACACGAGTTACAAAAGCTCGGCCGCACCGATTTACCGCCGCATGGCATGTTGCCGATCAGTGTGCCCGGTGCGGTGGACGGCTGGTTTGAGCTGCACAAAAAGTTTGGCCGCCTGCCAATGGCCGATATTCTCAAACCCGCGATCAGCTATGCCGATAACGGCTTTCCGGTCAGCGAGTTAATTGCCTATTATTGGGATCGCAGCGTGCCGGTATTAAGCCCGCAGCCGGGCGATTTTGTCGGCACCTTTACCCTTAACGGCAAAGCGCCGGCCAAAGGCCAGTTGTTTAAAAACCCAGCGCTGGCCAACACTTACAAAGCGCTGGCTAAAGATGGCCGCGACGCCTTTTACAAAGGCGATATTGCGGTAGCGATAGACCGTTTTATGCGCGCCAATGGCGGTTACCTGCGTTATGCTGATTTTGCCAACCACCGCTCAGATTGGGTAGAACCGGTAGGTGTGGATTACAAAGGTTATACCTTGTGGGAGCTGCCGCCGAATGGTCAGGGTATAGCCGCACTGCAAATGCTACAAATTCTGAAAAACTTCGATTTAAAAGCCGCCGGCTTTAACACTGCACAGAGCCTGCACCTGATGGTAGAGGCGAAAAAGCTGGCGTTTGAAGATCGGGCTAAGTTCTATGCTGACAGCGATTTTAGTAAACAGCCGATAGCAGGCTTAATTTCTGAGGCTTATGGCCGCGAGCGTGCCAAACTGATTGGCGATAAAGCGGCCAAACGGGTTGATGCCGGTAACCCGCACCTGTACGAGGGCGACACCATCTATATGACCACCGCCGACAAAGACGGCAACATGGTCTCTCTTATTCAAAGCAACTATCGAGGTATGGGTTCTGGCGTGGTCGTGCCGGGGCTGGGTTTTGTGTTTCAAGACCGTGGCCAGCTGTTCTCGATGGATAAGCAGCACGCTAACGTGTATCAGCCGGGTAAGCGGCCCTTTAATACCATTATTCCTGCCTTTATTACCAAAGATGGTAAGCCGCTTATCAGCTACGGCGTGATGGGTGGTGCCATGCAGCCACAAGGTCATGTGCAGGTGTTGGTGAATATGGTCGACTACGGCATGAACCTGCAGGAAGCCGGCGACGCCGCCCGTTGGCAGCATTTAGGCAGCACAGAGCCGACCGATGGCAGCCAGATGTACCTGCAAAACGGCGGTTATATTGAAGTTGAGCGTGGTGTGCCTTATGAAACCGTGCGCGAGCTGATGAAAAAAGGCCACGATGTACGCTACGGTTTAGGCGGCTATGGTGGTTATCAGGCCATTATGCGCGACCACGAAAACGGTGTCTGGGTAGGCGCGTCAGAATCACGTAAAGACGGTCAGGCGGCGGGCTATTAAGCCAACTGCACCTGCACCTGATAATTGGCGGTGATTTGCGCTATGGCCTGCTGCATATCACCGTCAAAGTCGGCGCAAAGCGCAGCATAGCTATGGCGCAGTTTTAACCGTTGGGTGGTTTTTACAAAGCGCAGCACTTCTTCTTTGCTGGTTAATATCAGCCTGGGTACCCGCGCGTTGTTGCCATCACTGTCTTTAGCAATCATGGTAAAGTACGAGGAATTACAGTGCTTTACCTTGCCGGTTTGAATATTTTGCGCTTCGACCCGAATGCCTACCACCATTGAGCTGTTGCCAACAAAAATGACCGACGCCTTTAAGGTGACCAGCTCGCCGACTTCAATCGGGTTGAGAAAATCGACCCGGTCGACGGAGGCGGTAACGCAGTATTTGCCGCTGAATTTTGAACCACTGGCAAAGGCAATTTGGTCCATCAGTGACAGCAAATAGCCGCCGTGAATTTTACCGCTAAAGTTTGAGTGTGATGGCAGCATCAGCTGCGATAGGGTCACCCGTGAGCTGCTGCTTTTTTTGTACAGTTCTGACATAGGCTGCGTTGTTTTTCGGCTGGTTTGTGCCAGTGTAGCAGCTTAATTAAGCTGCTGCTTCAGAGGTTTGTCCTGTACCAGTATCCACGGAGATATCACCACCGCCCACAGCTCGGCTTGTTGCTGATACCACTGCTGCGCCTGTTGCTCGCTGGTGCGGCTAACACTGCCCACAGCCAGCCAGTCGGCGACACGGGTTTTATCATCCCGGCTAAAGGCAAAGGCCACGTCTACCAGATCCAGTTCTGGTGCAACATTGATAACACTGCCAGCGGCATAAAATTTCTGCAGCGCCAGCCAGCTGATGCGGGCCGTTTCGCTGACAATCTTGGCTTTAATCAGCTCGGGGTTATGCTCATCGTCAATTAAATGCGCGTCGGGTGGGGTAATGGCGGTCATATTTACTCGGCCTCGTCTTGCTGCTCGGTCACTTGTGCCGCGCTTAGCTCGTGTTTTTTCAGTAGTTTATAAAAGTCGGTACGGTTGCGCCCGGCCAGCTCGGCAGCGCGGGTCACATTGCCTTCGGTCATTTGCAGCACCCGGATAAGATATTGGCGCTCGAACTGGTCGCGTGCCTCAGTCAAGGTAGGCCAGTAGCTGCTGTTTTGCGACAGTGCCTGCTCGACCTGCGCGGCGCCAATCACCGGGCTGTGGGTTAACGCCACGCACTGCTCCACCACGTTAACCAGCTGGCGTACGTTACCCGGCCATTTGGCGGTGGCCAGCAGCTGCATGGCATCGTCAGAAAAACGCGTTACATCTACCTGATGGCGCTCAACACTTTGCTGCAGTACATGGCGTGCCAGTAGCGGAATGTCTTCTGGTCGCTGCTCTAAGGTTGGCAGCTGCAGGTTCACTACATTAAGCCGGTAGTATAAGTCTTCACGGAAGCTACCCTCCTGCATCGCTTGCTGTAAGTCGCGGTGGGTGGCCGACAGCACCCGCACATTAATCGGGATGGTTTTGCTGCTGCCAACCGGGCGGATTTGCCGCTCTTGCAAAGCGCGCAGCAGTTTTACCTGTAAGGCTACCGGCATATCGCCAATTTCATCTAAAAACAACGTGCCGCCATCGGCCTCACGAAATAAACCGCCATGTTCGGTCACAGCACCGGTAAAGGCCCCTTTGGTGTGGCCAAACAGCTCAGACTCGAGCAAATGCTCGGGCAGGGCACCACAGTTGATGGCGACAAAGGGTTTGCCGGCGCGCGGGCTGGCTTTATGAATAGCACGGGCCAGCAACTCTTTACCGGTACCGCTGGCACCGGTTATCAGCACGCTGACATCGCGCTGCGCTACCCGGTAGCTTTGCTCCAGCAATTCGGCCATCAGCGGCGAGCGGGTAATAATTTCTTCGCGCCATTCGGCTTGTTCCGGTACTGACTGATGCACCGCATTTTGCAGAATATCGCGCAGCTCAGCAGTATTCAGCGGTTTGGTTAAGAAACCAAATACACCGCGTTGGGTGGCGGCTACCGCTTCGGGGATAGAGCCGTGGGCTGTCATCAGCACCACCGGTAAACCGGGGTAACGTTTGGCTATTTCATCAAACAGGCTCATGCCATCCAGCCCCGGCATCCGCAGGTCGCTTAGCACCACATCTACGCTGTTTTTCGCCAACAGCGGCAGGGCGGCTTCGGCGCTGTCGGCGCTTATCACCTGATAGCCTTCCCCTTCCAGCCGCAGAGTCAGCAAGCGTAATAAGCTGGGATCATCATCTACCAGTAACAAACGCGGTTTAGGGCTGGCCATTGTTATCCTCTTGCACCACGGCAGGTTGGTTTAGCTGGGCTTCAATTTGGGTCAGGGCATCAATTTTCTTTTGTAGCTCTTTATTAATTTTTTGCAGCCGCTCGACGTTGTCATGCTGCTGGGCGTTTAGCCGGGTAAGCGCACTGACTGCCGACTCGGCCTCTAACAGTTTTTGGTTAAAGGCCAGGTCCCAGCTTAGCAGTGCGGCTAGCGGCGCTGGTAAAGTGGCCAGCTGATCAGCAGATTGCATTTGCAGCCTAAGTCTTGTCAGATAGGGTGTGTCGGGGTGTAACTGCAAGATCGTGCGTTTTAACTGCCATACCTCGTCTTGTTCGGTACTGGCGTTTAACAGCTCGCGTTCCTCGTTAATGCGGTTTAGCATGCTGGCACGGTAATTTACCCAGGCTTGCAGGGTGGCGGCATCGTCGCTTATCGCCAGCGGTGTTGCTACCGGCTCTGGCTCAGGTAGCTGCACCGGCTGTGGCTCAGCTTCAAGCGGCTCCACCGGTTGTGGTGTTACCGGCTCGGATGGGGGCGGTAACTGGCAGCCTGTTAACAGCAGCAGACTGGCAAGCAACAGGGACGTTTTCATGCGGGTTTTTCCTCTAACAATGGCAGCCGAACCCGGATACAGACATCGGCGTAAATCACATCAACTATATCAGCATGGCCGCCCAATAAGCGGGCACAGTCAGCAACAATAGACAGCCCCAGCCCCGAACCTTGCACCGAGTCAAACCTGGGCGTGGTGCCGCGCTGAAACGGCTCAAACAGTTTTTCCCTCAGCGCAGTGGGAATAGGGTTGCCATTGTTGGCCACATCTAACACCAGTTGGTGCTCCTGCTGATATAACTTCACCCACACCGGGCTGCCCTGGCTACCATAAGCCTGGGCATTGTTGATCAGGTTATCCAGAATGCGGCGAAACAGCGTGGCGTCTGTGTATATGGCGCTTAAGCTGCAGCTAAGTTCAATACTCTGGCCACGCTGCTGCAGCGACAACGCATGGTCGTTAAAACAGTCGGTAAACAGTTGCTGTGGTGAGTGCCAGGCGGGCTCGGGCTTGGCCTGTTGCAGCAGCCGGTTGTAATCCAGCAGCTGCTCGGTCAGCACACTTAACCGATCGGCACTGCCGTTTAGCAGACCAACCACTTCCAGTTGTTGGGCGTTCAGCGGGCCAACCAGTTGTTCGCTCAGTAACGAACAGCCTTCGCGAATACTCGACAGCGGCGTTTTTAGCTCGTGCGAGGCGTGGCGTAGTAAGATCAGCCGCAGTGCTTCCAGCTGTTGTAAGCGTGAGCTGAGCCAGCGTAATTGCTCGCCCAGTTCCGTCAGTTCGCGCGGGCCGGTCAGTTTTTCATCCGGAAACTGATGCTGCTGGCCAATGGCGCGGATCATTTTATCCAATTTGCGCACCGGCGCCGCAATGCGACCCGACGCCCACAGTACCAGCAGCAGTGTCAGCAGTACCAGCGCCACCGTTTGCCAGGCTAGTTGTTGCTGGCTGTCTACCACAAAGCGTTGTTGCTGCTGCAGGTTTTGCTCCAGCAGTAACCATATTTGCTGCGTCAGCTGTTGTTGTTGTAAGCGAAATTGCTGAATAACCGGCTCCAGCTCGCTGCTGCTAAGCGCATTAAAATTATCCAGCAATAACGCCAGCTGATACTGTTGTTGCTGGCATAGCTGTGGTTGACCAACGTTGTCACACACCTGGCTTAATAGGGTGCCGTAGCTGTCCAGGTGGGTGCGCGCTACCCGGGCCAGCGCATCGGTTTTCACCACCGCATGCTGGCGCACGGCCCGCTCGATATCCACCACCAGGTTTTGCATATTCTCTGCCCGGCGCACGCTGGCCACCGAGGTTTCCGCCTCGGCTACGGCATTTTGGCTTACGCCGCTTAAGGCTTTATGGCTTTGCCATAGCAGCACCGCTACCGGAATAAGGGCGAGAAAAAAACTCAGCAGTACCAGTTGGCGCAAGGACGCCGTTTGCAATGAAAAGCGCATAGTTTGATGTCTTAATGCTAAGGCCTGTAAGCATACCCTATTTTAGCGGCAAAAAAAAAAGCCATTAGCGGCACAAAAAAAAGGCCAGTGGGGTGCTGGCCTGACAAAAATTCAGCACTGAGGCTGAACTCATGGGATTGGGGCGTAGCGGCTTAAGCCGCCTTCGCCAGATAAGCAGGGGTGTAAACCGCCTGTGGCTGCGGTTGTACCAGTTCAGGCTGTGCTGTGGCCAGTTGTGCCTGCTCCCACGCCAGCACGCTGTCGTTGTGCAGATTTACCCGGCGCAGCATCGTAATGACTACGGCAACATTGGCCAGTAAAAACAGTACGGTACCTAATAAGAACAAATCCATAACCACCTCCGTTAGGTGCAGCCGTTACGTCTTGGGCTGCGTTAACACGGTTTGAAGGAGAATGTGGCAAAGGCAAGGCTGTTTGCGCTTGCGACATTCTCCTGTAACGTCGCGTGGCATAACTAATACAAACAGTGTGCCAAGGTTGAGAGTTAATTTTTATGTGTTTTAAAACAATGAATTAAGGTGGTATGTCGTGGTGCTGTCAGCAGAAGGCGCAATTAACTGTTGCTAAATGGCGACAGTTAATTGCACTTAATTTGAGTAGTGTTATAAATCAATAACTTAAGCTGTATGCTTTTTGCGACACCGTTTTACGTGCTTGATTTTACTAGATAAATCCGTAGCGCTGCGCTACGCGATCAAAATATTCCAGACACTGCTTGGCGTACTCGCGCTTTTCCACATAGCTGCCGGGGAAAAAGCTCTTTTTAAAACCATAGGCCACCATGTCTTTTAAGCGCTTCAGCGGTATATCAAAGTTATCCAGTGCCAGCTGATACTCGCGGCTAACAGTGGTGTTAGACACCAGGCGGTTGTCAGTACAAATGACAGTCGCCATGCGGTTATCCAGCATCGCTTTAAATTTATGCTGTTTAATATCGCTAATGGCCGGGTTGGTTTGCAGGTTACTGGTTAAGCACACCTCGATCGCTATGCGTTTATCGGCAATATAGGACGCCAGGTTACGGATATAGGCGGCTTTATCGGTAATATTCGGATCGGTAATCATCTGTGGGATAAACATCGAGTAGCCGTGGCCAATACGGTCGGCATAGCATTCGGTAATGGCTTCAAACACGCTTTCGGCGCCATAAGCTTCGCCGGCATGCAGCGTTTTTAGTAAAAAGTGCTGGTGGGCGTACTCGTACACTTCTTTAAACTTGCTGGCCGGGTAGCCGCTTTCCTGGCCGGCTAAATCCAGCCCGACAATTGGCACGCCTTCTTCATCGCGCAGCCGCACACTGGCGCGCACCAGCTCCATCGCGGCCAGTTTGATCACGTCCATCGGCGCAAAGTCGCGCATCAGCTGAAACAGGTTGGTGTAATAGGGCGAGAAACCTTTGTCGCCAAACATCCGCATGGCGCAGTTAATAATACCGTAGGCAAAGGGGGGCTTTTGTCCGCTTAATACCGGCTCAGAGCGGTTGTATTCGCTCATCGCCCGCTTTAAACCGTTGTTTACCGCATGCATCACGCGGTCGAAATCGATGCCGTTGGCTAAATCAATCAACAACTGCAGCGCAAAGCGTACTTCAATGTAGTTAACGCCCTCCAGCTGGTTATCAATGGCCAGCTCGTAAGCCGCCCGTTCTAAGTTTTCCATATCGCGCAGCACGGCGCAGGTGTACTGAAAGCAGTGCAGGTACTCGCCTAAGTTGTTGTATTTTTCTTTAAACACCCGCTGTTTAAGGCCTTCTACCGTGTCTGATGGCAGTTTAGTACCGGTGCGTTTGGCCATTTCAATTAAACTGTCCAGCCGCAGGCTGCCATCCAGATGCAGGTGCAGATCAGATTTGGGCATCTCTTTAATAAATTCAGCAGAATAACGTGGCATAACGGCTCCTTTACTCAGTTGGCTATAAGTGTACCGCAGTTTTCGCGCTTTTCGTCGGCAAAACATGCCGGCAGCGCCGTTAAACGGTTGCAGCAGGCGAAAATCTGGCTTACAACAGCAACATAACAACAGGGAGATCGTATGAAATTAGTTCTATCTGCACTGGTGCTGGCCGCCAGTTTAACCAGCCCTTTGGCGGCAAAAACTGACAGCGTTACGCAGGGCCGGCAGCTTGTTACGGCTGACGACTATCAGGTGCTGTCACCGCGCGCGCGTATTGCGCCACAAAACCGTATTTTAACCGAACGGCTGCAAAACCTATTACCGCAGTTAATGGCCGAGACAGAGCTTGATATGTGGCTGGTTATTAACCGCGAATATGCCGAAGATCCGGTGTATTTCACTTTAGTGCCGCAGCCGACCTTTGCTGCAAGGCGCACTACTATGTTGCTGTTTAGCCGCAAAGCCGATGACAGCATTGAAAAGCTGTCGGTAAACCGCTACCCGCTGGGGGCGCCCTATGACTCAGCCTGGGCCGGCGGCAATCTTGAACAGCAATGGCAGGCATTAGCGGCAGAAATTGTTAAACGTGACCCCAAGCAAATTGGTATTAATGTGTCCGAGCACTGGCCGGTAGCGGATGGTTTAACCTCAGGTCTGCACCAGCAGCTGTTAAAAGTACTGCCGTTGGCGTATCACAACCGGCTGGTGCCGGCCGAAAAATTAGTGGTGCGCTGGCTGGAACAGCGCACAGCGTCAGAGCTTGAGGTGTACCCGCAAGTAGTCAGCTTGGCTCGCAGTGTCATTGCCGAGGCCTTTAGCAATAAAGTAATTACCCCCGGCATCACCACCACTGACGATGTGGCCTGGTATATCCGCGAGCGTTTTGAGCAGTTGGATTTACCGGTGTGGTTTATGCCGTACGTTAACCTACAACGCGAAGGTCAGGCCTGTGAAGCCGATAACCCGTTTTGTGGCAGCAGCGGCATTATTCAGCGCGGCGATGTGCTGCATACCGATGTTGGCATTTGTTACCTGAAGCTGTGCACCGACACCCAGGAAATGGCTTATGTGCTTAAAAATGGCGAAACCGATGCGCCTGCCGGCTTAAAAGCGGCACTGGCTACCGGTAATCGCTGGCAAGATGTGCTCACCGGCGAGTTTAAAACCGGTCGCACAGGTAATGAAATCCTCGCCGCTACGCACAAGGCCGCGGCTAAAGCCAAGATTAACCACAGCACTTACACCCATGCACTGGGCTTTGTCGGCCATGCGCCGGGGCCAACCATAGGTATGTGGGATAACCAGGGGCCAACACCGGTACAGGGCGATTGGCCGCTGTATGCCAATACGGCTTATGCCATTGAAGGCAATATCAAACAGGCGGTACCAGAGTGGCAAAAGCAGCTGGTGCAAATAAAGCTGGAGCAAAGCGCCTATTTTGACGGCAAGCAGGTGATTTACCTGGCAGGCCGTCAGACCCAGTGGCATTTAGTGCGTTAGGCGATAGCAGCGCCGTCAGTTGCGTTGGGCGCTGTTATCGTCTAGGCTCAACAACGGTTTTGCCGTATAAACAATAACTTCAAGGAACTTGTTATGCTAAATAAATTGCTAGTCGCCGCTACTGTCAGTGCTGTGTTTATGTTTGGCATAGGGCCGGTGTCTGCAGGCCTATATGGCTCTGAGGATGTGGTAGCCCAGCAGCAACACCAATATAGCCAGCAGCAAGTATTAGCCCTTGTTGACAATGCTGAAGTGCAGCAAAAGCTTATTGAGTTGGGCGTGAATGCCGATGATGCTAAACAGCGTATTGCTGCCATGACCACCGCCGAGCTTGACGCGCTGAATAACCAACTGAACGAGATGCCAGCCGGCGGTATTGTTGGCACTATTGTTACCGTGTTGGTGGTAATAGCGGTACTGGATGTGCTGGGCATTACTGATGTGTATCCGTTTATCCGCCCGATCAACTCTTAATAGGTGTTAGCGTTACTGCAACAGACCAGCCTGCGGGCTGGTTTGCTATTTTTGCTGGTGCTGTTAACGGCTTGCCAAACGCCGCCACAAACCCGGCAGTTACAGAGCAGTCCGCCTGATATCGCCCGTCAGCATCTTATTGCGCGGGTGCCGTTTTATCCGCAACAGGACTACTTTTGCGGCCCGACAACCCTGGCCGAAGTAGCCGGCTTTTATGGCCTAAACACCAGCCCTGAGGCGATAGCCCCTCATACCTTTATTCCCGGCCGCCAGGGCAGCTTACAAATTGAAATGGCCGCCGCCACCCGCCACCCGCCAGCTGGGCATGCTGGCCTATGTGCAGCCCCGCGCCACTATGGCGCAGCTACTAAGCCTGGTCGCCGAAGATATTCCGCTGATAGTGCTACAAAACAACAGCATTGCCTGGTTACCGCAGTGGCATTATGCGGTGGTAATTGGCTACGATCTGGATAAGGAAGAAGTAATACTGCATAGCGGTGTTACGCCCAATCACCGGCTTAATTTTGCTACCTTTGAGCGCACCTGGCAGCGCGGTAACTACTGGCTACTGGCTATGTTACCGCCAGGCAATTCCAGCGCGCAGTTAGAGCCCTTTTTATACACCAAAGCCAGTCAGGATTTGCTCAGCACCGGCCAGGCAGCCGCAGGCCTGAGTGCGCTTAACACCGCAACACAGCAGTGGCCAGAGTACTGGCTACCGTATTTTTTACTCGGTAACCATTATTTTTCGTCCCAGCCGAAACAGGCCGCCAACTGGTTCAAGCAAGGCCTTAGCGCAGCACAGCAACAAGTCGCGTATTTAAATAACTATGCGCTGCTGTTAAGCAACCTGGCCTGTCACGGGCAAGCCAGCGACCTGATTAACCAGGCGCTGCAGCTGGCGCCACAGGACGCCAACCTGCTTGATAGCCTGCAGCAGATTCAGCAGGCACAGCAAGGTGCTGTAAGTGATGCGCAGTGTCAGTTCTAGCAACACCGGGTTGGCGCCTGTTCACATTATCTGCCAGGCCAAATCAGTCTGAATAAAATCTTTTTAAAGGTTGCTATGCAAACCGAAACGATTACCTACTTAAAACAGCATGCCAACACGTTGGAGCTGCGTGAAGCGCTATTAATAACCAAAAATGGCAAGCCGGCTTTTGTGGTGCAGTCTTATCAGGATTATCAGGATTATCAGGATTATCAGGATTATCAGGATTATCAGGATTATCAGGATTATCAGGATTATCAGGATTATCAGTTTCAGCAAGATACGTTGGCAAAAGCCACGCTCTCAAATATTAAACACCGTATCAAGCAGGATTCGGCTGCCCAGCCTTCACTGGCACCGGTTAGTGAGCGTTTGTTGGCACTGGGTGTCGCCGACTACCGCCAATGGCAGGTAGATTAACATAACCTGTTGTTTTATCAGCTTGACGAGCAACAGCAGCGTATCGAATTATGATTACTGATGGATAGCCGGCAGAACCTGCAAAAGCTGTTGTTTGAACTGATGCTGCTTGCTTGATGGTTATAACGATGAGAGGTAGTTGGTATAACAGCAGATAAATGGTGCCCGGGGCCGGACTTGAACCGGCACGGGGTTTCCTCCGAGGGATTTTAAAACGCTTACACTCATTTGAGCTGCTACTAACTCAGATCAATCCAAACTTGGCCTTTGTCCGTCGAAGGAACTCAAACGTATTTATACACTGAACGCCAAACTGCTTGCAGATATTAGGAACCTTTACTTTCTTAGTGCTTTCACTGACCAGACTTTCGTGCGTTACAACTGCAGCCCCGGTTGACATAGCCTTGGCAATTAACCAAGGATCTGCTTTGGCAAGAAAGTTATCACGATTAGCGTGATTAAAATTTTGTGCCATTACATATTCGATTATTTGAACAAAAGCAGTTTGGGTTGCATCATCATCGTTAGCAATAAACTGACCATTACGGGCTTTAACCCATTCGGCTAACTCGTCATTACCGTCCTTCAACTCACGACCAATCATATCAATGCTACCTGCTACACCAATCACAAATTGATGATCTAGCCAAGACCAATAGGCGGGACAAAAATCCATGCTGTAATAGCTATTTTTAGCTTCTATGTAGGTGTTTGCATCTAACAGATAAATCAAAAACCAAGCTCCTGTGCAAATTTAGTCACGTTGGCAGGTTTCATTCCAAGCATCCAACCTGCGTCACGCAACAACAACTTACCATTCAGTGCTTCACTAACAACAGCCTTGGAGAATAGCTGGCTAATTTGAGCTTTCTTGGTCCTGAAATAACTAGGGCCGCTGCCGCTGGCTTCTTGCTCTTTGAATGCGTCAATTTGCGCCTTGATGTAGGCTCCATATTCCCCGTTACTGATCAATTCAAGAGTTAAGGCCTTTCGCGCTAACGCCCAAGGACTGACATGGAAATGAGCTTCTAGATCTGGCAGATTTTGTCGCCAGTTGTCATAGTCACTGCGCCAAAGCGCCTCAAATTCAGCAGTAGGGACTAATAGCTCTGCTGCCACCGCATTACAGAAACGTTCCTCGGCACGATGGCTGTTAACATCACCATCAGATAGACCAGTTTGCCCTATCCAGACGTGACATAGCTCATGAATGAGAGTAAAAAGTCGGGCACCAGGTGCATCAGCATGATTAACGAAGATAATAGGTGCATACTCATCACACATGGCAAACCCACGGAACTCGTCAACGCTAAAAGGCCTGCTGTGGTGACCAAGGCTAGACTGCCTCATAACCAAAATACCAAGCGCTTCAATTCGCTGCACCAGATCACGATAATAATCAGCC